>TARA_R110002126_G_scaffold30259_7_pt1 | contig 179561 bp, 178 predicted proteins | sample TARA_R110002126 | Tara Oceans TARA_R110002126 (sample SAMEA4397536) | marine metagenome | biome: Polar Biome; feature: [DCM] deep chlorophyll maximum layer (ENVO:01000326); material: water (ENVO:00002006), including particulate matter (ENVO:01000060) such as... | depth 30 m
TGGTGCCGCTCTTAAGGGCGACGAATAAGCCTAAGCGCTTAATTCACAAAGTTACGGGGCCTCGCAATGCAGATTGCGGGGCCCTTTTTTATGCGAATCGGGTCAACCCTGTGTTGGTGGTCAGGTGGCCAAGGACGGGCTTTAGGCCTGTGGAGGGCGATTGTGGTGAAAAAATGACCATAAATCAGCGGGTTCGCGCCGTGAAATGCGCGAATGGTTGATTTGTGTGACTTCACGAATGCGTTTGAGTTGGTATAGTCGTCAGAATAACAAAAATGCACCACGGGGGAGAAGTTTACATGATCCGGTCGGAACTGATTCAGAAAATCGCAGATGACAATCCACATCTTTACCAACGTGATGTCGAAAGAATCGTGAATACCATTTTTGAAGAGATCACCGGTGCGATGGCCCAAGGGGATCGTGTTGAGCTGCGCGGATTTGGCGCGTTTTCCGTTAAGAAACGTGATGCCCGTGTTGGCCGAAACCCTCGCACAGGGGAAACAGTTCATGTAGAAGACAAGCACGTGCCGTTCTTCAAGACCGGTAAATTGCTTCGTGATCGTTTGAACGGGAATTCCTAAATGCGTTATGTCCGCTACCTTTGCATTGCGATCTTTGCTTTGGCATTGATTGCCGTCGCCCTGGCCAACCGGTCGATGGTGTCGCTCAGGCTGTTGCCAACTGAGGTGTCGGGCTTTTTCGCGATAGACCCGGAATTGAACGTGCCGCTGTTCATTGTGATTTTGGGCAGCATCGTTGCAGGTCTGTTGGTTGGGTTCGTCTGGGAATGGATCCGCGAATACAACCAACGCGCCGAAGCCGCGCGTCAGGCCCGCGAAATGCGCCGTCTTGAGCGTGAGGTTGCGCGACTTAAGGGCGAAAAATACGAAGGCCAAGACGACGTTCTGGCCTTGTTGGATCGCGCAAGCTGATTATCTGACGCTTACTGGCGGCCCAAGGAAATCCAATGTCGACAAAAGTGCATGTAAAGTTCTGCGGCCTGCGCAGCGCCGCAGATATTGCGGCGGCTGTGGCGGCGAATGCCCGCTATGTCGGGTTTGTCTTTTTCCCGAAATCCCCCCGCAACGTCAGCATTGAAGAAGCCACCGCACTTGCGCTTGAGGTGCCAGACGGCATTTGCAAGGTGGCGCTAACCGTGAATGCAGATGACGCATTTCTGGATGCCCTGCTGGCCGTTGTGCCGATCGATATGTTGCAGCTGCATGGAAATGAGACACCGGCCCGCGTGCGCGAAGTCAAAGTGCGCTATGGCCTGCCGGTGATGAAGGCCGTGGGGGTCGCGGATGCGGATGATCTGGCGCAGCTGGATTTATATATGCCCGTGGCGGACCAGATTTTGGTTGATGCAAAGCCGCCCAAGGGGGCTGACCTGCCGGGCGGGAATGGTTTGGCGTTTGACTGGCGTTTGATCGCCGGACGGAAATGGCCCAAGCCGTGGATGCTGGCAGGGGGCCTGACACCCGATAACGTGGCCGAGGCCGTGCGCATGACCGGCGCGCGTCAGGTTGATGTGTCATCGGGTGTGGAAACGGCACCGGGCGTCAAGGACGCCGCGTTGATCGCGGGCTTTGGCCAAGCGGCACAAAAGCCCGCGAAAGTTTAGATTTCTATCGGGTCGGCCTTGGCCAGCGCATCAAACTTCATCAGCGATGCGATCAGCGCGGGCATCTTATCCAGATAAATCATGTTCGGGCCGTCCGAGGGCGCATTATCCGGATCTTCGTGGGTTTCGATGAATACCGCACCCACACCAATCGCGACAGCCGCACGGGCCATGACGGGTGCAAACTGACGTTGCCCGCCGCTGGATCCGCCCATGCCACCGGGTTGTTGCACCGAATGGGTCGCGTCCATCACCACAGGGTATCCGGTTGCGGCCATCTGGGGCAGGCTGCGCATGTCCGCCACCAAAGTGTTATAGCCGAAAGACGTGCCGCGTTCAGTCAGCATGATGCGTTTGTTGCCCGTCGATTCGATCTTGGTCACGATATTGGGCATTTCCCACGGGGCCAGAAACTGACCCTTCTTGACGTTCACGACCTTGCCGGTGTTGCCTGCGGCTAGCAGCATATCTGTCTGGCGGCACAGGAAGGCCGGGATTTGCAGGATGTCGACGGCTTCGGCGGCGATGGCACATTGGGCTTCGGTGTGGACATCGGTCAGAACCGGCACGCCGATGGATTTGCCAACCGATTGCAGCACGCGCAACCCTTCTTCGATGCCCAGACCGCGTTTACCGCTTAGCGATGTACGGTTGGCCTTGTCATAGCTGGCCTTGAACACAAACTGCGCACCGGCCGCATCACAGGCTTCTTTCATCTGGCCAGCGATCATCTGGGCGTGCGTTTCGCTTTCCAACTGGCAGGGGCCGGCGATTACGGTCAACGGGCGATCATTCCCGATGACGACATTACCCACAGTGACTTGGATCATTTTGTTACCTGTTCCTTAAGGATCGACGCCGTCAGCGACAGCATGAGGTAGATGCCCGCAAAGATCAGGAATGTCAAAATCGTGTTCTCGAACTTGCGCGGATAAGAGGCCGATTGCGACGCGACAGGGCGCACGGCAATTGTCAGATAGCGGACCTGACGTTGTGCTTCGGTGCGGGCCTGTTCCATCTGCGTTTGCGACGATTGCAGCGCCATATCCGCCGCAGCAAGGTCCGCCTGGGCCAGTTGCAAACTCACGGCTTGTTGCGCCAGTGAATTGGTGCCCTCGGTTGCATTGTTCATCCGCTCGTTCAGCCGCTCAAGCTGCACGCCAATACGGCGCACGTCGCCCTGAACACCGTCCACCTTGGCCCGATTGGGGCGCGGGTTGTCCATCAGGGCCGCCAGCTCAAGCTCTTTTTCCAGCAACAGCGTTTCATAGCTGCTGATCTGCCCACGGATCGACGCGATCACCGCCTCGGGGTCAACGCCGTTTTCGACTTGTAGCTTGATCAGCGCCTCTTGCGCGGCGCGGCGCTGGTCGACCGTTTGCTCATAGGCGACGCGCGCATCGCGCATCCCGTCTTCGCGCTTTTGCTGGGACAGACCGTTTACGCGTTCTTCGGCGTAGGTCAGCAGATGCTCGGAATACACAGCCGCGACTTGGGGGTCGGCGGCGAGCACTTCCATACGGATCATGCCCTCGGTCGGATCATAGCCGATTTTGACGTTCTTTTTATAAAACTTATACGCCTCTTCGTTCGAGGCATCGGGGTCCATCCGTTGGATCGGGTCAATATTACCCTGCGAGAAATGCGACACAAACCCGACATCCTTGTCGAGGCGCAGCATCGCGTCCTTGGACTGCAGATAGCTTTGGGTGGCGATACTGTCGGCCGAGTTGGCAAATTGCGTGGGCAGCAAGCCACCCAAGGGGCCAAGCCCGCCGCCGCCTTCGTTCTGGATGATCAGGAACTGGCTTTCTGTGGCGTACATGGGGGTGGCGACGTTGTAGAAATAGTAACCGCCCATGATCGTGGGCAGGCCGACGAAAAACATCAGACGCACCACAAGCAGCATCATTTTACGGCGGCGGCGGCGGCTGATGTCGGCCTGAATGTCCGATATTTCACGCATCCGACGTTCCATCGGATTAACTTCGGTCGATGGCAGGTTGCCGCCGCCTGCGGGCACGGTTTGCGGTAACTGCACCCGGTCGTTGCCGGGGGCACCGCCCGCTTGCGGTACCACCAGTTCTAGCATGTTGGACCGTTGGAAGGGGTCAATACCTGCATCGCGCAGCAAGCGCACGGCGTCGAAATCAGAGGTCGGGGCCAGCCCGTGTTTCTGGGCGACGCGGCGCGCCATCCGCAATTGTCGGCCTGTCAGGCCTTCGCGGCGGATCGCGTCGATATCTTGCTCGCCTTTTACTTCGGTCGTGGAGGAAATCTCTCCGCTGCGAGGTGGGGTTTCTGGTGGCGTCGCGGGTGGCGTGGATGGCGGTGTGCCGGGCGGTGTCGCTGGCCGCCGCATGGCCTGACTAACGGATTCAGGTGTGGCCGATGCCTGCTCTGGCGCGGGTTGTGGGCGGGCCGGACGTTGGGCAGGTTCCGCCGCTGTGGGGCGACGGCGGTCAACTGGCGCGTCGGTGGCGTCATCTGAAGGCGCGGCTTTGCTGGGCGTTACAGCAGGCGGAGTGCTACGCTTGATGCGAAATTTTCTAGCTTTGGGTTTCGTAGTCATAAACCTGCTTAGCCTCTTCCAGCGTGTCGAATAAGTGAAGCTTTCCGCCCAGTAACACGCCAGCGGAGCGCGCATATTGCTCAAGCGTCTCGGCCTGGTGTGATACGATAATAATGGTTGTCGTGCGCAGCCGCTCTTTCAGGATTTCGCCTGCTTTGCGGTTGAACTCGACATCTGTTGTGCTCGGCATGCCTTCGTCGATCAAGTAGATATCGAAATCCAGCGCCAGCAACAGCGCAAAGGAAAACCGCCCGCGCATACCGGCGGAATATGTGCCAACCGGCTGATCGAAATATTCGCCTAACCCGCACAGCCAGCGGCAAAAGCTTTCGACATAATCAGGGTCCAGCCCGTACAGCCGCGCAATATAGCGGGCGTTCTCCATCGCGGAGACTTTGCTGACAACGCCGCCCATAAAGCCAAGCGGAAAGCTGATATTACAGCCGCGCCGGATCTCGCCTTCGTCGGCTTTTTCCAGCCCTGCCATCATGTTGATCAGGGTCGATTTGCCGGTGCCGTTTGGTGCCAGGATACCCAACGAATTACCCAATTCCACACGGAACGACACATGGTCCAGAATGACCTTGTGCTGTGTGCCCGTCCAAAAGGACTTGGATACATTGTCGAATTCCAGCATGACTGCTCCGGTTGCGCCATAATACGTTGGCTCCTCCTTTTGGGCCGGAGGTATAGCCGTCACCTATAGGATGATTTAGACCATATTATGTCGCATCCTGAAACAGATGTACAACCCAGACTGCCCCCATATGCGCCGCAGGTTTGGGTTCGCGGCGTTCACATTTCGGGCATGCGGTCGTGGTGTTCTTTGCGATGCCCCGCATTCGGGGCACCCCAGCTGATTTCGGATTAGTGGCCGATCGTTAATGGATCGATACACCGGTCGGTTTCGGTCTCAAGCTCTAGCGTTGTATGATGCAGATCGAACGCGTCCAGCACGTGCGATTTTATGGCCCGTCGCAACGCCCCCGCGTCGGTGCCAGCGGCTGCCACGATATGCGCGTCCAGCGCGTTGCCATGCTCTTGCATGATCCACAGGTGAACATGGTGCACATCAATGACGCCAGGCACCGCGCGCATCGCGGCAATGACATCTTCGGTTTCGATGCCTTCAGGGCGCGCGAGCATCAAAATCCGCGCTACTTTGGGCAGTTCCGTCGCAGACTGCCACAGAATGTAGCCCGCGATCATCAGGGTCACCAGCGGGTCAACCCATGTCCAGCCGAACAGCAGTACAAGCGTCCCCGCGATGATAACCGCGACAGACCCAAGCGCATCGGCCACATTATGCAAAAACGCAGCGCGGATGTTCACGCTGGATTTCGACGCGCGATAGGTCAGCGCCGCCGTACCCAGATCGACCAGCAGGGCAAACCCAGCCACAGCAACGATAATCCAGCCCGTAACCGGTTCGGGCGCGGCAAAGCGCATGACGGCTTCATAGGCCAGATACAGCCCGATCACGATCAATGTGGTATAGTTGATCAGGGCCGCCACTGCCTCGATCCGGCCATAGCCAAAGGTCATATCCGCATTGGCCGGAAGGCGCGCGATCTTGCGAGCCCCAAAGGCAATGATCAACGAGATGGCATCGCTAAAATTATGCAAGGCATCGGCAATCAGGGACAGACTGCCCGAAACCAGACCCCCGACAATCTGCGCCAAGGTTAGGCCAAGGTTGATCGCAACCGCTGCGGCAATTTTGCCGTCGCCCGCATCGGGGTCAACGTGGTGATGATGAGCGTGGGACATAGGGCGCTTTCTAAAGGTGGGGATGGTCGGGGCAGGGTGCATCGGCGTCAGCGCAGCATTCGGTCAATAGAAACTGCGACATCTCGTTGATCGCCGCATGGGCGACAGCGGCACAGATAATATTGCGCCCCTGCTTTTGCTGGTGCACCAAACCGGCCGCGACCAGCAGTTTTACATGATGGGTCAGCGTTGATCCGGTGATGGCCGATCTTTCGCCAAGCGTGCCAATCGTCAGCCCCTTTGGCCCGGCGCGCACAAGGGTGCGCAGCACCTGCAAACGTTGCTCGGACCCAAGGGCCGCAAAGCGCGCCGCGGCAAGGGTGAGGTCGGACAGCGGGGGCGGTAATGTTTTCATGTTTCTAGAAATATCGAACTGGCGGCCCGCGTCAAGATCATTTCGACAAATTTCGAAATGAATCCGCCTCGCCTGATTGAAACCTGCGTTTGCGCTGTTATTTCGGGTGTATGACCGACATCAGACCAGAGTTAAGCGCCTGTACCTTATGTGCCGACCGCTTTGCCCAGACGGCAACGGCGCATCGCCCCAATCCGGTGGTTTGGTTCCAACCGGGTGCCCGTTTGCTGATCGCGTCGCAGGCCCCGGGGGTGCGCGTGCACGTCGCGAACACGCCGTTCTGGGATGCGTCAGGCAAACGCCTGCGCGACTGGTTGGGGCTGGACGAAGACGCATTCTACGACCGCAACCGCGTGGCGATCATTCCGATGGCATTTTGCTTTCCAGGGTATGACACCAAAGGCAGCGATCTGCCGCCTCCGCCGATTTGTGCGAAAACATGGCGGGCAGAGGCCTTGGCAACGCTGCCTGACGTCCGGCTGACCGTGCTGATCGGGGGCCATGCCATGCGCTATCATCTGCCGGATTTCACCACCGTGACCCAAGCTGTTGCCGATTGGCGCAGCCATCCGCCGGGCGTCTTTGCCTTGCCTCATCCGTCTTGGCGCAATACCGGTTGGCTCAAGAAAAATCCGTGGTTCGAGGAAGACGTGCTTCCTCGGCTGCGCAAAGCTGTAAGGGATGTGATGCATGACTGACCCAACACCACTGGACACCGCACATGCCGCCATGATGGCGGATGATGGGGACGACGCCGCGCGTTTGCGTTTCTATGAACGCATGGCCGATGTGGAACTGTTCATGCTGCTCGAGGACGAGCCCGCCGATGATCAGATCAGCCCGGTGTTGCTGCAAGATGCCTATGTCTTGGTCTTTGATCGTATTGAACGGCTAGCCGCATATGTCGGCCACGCGGCCCCTTATGTGGCGCTGTCCGGTCGGGCGATTGCGGGCATGCTGGACGGCCAGCCGCTTGGCATGGCCGTGAACATGAGTGTCGCACCGTCGGCCATTTTGCTGCCCGACAGCGCAGTGGCGTGGCTGCGCGATACGCTGGCCCATACGCCCGGGCAGGTCGAGGCCAAGATCACCCGCGTCATCCCGCCCAAGGGGCTGCCCGAAACTTTGATCGCAGCGATTGACGCAAAGCTGGCCACCGCCACGGGCATGGCTGCGGGGGCATGGCTGGTGGGCGTCGAATACGAGGGTGGAAGTCGCGGGCATTTGCTGGGGTTTGTCGGGGCGATTCCCCGCGCCCAAGACGCGCTGGTGCGCGCCGCCTCAGAGGCGTTGACGTTTTCGGGGATCGAAGCGGGGGCCATGGACGTCGGATTTTTCGCGGCCTCTGACCCGACGGTTGATAAATTGTCCAAGGTGGGGTTGCGTTTCGATCTGCCCCAAATGGAACCCCTGCAAAACACCCCCCGGATGGAAGCACCGGGATCTGACCCCAGCAAGCCGCCCATCTTGCACTAGAGGTGATCAAATGAAGCCAGAGTTCACGTCAGACTTTGCAGGCCGGGAAGCCGAGATAACGCGGCTTTGCACGGATAGTTTTACCGTGTCCGATAGTGTCGAAGAAGGCAGATTGGTGGGTCAACTCGCCCGCGACCTGATGCAGAGCACACCGCGCGATGATGTGATTATGTGGGCGGCGTTGGAGAATAGCAAAGTGATCGGCTGCGTGTTCTTTTCCCGCCTACGCTTTGATGAGGACGGGCGGGCGGTGTTCCTCATGGCACCGGTGGCCGTAAAAACCGAGCATCAAAATATCGGCATCGGGCAGAAATTGATAGCGCGGGGGCTGGAAAATTTGCGCCAAAGGGATGTTGATTTTGTCCTCACCTACGGCGATCCGAACTACTATATCAAAACCAGCTTTCAACCGATCAGCGCAGATATGGCAAGCCCCCCGATGGGGCTCCGCATGCCTTTCGGGTGGCTGGGGCAACCGCTGTCGCCCAAGAACAATTGGCCGTTGGTCGGCCCGTCACACTGTGTGGCGGCATTGCAAAAAGCGGAACTCTGGTAGCCGTTGTGATCTGCCCCTACATCATCATGGCCCTGCACTATAATACCTAACGACAGACAACATAATTGCGGTATCCTTTTTAGATCAAAGGAGGTCCGCACATGTTGTTTCGTTTGATACTGGCCCTGTCGCTGCTGGCCCCCATGGCCCAAGCGCAGATACAAACGCGCACCCCCAGCCACTGCATCGCTTTGGCAGATGCGACACCGGGGCTGGAATATCTGACCCTTGCCAGCCTGCCGGATGTCGCGCCGGGAACCGTGCATCTGCATTACATCGCCCATGCCAGTTTCTTGATCCGCAGCCATGGCGGGCTGAACATGGTGACGGATTTTACCGGCTTCACCGGCACATTGCCGATGATCCCTGACGTGGTCACCATGAACCGCGCCCATGAAAGCCACTTCACCCAGTTCCCCGATCCAGCCATTCCGCACGCTCTGCCCGGCTGGGGCGAATTTGGCCAAGGCATCGATCATTCCTTGGATTTGGGAGAGGTGCTGATCCGCAATGTCTCAACCGATATCCGGTCGCAATTCGCCGGGGTCGAGGAAAATGGCAATTCGATTTTCATATTCGAGATGGCAGGCCTGTGCATCGGTCATCTTGGGCATTTGCATCATGAACCCGACGCCGCGCAATATGCGGCAATCGGCAGGCTTGATGTGGTCATGGCCCCGGTGGATGGTGGCTATACCCTTGATCTGCCCACGATGATCCGCATCCTCAAACGTCTGAAATCGTCGATTGTGATCCCCATGCACTGGTTTTCCGATTTCGGCTTGGGTGACTTCCTGACCGCGATGTCCGACGACTTCACCGTGATCCACGTCGAGGGACCATCGTTACAAGTGTCGCGCGACCGGCTGCCGTCACGGCCCACGATCATGGTGCTGCGCCCGCAATATTTGCGCAGCGACAATTAAGCGGCTTGCAAGTTTTCTGCGGCGGCGCGATCAATGCACCATGAAACTGAACCCCGCCGATCCCGCTTTCGAGGCCGCCTTGCGTGCCGATCTTTCCTCCGATGTGTTTCGCCCCGTCGAACCACGGTATCTGGAAGAACCGCGCGGGCTTTATGCCGGACAATCCGCGATCCTCGCGCTGCCCCGCAATGTGCAAGAGGTCTCTACCCTGATCCGCCATGCAAACGCCGCGCGTGTGGGCGTGATCCCCTATGGCGGCGGCACCGGTCTGGTCGGGGGGCAGGTGGCCGAAAACGGCCCGACCCCGCTGATCCTGTCGCTTGAGCGGATGAATAAAGTGCGCGCGGTCTACCCGGATGAAAACGTACTGGTGGCCGAGGCGGGGGTGATCCTGTCGGATGTTCAGGATGCGGCGGAAAACGTGAACCGCCTGTTCCCCTTGTCGCTGGCGGCCCAAGGGTCGGCCCGGATTGGCGGTAACCTTGCCACGAATGCGGGCGGCACGGGGGTTCTACGCTATGGCAATGCCCGCGATCTGTGTCTGGGCCTCGAAGCCGTCTTGCCCGACGGGCAAATCTGGAACGGTCTGACGCGGCTGCGTAAAAACAACACCGGCTATGACCTGCGCCACCTGCTGATCGGGGCCGAAGGCACGCTGGGCGTGATCACGGCTGCGGCCCTCAAGCTGTTTGCGCGTCCGGCCAAATCAGGGACGGCGCTGCTGGTCGTGCAATCGCCTGCCGCTGCCCTGAAATTGCTGTCCATGGCACGTGACCAACTGGGCGAAATGGTCAGCGCCTTTGAAATAGTGAACAAGATGGGCTTTGATTTCCTTGCCGAAACCATGCCCGAAGTGCGCCAGCCTTTCGATACGCCACCAGACTGGTGCGTATTGATCGAACTCGGCCTTAGCGGTGATCTTGACCCGGCGACATCGCTCGAAACCCTGTTTGAGCGCGCGATGGAGGCCGATCTGGTCACCGACGGGCTGATCGCGCAGAGCCAGCAGCAATCGGATGATTTCTGGGCGATCCGCGAGATGATCCCACACGCCAACCGCAAAGTGGGCTCGATCTCAAGCCACGACATCTCGGTGCCGCTGGGTGCCATCCCCGAGTTCATTACCAAAGCCGGTGAAAAAATCGCAGCTCTGGGCGATTTCCGCATCAACTGCTTCGGCCATGTCGGCGACGGCAACCTGCACTACAATATCTTCCCCGTGATCGGAAAATCCCGCACGGATCATGAAAACGAACGCGAAAAAATCAAAACGGCAATCCACGATCTGACCCATGAATTGGGCGGGTCGGTCAGCGCCGAACACGGTATCGGCAGGCTCAAGGTCAAAGACCTCGAACGCTACAGCGATCCGGCCAAACTATCCGCGATCCACGCGATCAAAGCAGCGCTCGATCCGAACGGCATCATGAACCCCGGGGCAATCGTTCCCGCGCCGACCTGATCCGCATTCTCCGGCTCTAAAATATCCCGGGGGACGGCCCGCAGGGACGGGGGGCAGCGCCCCCAGACCTGCTACATACCGTCAAAAGCACAAAGCGCATGAACATCCATGCCCATCGCTTCCAGACGCTTGCGCCCGCCAAGCTCGGGCAGGTCAATAATAAACGCGCATGACACAATCTTGCCGCCCAGCTTTTCGATCAGCTTGATCCCGGCCTCGGCAGTGCCACCTGTGGCCAGCAGATCATCCACGATCAAAACCCGTTCGCCCGGCTGGATCGCATCGTCATGGATTTCAACCGTGGCCTCACCATATTCCAAAACATAATCCTGCGAGATGGTCTTGCCTGGTAACTTGCCCGCCTTGCGGATAGGCACAAAACCGACCGACAATTGATGCGCAATCGCGCCTCCCAGGATAAACCCACGCGCCTCAAGGCCCACAACCTTATCAATCGCTATCCCTGCATAGGGGTGCAGCATCTGATCAATCGCCATGCGAAACCCGCGCGGATCGGCAAAAAGCGTGGTCACATCGCGAAACATGATCCCCTCATGGGGGAAATCAACGATGGTGCGAATATAGTCCTGAACCTGTTTCATCTGGTTCTCCAAAACCCAAGGGGCGGCGCAAAGGGCACCCCCTTCGTCTTCACCCTTTTAAAAATACTCATAACCCGGTCCAGCCGGGCCTTGATCGTTTAATGCTTAAATCACCCGGCCTGCAACCGCATCCAGCTTCGCCATAAGCGTCGGGTCGCGCATTTCGGGTTGGGTCAGGATCGCGTATTCCAGCGCACGGTCACAGCCATGCGGGCAGGCCTCCCGCTCGGTCCCCAGAAGTGCAGGCAAACGTGCCACCAATGCGCGGCCTTTGTCAGCATTGCCCATCAGGGTCTCGATGATCTTGGTCACGTCGACTTCGCCATGCTCGGGGTGCCAGCTATCATAGTCGGTGATCATCGCGACAGACGCGTAACAAAGCTCGGCCTCGCGGGCCAATTTCGCTTCGGGCATGTTGGTCATCCCGATCACATCGGCACCCCAGCTGTTGCGGTACATGTTGGATTCGGCCAGCGTCGAAAACTGCGGCCCTTCCATCGCCAGATAGGTGCCGCCGCGGTGCACGTTGATGCCAGCGTCCCGCGCGGCGGTTTCGCAGGCATCGCTTAGGCGCGGGCAGGTCGGGTGCGCGACGCTGACATGGGCGACACAGCCGGTGCCAAAGAATGATTTTTCGCGTGCGAATGTCCGGTCAATAAACTGGTCCACGATCACGAAATCGCCCGGTGCCATTTCCTCGCGGAACGACCCGCAGGCCGAGACGCTGATCACATCCGTGCAGCCCAACCGTTTCAGCGCGTCGATATTGGCGCGGTAGGGCACGGTTGACGGTGAATGAACATGCCCGCGCCCGTGACGCGGTAGAAATGCCATTTCTACGCCACCCAGTGTCCCGGTCAGGATCGCATCTGAAGCGGTTCCCCAAGGGCTTTCGACAGTCAGCCACTCAGCGCCCTCAAGCCCGTTAATGTCGTAGATACCCGATCCGCCAATGACGGCGATTTTTGTGTTTGTCATGGGAAAGCCCTTGGATTGATCTGCGGGCAGAGTATCAAGGATCACCGTGATGGAAACCCCGAAACCTGCCCGCGCGGCCCCTATGCACGCGCCTTGCCTTTTCTTCTGCTGTGCTTTGCTCTAGTGAGCGCAAAATAGTCTATTACCCCTTACCCCTACCCCACAATATGAAGGATGCCCCCATGGCGCGTTCCACTTTCCGCAGTTTCACCAAGAACCTTGATGTGACCGATTTGCGCTGGATGCCCGGCGAGGGTCTGTCGCCGTCGCGTTTGCGTATTGAATTGCTGTCGGGGCTGACCGTTGCCTTGGCTTTGGTGCCCGAAGCGGTGGCTTTCGCCTTTGTTGCGGGGGTTCACCCGTTGGTCGGGCTTTATGCTGCGTTTTTGGTGGGGTTGATCACGGCGTTGATCGGCGGTCGTCCGGGGATGATTTCGGGGGCGACGGGGGCCTTGGCGGTTGTAATGGTGGCGTTGGTGTCACAACACGGCGTCGAATACCTGTTTGCCACAGTGGTTTTGATGGGCCTGATCCAGATTTTCGCCGGCGTTATGCAATGGGGCAAGTTTATCCGGTTGGTGCCGCATCCCGTTATGCTGGGCTTTGTGAACGGCCTTGCGATCGTTATTTTCCTGGCGCAGTTGGGCCAGTTCAAGGTGCCCGGCACGATGCTTGATACGGGCCACGGCATGGGCGGGGGCGAATGGCTTTCGGGCCAGCCCTTGATGCTGATGCTGGCGCTTGTGGCCGCGACGATGGCGATCATCTGGGTCATGCCGCGCATCACCAAACTGGTTCCCGCACCGCTGGCGGGCATTGGTATCGTGGCCGCTGTGGTGATTGCGTTCGGCATGGATGTGCCGCGCGTGGGTGATCTGGCCTCTATCCAAGGCGGGTTTCCAACGTTCCACATGCCTTTCGGTGAAGGCATCGGGCTTTACGGCACAGCTCTTGCGCCGTTCACCCTCGAGACCTTTTACATCATCCTGCCCTATGCTGTGATCCTTGCAGCCATCGGGCTGATTGAATCGCTGCTGACCCTGAACCTGGTCAGCGACATGACCAACACCCGCGGCGGCGCCAGCCAGGAATGTATTGCTCAAGGTGTGGCGAATACAGTGACCGGATTTTTCGGCGGTATGGGCGGCTGCGCGATGATTGGTCAGTCGATGATCAACGTGAAATCCGGCGGCCGGACGCGCGTTGCAGGGATTGCTGCCGCGATATTCCTGCTGCTGTTCATCCTTGTCGGATCGTCTGTCATCGAACTGATCCCGCTGGCCGCATTGGTGGGCGTCATGTTCATGGTCGTAATCGGGACCTTCGCGTGGAACTCGCTTACTATCCTGCGCAAAGTGCCGTTGATGGATGCCTTTGTTATTCTGCTGGTGACGGTTGTGACCGTGTATGAAGACCTTGCGGTGGCTGTGGTCGTCGGGGTCATTGTGTCGGCATTGGCCTATGCGTGGAACAACGCACGGCGCATCCACGCCAAAACCTATACGACGCCCGAAGGGGCCAAGGTCTATCAGGTGCAAGGGCCGCTGTTCTTTGGGTCCTCCGAAGGGTTCGCCGAACTGTTCGACGTGCAACAAGACCCTTCCGAAGTGATCGTGGATTTTGCCGATAGCCGCGTTGCGGACCAATCGGCGCTTCAGGCGATCGAAACCATCGCCGCAAAATACGAGGCGGCGGGCAAACGCGTCCAGCTGCGTCACCTGAGCCGCGATTGTCACCGTCTGCTGACGAAGGCCGGACACCTGATGATCGATAGCGACGACGATCCCGATTATCAGGTCGCCGCCAACTATCAAGTGCGTACGGGCATTCTGGGCGGTCACTAGGCGACCGTTGCCGTTTTCTTTCAAAGAAAACGGACCGGAATTTTTGAAAAATTCCGCCCGCGCGTTAGTCGTCCGGGCGGATAATCTCGAACACGTCCGTCACGCGGGCGTAGTCACGATAGCCCAACCGTGAAAGCGGTTGATAGGTGGTCACGTCAAAGCGGCCATCCTTTATACAATCATCGCGCATGTGCACGCCGATGACTTCGCCAAATACCACATAATTGCTTTCGCCTTCGATCTTGACCATCTGGGTCATGCGGCATTCAAGGCTGGCGGGGGCATTCGCGACGCGTGCGCAGGCGATTTCGCCGCACTCGGCCTTTTCAATGCCGGCGTGGCCAAATTCGTCGGCCCCATGTGGCAGCGTCGCCGACGACGCGTTCATGGCATCGCGCATGGCGTATTCTACAACATTCACACAAAATACGCCGGTTTCGCGGATATTGGCCATGCTGTCTTTGGTGCCGTCCACATCCGCTTTGGTCCCTGTGGACGCAAACATTACTTGCGGTGGTACATAGGCTACGCCATTGAAAAACGAATAGGGGGCGAGATTGTCACGCCCTTGGGCATCGCGGGTTGATATCCACCCGATCGGGCGCGGTGTCACGATGGCATTGAACGGATTGTGTGGCAGGGAATGGCCGTCTTTTGGGCGATAGAACATCAAACTCTCCTCAAGGTTTGCACCCATGGCTAGCGTCATGTTAGAGGCTTTGCTACCTCAAAACCGCCGACAGGGCCGCGACACGTGTACCAGATGAAACCAGAGACGGCGGCGGACCATTGGGAAGTCGAAGCACTTTATGACACATGTTTCGCCCCGGGCCGCGAGGCGTTGTCATCTTATCGGTTGCGCGACGGCATTCCACCGGTTGCGGGGCTTAGCCATGTGGCGCGGGATGCCGACGGAATCCTTGCGGGTGCAATCCGGTATTGGCCCATTCACATCGGTGCGGCTGATGCTTTGTTGCTGGGGCCTGTGGCCGTGCACCCGACGCGTCAAGGCGAAGGATTGGGCGGTTTGCTGATCGAAGGCAGCCTGTCCCAAGCCGTTCCTTTGGGATGGTCGCGGGTGATGCTGGTGGGCGACGCGCCTTATTACGAACGCTTTGGTTTCACACTGCTGGATCAAGTCGTCATGCCCCCGCCGACCAACCCCGCCCGTGTCTTGGGGCGCGCATTGATGGAGGGCGCTTGGGATGGCATTGCCGGTGAAGTCACGCGTTGGACGCATTGAAACGGCACGCCAAGAGCACCACATCTAAAGCGAACAGCCGGAGAGACCCTATGCAAATCGAAAGCGACCTGCCCACGACTGTGGACGTTGACGCGCGGCTTGACCAGCTTGCGGCCCGTTATAAAGGCGCAGGCGGGGTGGGCATCAATGTGCTGAACCTGATTGGCGGTAGCGCCGAAGGGTTGATCGACAAACTGCCGGGTGCCGTGCGCCGCAATCTGGAAACCGCCACGATCAAGGCATTGGGGCAGGCGATGAAAGCCGCCACATCGACGCGGTCCATGGTGCCGGATCAGAAAAGCTGGCTGAACCAGGCGGTCAGTGCCGCGATGGGGGCTGCGGGCGGTGCGGGTGGTTTACCCACTGCGCTGGCCGAATTGCCGGTGACCACGACATTGTTGTTGCGGGTGATCCAAGGGGTTGCGGTGGAACATGGCTTTGATCCGTTGGCCGAAAACGTCCAGTTCGATTGTGTGCAGGTCTTTGCAGCGGCGGGGCCCTTGTCCGACGATGACGGCGCTGATCTGGGCTTTCTGTCGGCGCGTATCGCGCTGAGCGGTCGGGCCATGCAGGCGGTGATTGCCAAGGTCGCGCCAAAGCTCGCTGTGGTGCTGGGCCAAAAGCTGGCCGCGCAAGCGGTGCCTGTGTTGGGGGCGGTCGCAGGGGCCGCGACGAATTACGCCTATACCAGCTATTACGAAGACATGGCGCATGTGCATTTCGGCCTGCGCAAACTGGCGATTGACGCCGATGTTCCGCATGAAGACCTGATTGACCGTTTCCGCGAAAAGGTCGGGCGCAAGCGGCTGCCACAACGCACCAAGGTCTAAATCTGCAAGAACCTAACGTCCGATGCTGCCGGGGGCCACGGTCGTGGCCTTGAGGATTGCAAAGCACTGCGTTCCCTTTGTAAGCCCCAATTCGGCCACCGCCCGTGCAGTGACGCGTGCCAGCAGCCTGTCGGTTCCTGCGCGCAGCGCGATGGCTGCGCCGGGGCCATCACCGGGATGAATATCCTCGATCTGGACGGGCAACACATTGACCGAGCTTAGCCCCTCGGGGCGGGTCAGGGACAAGATTACATCCTGCGCCAGAACACGCAGCCGCACCCGCGCGCCGATGGGGGCCTGAACGCCCGGCAATTCGATCTCTCCGGCGCTGATCCGCAAGGTGGAAATACCGTCTGCGCCGTGGGCAATCACATCGGCCTCGATCACGGCACCGGCCTCGCGGACCCCCAGCAGGGGGACGGCGGCAGGGTTCGACATCACCTCGAACAGCGGACCTTGGGCCTGGATCTGACCGTTTTGGATCAACACCAACCGGTCGGCAAGGCGCGCAATCTCGTCCACGGCATGACTGACATAGAGGATGGGCAGTCCAAGCGGGCCGTCGCGGAGCCGTTCGAGAAAGGGCAGGATCTCTTGCTTGCGGGGGCCATCAAGGCTGGCAAGAGGTTCATCCATCAACAACATGCGCGGATGGCTTAGCAGGGCACGGCCTAATGCCACCCGCTGTTTTTGACCACCCGACAGGGTTGCCGGTGCACGGGTTTGCAACCCCTCAAGGCCCAGCAGTGATATAACATCCGACAGTTCGGGGCCTTCGCTGCCCTTGGGCGCGTAGCGCGCGCCGAACATCAGATTTTGCGCCACGTTAAGGTGGGGAAACAGGCGGGCATCTTGGAACACTGTGCCAAGGCGGCGTTTGTGGGGCGGGACGAATATGCCGCGCTTGGTGTCGACAAGCACGTCGCCGTCGACGGCAATCCTGCCTGCGTCTGGGCGCAACAGGCCGCCAACCGCGTTGATGACCGTGGTTTTGCCGGCGCCTGACCGCCCGAACAATGCGGTGATGCCCGGCCCGGCCTCAAGCGTGATATCAAGGGCGAATTCAGCGAAACGGTGCGAAACGGACAGCGACAGGGTCATGTGCCCGCGATCCTTGCGGCAACACGGCGGGCCAGCATTTCCGACAACAGTACTGCTGATACGGCCACGGCGCTGGCCATCAGGACCATAACGACAGCCTGACCCTCACCGCCCGGTATTTGCAACGCAGACCAGATGGCGCTGGGCAGGGTTTGGGTCTGACCGGGAATGTTGGCGACAAAGGTGATCGTCGCCCCGAATTCGCCCATCGCCTTGGCAAAGCCCATGACGGTGCCCGCCAGAACGCCGGGCAGGATCAGCGGCAGGGTCACGCGGCCAAAGACGGATTGCCGCGATGCCCCCAAGGATGCGGCGGCTTCTTCAAGCTTGGGATCAACTGCTTCGATGGCAAGGCGCATGGCACGCACCATCAGCGGAAAGCCCATGATCATGGCCGCCAGCACCGCGCCAGACCAGTGAAAGGCCAACTGCAAGCCGATGGACTCGAGGGCGCGGCCAAGCGGTGCGTTGCGGCCGAACGCCATCAGCAGCAGATAGCCCGTGACGACAGGGGGCAGGACCAGCGGCAAATGCACGGCAGCGTTCAGCAGCGATTTACCCCAAAAATCGCGCCGCGCGAGCAGCCAAGCGACCCACAGCGCCAGCGGTATGGCCAGAACGGTCGCCCAGACGGCCACCCAAAGCGACAGGCGCAACGCGTCCCATGCGGCGGCATCAGGCGTCATCGGGCGCTGGCCGGGGTGAAGCCGTAGCTGGCAAAAACAGCGCGGCTTTCGGGGGTTTGCAGATGGGCCAGAAAGGCGGTGCCTGCGTGGGTCAGTGCGGCTGCGGGATAGGTGATCGGGCTGTGCAGATCGGTGGGGACGTCATAGACGACACGGACGTCAGGTTCGGCCAACTCATCGGTGCGGTACACAATACCCAACGGCGCATCACCGCGCGCGACCAGCGCCAAAGCGCTGCGGACATTATCGGTTTCGGCCAGACGGGCCTGCAAGCCATCCCACTGGCCGATGGCCTTTAACCATTCAGCGGCGTAGATTCCGGCGGGCACGGCATCGCGTTGACCCATTGCCAGACGGCCATCACCCAAGAACGCCGCTATGTTCGCGGGATCGGGCACTGTTGATGTGCCTTTTGGCGCGATCAGAACCAGACTGTTGCCCAGTAGATCGATCGGGGTGTCCTGGATCACGGGGCCGTTTTCAACGAGCCAGTCCATCCAGAGGGGATTGGCAAGCATAACCACATCGGCGGGGGCACCGGCTGCGATCTGGCGCGCCATTGTGCCGGACCCGCCAAAAGACAGCGCGACCGGCGCACCAAAGTCAGCGGCCACCTGATCCAACGCGCCGCGCAGGCTGGCGGCGGCAAATACGGTCACCTGTGCAGGCTGCGCTTGCGCTGCGATTGGCCCTAAAAGCGCCAGAACGATGAGCAGTTTCTTTATCATTGCAACACTATCCGCGAAGCCTATTACACACGCAAGGGGATCACTGGTCATAGGCGGTGCAAGACGCTAGATAACTGGGGACAAACCGCGCCTTATTCGGGACCGAGATGATTAGACAATTGCCAATTTCGCTGCAAGGTGCACGCAAAGGCGAAGCCCGCTCGCAATTCGCAGCGCTTTGCTATCGAATCCGACAGGGCAAACTGCAGTTTCTGCTCATCACATCGCGGAAATCCAAACGCTGGATCGTGCCCAAAGGTTGGCCGATGCACGCCAAAACCCCCGAGGCTGCAGCATTGCAGGAGGCTTGGGAAGAGGCGGGCGTGCGTGGACGCGTTACAGGCGGCTGTCTGGGCGTCTATTCCTATGCCAAAGAAATGGGCGATGACACGTTGTTGCCAGTTCTCGCGATGTTGTATCCTGTCGAGGTACAGGTGAAAGCCAAGCAATACCCCGAAGCCGGCCAGCGGCGGCGCATGTGGGTGTCTCGCAAGAAGGCGATGAAAATGGTGAGAGAACCGGAACTGCGCCGCATGATCCGCGATTTCGATCCGCGCCCCGGCCTGCCTGACGCTTGAACCTGCTGGCGAACGCACCATTTTATATAAGTGTTCGTTGTTAATAATGATCAAAAAGGGCAAGCTGCGGGACGATGATCCAATTTACCTTGAAATGCGACCAAGACCACCGCTTTGACAGTTGGTTCAAATCGGCCGCAGCATTTGATGCGCTGGCGCAAGCCGGGCATATCAGCTGCGCCGTTTGCGGGTCGTCGCAGGTTACCAAGGGGATGATGGCACCGCGGGTATCAACAGGAAAAACATCGCTCGAGGTCGCGCCAGAGGCCAAGGACAACGCGCCGCTTCCAATGTTGTCGGAACCCGATGGCGAGATTGAAAAAGCCATCAAAGCGTTGCGCAAGAAGGTCGAGGCGTCATCGGATTACGTTGGCGCTGATTTCGTCAAGGAAGCCCGCGCCATGCATACGGGCGAGAAACCGGAACGGTCGATCTATGGCGAGGCGCGGTTGGATCAGGCGAAAGAGCTGGCCGAAGAAGGCGTGCAATTGATGGCGCTGCCGTTTCGGCCGAAGCGGTCGACGCAGTAGATTTCAGCCGCCGCGCCGGGGCTTTGCCCCGGACCCCAGGATATTTATAAGCCAGAGAAGAAGCGGCATGCACAGCATCGGCCTGCGCGGGCTTGCTAAGGCAGACGCTTGCGCGTAAACCGCGCCGGAGTTTTGCAACGGGGGACCTATGCCTGTTCTGGTGATGAAATTTGGTGGCACATCTGTGGCCACATTGGACCGTATCCGCCGCGCCGCCAAGCGCGTAGGCGTTGAGGTATCCAAGGGCTATGATGTGATTGTGATCGTATCGGCCATGTCGGGTAAGACGAACGAGCTGGTCGGCTGGGTGAACGAGACATCACCGCTATATGACGCGCGCGAATATGACGCCGTCGTGTCGAGCGGTGAAAATGTTACCGCCGGCCTGATGGCCTTGACGTTGCAAGAGATGGATATCCCTGCGCGCAGTTGGCAGGGCTGGCAGGTGCCGGTCAAGACGACTGCGGCGCATTCATCGGCCCGCATTGAAGAAATCCCGCCTGCCAACATCATGTCAAAGTTCGGTGAGGGCATGAAGGTCGCGGTTGTAGCCGGTTTTCAGGGTGTCAGCCCCGAGGGGCGGATTACGACGCTGGGGCGTGGCGGGTCTGATACGACCGCTGTTGCCTTTGCTGCGGCGTTTGAGGCCGAGCGTTGCGATATTTATACGGATGTGGACGGGGTTTACACCACTGATCCGCGGGTCAGCGCCAAGGCCCGCAAACTGGACAAAATCGCGTTTGAAGAGATGCTGGAGCTGGCATCACTTGGGGCGAAGGTGTTGCAGACACGGTCGGTCGAGCTGGCAATGCGCTACAAGGTCAAGCTGCGCGTGCTGAGCAGTTTTGAGGAACAGTCAGACGAAGCTGGGACGCTGGTCTGCGATGAGGAGGAAATCATGGAAAGCAATGTCGTTTCAGGGATCGCGTTCTCGCGTGACGAAGCCAAGATGACCCTTGTGTCTGTGGCGGACCGTCCGGGTATCGCCGCTGCAATCTTTACCGCGCTAAGCGAGGGTGGGGTGAACGTTGACATGATCGTTCAGAACATCTCGGAGGAAGGGCGCACCGATATGACCTGGTCCTGTCCCGTTGATCAGACCAAGCGCGCTGAAAAAGCAATGGACGAGGCCAAGGTTGCGGGCACCATCAATTTCAACGAATTGATTGCCGACACCGATGTGGCCAAGGTTTCCGTGGTTGGCATCGGCATGCGCAGCCACACCGGCGTTGCCGCCAAGATGTTCCAGGTGCTGTCCAACGAGGGCATCAACATCAAGGTTATCACCACGTCCGAGATCAAGATTTCCGTGCTGATCGACCGCAAATACATGGAATTGGCCGTTCAGGCGCTGCATGATGCGTTCGAGCTGGACAAAGCTGCCTAAAAACTGTGCACCCTTGTAGTCGGTGGCGGGGGACTGGCGGCTTTTATGGCTGCCAGGCCTTTTCGTGACGTAAGCGCTGGAAGACAAGCGTTTATGACAACAGGCGTTTCATTTCGTGGAGGCCTGTGGTCTAAGCTGGCCTTGCGGAGGAGAAACTTACCATGGCCGATGGGTTTGAAACAGAGAGTCGCAAGCTGCTGGGGCGGTTGCGCGATGCGATGGCCAGCGACGAAGCGGGTCAGGCGCGGCTGGACAGGATCACGCATCTGATTGCGACGTCCATGGGATGCGAAGTGTGTTCGATCTATCTGTTTCGCGATCAGGACACGCTTGAGCTGTGTGCCACAGAAGGTCTGAAGGCCGACGCGGTACATGAAACGCGGATGAAGCTGGGCGAAGGTCTGGTCGGGCGCGTGGCGAAACGCAAGCAGATCGTGAACACCCCCAACGCACCGCAAGCCCCCGGTTTCCGGTTCATGCCTGAAACAGGTGAAGAAATTTATTCGAGCTTTCTGGGTATCCCGGTGCAGCGCATTGGCGAAATGCTGGGCGTTCTGGTCGTACAGTCCAAAGTCGCTCGGGAATTTTCCGCTGACGAAGTTTACGGGCTTGAGGTCGTTGCCATGGTGTTGGCTGAGATGACCGAACTGGGCGCGTTTGTCGGCGAAGGTGCGGCAATGTCCGCGCGTCACAGTCAACCGGTTCTGGTGCGCGGCACGGTTGGCCAAGAGGGCGTTGCAGACGGCCATGTCTGGCTGCACGAACCACGTGTGGTGGTATCGAACCCTGTTGCCGATGACCCCGTGCGCGAGAAAGAACGTTTGACCGAGGCGGTTGATCAACTGCGTGTCAGCGTCGATCAGATGTTGACGATGGCGGGCGGTGACAAGGACCAGCGGCAAGTGCTGGAAGCGTACCGGATGTTTGCCAATTCCAAAGGCTGGATGCGCCGGATGGAAGAAGACATTGATCGCGGTCTGTCTGCCGAAGCTGCTGTTGAAAAAGAACAATCTCTGGCGCGGTCGCGGATGGGGCAGGCAAGCGATGCCTATCTGCGCGAACGGCTGTCGGATCTGGACGATCTTAGCAACAGATTGCTGCGTATTTTGACCGGACAAGGGGCGAATACGGGGGCGGAAATGCCCTCGGACCCGATATTGGTTGCCCGCAATATTGGCCCCGCCGAGTTGCTGGAATATGGGCGGTCTTTGCGCGGTATCGTGCTGGAGGGCGGATCAGTTGGCAGCCACGCGGCGATTGTGGCGCGGGCTTTGGCTATTCCGTTGATCGTCCATGCATCGCATATCACCAATGATGCGCTGAACGGCGACCGGATTATGGTGGATGGCGAACAGGGTATCGTGCATTTGCGGCCAGACGAAACTGTGGCTTCGGCGTTTCGCGATAAAATCGCGATGCAGGCGGCCGCACAGGAACGCTATGCCTCGATCCGCGATAAACGCGCCGAGACACGATGCGGGACTATCGTAGGCTTGCAGATGAACGCGGGTCTGATGGCCGATCTGCCGTCGCTGGACGGGTCGGGTGCCGAAGGCGTTGGCCTGTTCCGGACCGAGTTGCAGTTTCTTGTTCGCAGCAAGATGCCGAAAAGATCCGAACTATCAGCGCTTTATGCGCGTGTCTTAGATGCAGCAAAAGGCAAGCGTGTCGTGTTTCGCACCCTTGATATCGGGTCGGACAAGGTTTTGCCCTATATGAAAGCCAACGACGAGCCGAACCCCGCTTTGGGGTGGCGCGCCATTCGGGTGGGGCTGGATAAACCCGGTATCATGCGCATGCAGTTGCAGGCATTGATCCGCGCGGCAAACGGGCGGCCCTTGTCGGTGATGTTCCCCTTTGTGGCGCAATTCGAAGAATACCGGGCAGCGCGTGCCGAGATGGACAAAACGCTGGCCCGTGAGGCGCGGCTGGGCCACAAACTGCCGTCGCATCTTGAAGTTGGCGCGATGCTCGAGACACCTTCGCTGGCCTTTGCGCCCAAGAAGTTTTTCGAGGAAGTCGAGTTTTTGTCCATTGGTGGCAACGACTTGAAGCAGTTCTTTTTCGCGGCCGACCGTGAAAATGAATTGGTGCGCCGGCGGTATGATACATTGAACGTCAGCTTTCTGACGTTCCTTGAAGGCATCGTTGCGCGGTGTCGCGAAACCGACACGCCGCTGTCATTTTGTGGCGAAGACGCAGGCCGCCCGGTCGAGGCGCTTTGCTTTGCGGCGATCGGGATTACCAACCTGTCGATGCGCCCCGCGTCTATTGGCCCTGTCAAAAACCTGTTGCGCCGGTCCAATCTGGAGGAGGTGCGTCAGGTTATCTATGAGGCGCGCGAACGTGGTGACCAATCGGTGCGGGCGGCAGTCATGGACTATTTGCGCCATCAGACATCCGAGGCGCGCAAGCTGCCATAGCGTTTGCGCGTTAACCAAGATCGTTAATTCTCATCTATCGCATCAGCATCGCCTGCGATGGCGTTGGATTCACTGTGGTTTCATTCGGAACGGCATGGGCGTGTTTGCGCCCTCTTGACGGCGGGGCGTTGAAAAGGGTCTGCTGCCCCAAGCTTTAGGGAGTGCGACATGTTTTTAAATAACGCTTGGTATGTTGCAGCTTGGGATGATGAGGTCGATCATGTCCTGTTACAGGTCACCGTGCTTGAGAAAAAGATTTGCATGTATCGTACGCTACACGGCGACGTTGTTGCATTGGATGACGCGTGTCCGCATCGCAAATTGCCGCTGTCTATGGGCCGGTTGCAGGGTGATACCGTTGAATGTGGCTATCACGGGCTGACATTTGATTGCATGGGCCAATGCGTTTGGGCCCCCGGTGGGCGTATCCCGTCCGAGGCGCGGGTACATGCCTATCCGACCCATGAAAAATACGGGCTGGTCTGGATATGGATGGGCAATCCGGTGCTGGCGGACCCCGAAGAGATTTTCGAGATCGAGAACTTTGACAACCCTGACTGGGGCATGAACCGCGGTGCGGCGATGGAGCTGGACTGCAACTATCTGTTGATGTGCGATAACCTGCTGGACCCGACCCATGTGGCATGGGTGCATGGCGGAAGCTTTGGGCAGGCTGCAACAAAGGATACGCCGCTGCGGGTCAAAAAGACCGACAATGGCGTGATCGTGCACCGTTGGATGATGGATGTCGAACCCGCGCCATTCTACAAAAAGGTGATTGGTTTCAAAGGTAACTGTGACAGGCTTCAACATTACGAGGTCCGCTATCCGTCGCATGCACTGATCCGCGCGGTGTTTACCCCGGCCGGAACCGGCGGGCCGGACGGGCCGCTGCATCCCGATACGTTTATCATGGACAGCATGAACTTTATGACGCCCACCACTGCTGGTAAAACACGCTACTACTGGTTCCAGCTGCGCAATATTCGCCCCGATGACGCTGCGCTTTCCCAGATGATGAGCGAAGATGTTCAGCACGCATTCGAGGAAGATCGCGCCGTCCTGAACGCGGTGCAAAAGGGGATGGCCGAGAAAACCAGCCCGCATATCGACCTGCCCATCGATGGCGGGCAATTGCGTTTCCGCCGCCAGCTAGAGGCGATGATCGCAGAAGAAGCGCTGGTCGATGCAAAAATGCAGGGGAGTTAGGCACCGCAACAACTAATTTTCGATGCTTGGCATTGCAATCCCGTGCAATCGGATCAGTTACCACACAACTGAAAAGACGGAGTTCACGATGAAGATGTTTTTGGCACGACGTTTGGGGGCCGCTATTATGATAGCAGCTTCTGCGCAGGCACTATGGGCGCAAGAGGCAGACCTGAAACGCGTTCCAAGCGTGACTGTCGCCACCGCAACGCAGGCAGAGGTGGTAAGCCGTGTGTCGATTTCCGGCACATTGGAACCCTACCGCGAGGTTCTGGTCTATCCGCAGGTCACCGGGTTCCCGATCGAGGCGTTGATGGTGGACATCGGGGCGCAGGTCGCCAAGGGCGATACGCTGGCCCAGCTGAACATCGACACGCTGAAGGCGCAATTGTCACAGGCCACAGCGGAATACGCCCGCGCCGAAGCAGGCGTTCGCCAAGCTCAAAGCCAGATCACATCGACCAAGGCATCAGCGGCACAGGCGCGCAGTGTTCTTGAACGCAACCAGCAGTTGGACCGGTCGGGCAACGTGACCCAAGCCGCACTTGATCAGGCTGTTGCCAACAGCCAAACGGCTGACGCGGCCGTGGCCTCGGCCGAGGACGGGCTAGAGGTCGCCAAGGCGCAGGTATTGCAAGCGCAGGCGCAGTTGGACATTGCCCAGCTGGATTTGGATTATGCCACGATCAAGGCCCCCACCGCCGGTATTATTTCGGCGCGAAATGCGCAGGTGGGTGCGATTGCAAGCAGCAGTGCCGATCCGTTGTTCCGGATGATCCAAGACGGTGTGATCGAGGTGAACGCCGACGTGATCGAGACCGAACTGGCGCAGATATCCGTCGGCGATCCGGCTGAGCTTGATATCCCCGGTGCCGGCATTGTTCAGGGCGCTGTGCGGCTGGTCGCGCCGACGGTGGATGCCACCAACCGGCTGGGCGTTGTGCGCGTGTCCCTTGAGGGCAGCAATGTGCTGCGCACGGGGCTTTTCGCCGGCGGCTGGATCGTCACCGAACGGCACGAGGGGCTGACCGTGCCGACGACGGCAATCCTGACTGATGCCAAGGGCGACTATCTGCTTGAGGTGCAAGACAACACATTGATCCGGCGGGGGGTAACGGCTGGATTGATCTGGAACGACATCCGCGAGGTTATATCCGGACTGGACGATGGGGCTGTCGTAGTGGCGCGGGCCAGCGCGTTCTTCTCGGATGGGGACAAGGTGAACCCGGTTCCGCAGAAGGTTGATGTAGAATGAATATGTCAACATGGGCCATTCGGTCCCCCGTGCCGTCAATGGCGCTGTTTTTGGTGCTGTGCGTTGTCGGTCTGGTCGGTTTGTTCCGGTTGCCTGTGACCCAGTTTCCCAACATCGATATTCCGATTGTCACGGTGACAATCGGACAGTCCGGCGCGGCACCAACTGAAATTGCGACCCAGATCGTTAAGCCGATTGAAGGTGCCGTTTCCGATGTGACCGGGGTCAAACACGTGACCGCCGTTGCGTCCGACGGGACCGCAACCCTGACCATTGAATTCGAACTTGAGACCGACAGCGCCACGGCGCTGACCGACGTCAAAGACGCAGTTGCGGGCGTGCAGGGCGATTTGCCCGAAAACGCGACCGAACCTTTGGTCAAGCGCCTTGATGTGACGGGGACGGCGATCCTGACCTATGCGGTGTCCGATCCGACGCAATCCATCCAAGAGCTGTCCTATTTCGTGGACGAGATCGTCGCACGCGAGCTGCAGGTCGAAAAAGGTGTCGGCAAGGTAACCCGCATCGGCGGTGGTGACCGCGCCATCGAGGTCGAACTAGACCCCGATCGTCTGCTGTCATTGGGATTGACCGCGACAGATGTGAACAACCAGCTGCGCCAGAACAATATCGATCTGGGTGGTGGCTCGGGTGATCTGGGCGGGCAGGAATATTCTATCCGCGCCCTTGGCAGCGCCGACACTGTGGCGCAATTAGCCGCGACACCGATCACCACATCGCCGGGTCGTACTGTACGTCTGGACGATCTGGGCAAGGTATTCGACGGGTCGACCGAGACAACCAGTTTTGCCATGTTGGACGGGCAGCCTGTGGTCGCATTTGGTATTTTCCGGTCAACCGGTGCCAGTGATCTGACGGCGGGTGACAATGCCAAGGAACGGCTGACCGAACTGGGCGAAGAATATCCGAACGCCAGTTTTTCGCTGATTGACGACGCCACCACCTATACCGAAGGCAACTACCATTCGGCGATGGATACCCTGTACGAAGGGGCCGCATTGGCAATCATCGTGGTGTTCTTGTTCCTGCGTAACTGGCGGGCCACGATCATCACGGCGGTGGCTTTGCCTTTGTCGATCATTCCGACCTTCATGGTCATGCAATACCTCGGGTTTTCGCTGAACACGGTCAGCTTGCTGGGCATCACTTTGGTGACGGGCATTCTGGTCGACGACGCGATTGTCGAGATCGAAAATATCGTGCGCCATATCCAGATGGGCAAACCGGCCTATGAGGCCTCCGAGGAAGCCGCGTCGGAAATCGGTCTGACCGTTATCGCGATCAGTTTCACCATCGTTGCGGTGTTCGCGCCGGTCAGCTTTATGTCCGGTATCGCGGGCCAGTATTTCAAACAGTTTGGCCTGACGGTCGCCGTGGCGGTGCTGTTTTCGCTGTTGGTCGCACGTTTGATCACGCCGATGATGGCCGCCTATTTCCTGCGTGACGGGATCGCCCCTGAAGAGGAAAAAGACGGCTTTATCATGCGGCAGTATATGGCTTTGCTGGGCTGGACCCTGCGCAACCGTACGGTGACCTTGTTGTTGGGGTTGGGTATCTTTGCCGGATCGATTTTTTCGGCGACGCTTTTGCCGACCGAATTTGTGCCGCCCTCGGACCAAGGGCGGTCGACGGTGTCGTTGGAATTGCCGCCGGGTTCGACGCTTGATCAAACCCGCGCAACCGGGCGCGAGGTGTCTATGATCCTTGGTGAGATATCCGAGATCACCAATGTTTTTGTCGAAGGGGGGACATCCTCTGACACCAAGGCAAATGTCGTGGTGAACTACGGGCAAAAAGACACGCGCGACCGGTCATCCTTTGCCATCGAAGACGAGATGAAAGCCCTGTTGCGGGACCTGCCGGACGTCAAGATCAACGTGTTGGCCGAGAACGGTCAGCGGGACATCCAATTGAACGTGCTTGGCGATACGGAGGCAGCGGCCTCGGCTGCGGCGATTGAGCTGGCCAATCAGATGAACGGCCTGCCTGATGTCGAGAACGCGGCGACGACCGCATCGTTGGTGCGCCCCGAAATCCAGATCACCCCACGCCCGCAATTGGCGGCGGAAATGGGCGTGACATCGTCGGCGCTGGCCAGCACGATCCGCATCGCGACCCTGGGCGAGACGGACAGCAATGTGGCCAAATTCAACGCGGGCGACAGGCAGGTGCCAATTCTGGTCCGCTTGAAAGAAGACGCGCGCAATGACCTGAGCCGTCTGGCGGGATTGCGCGTGGCGTCGACAACGGGCAGTCCTGTGCCCATTAGCGTCGTGGCCGATGTGGCCTTGTCGTCAGGCCCCAGCAGCATTGAACGCTATGACCGCCAGTACCGCACTAGTGTCGAGGCGGACCTGCCCCCGGGTGGGCTGCTTGGCCCTGCGACGGAACAGGTAATGGCGTTGCCGATTGCGCTGTCCATGCCCGAAGGCACGTCGATCCAAAGCGCCGGCGACGCCGAAGTCATGGGCGAGGTGTTTACCCAATTCGGTCTTGCCATGGGGGCGGGTATCTTGCTGGTCTACGTGGTTCTTGTGTTGCTGTTTCACAGCTTTGTCACCCCTGTCACGATCCTGTTGTCGCTGCCTTTGGCCATCGGCGGGGCGATCTTTGCGCTGTATCTGAACGGGTCGGCCATCGGTTTGTCTGTTGTGATCGGTTTCCTGATGTTGATGGGGATCGTGACCAAGAACGCGATCATGCTGGTCGAATTCGCCATCGAGGCGATGAAGGACGGGGCAACGCGGTCTCAGGCGATGCTGGATGCCGGGCATAAACGTGCGCGGCCCATCATCATGACGACTGTGGCGATGACGGCGGGCATGGTGCCTTCGGCCCTTGCGGTCGGGGCGGGCGGTGAATTCCGCGCGCCTATGGCTGTGGCCGTGATTGGCGGGCTGTTGCTTTCGACCATGTTGTCGCTGCTGTTCGTTCCGTCGCTGTTTAGTGTGATCGACGGACTTAAGGACCGGATTCGCTGGGGGCTGGTCGCTGTGTTGGGGGCAAACCGCCCGCGTGACGCAGCGTCTGACGGTTAAAGACACCGCCGTTTCGCAGAGTAAAATAACTTGTGAAACAAAGCGCTAGGCGTGGCGCGTAATATTGCCTTTAATGTCGGGTGTCTTTGCATTGCTTTGCAAAGACACTCCGAATTTGAAAAAAGGCCGTTTCACGTGACCCCATTTGTATTCAACACCACCAAATCCGTCGTCTTTGAAAACGGTGCTGCCTTGCGCCTTGCTGAGCTTGCAGGCGGGTTGCTGGGGCAGAATTGCCTGCTGATCACTGACCCCGGCTTGCGGGGGCTGGGTCTGTGCGATCCGGCGATCGCGGCTTTGGAAACTGCGGGCCACACCGTCACGGTGTTTGACGCGGTCGAGGCCGACCCATCCCGCGCGACATTGATGCAGGCGGTCGAGGCGGGCAGGGCGGCAGGGGCCACCGGAGTGATCGGGTTTGGCGGCGGGTCGTCGCAGGACGTGGCCAAGCTGGTCGCGCTGCTGCTGGGATCGAACGAAGACTTGGACAGCGCGTGGGGTGTGGCACAGGCCAAGGGGCCGCGCTTGCCGCTGGTCTTGATCCCGACCACGGCTGGCACAGGATCAGAGGTAACGCCAGTATCAATCATCACCGTCGGGGATGAGGAAAAGCGCGGCGTGTCGTCGCCCGTGATCCTGCCTGACATGGCCATTCTGGACGCTGAACTGACGCTGGGCTTGCCCGCACATATCACCGCCGCCACGGGCGTCGATGCGATGGTTCACGCGATCGAGGCCTATGCCTCGAAAAGCGCCAACAACAATCCGGTGTCCAAGCTGCTTGCCCGCGAGGCATTGCGGCTGCTCGGGGCCAATATCGAGGCGGTCGTGGCGGATGGTTCGAACCTCGAGGCGCGTGGTGCGATGCTGCTTGGGTCGATGCTGGCGGGGCAGGCCTTTGCCAACTCTCCGGTCGCCGCTGTCCATGCGCTGGCCTATCCTATCGGTGGGACGTTCCATATCCCGCACGGGCTGTCGAATGCGTTGGTGCTGCCCCATGTGCTGCGGTTCAACGCGCCTGACGCGGGCACGCTATACGCCGAGATCGCGGCCGATGCCTTTCCCGGGCTGGCAGCGGTCGAGGGCACGCAGGCCCGCACGGCGGCGTTCATTGATGCCTTGGCGGATCTGTCAGCGCGGGTCGGGCTTCAGACCCGTTTGCGTGATGTGAACATACCCAAAGACGCGATTGATAAGATGGCAGCAGATGCCATGCTGCAAGGTCGCTTGCTGGTGAACAACCCGCGTGACGTCACCCAAGCAGACGCCCGTACGATCTATACGGCGGCGTGGTAATGTCAGACCGCCCCGTCGCCCCGACCCGCGCAGATTTCAAAGATTTTTACCCCCTGCAAACCCGCTGGAACGACAATGATGCCTATGGGCACATGAATAACGTCGTCCACTATGCGCTGTTTGATACGGCCGTGAACGGCTGGCTGATCGAGCGCGGCTTGCTGGACCCGTTGACCAGCCCGGTGTTCGGATTGGTCGTGGAAACCGGGTGTCGCTACTTTGGTGAAATGCAGTTTCCCGACCGCGTGACAGCAGGATTACGCGTTGCCAAATTGGGCCGCAGTTCAGTGCGGATGGAGCTTGGATTATTCCGCAACGACGAAGATGTCGCATCTGCCGAAGGGTTCTTTGTGCATGTCTATGTTGACCGCACCCACCACAGACCCGCGGAATTGCCAGCCGCCACACGCAAGGCGCTGGAAGGCCTGCAATAAGCCGCGCAGGTGGGCCGCTGATCGCTAACGCTTTGGGAACCCGGTTGCATCTTGTGCTTGTCCACATGTTATAACTCCGCGAATCACACCAATTTTCTGCTGTGCAGCAATTCATGCTGCGTCTGCATGTTGTGTTAACTATTGAACAACCGGAGCGTACTCCCCGTGGCCAAGAAGAAACGTATCGTCGTCAAAATCGGATCCAGCCTGCTGGCAAACGAAGAGAAACTAACTTTGCGTTTTGCGTTCATCAACGGCCTGTTGGCGGACCTCGCTGAATTGCAGACCCAAGGCTACGATATCATCCTAACGTCGTCGGGCTCTGTTGCGTTGGGTCTGAACATGATCGGCAAACGCCCCGAAGATGCCGGTATTCTGGACAAACAAGCCGCCGCTGCCTGTGGTCAGCCGTTGTTGATGAATGCCTATCGTCAGGTGGCATCAGAATACGACATGGGCGTGGCCCAAATGCTGGTCACCGTCGAAGACATGGAAGAACGCCGCCGGTTTCTGAACATCAAAAACACGATGCTGCGGTTGTTTGAAAACAACATCCTGCCAATCATCAACGAGAACGATTCAATCGCGACCACCGACTTGAAAGTCGGCGATAACGACCGTTTGTCGGCAAAGGTGGCACAGATGATCGAAGCCGATCAGTTGATCATCCTGACCAGCGTCGAAGGTCTGTATGACCGCGACCCGTCCGAGCCGGGCGCGCAATTTATCGAAGAAATCGAGGATGTAAGCGAACATCTGGAATCCACCAAAAGCGTGAGCGAGCTGGGCAGCGGCGGTATGATGACCAAGATGCTGGCCGCGAACATGGCGCAAAACGCAGGCGTTGAAACGATCATTGCCGAGGGCCTGATCGAAGCACCCGTGTCGTCCGTGCTGCGCCGCGAACGCCGTCACACACGTTGCCTGGCGCGCGATAAAACCGGATCACCGCTGATGATCTGGCTAAGCAACCGTTTGCAGGTGGCGGGCACGCTGGTCGTGTCAAACGCCGCTGTCGCCGCGATTTCATCCAAAGAACGGGGACTGGCCCGCAATGATCTCGTGTCTATTCAAGGTGAATTTTCAAAGGGTGACGTGCTGCACGTCTATGATGAAGAGGGCAACGAATTCGCCCGGGGCCTGACCAACTTTTCCTCCGAGGAAACGATCCTGATGGCGCGCAACCCTGACATGCTGGTCGAAGACGTGATCGGCTATAAGACCAAAAGCGATATTATCGGGTCCGAGAACATCCTGATCCTCGAGGATCATCACCTGCAGCTGGACGCGCCAATGGATGACGCGCAGCCGGTGATCTCGGTCTAAAACAGGCCTATGGTCACCGGCCCAGCTGTGCCGCTAAGATCACGGCGCGTTTGTCGCAAACTGGGCTAGACAAACCCCGAAAAAGTCGGGATAAGCCGACACGCATCAGGAACTGACCACCCTGATGATACCACCGCGGCAACGCGGTCGAGGCGAGTTGGCGGAGTGGTTACGCAGCGGATTGCAAATCCGTGTACAGGAGTTCGATTCTCCTACTCGCCTCCATATTTATCAAGGGCTTCAGGGCTCGATGAATTTGGATGCTTGGTCGGACAGCGAAAACGATGCGATTGCAGTGTCTTCAACAGGTGCCTAATTTAACAGGCGCGCCATAACGCTGGTCCCGTAGTCGTACCGTCTAGATGAATATGACCACTGATTTTTCCGAACCCTGATTGCCGCGATGTGTCCTGACTCTTCGAAAAACTTGATCGAGTCCTCGACAAATCCGGTCTCGAACGCGGTTAGAAATCTAATGAACCCCCTCATTTTCATCAAACTCAAGTTGTTTGGACGACCTTCTCGGCCACAAACGGACGGTGTCGCACCAACGACCACATGACTGCGCAGCAGGTTCCGACGGCGACCAGAAGAATTGCATAATTCCGGATTAGGTTGTCGGAACTGGCAGACACGATTTGAATACCCGCAGCACCCATGAGGGTTACGCTGAACTGGATGAGGGCTGCGGCTGATCCGGTGTCCCCTGATTGTTGTTCAAGCAGCAGGTTTGCGCCGGGAACCCGCACCATGATCACCGCGACTGTGCACGTAGCGGCAATCGCTGCAAAGGCCCAGGGCGACATGCTTCCGACGAAAAGCATGGATATGCCGCCCAGTATCAGAATCCCGAAGCACGCCAGAATGATGCTTTGAACCGGGATGAAGCGCGAAAATTTTAGATAGAGATACGGCCCAAGCATGGCAAACGCAGCGTTCAGTGCAAAGATGAAGCTGAACGCCTGCTCAGTCATGCCAAACCTATCGACATAGACGTAGGACGAGATGCCGATGAACGCCATCAAGCACATGGGGTCCGCCAAGCGCCTCCAGCAGCGCCTGTGGCTCGACGCCAAGTGCCGTTGCGGCTTCCTCAAAACCCGGAGGCATTCCACCGGGGCCACCATTTTGGGGGCGGGGTGGTTCACTGCGGCCATCCTCTCCTGCTCTTTGCGCGCCGACCCCGGCTGTCGCAGTCGTGGAGAAATTCCCCTGTGCCTGCACCCCGACAAGGCATGGCGGCAGGTTCGGGAAGGTCTCGCTGGCGTGGTAGTGGTAAACTTCCGTGCCGTCGGCCACCCGTGACACGTGGCCGTTGCATTGATCCAAACCGGTTGGCGCTGAACCGTCGGGCTCGCGGCTGCCGTACAGCGCGAAGCCGTCGAACGTGTAACCGAACTGGGCGATTGCGTTCTGATCAAGCGCGCAATTGGCATCGACGTTTTCGGTCTTGAAAACGGTTGTCATGTCGGTCGATGTTGCGTGCCAGTGGTACCAGCCGCCGGGGTCGACATGCCCGCCGCATGTATCCAGCGCGGGCATGTGGCCCGTGACCTGAATTTGCGGTGCGTCTGAAAAGATCGGCACGCCGTCAAGCGCCACGCCGACCTTGCCGACGGTCCCAAGTTGAGTAGGGGTGTCGGCCATCACCGGATCGACCGGCAACAGCATCGTGATCTCGACGCTTTCATCGACCGACACGTTGATACAGGCGTGATCCACCGTCGGTTGCTCGGTTGCGTTGTCGACTGAATAGACGTTCCCGTCGTCGTCGAAGAAGCGATAGCCCAAACCGTCAAGCATTCTCAGAAAGTCACCATCGACCCGGTAGAGACCAGCATTCTTGCCGGTCCATTCCCAGATGCCGCCTGCCTCGTCCAAAGTGGCGGGGCAGAACGGCCCGATGTCGCGCCCCTCGGGCAGGTAGCCGACCGTGATCTGATGGCATCGTGTTTCCGTCCCATCCGAGAGGGTGCAGTCCACGATTTCAGGTGCCTCAAGAAAGGCGGATTGCACGAAAGCAGTGGTATCAGGATGCGCGAAGGCCGGGTTCGCGCCGACAAGGACCACAAGGAGGCCGAGCGGTCCTATGCATGTATTCCGGATCATAGAGGTTCCTTTATGGTATCTTTAGGTGCCGTCGTGCCGACACCGGGCACACGGCCACCAAGGCTGTCGCGCAGATCACGGGTTGTTCGTGCCAGCGTTTCGGCATTTTCTGCCCCCAGTCGTTCGACGATCAGCGCGTCGATGTCGCGCCAAGCAGCGTGAATTTCCGACAAGAGCCCGCGCCCACGCGTCGTCAGGCGCAGGACGTTGCTGCGCGCCTCGTCTGGATGAGGTTCGCGCGAAATAAAGCCCGCCTCTATCAGGCGGACGGTCATCGTGCTCATGCTGGCGGGCGTGATATCGAATTCGCGTGCGAGGCTGACCTGCGAGGCGGGTTCTATTCGTGACAGCGCGTCGATGATGCGGGCCTGTCGGGGGCGGATGCCGATCTTGGCAAGGCGTTCGCGCAACCGCTCTTCCAGAAGGGCGGCCGCATGCAAAAGGAAGTGCAGGGAAAATGTGTCTGTTGTCATACGAACAGTTAGTATGCTAATATATATGCCCTCGCAACCGCCTTTCCATGCGACTGCCAAAAGCGAGACGAATGAAATGAACCCGATGATCAATTCCGTAAAAGAACCGGAAGCCTCAAATCGGGCGCGGTTCGTTGATGCCTTCCGCACCTTGCTGCCGACCGTCGCCTTCGTGGCCGTAATCTGGTCGGTATCAAGCTGGGGATATTACGCCCTTGTGAAAGCCATCGCGCTGGATAGCGGCTATGATGATGCGCCGCTCTTGTTTGCCGGATACTATCTTATCTGGACAGTCATCGTTTTGCTGGCATTCCGGCCTGTCTTCAAAGGTCAGTTGTCGCGGCCTGCGCTCTCTGGCCACGCCGTCGCGCTTACGCCTGTTCTGGTTGGCTACGGTCTCTTTGTCGCCGTGGCGCTTCCGCTCTTGCCGGATGTGTCAGTCTATCGGGCCCCGTCGGACCCGCCGGAATTCATGTTTGCAACGGCTTGGTATTACCTCCCCAAATCGGCCGACATCCTGTTTCAGCAGGTTCTCGTCGCGACCATGGTCTTGCGGGCGGATCGTGCACGCATGTCGCTTTGGGGGATCTCGATCATGATGGGCGTTCTTTTTGGCGGCTTTCACCTGACGCTCTCCCCTGATGGGTTCTTGCTGCCCTACGTGGCAAGGTTCATCATCGCCGCCTCGATCTTCGGGCTCGTGATCCCATGGCTTTATTTGCGCACACGTCATGGATTTCGCTTGGCCTACGGTCTGCACTGGGGCTTTTACGCGCTGGACGCCGCGCTCACGCATATCCTTCTGGCCGTGCCAAAGTGGGCAATGTGATGGAATTCCTGATGATTGACCCCGCAATTGAAGCGATCTGTAACCGTCAGCGTCCCGCCATTGGAGCTGAGGTGGCAAACGTCTGCATTCCGCCATTTCTGTGCAATATGACCGTCAGCTATAGGCTCCGGACCGACGTTCGCTGGACTTGGCCGTAAGGGTTGCGACACCAACTTGGGTGAAACCTGCAATGGTACGCTTGATGTGAATGTTTGTTGGCGGTACTATGTGCGCAATACCCTACGCAGTATTAATCGATAGGGTGACATAGATACGCAAAAAAAAGGCGTATCAATATTGGCAGGTGGCCGGAAATGGCTGAGCGGACGATTTATGTATTCGCCAAGAGCGATGTCGCGATTACCCGTGACTCGGGCGGCGGTCAGCCGGTTGCGGGCGACTTGATCGGCGCGTCTCTGAATGGTGACGCTTTTAGCTGGCAAAGCCCAACCGATCTTAGCTTCACGTTTTCAGGGTCCATGACCGCAATCACATTCGAAGATACCGACGGTATTCTACGTGACGATCCGTTCGCGGATTCGACTGTCACGGATCAATTCTTAACCGAGCCCGTCACGATCAATGGCACGACATATGAGCCAAGCACCGGAACAGTGAGGTGGGACAACCCGCAACCCGTGAATGTCGAAAACGAATACGAAGTCACGCTGTTCGACGACAACGGTACGGTATATCACATGGTTGGTATCTCGATCACGCAGGGTTACTCGACCCAGGTCGTAGGTGTGGCTTTTAACGGGGCAACACCACCGCCCGGGACCACGCTCCACTACATCCAGACCGTGTCGACCTATAGTGCAACAGGGCAAACTATGACCGTTCCCGAGGCGACTGTCTGCTTTCTGGCCGGAACCTTGATCGAGACACCTGCCGGGCCTCTCCCGATTGAAGGCTTAAAGGCAGGTATGGAGGTTTTGACCCTGAGCGGTACCGCAAGGCCGATCCGCTGGATCGGTCAAAGCTCGGTATGCGGTCTGGGTAAATTGGCACCGATTTGCATCAAGTCCGGTGTTCTGGGTAATACACGTGATCTTTACATGTCTCCCAACCACCGGGTCTTGGTGAGATCAAGCAAGGCCGAGCTAAGCTTTGGGCAATGCGATGTATTGGTGCCGGCCAAGGCCTTTGTCGATGGCGTGAATGTCGTGCGCGTGCCCATGCCCAAGGCCAGCTATCTGCACATTTTGCTTGATGAACACGACATGGTTTTCTCGGAAGGTATCGCCACCGAAAGCCTGTTCAGTGGCTCGGTGGCAGTGGGTGTTTTGGCCGCAGACGCCTTGGCCGAATTGGAAGAAATATTTCCGCATTTCCAACACTCACAACAACGGTCCAGCCACTTGGCTCTGACCATGTCAGAGGCGCGGTACCTAATAGAGAGCGGCTCACACGGCGATGTACATTCGGTCGAACTGTGTGCGGCTTGATCTGAATCTCTAGAGGCGCGTTAACAATATAGATGCACGCCGCACTCCAACAGTCGTAGATATGTTTCTGCGTAATGGATACAACGGACAGGTCAAGGTCCGTCGCCTTACGTGAGCGCCGAAACTGAGAGCGATTCATGCGTTCAAAACACATCGCAAAACGATCAAATTGCATGTTGTGCGACAGGGCTATCTGTCGCCAGCCTAAGCATCCAAACTACGCGGGCACTTCGCCGATCAGCCAATGGCGAAATGCTTTGATCTCATCGCGGCCCGCGGCTGTGTCACGCATCACGAGGTAGTAGGCCTCGCGGATCGGCAGGCGGTATTCGAAAATCGACACCAAATCCCCACGGTCCACAAATGGCTGGGAAAAGCTTTCGTGGATCAGCGCGGTTCCGAACCCGGCCGCGATTGTCTGCAGTGCAATCAGCGAAGAATCTGCCGTGAGCCAAATTGGTGGTTCGGGAATTTCCAGATCGTAAAGCTCAGACAGCCGCCGCCATTCGACCTCGGAGCCGAGTACTGGCACGATCCCCGCTGCCAGCACTTCTTGAATGCGTGGCTCTGGACCGAAAGATCGCGCGTGATCAGGATGACAAACAACGGTGGCAACCTCTTCACCCAGTTTCCAGATTTCGGGCTCGTCCCAGTGGCCTGTACCATAGCGGATATCGATATCGATGGCTTCGTTTTCCATCCGGTCGGACCACACGGCCGTCGACAGGGAAATCTCGATATCGGGATGGAGATCGTGAAAGGCTTTTAGCCGCGGGGCGAGGACAAGTGTCGCATAGCTGATCGAGGCCCGTATCCGGACCTTTCGCTTGCGGCGTACCGTAAAAAGACCCTCGGTTGCGTCCTGCATCTCTGAGAAAGACTTCCGCACGGGCAATGCGTAAGCTTGCCCCATGTCGGTCAGCTCGACACCGCGGGGGAGGCGGCGAAACAACAGGGTATCCAAATGCTGTTCCAATAGGCGGATCTGCTGGCTGACGGCTGCCGGTGTTAGGTTCAGTTCGAATGCAGCATCGGAAAAACTGCTGTGGCGCGCTGCAGCCTCAAAGGCTCTCAGCCATGTTACATGGGGCAGTCGCATAGGACACCTCTGGCTTGCGCGTGCCGAACATCGACACCCATTGTCTGACATATTCCAAAAGCAGCACAGAGGTGAAGCGCGAAACCGTCAAAATGAACGGACCCAATGACGCCAAAGCGATTGTTTGTCACCGCCGCCCGCCTGCGATCATATCCACCACTCACGAGGAGGGTAGCGTAATATGGTCGATGCTTCATATGATTACATTGTCGTAGGGGCCGGATCGGCTGGTTGCGCGCTTGTCGAGCGGTTGACCCGGGACGGAAAAATGCGCGTGCTGCTGCTCGAGGCTGGTGGTTCTGACCGTCGGTTCTGGATCAAAGTGCCTATCGGTTATGGCGTCAACTTTACCAACCCGCGCCTGAACTGGAGCTATCACGCCGAGCCGGATGCCGCGTTGGACGGGCGCAGCGTGTATTGGCCGCGTGGCAAAGTCATCGGCGGATCAAGCTCGATCAATGCGATGGCCTATATGCGCGGGCTGCCGCATGATTTTGATGATTGGGAAAGCGCCGGGGCAAAGGGTTGGTCGTGGGCTTCTGTTCTCCCGGCCTATCAGCGGATGGAGCGGCATCTGGAACGCGGCCCTGACGGAAAACGCCAAGAGCGGGGCGACGGGTTACTGAGCATCAGTGATCTGAGCGACCAGATGAACCCCTTTTCGGCGCGTTTCTTGGCCGCCGCGCAGGATTGTGGCTGGGCCAGTTGCCAGGATCTGAGCGCGGTAACGGAGGAGGCTGTCGGGTATTACCGCAGCACGGTGCGCAACGGTTTGCGCTGTTCGGCGGCGGATGCATTTCTGGCACCTGCGCGCCGGCGTGACACGCTGCAGGTGGTGACAAATTCTGTGGTCGAAAAAGTGACGTTTGATGGCAAACGGGCGACGGGGCTGCGGTACCGTGTGGGTGATCAGAGTTTTGATGTTGCCGCCGGACGCGAGGTGATCCTGTGCGCAGGGGCGGTCAATTCGCCCAAGTTGCTGCAACTCTCTGGCGTGGCTTCCGCGCGCATGCTGCGCGGGCTTGGCATTGCGGTCCATCACGATCTGCCAGAGGTCGGGCAGGGGCTTCAGGATCATCTTGCCATTTCCCATCTCTTTCGCGCGACGGCACCGACGTTGAATAATACCCTCGGGCGTTTCCTTCCACGGATGTTGGCGGGCTTGCGCTATGTTGCGACGCGGCGGGGGCCGCTGGCTGTGCCTGTAAACCAAGTGGGGGGCTACGTCAGAAGCCGGCCTGAATACGCGCGGCCAGATATGCAAATCTATTGCAACCCTCTGTCCTATCAAAGCGGGGCAGACGGCAAACCGGTTCCGGACCGCGCGCCGGGCTATTTGCTGAGCGCGCAGCTGTGCCGGCCGGACAGTCGGGGCGAGATTATGATCAGATCGTCTGATCCGCGGGACGCGCCACTGATCCGCGCGAATTCTCTTGCGACCGAGCATGATCGCGACGGTGCCCGCCGCGCCATTGAGGTCATAGACAGGTTGGCCGCGACACCCACACTTTCAACGCTCACCCGCAGGCGCTTGGTGCCCGATCCGGCGATAACGGATCGCGATGACCTGATGGATGATTTTCGCGCCCGCGCTTCTACCGTTTTTCATCCGACATCCACCTGTCGCATGGGGCGCACGGCGAAGGATTCTGTGCTGGACGGGCGGTTGCGCGTGCACGGCGTAACTGGTTTGCGCGTCGTCGACAGCTCGGCCTTTCCGGCGGTCACGTCGGGCAACACAAACGCGCGTACAATGATGTTGGCCATACGCGCGGCGGAAATGATCCTCGAGGACGCCGCGACCAAGGATAATGAAAGGGTATTGTGCCATGCGACTTGAGACCATCGAAACCTTTGTTTTCGGCAATCCCCCTCCACGCCATGGCGGTCGGTATTTTATCTTTGTCCGCCTCACAACAGCCTGCGGCATTACGGGCGTGGGCGAAATTTACAACGCTACCTTTGGCCCCGATCTGGTCACCGCGATGGCCCAAGACATGTTTCAACGGCAGTTCGAGGGGGCGGACCCGCACCACATCGAACGTCTTTGGCGGCAAAGCTATGGCGCGGGCTTTACCCAGCGGCCGGACGTGACGGTGATGGGCGTGCTGAGCGGTCTGGAAATGGCGTGCTGGGACATCATCGGCAAGGCGGCGGATCAACCGGTCCATCAATTGCTTGGCGGCAAAGTGCACGACCGTCTGCGCAGCTATACCTATCTTTATCCGCCTGAGGGCGACGTTTATCCTGAACCGGGTGCCCCCAGCGTATATGACGACCCCGATCTGGCCGCCGAGGTTGCTGTTCAGATGGTCGACAAGGGTTTCACAGCCGTGAAGTTCGACCCCGCCGGCCCGTTTTCTGTCTATGATGGTCACCAACCCCGGCTTGCGGATATCGCGCTCTCCGAGATGTTCTGCAAACGCATTCGCGAGGCTGTTGGCGACAGAGCGGACCTGCTGTTCGGCACACACGGGCAATTTACCGTATCAGGTGCAAAGCGGCTGGCACGGCGGCTGGAGGCGTACGACCCTCTTTGGTTCGAGGAACCGACCACGCCTGAAAATCCCGCAGACATGGCCGAGATCGCGCGCTTTACGTCGATCCCTGTCGCAGCGGGGGAACGGCTGTGCACCAAGCACGAATTTGCCCGCGTGTTGGAGGCAGGGGCCGCTTCGATCCTGCAGCTGAACCTTGGTCGCGTCGGGGGGCTACTGGAAGCCAAGAAGATCGCCGGGATGGCCGAAACCCGACAGGCGCAGATCGCACCGCATTTGTATTGCGGCCCCGTGGTCGCGGCTGCAAACATCCAGATCGCGGCCTGTAGCCCGAATTTCCTGATCCTCGAGAGTATCGGAACCTTTGATGGCCCGTATATGTCGTGCCTTAAGACCGACATCACATGGGAAGATGGTTATGTCATTCCATCCACCGCGCCGGGCCTTGGCGTGGAACTGGACGATGCAGCCATCGCCGCGTCACCCTATACTGGTACTGAGCTGCATCTGACGATGGCGCAACAACCCGTAAACCCCTGACAAACATAGAGGACCAACATGCAAACGCTTGATACATTCTATATCGACGGCGAATGGGTCGCCCCTGAAGGCACAGCGACCATGCCGATCAAGAACCCTGCCAACAACACCCAGATTGGCATCTTGACCCTTGGCAGTACGGTCGACGTGGACCGTGCCGTCGCCGCTGCAAAAACCGCTTTCGAAACATTCTCGCGCACGACCAAGGCAGAACGCCTTGCGCTGCTGCGCAAGCTGCTCGAGGTAACCAAGCGCCGCCAAGGCGATCTGGCCCGGGCGATAACCGCCGAGATGGGCGCGCCCGCAACCATGGCGCATGATGTACAGGCCGAAAGCGGGGTCGGGCATCTGGTGTCCTTCATCGAAGCACTTGAGGAAATGGTAGAGGAAGAGGAACTGCCCAACGGCGATATCCTGACCCGAGAACCTATCGGTGTGGTCGGAATGATCACGCCTTGGAACTGGCCGATCAACCAGATCGCGCTGAAGGTCATCCCTGCATTGGCCACGGGTGCCACTTGCGTGCTCAAGCCGTCAGAACACACGCCGCTTTCGGCCAATATCTATGCCGAGATTGTGCACGAGGCGGGGTATCCTGCGGGCGTGTTCAATCTTGTCCACGGTGACGGCCCGACCGTCGGTGCCGCGATATCGTCGCATCCCGATGTTGCGATGGTGTCCTTCACCGGATCGACCCGCGCGGGTGTCGAAGTATCCCGCGCCGCCGCACCGGGCATCAAGCGCGTGACGCTGGAACTGGGTGGCAAATCGCCGAACCTTGTCTTTGCCGATTGCGACCTTGAAAAGCGTATCGCGGAAAGCGTGGCAGAGTGTTTCGACAATACTGGCCAGTCCTGCAATGCGCCGACGCGGATGCTGGTTGAACGGTCCTGCTATGATCGCGCGCTGGAATTGGCCAAGGCCGCAGCGCAGGCGCAAAAGGTTGATGATCCGGCCAAACAGGGCGATCATATCGGGCCGCTCTTTGATGAAATCCAATATGATCGCGTCCAGACGATGATCCAGACAGGGATCGACGAAGGGGCGACTTTGCTGGCAGGCGGCCTTGGCAAGCCTGACGGTTTGGAACAGGGCTGGTATGTGCGTCCAACGATCTTTTCCGATGTGAACAACAACATGGCAATCGCGCGGGAGGAAATCTTTGGCCCGGTTCTGGTGATGATCCCCTTTGACACCGAAGACGAGGCCATCGCCATCGCGAATGACACAGAATACGGCCTTGCCGCATTTGTTCAGACGGGCAGCGCGGAACGTGCAGACCGGGTGGCCCGCCGTTTGCGCGCGGGCGTTATAGCTGTGAACGGGCGCGCAACGGACTACGGATCGCCATTCGGGGGCTACAAGAAATCTGGCAACGGTCGCGAAGGCGGCGTTTTCGGTCTGGAAGATTACCAAGAGATCAAGGTGCGCACGCCCTTCGTGGTGTGAGAACCGCACGCCTCGTGGCGCACATGTAAAAAGCCTGCACCAACGAGCATGGTGCAGGCTTTGTCGTGGGGCAGCGCAGTTAGGCCGTTTGCAAAATGGACGCGTCTGAGGTCAGGCCGGTATGGCCCTGTTTCGCCAAGACGCGATAGGTTGATCGCAATGCGCCGCGGTCCGAGTAACACCCACGGAGGTGGCGTTTGCCACTGTCCGCGACGTACCCCTCTCGGCCATGCACGATGCGGTGATTGTCGAAGATGATGCAGTTTCCTGCCTCGGACCGGAAACGGACCACAAATCGATCCTCCTGCATCATCTTTAGAAACTTGATGAAAGCGGGGTAATAGCTGTCCAGCAGATCCTGCGGCAGGTCCATCGTATCCTGAAGGTGCTGCGAGATGGTCACGCCGGTCACGCGCCCCTCTGGATCGGTCTCGATCACGCGCTGGTGGGCGCGGTAGTCCCAGTTGTCATGGCGATAAAAGAACGGGATCTTGTTGTCGGCCAGCAGGCGGAACGCTTCGGGGTCTTCTTCGCGCAAGGTCTCTGCCACTGAAGCGCCGTCAAGAAACAATGATAGACCTCCCTCTACGGTGTTCTCCATGCAGTGCAGGAATTGCACGCCGGGCGCGGCTTCTTCGCCGGGCAAATCGGTGTGCATCTCAAGCGGCCCGGCCGTGAAAGCAAGGTTCGTCGGCGCGATTTCAACACGGACATCAAAGAACAGCCCTTCAGCTGAAGGGGTGATCGGGCCGATGGCATTGACCAGTCGCGGCAGGCTGTCTGGGTCAGTGGCCATGCCGGTGACAATTGCAATGCCGTCCTCGATCAGCGCACGGGTGAGCTGCGCGCGGGATTCCGGGTCATCCAGCACGGCCTGCTGCGGTACACGGGTAAATCGCAGCCCATGATCGGCATACCAAAGATTGCGTGGCAAATCAGCGGGGTCGTCGGCGCGCCCGTTGGCCGCAAAGCTTTCCAGTAGTGCAAGTGGGATGTGGCTGATTTGGGTTTCAGCCTGCCATTCAATGACAAGATCGGCCCCCTGGATCCGCGCAGCTTTTGCGCGCGGCAGATCGGGCAGGGATGCAACATCGAAAATGCGTTCACGGGTTTGGCTGTCAATACAAGACGCGCAGGCATCGCGTAGCCAACAGTAGTTGAAATAGGTCATTCCGGCACACAGAGGTACATTCAGGCCGGTATCGGTCAGGACAATTTGGGTCATGTTTTTGCTCATCTTTTAGCGATCAAGTGGCGTAGTCTGAGTTTTCGTGGTCAAGGATGCCACGGATGCCGCGCAGGTGGGCTTCGGCTTGTCCGGGGTAATCCTCCAGTTCCAGCGCAGTCTTTTCTGCGATCTCATGCGGGATAAGACGCATCGGCTGTCCCGTCTGCAGCGCGCGGATATAGGTCTCGGCGGCGCGCTCAAAGTAATAAAGCCTGTTAACGGCATCAGCGACGCTATCGCCCAACACCAGAACACCGTGATTGCCCATAATCATGACCTTCTTGGACGGATCGGTCAGCATCGCGGCGCAACGCTCGCCTTCATCCTCGAACGCCAGCCCGCCGAAATGTTCGTCGATCACGACGCGGTCATAGAATGTAGCCGTGTTCTGGTCGATCGGGGCCAGGGTGCTGTCGGCAAGTGACGCAAGCACTGTCGAAAAGATCGAATGCGCATGCATGACGCACCGCGCATGCGGGCAGTTGCGGTGGATCGACCCATGCAAACCCCAAGCCGTTGGATCAGGCGCGTCAGGCCGGTCAAGCGCGTCCGGATCGTTTGCGTCAAGCAGCAACAACTCGGACGCGCGAATGCGCGAGAAATGCGCCTGATTGGGATTGATCAGGAACTCTGTGCCATCCGCGTTGACCGCCAAGCTGAAGTGGTTGGCAACGGCTTCGTGCATGTTAAGGCGTGCGGTCCAGCGAAAAGCCGCAGCAAGGTCAGCCCGTTCCTGCCAATAGCTCATGTTCGGTCCGGTATCGAGGCTCACCCCGCTTACTCCGCAGTCACGACGGGCGTGGCCACCGGAGGGAACACTTCATAGCCTTGCTCTTCGGGTTCGTCGTCAATCAATTCCGCAGGGAAGCCAGCAGCGAGGATCGACAGGCCTGTGGCCTCTTCAAGGCGGCGGATGATATCGTCGCTGTTCGCGCGTTCGCCATACCGGCGTTGGCCGTCCTTCATGATATCAATGACCATTGGTGACAGTTCCAGCGGGACATTGTTGCGCTCTGCAATGGTTTGGAACAGACCGATATCCTTGAGGATCAGATCCATCGTAAAGTTCACATCGCGCGACCCGTTCAGGATCAGCTGGCTTTCGGTCTCGTGTACAAAACTGGTGCCCGAGGATATCTTTATCGCCTCATACGTTGTGGCAAGGTCCATGCCGGCCGCCTTCATGGTGACCATCGCCTCGCAGCAGCTCAGCAGATTTATTGTGGCAAGGTAGTTGGTCATCACCTTGAGCGTCGATGCTGTCCCCACATCGCCCGTATGCAACACACGGCGTCCAAGACGCGTCAGAAGCGGAAGAACCTTTTCGAATGTGGCGCGATTACAGCCCGCGAAGATCGAGATATTGCCCGTATCCGCGCGGTGACAGCCGCCCGACACGGGGCAATCGACGGCGGTGCCGCCCTTTTCCTCGACCAGGGCCGCCAGACGACGAATTTCGGCTTCATCCGTCGTAGACATCTCAAGCCAGATCTTTCCGGGGCCGACCTCTGGCAGCATCTCTTCCATAACCGCAGCAGACGCAGCAGGTGACGGCAAGCAGGTGATAACCACATCACAGTCGCGCATCAGTTCGGCGGCATTGATTGCACCGCCTGCACCGCGCGCCGTAAAACCCGCCACCAGTTCGGGCTTTTGATCCAGAACGGTCAAGTCGATGCCATTGCGCAGCAGACTCCCCGCCAGTTTGCCGCCTACGTTCCCAAGGCCGATGAACCCAACTTTCATGCTTTTCTCCAATGCGTCGTTTGCTTTGTCCGAGAGAGTACCAAGATCATTCAAAGCTGAATAACGATGTGATTATGTGCTCAGGGCCAATTCACATTGACCCAGCAGCAGACCAATCATCGCAAAAGCGCCTAAGACGCGCGCGGGACCAAAGCATGCGACGGCTCGCGCGGGGGGCTAAGCTGGGGTTTTAGCGTGGGTAAGCGCCAGCATAGCAGGGATCAGAAGGGACATAGGTTTCCGTCTATGGTTGCGATCATGCCGCGCTGGGCGGTTCCACAAACAAAGTGAGGATCGGGACAGGACCACGATCTGTGCCCAAGACGGTCCGATTGCCACTTATTTCGATGGTCGGAATGCGCGCAACCAAATGTCCTGACAAAAGCCTCGAACACGGTTCATGATTTACGCAAGCGGATGCTGCCAGCCGGTGAGATTCACAGCCGGCAGCATCGTCCATGAGATCAACCTCAAGCGGCGTGTGTGCCGCGCACCGGATAGTTCTTTTGGCGAATGAACGTCAGACCGTCGAGCAAACCTTTCAAGGCAGGTCTCGCGAAGGGCGCATTCGACACATCCACGATCTGCAGTTTGCCGTCGTCACGCACCACGAAAGTCGCAGGCTCCGCAAAGGGGCGGTCCGTTTCCTCAGGACTGCGTGGATCAGAGATAAAGACGCCAAGCCGCGCCATTTGTTCGGGGCTGAGGTCATAGCCGATGACACCGTTATACCCGATGTCGTCAGCCGAGGCCTGTGCCTTTTCTTTCGGATCAGCCGACATCGCAAGAACGTCGACGTTTATTGCGGCAAAGTTGTCCAGCATCCCGTTCAGCTCGGTCAGATAGGATTTGCAGATCGGGCAGTGCTTGCCGCGATAGACAACGATCAATTGCCAGTCGCCGCGTTTTTCATTCGCTGCCCCGACAGTGACGTTACCATCTGTCAGAGTGGGTACGCTCATGTCTGGAAACGTCGTGTCGGGTATCAGTGTATCGGGCATGTTGGAACTCCTTCAGTCTGGTTCGATGGCAAACCACTCGGCAAGCTGATTTGTTCCAATTTTGATTGTGTTCACGGCAAGTTGCTCGATCCGGCTGCATCAGCCAACTGGGGCGTATAATCGCCACGTGTCTGGGATCACGTAAAACCGACCGGCCTGACAAGTTGGTTTTCCAGCTCACATTTAGACGCGGCAAAGAGGCCCGTCATGCTTGGGCAGGCAATGGCGGGTTCGAGCCCAGATTCACCGATGCTGCGCTATGCACGAATGTCGGCAATGCGCTCCCGCGACTACCGCTGAGGCTGAAAGTCTTTGCTCGCCAGTAACGCCGCCGCGCCGATCATAAGTGCTCCGCACACCTTATTCACAAGGCCGAAGGAAAACCGCTTTAGTGCCGTGGCCGCTCGTACTCCAAGCCATCCCCAAACCAGCAGAATTGCTCCATCGACCACCAAATACGTAACACCCAAAATGAGAAGTTGGGGCAGCACCGGCATGGTCGGGTCTATAAACTGAGGAAAAAGGGCACCGAAAAAGACTACGGCAAATGGATTCGCCATCGAAGTAACAAAGCCTTGACGGAACAGTCGAAACGATTGGCCTGATGCATTGGCGGTAACGTCATCCGGCTGATCTTTTGAGAGAATAAGCTGAACACCGATCCAAACCAAATAGGCCACGCCAAGCCATTTGATCCAGATGAACGCAGTCGCTGAGGTTGCGATGATGGCGGCAAGACCGAAGGCCGCCCCCGTCATTTGCAAACTGTTGGCGGTCAAATCTCCGGCAATGGTATATGCACTGCGCCTTAGCCCGTGCCTAACGCTGTTGGATATGATGAGAAGTTGACTGGTGTCGGGCGGGGTAGCGAAGAACACGGCGACAGCCGCCAAGTAGATCAAATAGGTTTCCATTGGCATCGTGGCGTTCCTTTATAGCTGAACTATCAAACTACGGCTAATGTCGCAAGATCGTCAAATCATAGTTGCGGTCATTCGCTTTAGAAACTGGGATGGCAGCTCCGTCCCGCACAGCAGCCATCTACCCGTTGCGCAGTGAAGGGTTGCTTCCCACGACACCCTAGTCGAATGCCTTTGTTGATGTGCTCGGGCACCGGATTCCTAGCTATCTGCCGACGGGCGTTGCGGTTTGGCGGCGTGGGTTCGCGTCAATCCAATGATTGTGGAGCGATACGGGACGGGTGTTACCCGATCGTCTGCGACATATTGGTTATCGCATCCTTCCGACTTGTACCCCCCATGGGAGCAATCTATCCTGCTTTGCATGAATTCTCGTGGGTCTCCTACATTGCGCGCGTTGCTGTTTCGCGGATTTCTTCTGTTGTCGCTCTTTTTGTCGGGAATTGTTCCCGCTGGAATGATGCGGCAGGCGGACGAAGGCGGTATGCGGCTTGTACTTTGTACCGGCGAAGGCATCCAAGAGGTCTGGTTGACGCCAGACGGGGAAACCCGGCCAGTTACACCTGCTGAAACAAATGACGCCGCACACAAGCAACACTGCATTCAGGTAAATCTCGCTTTCGGCGAGGTTCAGCCGCAGAATGTGGCCGGGTTGTTGCAGGTCGCGCAGCCTGTCGAATTCACGACAAGCACACATCAAACTCTTAAACGCCTGAATGCGACGACGGCGGGCGAGCCGCGTGCGCCGCCAGTTCTGCTGTAACCAAAGGGACGTCTGCGACGTCTGGAGAGCAAACGACCGTCGATGAGACGGCGTGTTTTGTTACAGCTGCTAATCAAAAACCTACCAGCCACCTGAATTGCGCCAAAATCCCCAACTATGGGGGCAGCGCGAAATGGGGTGTGCTGCGCGGCATGGGCCATTTGCATCCAGACATCACGGCAGGCGTTCTGACGTCCTCAGGGCGCAGGATTGCGCCGCCTCTAACCTACAAAATCTGGAAAAATAGTAATGTCTAATACACTTAAGTCGGTCATGGCCGCAGGCCTTTTGGCAACAATCGGGTCTACAGCCGGTGCTGAAATCACCATCACAGATCTGCGTGACCGCACCGTAACACTTGAAGAACCGGCACAACGGGTCATGCTGGGTTTCTACTTTCAAGATTTCCTTGCCATCGCCGGAGAAGGCGCGATCGATCGCATCGTTGGCCTGTCGCGCGGCCCTTGGGCTGAATGGAGACCGGGGCAATGGGAAGTCTACACGCAAGCTTTCCCGCAGTTGGCAACACTCCCTGATGTGGGCGACACAGGAAGCTCGACCTTCTCTATCGAAGCCGCAATTGCCACCCAGCCTGATCTTATCGTTCTAGCCGCATGGCAGTATGATGCGCTTGGTGAAAGTGCCGAACAGTTCGGGGCGGCGGATATCCCTGTGCTTGTTCTTGATTACAATGCGCAGACGCTGGAAAAACACCTCGCCTCTACCCGTGCCCTTGGGGCGGCAATGGGCGCGGATGACCGGGCTGAACAAATCGCGACCTTCTATGAAGAAATGCTGGCCGACACCGCACGCCGCGTCGCAGCCTCAACCGGCACGCCGAAAAAGGTCTATGTCGAACTTGCCCAGAAGGGCCCTGACGAAGTGGGCAATTCCTATTCCGGCGGTATGTGGGGCGGCATCATTGACGGTCTCGGTGGGCAAAATATCGCGAATGGCCAAGTCGAAAACTGGGGGCCGCTGGCACCGGAATATGTGTTGGCGCAACAACCCGAGGTCATCCTGCTCGCGGGGTCGGAATGGCTTGACCGTCCTGCTGCGGTCCCGCTGGGTTTTGCGCAGAATGCCGATCTGGCAAAGGAACGTATGCGTGCCTATCTTGGTCGCCCCGGTTGGTCGGAACTTCCTGCCGCGCAAGACGGTCAGCTTTACGGGATTTACCATGGCGGTACCCGTTCGGTGTCCGATTTCGCCTATTTCCGCTTTTTGGGCAAAGTACTGCACCCCGAAGCCTTCGCCGATGTTGACCCGCAGGCCGAACTTGCAAAGTTCTACGCTGACTGGCTTCCGGTCAAACTTGACGGCACATTCATGATCCAAGCGGATGAGTGATGTCAGCCCAAGCCTTAGCGGTGTGCCACGCCGCTCTGGTTTGACACGAGCGGGGGCGGTTTTTGCCGCCCTCGCTGGGCTTGTTTGCCTCATGGTGGGGGACCTGATCACGGGCCCCGCTGGGCTGCCATTAAGCAAGGTTCTGACGGGGATCGCCGCGGGACCTTCTGGCGACGACAAAGGTCTGGCCACGATCCTGTGGCTGTTGCGGATGCCGCAAACGCTTACCGCGGTCCTTGTCGGGGCGTGTCTGGGGGTTGCGGGGCTGATGATGCAGACGATTTTGGCGAACCCGCTGGCCAGCCCTTACACGCTGGGGTTTTCTGCCGCTGCGGGCTTTGGTGCGGCCAGTGTCATTCTCTTTGGGTCGGCGCTTCCGGTGGCGATGTGGCTTGGCGTTCCGCTTGCGGCATTTGCTGGCACTTTGGTCGCCGCAGGTCTTGTCTATGTGGTGGCGAAATATCGCGGGTCTTCGCCCGAGATACTTGTTCTTGCGGGTATTGCGGTGCTGTTTTTCTTTCAGTCGTTACAGTCGATGCTGCAATTCATGGCCGCGCCCGAAGTTCTTCAACAAATTGTTTTCTGGCTGTTTGGCAGCCTTCTAAAGGCCACGTGGACAAGTGTTAAGGTTATATCTGTGCTGTTTGCCCTGTGCCTTCCGTTCCTGCTGCGTGATGCGTGGAACCTGACCTCATTGCGCCTTGGTGACAGCAATGCCGCGAGCCTTGGGCTTGATGTCGATGCGCTGCGCCGCCGGACCCTTGTTATCGTCGCGGTGTTAACGGCAGCGGCAGTAAGCTTTACGGGGACCATCGGTTTTGTCGGTTTGATCGCCCCCCATGTGGCACGCGCTTTGATCGGGGAAGACCATCGTTTCTCCCTTCCCATGTCGGCGATCATGGGGGCCATCGTTCTTGTGGCGGCTTCTGTGGTGGGGAAACTGATTTCTCCCGGGGCTGTGATCCCCGTAGGGATCATCACTGCCATTGCGGGCATTCCGATGCTTGTTGGCGTCATTATGATGAAAGGAACCCGCTGATGGGCCGTTTCACTCTCAACCGCTTTGGCGTCCATGTGAAAAAGCGAAGCTTGCTCCAGATAGACAAGCTTGATCTGCCGTCCTGCGGGATTGTCGGGGTTATTGGTCCGAACGGGGCTGGCAAATCGACCTTCTTGCGCGCGCTTGCGGGCGTTGCGCGCCACACGGGGGAAAAGTCGCTGGACGGGGCATGGCCTTCGCCGGAACACGTTGGATTCCTGCCGCAGGATTTTACGGTGAACGCCGCCTTAAGCGTGTCTGAATGTGTCCTTTTAGGCCGGCGGGAGCAGCTGGGCTGGCGTGTCACCGACAAGGACCGCCTTATCGTCGATGATGCGCTTGCGCGTTTTGGCCTGGCCCATTTGGCCGACCGGCCTATGACGTCTCTTTCAGGGGGGCAGCAGCAACTTGTCCTTTTGGCACAGCGCCTGTCGCGCGCCCCGCGAGTGCTGATCCTTGATGAACCAACCAGCGCACTCGATCTGCGCCATCAGATCAATGTGCTCAGCTACCTCAAGGATTTCCACAGTCACGACACCCTCATTATTGTCGCGTTGCACGACCTCACCCTTGCGGGGAGGTTTTCCAATGCGCTTTTGCTTATCGAAAATGGCGGATTGCGCGCGCAAGGGCTGCCAAGCGAGGTACTATGCCCGGAAATCCTTGATCCTGTTTACGGGATTTCGAGCGAGTGCTTACAAGATCGTTTGGGCGCTCAAGTGGTGGTGCCTCACATGGCCGGGCCATCTGCCGTTGGTATTCGCGACGTCAAGACAAGTACCCACCCTTGAACCGAATCTGGTCCCAGATTGGGGGAGGGTGTAGATATGCGCGGGCTGTTTTCAAAGATGCCGTGACCCACGCCAAAGCCATGGTGATGTTGGACTGAAGACTGCCCAGTCAGGCCCTTTGACAGGGTGCCGCTCTGCACTAATTTCATTCAATTATTGCGCCATATGCCTTGGCCGTGTCTAATTGGCGAAAATAGTGGCCTTTTGCGGGTCTAGAAAATAGGCCGGGCCATGAGCACAAGCACCAAGAATGACGTTGTCGCGACCTATCACGGGGTTGAAGTGTTGAGCGCGCCGCATCTTGGTCCGACCATGATCAATAATATGGTGTCAGGCAATTACGAGCGGCGCGAGGTTCTTTCTGCGCTCAAATTCATCGAAGAAGGTGATGTTGTGGTCGAGATGGGGGCAGGGGCCGGGGTTGTTGGCGCTGTGGCGGCTAAGAATTGCGCGCCTGCAAAAATTGTCTCGTTCGAGGCAAACCACAAGCTGATCTCGTCGATCAAGACGCTGTATGAACACAACGGCATTGCGGATAAAATTGAGGTCCACAACCAGATTGTGCTGTCTGATCCGCAGCCACCGCAAACCGTTGATTTCTATATTCGGGGCAATTTTCTGGGGTCTGGGATGACCATCACCAAGGGCATGGAACGCGCCGAACAAGTGTCGGTTCCGGTGGTCGAATGGGCCACAATTCAAGAGCAGTTGAAGCCTACGGTCTTGTTGATGGACATTGAAGGGGCCGAGTTGGAGTTTTTTCGCCACGCCGATCTAGGTGGCATTCGTGTGATTATCGCCGAACTGCACCGGCATATCTACCATCGCCCCGGCATGCGTGAGATCAGGGAAGGTATTGCCGCTAAAGGGTTTATTGAGGATAAGGAAGCGTCTGGTGGCGGCGTATTCGTGTTTACCGCAGTTTAACGTTATGCTGACTTGATGACCGTAACCCTGCTGGAGAAAACCTGCTGTGGTACAAAGCCCGCAGCGCGATTATGCATCATTCTCAAATGAATTTGCTCAACTTCAAGTGAAACGAGCATCTTGGCGTTGCTGATAGGCTTGGGCTATGGCATTGCATACACCTATATATGAACGAAAGAGTTTAGCTGATGTCCGACTTTTCCGCCCGCCGCACGATGATGGTTGATACGCAGGTTCGCCCCTCTGATGTGACAAAATTCCCTATCATTGATGCGATGCTGACTGTCGCCCGCGAGGATTACGTGCCCGCCGCACAACGCGAAGCGGCCTATCTGGGTGAGAATCTGAACTTGGGCGAGGGGCGCATTCTGCTTGAGCCACGGACGCTTGCGAAAATGCTGGACGCGCTGGCCATCGGCAACAACGATCTGGTTCTCGATATCGGTTGCGCCTACGGGTATTCGACCGCAGTGATTGCCCATATCGCCGAAGCCGTGGTTGCCGTCGAAGAAGACGAACAAATGGCCCACGAGGCACAGGAAATGCTAACAACTTCGTCAGTGGACAACGCGATCGTGCACACTGGCCCCCTGATCGAAGGGGCAGCCAAACATGGCCCCTACGACGTTATCCTGATCCAGGGCGGTGTCGAGGTCGTGCCAGATGCAATCTTGGACCAGCTTAAGATCGGCGGCCGCATTGCCTGCATCTTTATGGCCGGTGTGTTGGGCGAAGTACGGATCGGTTACAAGAGTGATCACGGCGTCAGTTGGCGTGCAGACTTTAATGCCGGCGCGCCGGTGCTGAAAGGTTTCGTTCGCGAAAAGGCCTTCCAACTTTAAGAACGTAAATACACGGTCCCCTCGAATACTGGATCGAATTAAGAGAGTCTGATTTGATGAAGCAGGAAAATAAAGCTCACGGTCTGCGCCGTACATTTGCGGCCGGTGTGATGGGCGTAGGTCTGTTGTTCCCAGTGGCGTCATGGTCCGAGACATTGGCCGACGCCTTGGTCGGCGCGTATAACAACTCTGGTCTGCTGGATCAGAATCGTGCCGTACTGCGCGCCGCCGACGAAGACGTGGGTATTGCCAAATCAGCGCTAAAGCCGGTTGTACAATGGACCGCTAACGCCACCCAAAACGTCAACCGCTCCGTCAGTGCAGGATCGACCTTTGTCGCAGCTGGCACCCGGACAGATACGGATTCGCTGACGACAACTGCCAACTTGATCGCGTCGCTTTTGGTCTATGATTTCGGCGCAACGCGCTATGGGATCGAAGCTGCCAAAGAAACTGTTTTGGCGACACGCGAAAACCTGATCAGCGTTGAACAGCAAATCCTGCTGCGGGCTGTTGACGCTTACATGAGCGTGATCCAGTCCCGGGAACTGGTATCGCTGCGCGAAAACAACGTGCGCTTGCTGACCCAGGAATTGCGCGCCGCGCGTGACCGCTTTGAAGTGGGCGAAGTCACACGGACCGATGTTGCCTTGGCCGAAGCACAGCTTGCGCAAGCGCGCAGCGGTCTTGCTGGTGCGCAAGGCGATCTGATTTCGGCAAAGGCCTATTTCAAGGTTGCCGTTGGCCGCGAGCCGGGAAATCTAACCGCGCCGCCCAGCTTGCCGAGCATTTCGGATATTCGCACAGCCAAAGCGTTGGCCGTGCGCAGCCACCCAGATATTTTGGCCGTGCAACATCAGGTCGCCGCAGCTGAACTTTTGATCCGCAGAAGCGTCGCCGCGATGGAACCACAGGTTTCCGTTCAAGGGTCGTTGGGCGTCACCGAGACATTCGACTCGCAATCGTCAAGCCGCAGCGGTTCGGTTGGTCTGCAACTGAGCCAGACGATTTACCAAGGCGGTGCGTTGTCGGCGGGGGTTCGTAAGAACCGTGCGCAACGCGACGCACAACGTGGCAACCTGCATGTGGTTGTAAAAGACGTCGAACGTGCGGTCAGTGACGCTTATGCGGGTCTTGCCGCTTCGCGTGCCCAGATCGAAGCATCGCAACGCCAAGTAAGCGCCGCAAGAATCGCGTTCCAGGGTGTACGTGAAGAGGCGGCCTTGGGCGCACGCACCACATTGGATGTGTTGGACGCCGAGCAATCCTTGCTGGATGCGCAATCCAGCAGCGTCACCGCACAGACCCAAATATATGTGACAGCCTATTCGGTTTTGCAGGCGACAGGCCAGTTGACGGCCCGCAATCTAAAGTTGCCTGTGCAGGTTTATGACCCTGCCGCCTATTATAATCTGGTCAAAGACAGCCCTGCAAAATTGTCTAAAGAAGGCAAGCAACTGGACCGCGTTCTACGTGCGCTGCAAAAGGACTGACAATTTTTACGACGGTGTTGTGAGAATCTCCGCCATCGCCTAAGTTGTTTAGTTATGAATGAATGGTTGTTGAATTATGTCTGATGCTGTTTCCAATGCAGAAGTAGAGGACGTGCTGTCTTCCATACGCCGACTGGTGTCTGAAAACAGACGTCCGGTGGGTAAGGTTAAGGAAAGCACGCCTTCGGAGGAGAAGCTGGTGCTGACCCCTTCGTTGCGGGTTTCCAATGACGCCCCCATCGGGGATGCCCATCGCAAGCCAGCATTCGTTGAAACCACCGGTCGGGACAATGGCGCGAAAACCGTGGGCGATCAGGCGGCGGATGCAGATCCTGTGGACGCCACGCCTATCGAAGCTGTTGCTGTTGATGATGCGGGGCAGTTCGACACAGTGACCTCGTTCAAGCAGCGCTCTGGTATTTTGAACCTTGGCGCGTCGGAACTGGTGGATGACGAGGCCAAGCCCAGCGGATCTGATCGGTTGAGCGCCAAGATCGCGGCGCTTGAAACCGCCATTGGACGTATTTCAGACGGCTGGGACGCTGAAGAGCGTGAAGTAAGTGAATTTGTGTCTGCCGAACCGCTTGCCATGGCGTGGGAAGATGACGTCGAGCTGGACGCGACCGGTGCGCCGATCCCTGCATCAAAAAGCCAAGAGACGTCACAAGCGGCACCTGAGCCCGTTGAGAATATCGTTGAGGCGGCACCTTATGTTGAGGAAGACGATTCCGCCTCGCAGGACACTGCCAAGGGCTTTGGTGCTGACGAATATTTTGACGAGGACATGCTGCGCGACTTGGTCGAAGAGATTGTCCGCAAAGAGCTGCAAGGCGCGTTGGGTGAGCGTATCACCCGCAACGTGCGCAAGCTGGTTCGCCGCGAAGTCCACCGCGCATTAACGGCTCAAGATCTCGAATAACGATCCCGCTGCTTAGGGGATTATGACGGCATCTGCACGGGCGGGTGCCGTTTTTGTTTGCGCCAAGGTTTCGGGCTATCGTCCCTGCATGCAATAAAAAAAGACGCGGCCCCGAGGCCGCGTCTTTTTAGCACTGAAATCTTTAACTAGATCAGGCTGCTTCGGCTTGTTGCGCCGCATGGCGACGTTCTGACTCTTCGCGAGACAGGGCAACAGATGTACGTACACCTTTACCGACAAAATCCATCAGGCCGGACACAACACGTTCGTTCGGGTCGATACCGGCACAGCTCAACACTTCACGGCCGTCGCGCGAACGCGCCCAGCGTGCAATCTGCTCAGGACCGTTGCCATATTTCTTGTCATCGGCAATTGCGTCGTCCAATGCCGCCAGTACCACGGCAGCAAAAAGTTTGCGGGCACGGTTACCTTGCTCATTGTTAAAGGCAGTGCCATCAACGAAATCTTTCATCTCGTCGTCCTTTCTATTATTCTTGCTCTTGTCATTTAGGCGAGGCGTTCCTTATGACTGAAAGAGCGCGATTCGGATACACATATTTTGCATATCACCTATGCATTCAGTACATGGCTCTTTGCGCTTTTGGCAGGCGCTTGGCTGCCTTGCGTGGCCAGTTCTTAGAAGATATAGGTCGCCTGAATTATTCTTCAACATTTTGCCATGGTGCCACCAAATGCCTAAGATCAATGGAAACGAAATTCGTCCCGGAAACGTGCTTGAGCACAACGGTGGTCTTTGGGCTGCGGTTAAGGTTGATCACGTCAAGCCGGGCAAGGGCGGAGCCTTTGCACAAGTCGAGATGCGCAACCTGCGCAACGGGTCAAAACTGAACGAACGCTTTCGCAGCGCGGACAAGGTTGAAAAGGTCCGTCTTGTGCAAAAAGACCAACAATTCCTATACGAAGACGCAGGAATGCTGGTTTTGATGGACACGGAAACCTACGATCAAGTGCAGCTGTCGGCGGAACTTTTGGGCGAACGTCGCCCGTTTTTGCAAGACGGTATGATGGTCGTTGTAGAGTATCACGAGGACGAAGCGCTGAACGCTTCCTTGCCACAAAAAGTGACCTGCAAGATCGTCGAGACCGAGCCCGTCGTCAAAGGCCAGACTGCTGCGAATTCTTTCAAGCCAGCGATCTTGGATAATGGTGTCAAAGTGATGGTGCCACCCTTCGTCGGCCAAGACGAAGACATCATCGTGAACACCGAAACGATGGAATATTCCGAGCGCGCCTAACGCTCGAAATTGACCCAACGTCAGGACCGCGCCGAATTGCATAGCCCCGGATCAACCGGGGCTTTTTGCTGTCTGGGGGGCGGCGACAGGTCAGGATTACGGCACGCTGCGCGACGATAGTTGCCGTTTTGCAACATTGTTTTTCAGCCGGCGCGGCACCCCTAGCGCAACATGGCAGCGAAATTCCGACGGCTTTTATGGGCACGGCAGATCTGTCGGCGTCCGCGCTTTGGTGCGTTGCCGGGCGGTAAAACTGTTTTTCGCCTGAACCAAGCTGTTATAGCTGTTCGGGGAGATAGGGGGAATCATGTCAGACATCGTTGTTTTTGCGGCCAAAAAGATCATCACAATGGACATCAACCGGATGGAAGCGACCCATGTCGCGGTCCGTGACGGAGAGATACTGGCCGTGGGTGACGCGACCTGCGCTGACCAGTGGGGCGCTGTGACCCATGATGACAGTCTGAAAGACGCGGTGCTGATGCCCGGTTTCATCGAAGGGCATGCGCATATGATGGCCGGCGCGATGTGGGAATATGCCTATGCGGGGTATCACGACCGGATCGACCCAGATGGCAAGCTGTGGCGGGGTATGGCGGATAATGACGCGGTGATTGGCGGGCTGCGCGATTACGCAGAAACGCTGGATGACGACGCGCCGCTGGTCGGCTGGGGGTTTGACCCGATTTTTCTGACGTCAGAGCGGCTGAGCAAAAAGCATCTGGATCAGATCAGCGCAACGCGTCCCATCGCCATCATTTACTCGAATTTCCACCTGATGTGTGTGAATTCGGCCGCGCTTGAGATGGCAGGGTTCGATCAGACCACCAACGCCGAAGGCGTGATCAAAGGGCCCGACGGCCAGCCCACGGGCGAATTGCAGGAAATGGCGGCGATGTTCCCGGTCATGCGACGCTTGGGGATCGACTTTCGCGGTCTAAGCCAGAAAGAAGCCTCAATCCGTGCCTATGCAGATGTGTCGCGTCGGGCAGGCGTGACCACGGTCACCGATCTTTATTCCCAGATGGAGGAAGACGACCTGACCACCATGCTGCGCGTCACCGGGGCGGATGATTTCCCGCTGCGCATCGTGCCAGCCTTGGGCGCAATGGAGGGACCAAAAGCCATTGCAGACAAGGCGCAGGCGCTTGCCAAACGCAGCACCGACAAGCTGCGGCTGGGGGCGGTTAAATTGATGACAGATGGCGCGATCCAAGGTTGGACAGCGCGGGTCAAAAGCCCCGGCTATGTTGGCGGGCAGCCCAACGGCATTTGGAACACCCCGCCCGAGACGATCTTTGCGCTGGTCGAAGAGTTGAACAGCCGTGGCATCCAGATGCATATCCACGTGAACGGGGATGAGGCCGCCGAGGTGACGTTGAACGCGATCGAGGCCGCATTGCGAAAGAACCCTTGGGCAGGGCACCGTCATGTTCTTCAGCATTGCCAGTTGATGGGCCGTGATTTGTTTACGCGCGCGGCCGATATGGGCGTTTGCTGCAATATCTTTGCCAACCACGTTCATTACTTTGGCGATCAGCACGTGGCACTGACCATCGGCAGCGACCGCGCTGAACGCATGGACGGATCGCGCAGCGCGATTGATGCAGGGGTGAACATCGCGATCCATTCGGATGCGCCCGTTACCCCCATGGCACCATTATTCACCGCATGGTGCGCCGTGAACCGGCAGACAATGTCGGGGCGTACTTTGGGGGCCGCACAGTGCATCGACGTCGAAGAAGCGCTGTTCGCGATCACCATGGGGGCCGCCTATACGTTGAAACTGGACAGCGAGATTGGCAGCATCGAGACTGGCAAACGCGCCGATTTCGTGGCTTTGGGCGATGATCCATTGGCCGTTGATCCGATGGCGCTAAAGGATGTGCCGATACTGGGGACGGTCTTTGGGGGCCGTGTTCACCTGCTATGAAGCCACGCCTGCCACTGACTGTGATCTCGGGCTATTTGGGCGCGGGCAAGACCACGTTGATCAACCGGTTGCTGGCCGAGGATCACGGCTTGAAACTGATGGTGATGGTCAACGATTTCGGTGCGATCAATATCGACGCTGCCCTGATCGCAGAGGCCGGTGAAGACACGATGACCCTGACCAACGGCTGCGTGTGCTGCACGATGGGCAACGATCTGTTCATGGCCATCGGGGATGTGCTGGATCGCGCGCAAAGGCCGGACCATTTGGTGATCGAAGCCTCGGGCATAGCAGACCCCGCGCGCATCGCCCAAGTGGCGCAGGCCGAACCGGAATTGGCTTATGGTGGCATTGCGACTGTGGTGGACGGGCAAAGCTATGACGTCTTGGCGCGCGACGGGCAGATCGGCGCGCAGGTCGCCGGGCAGGTCAACGCCGCTGATCTGGTGTTGATCAGCAAGCTGGCAGTCCCCGATCCGGGGCTGGCATTGCGGCTAGGGGTCCAGTCACGGGCGTTGGTGGTGGACCTTGCGCAGGTGGCCAGTGTGGCCCCGATTGTTTTCGGGGTGGCTGAACGGGCGGTGCCGAATATTTCCATGGCCCAGCACGCCGCCTATGTGGGGTGGAGTGATAGCAGTGAAGTGGCGCTGGAGTACCCAGCGTTGATGGAAAAGTTGCAGAACCGCCCGGAAGGCCTGTTTCGTTTCAAAGGGTTTGTTGCCCATGATCGTACAAGCAGTTGGGAAGTACACTGCGTTGGTGCCAGCGTGACTGTAAAGCCGGTCAAGGTCGCGCAGGCGACCCAAGTTGTGGGGATAGGCCTAAAGGCACAAACAAGTGCGGCAGAGATCTCAACATGGTGGCACAGCTAAAGCGCAGACGGAGTTTTTCAAAAACTCCGAGCCAAAATTTTTGAAAAATTTTGAGCCCCGCCTTAGCCGTCTGTCATCATAGTGACGGTTGCGCCATCTGCCTCCATCGCCGCTGTTGCGCGGTCATAGCGCAGATAGGCCAGCGCTTCGGTTCCCGTCTGCGTGAAAACCGTGCCCGCCGGTTTGCCGTTTGCCGAAATCTCGGTGCCTGCATCGACGGGTGCGCTGATATGGACCTTGGCCAGCCCTTTGCGCAGTTCTGTCTTATGCTTCATCCGCGCGGTTACTTCCTGGCCCACATAACAGCCTTTGCGGAAATCAACGCCGTTCAGCCGCTCAAAACCCATTTCCAGAATAAAGCTGTCTGGCGTCAGTTCGGCCCCGGTTTCAGGGATCATCTGCGCCACGCGCAAAGCACTCCAATCGGTCGTGTCATCGGTCTGCGGGGTATCGCGGTAGGCGCGCCAGCCCATGTTCGGGTCGCGCGGATCGGCATAGCCATCGGTGGGCGCGTCGCCCAAGCCACGGTGCAGATGCAGGCCGCTGGCCTCGATCTTCACATCGGCGCGCAATTTGTACATGTTCAGCCGTTGCACCAGTGCATCGGCGCTGGCTTCGGTGACATCCAGCAGCACAGCATCGCCCTCTGCGGATAAAAAGAAATCAACGATGAACTTGCCTTGTGGGCTCAAAAGCGCCGCGTAGATCGGGCCTTGGTCCAGCTTGTTTACGTCATTTGTGACAAGCCCCTGCAGAAAGCTGCGGGTATCTGCACCGGATAGTTTCAGGATGCGGCGGTCGTTCATATCGCTTTTCCTTGCGTTTGATGGCATGACATATATCAGGCCGACCAAAAGCCGAAAGGGGCAACCATGCCTGCGCCAATATCTGTGATCATTCCGACGCTGAATGCGGAGCACAGCCTGACCGGCTGTTTGACTGCGTTGATGGAAGGGGTTGATGCCGGGCTGATCTGCGAACTGATTGTGTCAGATGGCGGATCGCAGGATGCAACGCGCGTTGTTGCGGATGCGTGGGGGGCTGAAATCATTGAAGGTGCGGCATCGCGCGGTGGGCAATTGCGCCGTGGCTGCGCCAAGGCCAAAGGCGAATGGTTGCTGATATTGCATGCTGATACGCAGCTGGATCAAGGCTGGACCGGCCCGGTGATCGCCCATCTGAAGGGGCGAAAGGCCGGGTGGTTTCGGCTGCGGTTCAACAGCACCGGGTTTGCCGCGCGGTTTGTCGCGGGATGGGCGCATCTGCGCAGCCTGATGGGGTTGCCATATGGCGATCAGGGGTTGTTGGTGCCGCGTGCGTTGTATCAGTCTGTGGGCGGATACCCCGATCAGCCGCTGATGGAGGACGTGGCCATGGCGCGGATGCTCAAGGGGCAACTGACCCGCATTGACTGTGCAGCGATCACATCGGCTGAGAAATATCACACCGCCGGATGGTTACGCCGAGGCGGGCGTAATATCTGGACGTTGCTCCGGTATTTCGCGGGGGTATCCCCGCAAAAGCTGGCCAAGGCCTACGCCAAATAGCGCGGTCTTGGTCTAGCCGAACAACCGCTGTCCAAGACGTTGCAGCAGGTTCGGCTCGGCTGGCTTTAGACCCTTTTCCAACGCGCGCAAGGCCCGTGAATTGCGACCATCCGAGATGATTTTGCCATCCTCGAATTGCAGTCGGTACAGATCGGCATAGATGCCGCCACGGGCCAACAGTTCTTCGTGTTTGCCTTCGTCCATGATCTGGCCACGGTCCATCACCACGATCTTGTCGGCACCGCGAATGGTGGACAGGCGGTGCGCGATAACGATTGTGGTGCGCCCTTGGGACAGACGGTCCAGCGCTTGCTGAACGACTTTTTCCGACTGGGCGTCCAGCGCGCTTGTTGCCTCGTCCAGCAGCAGGATCGGCGTGTTGCGCAGCAGCGCGCGGGCGATCACAACCCGTTGACGTTGTCCGCCAGACAGGGCCGACCCGCGCGGGCCGACGCGGGTATCAAGGCCGTGTTCAAGCTTGGGCAGGAAATCAGCGACATGGGCGGCCTCAAGCACGGATTGCAATTCGGCATCCGATACGTTTTCACGGCCCAAGACGATGTTTTCGCGCAAGGTTTCGTCAAACAGCAGGGCCTCTTGTGTCACCACAGAAAACAGGCCGCGCAGTTGGTTGATGTCCATATCTTTCAGCGGCACGCCGCCAATCGTGACAGTGCCCGATTGTGGATCAATCAGCCGCGTTAGCAGGTTAAAGATCGTCGATTTACCAGCGCCTGACGCCCCAACAAGGGCGGTCGTTTGCCCGGCTTTCGCGATGAGTGATAAATCATCCAGCACCTTAGCGTCGCCATAGGACAGGCTGACCCCGTTCAACACGATGTCCGACGACCCGTCCGGCACGGCGACCGGCGTCTTGGGCGATTTCAATGTAACCGGCGCATCCATCAATTCCTTGATCCGTTCAAGGGCGGCCGCAGCCGTTTGCCACAGCCCGCTGATGCCGCCCAAACGACGCAGCGGGTTAAAGGTAAAGCCCATCGCGGTGAAGAAGGTCATGAACTGGCCGATTGTCTTGTCGCCCGATATGATCTCGGACCCGCCATAAAGGATCACGGCCATAAACCCGACGCCCGACATGATGTCGATCATGCCCGGAATGGCCGAGTTGCCAAAGGCGGCGCGGACTTCGGTTTTGACGTATTTGCGGGTCAGATCGCGGTATTGGCGGGATTGATACCGTTCAAGCGCGTTCAGCTTGATCTGCACAATGCCGTGGAACACTTCGTCCAGTCGGGTTGACAGGTGGGCACCCAGATCGCGTGCCTCGCGCGAACGCGCGCGCACAAACCGTTGCGCGAGGGCGGCCGGCATGACCATCAGTGGCACGCCGATACAGGCCAGCAGCGCCCAGATCGGATCAATGGAAATCGCGACGCCAAGCAAGACAATCAAGCCGATCAGATCGCGCCCGGTGCCCGTGATGATGGCGCGCCACACATCATTGACCGCGTTCACATCTGACTGGACCCGTTGGATCAGGAACCCCGGTGGATGCGCTTGGTGAAATGCGCCGTCCTGCATCATCATGCGGTTCAGCATATCCATCCGCATATCTGCCGCAGATGTTTGCGCGATCCGCGTCAAAAGCACCTTTTGCGCAATGCTTGCCACCGCGCGCAGCACGAAAATACCCACCAGCACCAGACCGACCCAGATCAGGGCGGATTCGTTACCAGCGACGAAAACCTGATCGAACATGGGCTGCATCAACTTGGCCAGTGCCCCAAGGGTTGCCCCCTCGATGGCCATGAAAACAACGGCCAGTCCCAGCAACCAGATGTGCTTTTTCAGATAGTCTTGCCAAAGCCATTTTAGCAGCTCTTTGGAAGTATAGGTGACATCACTCATGAATGCGCCAGGGTCCTTTGGTCAAATATCTGTCTGGTTTACGCAGCCCGGAGGGGCAGGGCAAGCATGACGGCCTGCTTTGGGTTGCGGATTGTCCGATTGACGCCGCGCCGCACGGGGATAAGTTGGCCCGGAATACAGTTGTTGAAAGGCGTATCGTTCATGTCATCCCGCACAAATTTATCGCATGGGCGCGGTTATCTCGCCATTCCCGGCCCTTCGGTTATGCCAGAGGCCGTGTTGAATGCGATGCACCGGCCTGCACCGAACATCTATGCGGGCGAATTGGTCGATATGATGCCGCCGCTGATGCGGGACTTGCGTGCGGTAGCAAAGACACAGCACCACGTTGCAATGTATATCGGCAACGGCCATGCGGCATGGGAGGCGTCACTGTCCAACGTTATCCGCCCCGGTGACAAGGTGTTGGTGCCTGCGACGGGGCGCTTTGGCATCGGTTGGGGTGCCACGGCGACAGGCCTAGGTGCCGAAGTCGAGGTCATGGATTTCGGCAAGCAGTCCGCGATGGATCTGGCACGTATCGAAGAACGCTTAAAAGCCGATACCGCGCACGAGATCAAAGCGGTGCTGGCTGTGCATGTGGATACTTCGACATCGGTTGTGAATGACATTGCAGGAGTGCGTGCCGCATTGGACAGCGCAGGGCATCCGGCGCTGTTGATGGCTGATTGCATCGCATCGCTGGCCTGCGACCGTTTCGAGATGGACGCCTGGGGCGTCGATGTGATGGTAACGGGCTGCCAAAAAGGGCTGATGGTGCCCCCCGGCGTTAGCTTTGTGTTCTTCAACGATCGTGCGGCAGAGGTGCGGGCATCGATGCCTCGTGTAAGCACTTTTTGGGATTGGGAGCCGCGTGCGAACGCGCAAGAGTTCTATCAATACCACTGCGGTACGGCCCCCACGCATCACATCTATGGACTGCGTGCAGCGCTGGACATGATCCACGCCGAGACGATCGAGGCGGTGTGGGACCGTCATACCATTCTGTCGCGCGCCGTCTGGGCGGCCTGTGATGCATGGGGCAGCGAAGGGGAGCTTGCCTTGAATATTGCCGACCCCGCCTTGCGCAGCCACGCTGTCACGTCGCTCAGGCTCAAGGCCCCGCAGGCCACGCAATTGCGCGAATGGGTGCAGGAAAACATCGGTCTGACCTTGGGCATTGGCCTTGGCATGGCCGCGCCGGGCACCCCGGAAAGCCACGGGTTTTTCCGGTTGGGCCACATGGGGCATGTGAACGGTCAGATGATCATGGGGATGCTTGGCGGGATGGAAGCCGGGATGGCCTCGCTCGGGATCAAGCGCGGCTCGGGCGCGTTGGACGCCGCAGCCAAGGTGATCGGCGGGGTTTAACCCCCGCCGTGCTTGATCGTTGTCTGGGGTGGCTGGGGCCTATGCTTTTGCCGCGTCAGCCAATGCAAGGGGCAGGGCCGCGGCCAAGGCATCCAGATCGGCGGGCGTGCCACAGCTGACCCGGATACAGCGGTTCTGCGGGGCGACAAAAGGCATGCGCACAAAGATGCCCCGCGCGACCAACCCGTCAAGGACAGCTTTGGCAAAGACCCCATCGCGCCCGCAGTCAATCGCCACAAAGTTCGCAGCAGAGGGCAACGGCGTCAGGCCGCTGTCGCGGGCAATCTCGGCAATCCGGTCCCGGGCGGTGGTGATTTGCGTTTTCACATGGGCCAGCCAATCGGTGTCGTTTAGCGCCGCCAGCGCGCCCGCCTGTGCCGCGCGGTTCATGCCAAAGTGGTTGCGCACCTTACCAAAGGCGGTGACCAAATCAGGTGCCGCAATGGCATAGCCCACCCGCGCACCCGCCAGCCCATGCACCTTCGAGAATGTGCGCATCCGGATCACACGTGGATCATCTGCATCCAACGTGGGCGCGGTACCCTCAGGGGCACAGTCGACATAGGCCTCGTCCAGCACCAGCAGGCAACCCTCTGGTAGGGCTTCCATCGCCTTGACCAGATCCGCGCCGGAATGCCAACTGCCCATCGGATTATCGGGGTTCGCCAGATAGACCAGTTTCGCGTCGACTTCGGCGGCCTTTGCAAATAGCGCGCTTGGGTCCTCGTGATCCCCACGATAGGGCACCTTGTGCAGCACACCGCCAAATCCGGCGACATGGTAATTAAACGTCGGATATGCGCCATCTGAAGTGACGACCGCATCACCCGGTGCCACCATGAGCCGCACCAGATATCCCAATAAGCCATCAATGCCTTCGCCCACGATGATATGGTCCGGGGTGATACCGTGATGCGCGGCCAACGCCTGACGCAAATCATAGCTTTCCGGATCGCCGTACATCCACTGCTGGGCGGCTGCCATCGCCTCAATCGCGCGGGGCGAGGGGCCGAATACATTTTCATTAGCACCCAACCGCGCGACAAAAGCACCGCCACGGGCGCGTTCCTGGGTTTCAGGGCCCACAAACGGCACGGTTGAAGGCAGGGATTGGGCAAGCGGGGTAAGGCGTACATGTGTCATGCCACCCGATTACTGCATCCCTATCGCCTTGGGCAAGCATTGAAAAAGCGGCCCTACGCCCCTAAGTAATAATCATTCGCAATTGGAGGCTGTATCATGGCCAAACTCACCCGACGCGGCTTTGTCGCGACAGCACTGGCCGCCAGTGCGATCCGCACGGTCCCCCTTGCCGGGGCGAAGCTGGGCGGACGGCGTATTCTGACGCTGGTCTATGATAAATCCCTTGGCATGATGCGAGCGGTCGAACGCTGGGTGCCGTAGCGTTTTGCTTTGCACGGGCGTTGATATAGGTCCAGATGGTGAAAATTACCGGAGGAACCTATGGCCCGCGTCACAATCACCTATGAAAATCACATCGCCCATGTGCGCCTGACCCGCGCCGATAAAATGAATGCAGTTGATCAGGGTATGATCGATGCAATCATTGCAGCCGGTAACGAAGTCGCCGCATCTGACGCACGGGTTGCCGTGATCTCGGGCGAGGGCAAAGCATTCTGCGCGGGCATCGACATCAGCGCCATGGGCGCGCTTGCGGGGGGCGATCCGGCCGACAAAATGATGCCGCGGACCCACGGGGATGGCACAACCAACCAATGGCAAGAGGTGTCAATGGTATGGACCCGCGTCGGCGTACCCGTCATCGCCGCATTACATGGCAAGGTTTACGGGGCAGGGATGCAACTGGCCCTTGGGGCGGACATCCGCATCGCTGCACCCGACGCTGAATTGGCGGTGATGGAAATGAAATGGGGCATCGTACCCGACATGGGCGGTATGGTTCTGTTGCCCAAACTGGTGCGCGGTGATGTACTGCGGCTGATGACCTATACCGCACAACCGATCGACGGGACTCAGGCCGAACGCTGGGGGCTGGTCACACAGCTTGCCGATGATCCGCTGGCCGCCGCAATGGAACTTGCCGCGACCATCGCAGGCAAAAGCCCAAGCGCGATAAAAGCCGCAAAACGCCTGACTGCTTTTGCCGAAACAAACAGTGCCGACCAGGTCCTGCTAGAGGAATCCCGCGAGCAGGCAGAGCTGCTTGGCCGCCCTCACCAGATGGAAGTCATCGCTGCCGAGTTCGGCAAGCGCCCCGCTGTTTTCAAAGACTAAAAACGGTCAGCCCCGCCTGAGCTAACAGACGGGGCTTTCCAAATGGACGATCTTCGCTTCCCAGCTAGGACCGCAGATTAAAGATCACCGATCTTGGTTTCCAAATGGTAAAAAATCCTCGCCGAAGGCATAAATCCTCTTTTGGTAGGTCCAGAAGAGAAGAATGCCTTCGGCGAGGATTTAAGTCCATTTGGAATAAAGACCCGTATTACCCCAACTCGGCCAAACGATCCAAAGCAGCCTGAAGCTGGTCTGCTTCTTCCTGACGCGCGTCCAGATTACCTTGGGCTTCGGCAACGACTTCCGGCGGGGCGGAGGCTGCGAATTTGGGGTTGTTGAGGCGTCCCTTTAACCCACCGATTTCCTTGCCCAATTTATCCAGCGACTTTTGCAACCGCGATTTTTCGGCGTCGATATCGATGAGCCCGGCCAAAGGCAGGCCGAAGGTGGCACCGGGGGCTGCGATGGATACGGTCCCTTTGGGGAAAGTATCCGCGCGTTCCAGGCTTTCGACACGGGCGAGGCGTTTGATCATCGCTTCGTTGCGATCCCAGGCGGCCTGACCGGCGGCGTCCATTTCGGTGCAAAGCATCGGCACCTTGAGCCCCGCAGGCACGTGCATTTGCTGGCGGGCGGAGCGGATGGATTCGATCAGCCCGATCACCCAGTTCAGTTCGCGGTCGGCGTCGGCGTCCAGCATGTCTGCCACGCTGTAGGTGGGCCAATCACCGTGGACCAGCATTTTGCTGCGCGCGTTGGTATTCTGCCACAGTTCTTCGGTGATGAAGGGCATGATCGGGTGCAGCATGGTCAGACATTGATCCAGAACCCATTTCAGGGTCTGGCGCGTTTCCGCGGCCTCTGGTGCATCGTCTTGCAGCAGGGGTTTGGACAGTTCCACGTACCAGTCGCAGACCTTGCCCCAGACAAACGCATAAAGCGCGTTGGCGGCATCGTTGAACCGGTAGTTTTCCAAGGCTGTGTCGACTTCTTCGCGGACGCGGGCGGTTTCGCCGATGATCCATTTGTTCAGGGTGTGGTCCACATCCGTGTGGCGGGTGTAGGTCGCTGACAGCACGTTATCCTCGAACACGCCGTTCATTTCGGCAAAGCGGTGCGCGTTCCAGATTTTGGTGCCAAAGTTGCGGTAGCCCGCGATGCGCGCGGTATCAAGCTTGAGCGCGCCGCCCAAGGACGCCATTGCCGCATTGGTAAAACGCAGGGCGTCAGCCCCGAATTCGTCAATGATTTCCAGAGGGTCGATGACGTTGCCGACGGATTTCGACATCTTCTTGCCCTTGGCATCGCGCACAAGGCCATGGAGATAGACGGTTTCAAAGGGGATCTGTTTCACCACGTCGAGCTGCATCATCATCATGCGGGCGACCCAGAAGAACAGGATATCCTGACCGGTGATCAGATCGGAGGTGGGGAAGTATTTTTTAAGCTCTGGCGTATCTTCGGGCCAGCCAAGCGTGCCGATCGGCCAGAGGCCGGAGGAGAACCACGTGTCTAGGACGTCGGGGTCGCGCCAGATTGGAAACACTAGGTCATCAGTTGATTTTGAGAACTTAAATTTGCGAAGGCCTTTCAAAAAGATTTCCTCGGCCTCTGATCTACTTTCAACTTCGATTGCTTTTATTGAGCGGAAGAAGGGAGCGAATTGCCAAGTTTCCTCGTCTTCAAATTTCCTTTTTGCTTCTTCAAAGTTACCAGCTGCCTTGTGAAGAGCACCCACAGTCAACTGTTCGCCTGCCTCCGCTGAGGTAAGGACTTCGTCGATTTCTGCTGTGTGATTTCCATCTGTATCAATGTCTTTTAAGTACTCAAAATTGAAGCCATACCAAACCGGAATCTGATGCCCCCACCACAGTTGGCGCGAGATGCACCAAGGCTCGATGTTGTCGAGCCAGTTGTAGTACACTTTCTCGCCGCTTTCGGGGATGATTTTGACGTCGCCGTTGCGCACGGCGTCAAGGGCGGGCCCGACGATCTGGTCAGTGTCCACGAACCATTGGTCGGTCAGCATCGGTTCGATCACGACCTTCGAGCGGTCGCCGAAGGGCTGCATGATCGGTTTGTTTTCGACGTATGGAACGGTTTCGGTCACGTCGGACTTGTTGCCGTCCTCGTCCTTCACCGTGCGCGTCACGTCGTGCATCACGGCAAGGCCTTCAGCCGTGATCGCAGCCACAACTTTGTCACGCGCCTCGAAACGGTCAAGGCCGCGGTAGTCTTCGGGGACGAGGTTCATCGCGGCGATCATTGCCTCGTCGAACTCCAGCTCTCCGTTTGCGATCTTTTGGGCGGTTGCGGCTTCTTCGGCATAGGGTTTGCCGTCGGCGCGCATGGCGGCCTTGGTGTCCATGAGGTTGTACATGGGGATGCCGCCGCGCTTGGCGACTTGGTAATCGTTGAAATCATGCGCGCCGGTGATCTTGACCGCACCCGAGCCGAAATCCTTGTCTGGGTATTCGTCGGTGATGATCGGGATCAGGCGGCGGTGTTCTTTGGGGCCAACGGGAATTTCGCAGAGCTTCCCGATGATGGGCGCATAGCGTTCGTCCGACGGGTGCACGGCAACAGCGCCGTCGCCCAGCATGGTTTCGGGGCGGGTCGTCGCGATGGCGATATAGTCGCGGGTTTCGCGCAGGGTCTCGTTGCCGTCTTCGTCTTTCTCGACATATTCATAGGTCGCACCGCCCGCGAGAGGGTATTTAAAGTGCCACATGTGGCCCGGTACTTCGGTGTTTTCGACCTCCAGATCGGAAATCGCGGTTTCAAAACGCGGGTCCCAGTTGACCAGACGTTTGCCGCGATAGATTTTGCCCTCGTTGTACATTTTCACAAAGACTTTGATCACGGCGTCATGGAAGTTTGGCGAATTCTCGTGACCTACGCGGGTGTCACCGGGGGCGCCGGACATGGTAAAGGCGTTGCGCGACCAGTCACAGGAGGACCCAAGACGCTTGAGCTGGCCCACGATGGTGTCAGCGGTGCTTTCTTTATAGGCCCACGCGTGTTTCAGGAATTCTTCGCGCGTCAGGTCCGTGCGTTTGATCTGGCTTTCGGTCAGCTTGTTTTCGACGGCCAGTTGCAAGGCGATGCCTGCGTGATCCTGTCCGGGCTGCCAGAGCGTGTCAAAGCCGCGCATACGGTGCCAGCGCACCAGAATATCCTGAAGCGTGTTGTTGAAGGCGTGACCGACGTGCAGCGATCCGTTGACGTTGGGGGGCGGGATCATCACGCAATAGGTGTCATCGCGGCTGGCATTTGCACCGGCTTTGAAGGCGCCTGCGGCCTCCCACGCTTTGTACAAACGGTCTTCAGCTTGGGCGGCGTCAAAATTCTTGTCGAGTGCCATGATCAGCGTCCTTCTTTAAACTTGATGATGATCTAGCGGAGCAAGGCGCAAAGGGGAAGGCTGGCGGGTGGAAAACTTGGGGGTGCGCAGGACGCGGGGTTTTACCCTTGGGCGTCTGGACATCGTGTTTTTCGCGGCTACTGTCTGCGCCAACAGTTGAAGATTTTCCAAAGGATGCGTGTAGATGGATAAGTTCGGGAAAAGCCAGTCGGTCAAACGGGTTGAAGACGTGCGGTTTTTGACGGGCGAAGGGCGTTATGTTGATGATATCGCACCTGAAAATTCGCTGCATGCCTATTTCTTTCGCTCGCCTGTCGGGCATGGGGTGATCACGTCGCTTGATGTGTCAGATGCGCGCGAGGCCGAAGGCGTGCATGCGGTGCTGATCGTCGAAGATCTGGAAGCCGCGGGAATGGATATTTCCATGGCCGGTGCGATTTTGAAAAACCGTGATGGAACGGATGGTGCAAAGCCGTTGCGCCCATTGTTGGCCAAAGGGCGCGTGCGCTATGTCGGCGAACCTGTGGCGGCTGTAATCGCCGAAACGCTGGATCAGGCCCGTGATGCCGCTGAACTGATCATGCTGGACGTCGAAGACTTGCCCACCCACATGACGTTGGAACGTGGCGGAGAGGCATTGCACCCCGAGGCACCAGACAATCTGGCGTTTGACTGGGGGATGGGCGACGAAGCAGCCACGCAAAAGGCGTTTGATGCGGCGGCCAAGACTATCAGCCTTGATGTGGGCGACAACCGGATCATCGTCAATTCCATGGAGCCGCGCGGCTGTTATGCCGAGTGGGCGAATGACAAGCTGCATGTGGCCAACAACGCCCAAGGCGTCTGGGTGCATAAGGGCCACCTGAAACGTGCATTTGGTCTGGATGACGACCATGTGCAGGTCACCAACCCGGATACCGGCGGCGGTTTTGGCATGAAGGCGGCGGCGTACCCCGAGTATTTCTCGGTGGCGCAGGCGTCGCGGGCCTTGGGGCGTCCGGTGCGCTGGATGTCCGACCGGACCGAAGCCATGCTTAGCGATAATGGCGGGCGCGATCTGACATCGCTGGCTGAATTTGCCTTTGACGAAAATAACAAGATCACCGCCTACCGTGTCAGCACCAAATGCAACCTTGGCGCCTATAACAGCCAGTTCGGCCAGCCCATTCAGGCGACCCTGTTCAGCAAGGTTTTGATGGGTGTTTATGACGTGCAGACCACATGGTTGCAGGTCGAAGGATACTATACCAACACGGTGCAGGTTGACGCCTATCGTGGTGCCGGCCGGCCCGAAGCGATTTATGTTCTGGAACGTCTGATGGACCGTGCCGCGCGCGAGCTGGGCGTAGACCCGTGGGAATTGCGCCGCATCAACTTTATCAAGCCCGAACAGTTCCCCTACACCTCTGCCACGGGCGAGCTGTATGACGTCGGTGAATTCGACCGCTTGCTGACCCGCGCTGCGGTTGAAGCAGACCACGACGGCTTTGCCGCGCGCAAGGCTGCGGATGCGGCCAAGGGGCTGCTACGGGGGCAGGGGCTTTGCTATTACATCGAGAGCATCTTGGGCGATCCGTCCGAGGGGGCCAAGGTCGAGTTCAACGAAGACGGCACCGTGTTTATCTATGTCGGCACACAATCGAACGGGCAGGGCCACGAGACTGTTTATGCGCAGTTTCTGGCGGACATGACGGGCATTCCGGCTGATCTGATCCATGTCATCCAAGGCGATAGCGACCTGATCAAGCAAGGCGGCGGGACAGGCGGGTCACGGTCTGTGACAACGCAAAGCACGGCGACATTGGCCACGGTGGCAAAGATGACCGAAGCCTTTACCGCGTTTCTGGCCGATGAAATGGGGGTGCCTGCCTCCGAGATCAGCTTTGACGATGAACGGTTCCGCGCCGAGGGGTCGAACATGACCCCCACGATGCTGGAGGTCGCCGAAATGGCCCGTGAAAAAGGCAGCAACGATCTGTTGGTCCATCACGAGCGCGCAACCTTGCCGGGGCGCAGCTATCCCAATGGCGCGCATGTGTCAGAGGTGGTGATTGACCCCGAAACCGGCGTTGTCGTGGTCGAACGCTATACCGTGGTGGATGATTTCGGTAATCTGATCAACCCGATGCTGGCAGCAGGCCAAGTACATGGCGGCGTTGTGCAAGGCATCGGGCAGGCCATTCAAGAGCATGTTGTCTATGACGAAGATGGCCAGTTGTTAACGGCGTCCTTTATGGATTACGCGGTCCCGCGCGCGGCGGATGTGCCTTACATTGCGTTTAACTCTGAACCCGTGCCCTCAACCGCGAACCTGATGGGGATGAAGGGCTGTGGCGAGGCAGGGACAGTTGGAGCCTTGGCCGCGATTTCCAACGCGGTGCAGGATGCGCTGTGGGATCAGGGGGTGCGTCAGGCGGATATGCCGTTCACACCGCATAAAGTCTGGGAATTGTTGAACGATCCGGCCATCGCTGCCGAATAGCTGGCGGGTTTTTGTGATGTAGGCGGGGAGGGGGCGCCGCCCCCGGCCCTGACGGGCCACCCCCGGGATATTTTAGAGCCAGAGAAGCGGCGGGTTACTTCACGATTTGCATGACGATGCAGGTGGTGGAGCCAGTGGCGTAAAGGCGGCCGTCTTCGATGCCGCGTATTTCGCCATGCGAAACGCCGGTGGAGCGACCGACATGATCAACCGTGCCGATACATTCGATTTCCGTGCCCAAGGGAATGGCGCGTAGAATGTTGATTTTATATTCCAGCGTCGTGTAGATCGAGCCGCGCGGGATTTTGGTTTGCACAGCACAGGCCATCGCCGAATCAAGCAATGTGCCATACCAGCCGCCATGCACCGTGCCCAACGGATTTGTCACGTTGAATTGAGGGGCACCGCGGAACACGGCGCGGCCTTCTGCGACCTCGTGCAGGGTATAGCCCATGGTTTGGCCAATGGGCGGGCCGGGGTTGGTGCCGTCCAGAATTTTTTGCATGAATTCAAGGCCTGACAGCTTGAGCGCTTCTTCTCGGGGGAGCAGGTCTTGGGGGCCGTTAGCGACACGTGGCATAAAAAAATCTCCGGCAATTGCGTCCCGGAGAAGCTTGTTGAATTTGCGGGCCTAGGGCAAGCCCGTGTTCGGTTTTACGCCACGTCCGACAGGGTCGTTTGTGCTGTGACGTCCAAGGCGCGGCAGACGCTGCGGGTCAGTTCGGGGCGGTTAAGCGTGTAGAAATGCAGGTTTTCAACGCCCTCATCCACAAGGGTGCTGCACATTTCGGTGCACAGCGCTGTCGACAACAGATCGTGGCGGTCATCGCGGATCGCTGTTTCAAAGGCATCATCCAACCATGCGGGCACCTGAGTACCACAGCGCGTGGCAAAACCACGGGCGGATTTCCAGTTGGTGATCGGCATGATGCCGGGTGTGATGGTTTTCGTGATGCCAGCCGCCGCGCAATCGTCGCGGAACCGCAGGAAGGTGTCTGCGTCAAAGAAGAACTGGGTGATCGCCTCGTCCGCGCCAGCGTCGAACTTGCGCTTGAGCCATTCGATGTTTTGCGCCTGATCCGCGCTTTCGGGATGGGGTTCGGGATAGGCACCGACGCGCAGGGTGAACTTGCCCCTGGCGGCCAAGGCTTCGATCAGTTCGACGCTGTTGGCAAAGCCTTCGGGGTGGGGGGTAAACACCTTGGCACCGTTTTCGGGGTCGCCGCGCAAGGCAACGATATCCGTCACACCGATTTCGGCAAAGCTGTTGGCGACTTCCATGGTTTCGGCCTTGCTGGCCCCGACGCAGGTCAGGTGTGCTGCAACGGGCAGGCCGGATGTGCGGCGCAGAACATGGGCAGAATCATGGGTCAGATCGCGGGTTGTGCCGCCGGCACCATAGGTGACGGAAAAGAAGCGCGGTGCCAGAGGGGCCAGCGCCTGTGCCGTGTCCCAAAGGCGAAACGACGCATCGACGGACTTTGGTGGGAACACTTCGAAAGAGACGGCGGGGCTGGTCATTTTTAGTATCCTGTTCTGGCTTTCGTATCTTGTCGCACAGATTTAGTTGTGAAACAAACTCATAACTTTCATCTTCAACATGAGGAACGCCTCATATGCATATTGAGTTCCGCCATCTGCGTACTATTCAGGCCATCCACGAGGCGGGCGGGTTGGCGCGTGCTGCCGAGCAGATGAACATTACCCAGTCGGCGCTGTCACATCAGGTTAAGGGGCTTGAGGATCAGGCGGGCGTCGAGCTGTTTGTGCGGCGGTCCAAGCCGCTTAAGCTGTCGCCGGCGGGGTTGCGATTGCTGAAGCTGGCGCAGCAGGTGTTGCCGCAGCTTGAGGCGGCGCAGGCCGAGTTTATGGGATTGCGGGCAGGCAGCACAGGCCGGATGCACATTGCGATTGAATGTCACGCGTGTTTTGAATGGCTGTTTCCGGTGCTCGAGCAGTTTCGCAAATTATGGCCGGATGTGGATGTGGATATTCGCCCCGGTCTGGCGTTCGATGCCCTGCCTGCATTGCTGCGCGAGGAAGTTGATCTGGTGGTGTCGTCGGACCCGGAGGAACTGCCGGGGGTCGAATTTGTCGAGCTGTTTGATTACAATCCGGTGTTTGTCGCGGCCAGCACCCATCCGTTAGCAGAAAAACCATATGTAGAGGCCAAGGATTTTCGCACCGAAACATTGATTACCTATCCAGTGGAACGGACGCGGCTGGATGTGTTCAGCCAGTTGCTGATCCCGGCCAAGGTTGAACCGCTGGCCATCCGGCAGGTTGAATTAACGGCGGTGATCTTGTTGTTGGTGGCGTCCAATCGCGGGGTGGCGGTGTTGCCTGATTGGGTCGTGCGGGAAGTCAAATACAGCAGCGACTATGTCACGCGGCCGCTGACGGAAAACGGGATCACGCGTAGGCTGTATGCAGCAGTGCGGCAGGATGATCTGGGCAAGCCATATATGGAAAAACTGCTGAAGCTGGCAGGCCAAGAGGCGCGCAAGCTTCAGCAGAGCTAGGGATCGGGCGGGAACGGTCCCCGCCCGACAGGCTTAGACCACCTTGACGATGGCCTTGCCGTTGTTGCCACCGGTCAGCAGATCCATGAACGCTTGTGGTGCGTTTTCAAGACCTTCAGTGATGTCTTCTTGGATGGCGATCGACCCGTCCGCGACCTTTGGTGCGACTTCTTTCAGGAAGTTTGGGAAGTTGGCCCAGTGGTTCGAGATGATGAAACCGTTCACGCTGAGGAAGTTCACCAAGATCGTGCGCCACAGTTTCGGGGCGGTCAGCGCTTCTTCGGCTGCGTTCGCGCCCAGACCACCGGCGTTGTACCAAGCGATCATGCCGCAGATCGGGATGCGGCCATGCGGGTTCATCAACGGCATCACGGCCTCAAGCACTTTGCCACCGACGTTTTCGAAATAGATGTCGATGCCTTTGGGGCAGGCTTCTTTCAATGCGGCGCGCAGGGATTTTGCATCCGGATAGGCGCGGTGATCTAGGCATTCGTCAAAGCCGAAATGTTTCTTGGCTGTCGCGCATTTATCTGCACCGCCCGCAATGCCGACCACGCGCAACCCGTGCGCCTTGGCGATCTGGCCGACCATGGACCCAACAGGGCCGGTAGCGGCGGCAACGACCAGAGTTTCGCCAGCCTTGGGGCGGCCATATTCCATCAGACCCTGCCAGCCCGTAAAGCCGGGCATGCCCAAGACGCCCAATGATGTGGTGATCGGCACCTGCGCGGGGTCGACTTTGCGCAGCATTTTGGCGGGTTGCACGCCGTGGGTGGACCAGCCGAACATGCCAAATGCGAAATCGCCGGGTTTGAAATCGGGGCTGTTGGACGCGATGACCTCGCCGACCGATCCGCCTTCCATGGTGCCACCGATGGGCACCGGGGCCGCATATGATTTCGCATCATCCATGCGACCGCGCATATAGGGGTCAAGCGACATATAGTGCACGCGCACCAGTACTTCGCCATCGCCCGGCGTTGGCACGGCGGATTCTTCTAGACGAAAGTTATCGGCTGTGGGCGCGCCATCGGGGCGGGATGCCAAGACGATATGTTTCATTGTATCGGTCATTTCGGGGTCCTCCATTCATGTCCTCAGGGGGCACCGTATCTGGAAACCCTTATCACGCAAGGCAGGTTCAACCGACACGTTGCGTCAGAGCCTTGTTTACCATCATGCGCCTTTGGCAATCAGGCCCTTGGCAATCTGGGCTTGCGGGCTTAAAGGGAGGGCTGATTGAATGAAGGGCGCGGAAAATGGTTGGCAGTGCAAATCTAAACATCATGATCAAGGCCGCGCGGCGCGCTGGCCGTGGGCTGGTCAAGGATTTCCGTGAGGTAGAGAACCTTCAGGTGTCTATGAAAGGTGCCGGCGATTTTGTCAGCCGCGCCGATCTGCAGGCGGAAAAGATCATCAAAGAAGAATTGATGGGCGCACGTCCGACCTATGGCTGGTTGGCCGAGGAAGGCGGCGGCGAAGAGGGCCAAGACCCCACACGCCGCTGGATCGTGGATCCGCTGGATGGCACAACGAACTTTCTGCACGGTTTGCCGCATTGGGCGATTTCCATCGCGTTGGAGCACAAAGGCCAGATCGTTGCCGGTGTGGTGTTTGACCCGGCCAAGGACGAGATGTTCTTTGCCGAAAAAGGCGCTGGCGCATGGATGAATGACATGCGTTTGCGTGTTTCTGGCCGTCACCGGATGATCGAATCCATCTTTGCCACTGGCCTGCCCTTTGCTGGCCGTGCCGATCTGCCCGACACGCTGCGTGATCTGGGGCGCATTCTGCCGGTTTGTGCAGGCGTGCGGCGCTGGGGCGCTGCGGCGCTGGATTTGGCCTATGTGGCGGCGGGTCGTTATGACGGCTATTGGGAGCGTCGTTTGAATTCATGGGATCTGGCGGCGGGCATGCTGATCGTGCGCGAAGCCGGTGGCATGGTTGAACCGATGAACCCTGCGGGCGACATTCTGGCCGACGGCGAGATTGTCTGCGCGAACGAGGCGTTGTTCTCGGGGTTTGCGAAAATCGCACGCGGCTGAGCGCGTTGCCGGGGGCGGGATGCCTTCGGCGAGGATTTAAGTCCATTTGGAATTAAGACGTTGATTTAACGATCAGCTGTTGGTGCGCGCTATTTGCGTTTCACCTTTGGAATATGGCTGCGCCGCGTTTTATAGGCCGCGTCGGGGTGGGGCGGATGCCCTTGGGTTTGCGACCAGAAATTTGGCCCGCCTAAGCGCAGCCAGATTGGGATGGTCAGGATCACACCGACGATAAACCCGCCTGCATGCGCCCAATATGCCACGCCGCCCGACGATGGGTCGGCACCGACGCCGCCGATGAATTGCATGCCCAGCCACAGGCCCAGCATGATCCACGCGGGGATCGGCAGGATGCGGAAAAACACGATGAAGATGATCAGAACATCGACTTTGGCCTTGGGGTACAGCAACAGGTACCCGCCCATCACGCCGGCGATCGCCCCCGAGGCCCCCACGGTGGGCACGCCCGACATCGGGGCCGAGATCACATGCGCCGCCGCCGATAAGATACCGCAGGCAAGATAGAAGCCCAGATATCCCATATGGCCCATCTCGTCTTCGATATTGTCGCCGAAGATGTACAAAAACAGCATGTTACCGGCCAAATGCATCCAGCCGCCATGCAAAAACATTGACGTAAAGACCCCGGTGTAGCCACCGCCCATGGTCACTCGTTCCGGTAAAAGTGCCCAATTGTAAAAGAAGAGGTTGATCGCGCGTGGATCGTTCATCAAGCTGGCATAGCTTAGAAACACGCCGATGTTCACTGCCATCAGCAGGTATGTCACGTAAGGTGTGCGCCCCGAAGGGTTATGGTCGCGGATCGGAAACATGACGCGACCCTTAGCCATCGCCGTGGCAGGGTCAAGAGCTTGGATGGGGTGGCGTATTGAATGAAGATCACATGTTTGCACACGGGCCAAAGCCATGTTGAAGGGTTCACCCGCCTGTTCGCCAATGAAGGTTGGGAGGGTGCGTTGGAGCATATCGTCCGGCCCGACCTGTTAGCGCGTGCCCAATCAGACGGAACCGAGGCTGTGGCGGCAGATGTGGCTGCGTTGCTTGACCCGTTCGCGCAGGCCGACACGGTGCTGTGTACCTGTTCGACGCTGGGGGCGATGGTCGAGCGTTTGGGCGGGGATAACGTCTTGCGCATCGACCGGCCCGCGATGGAGGCGGCCGCATCTTACCGGGCGGTGATGTTGGCGATTTGTCTGAAAAGCACGCGTGGCCCGAGTGTTGCGCTGTTCGAGGACTGCAGCAAAGGGCGCGCGCCCGATGTGGTGTTCTGCAAGGGCGCGTGGCCGCATTTTGAGGCAGGGGACAGCCCTGGTTTCTATCGTGCTATTGCGCAATCGGTTGGGGCGGCAATGATCGACGCACCTGACACCGATTGTATCGTTTTGGCGCAGGCATCCATGCAGGGGGCGGCCCCCTATCTGATGGATATCGGCGTGCCTGTGCTGGCAACGCCGCCATTGGCGGTGCGGCGGGCAATCAAGATCGCCCGCCGATAGCCCATTACCCCGCAGCGCCCAGCAATTTTGCGTTCCCGCCCGAGGCGGTGGTATCCACACAAAGATGCCGTTCGGCGCGGACATGGGCGGTATCAGGCAAGCCGCGGATCAGCGGCACAATCGGGCCCGTGCGTTTGGCAAGCGCCTGTTCAATGGCGCGGGCGGTTTCTTCGTCGCCCCACCACAGGATGCCGCCATAGCTGGGACCATCCGCAAGGGCTGCAACGTCGATCTGGCCTGTTAGCTCGAGCGTGTCGCCGCCAAGCGCCGAGACCGCGCGGGCCTGTTCGGTGGCGGTGGCTTTGCCCGGCCCCATGCACAACAAGGCAGGGCGCGGCATTGAGCTGAGGCGGTTTGTCTCGCCCGTTGGGCCGGGCAGAGTGATCGTGTCAAATACAGCGCCGATCTGATCGGGCAATTTGGGTAGAGCTGATTGTGTACCCTCCCATTTTTCATCGACCGATTTCATATCCGGCACGTCGAAACGAAGCAGATAGTTCGGGCCACCCGCTTTGGGCCCTGTACCAGAAAGGCCTTCTCCGCCAAAGGGTTGCGAGCCGACGATGGCACCTATCTGGTTGCGGTTCACATAGATGTTGCCCGCCTCGATCCGCTCAGAGACATGTTGCACGCGGTCATCAATGCGGGTTTGCAGACCAAAGGTCAGGCCGTAACCCGTGGCGTTGATGTCATCGATCACCTTGTTCAACTGCGTGGATTTAAACGTCGCGATGTGCAGAACGGGGCCGAAAATCTCGCGCTTCAGGTCCGAGATGCTGTCGATGCGGATCATTGTGGGCGGAATGAACGTGCCTTCGGTCGGGGCAGTCATTTCGGCGATTACGCGGCCTTCGCTGCGGGCCGTGTCGATGTGATCGGCGATGCCTTTGCGGGCTGTCTCGTCGATGACGGGGCCGATATCGGTGGAAATATCCCACGGGTTGCCCATGACCATGACCTCGATCGCGCCTTCGATCATCTCGATCAGCTCTTTCGCGATGTCCTCTTGAACATAGAGGCAGCGCAAGGCGGAACAGCGTTGGCCTGCCGACTGGAACGCGCTTTCCACGATGGCTTGGACCGCTTGTTCGGGCAGGGCGGTGCTGTCGACGATCATGGCGTTCAGCCCGCCGGTTTCGGCGATCAGCGGCGTGCCGGGGGCACAGTGATCGGCCATGGACTGGCGTATTTTCAGCGCCGTCGCGGTCGAGCCGGTAAACGCCACGCCCCCAACGCGCGGATCAGAGGTAAGCGCTGCGCCCACATCACCACCACCGGGCAGCAATTGCAGCACCTCGCGCGGAACGCCGGCCTCGTGCAGCAAGGACACCGCCAGAAACGCGATCAGCGGGGTTTGTTCAGCTGGTTTTGCCAGCACAGCATTACCCGCGGCCAAGGCGGCGGTGACCTGTCCACAGAAAATCGCCAGCGGGAAATTCCACGGCGAGATACAGGTGAAAATGCCGGCCGGAGGGACATTCGTTGCTTGCGAGGCGTAATAGCGCAAGAAATCAACGGCTTCGCGCAGTTCACCGACACAGTCGGGCAGGCTTTTGCCAGCTTCGCGGGTCAGCAGCGCAAAGATTTCACCAAAATGCGCCTCAAGCATGTCCGCAGCTTTCAGCAGCACCTCTTGGCGCGTCTCAAGCGGGGCGTCCCAAGTTTGCGCCTTGTCAAAGGCGTTTTTCACATCCGCTTCGGACGCATTGCACACGGTACCGGGGCTGCGGCCTGCGGCTGCAGGGTTCTGCAAACGCACCGCTTTCTGCGGCTTGGCCTCGGCTGCGATCAGTGGCGTGGCGGCCCAACGGTGGGCTTTCCACGGCGCACGTGCGGATTCGATCATATCCAGCGTGGGTGTGTGCATCAGGTCGAAGCCCAGCGAGTTGACGCGCGCCGGTTGGAACAGCTCGGGTCCGGTCGGGATTTGCAGCACGGTCTCAGAGAGGCTGTCAAACGGGTCAGCGGCGACTTGTTCTGGCGATACGTTTTCGTCGACGATTTGGTTCACAAAGCTGGAGTTCGCCCCGTTTTCCAACAAACGGCGCACGAGATAGGCCAGCAGATCCTTGTGCGCCCCCACAGGCGCATAAACCCGGCAATGGGTGCCGTGTTTTTCCATGACAATGTTGTGCAGGGTTTCGCCCATGCCATGCAGACGTTGGAATTCAAATTTTTCCTTGTCCTCGGCCATGTGCAAGACGGCGGCAACGGTGTGCGCATTGTGGGTGGCGAACTGCGGATAAATCCGGTCGGTCATATTCAGCAGTTTACGGGCATTCGCGATATAGGACACGTCTGTGGCGGCTTTTTGGGTGAAGACGGGGAAACCATCGACGCCTTTGACCTGTGCGCGCTTGATCTCGGTATCCCAATAGGCACCTTTGACCAGACGGACCATGATCTTGCGATCGTGGCGGATTGCCATGTCATAAAGCGCGTCGATCACGACACCGGCGCGCGGGCCATAGGCCTGCACCACCACGCCGAATCCAGCCCATCCTGACAACGCCGGTTCGGACAGTACTTTTTCAATGACATCCAGCGAAAGCCCCAGACGGTCGGCCTCCTCTGCGTCGACATTCAGCCCCATGCCCGCGGATTTGGCCAGCAGGGCCAGCGCACGCAGACGCGGTACCAGATCGCGCATGACGGATGCTTCCTGCGCGACCTCATAGCGGGGGTGCAGCGCGGATAGCTTGACGGAAATGCCGGGGTTTTTGCGGCTGTCCTTGTTGGTGCACGCAATCGCAATGGCCGAAATCGCACGGCTATAGCTCAGGTGATAGCGTTTGGCGTCGGCCTCGGTCCGGGCCGCTTCGCCCAACATGTCATAGGAATAGGTGTAACCCTTTTTCTCCATGCCTTTGGCGCGCTCCATCGCGGCATTGATGTTTTCACCCAGAACAAATTGGCGGCCCATTTCTTTCATCGCGCGGCTGACGGCAGTGCGGATAACGGGTTCGCCCAGACGTTTGATGGCGGCGCGAATATGCCGGACGGGGCCGGGTTGTTCATCGTCCAGAACGCGGCCTGTCAGCATCAGCGCCCACGTCGACGCGTTCACCAGCGGAGAGGTCGAATGCCCCATGTGGCGGCCCCAGTCAGAGGGGGCGATTTTATCCTCGATCAGCGCATCGATTGTGTCGGCATCCGGCACGCGCAACAGCGCCTCGGCCAGGCACATCAGGGCAACGCCTTCGTCCGTGGACAGGCCATATTCGGCAAGGAATACTTCCATCAGGCCGGGGGCGGTGTGGTTGCGAATTGCGCGCACAATGTCAGCGGCGTCTTTGGTGATCTCTACCCGATCCTCAGGTGATAGCTGGGTGTTGCGGATCAGTTCACGCAGAACATGTTCCTGATCGGCGTAGGTGCCTGCATCGATCTGATGACGCAAAATCGGGGAAGAATCACGTGCCATTTTAGGCTCCTATGTTTAATTGGACTAGTCTAGCGCGCAATTTGAAGTAAGAGTGACTGATTGCCGGCATTTTGATAGGCAAACCGATTTAAAATTGGGTGTTGGACGTGACAAATGACGATTTCAAGATGGACCGCTTTGACGCGGCGATTCTAACGGTGCTGGCCGAAGACGGCCGGATCAGCATCACTGACCTTGCCAAGCGGATCGGGCTGTCGAAATCCCCCACTCAGGCGCGTCTGCGCCGGCTTGAGGTTGCAGGCGTTATTCTGGGCTATCGCGCGCTGCTGGATCCGATCCGGCTGGGGCTTGATCACGTTGCATTTGTCGAAGTCCGCCTAAGCGACACGCGGGAAGTCGCGCTAAAGGCGTTTAACGCCGCCGTCCTTAAGGTGCACGAGATTGAACAGGTTCACATGATCGCGGGCAGCTTTGATTATCTGCTAAAGGTGCGGACCCGCGATATGGCCGCCTATCGGAACTTTCTGGGCGAAACGATCACCACGCTGCCCTATGTGTCGAACACATCGACCTATGTGGCGATGGAAGCCGTTAAGGAAATCATGCTCGCAGATGTGACTTGACTGAAACGACGCTGCTGCGGTTCACTGTGGTATGCGCCTTTCATTCGCCCTTGTTTTGATCTGTGGCCCTGCTTTTGCTGCCTGTCCCGCCCCGCCTGATATCGCAGGCGAGCTGACACAGCTTTTTGAAAAATCCCGATCCGCCCGTGATTTTCAACAAGGGCAATCCCTGTCAAACAAGATGTGGGAGGTTTGGCTGCGTGCCCCTGATGATGCCGCCCAAGAAGTGTTGAACCGCGGGCTGCGCAAGCGCGATGCTTTCGACTTTGTTGGTGCGTTGGCTGACTTTGATCATCTGGTGACCTATTGCCCCGCCTATGCCGAAGGCTACAACCAGCGCGCCTATATCCTTTTCCTGCGCGAAGACTATGAAAACGCGCTGGTTGATCTGGATATTGCCTTGAATCTACAGCCTTTGCATGTCGCTGCACAGTCGGGCAGGGCGCTGACCCTGATGAAGCTTGGCCGCATCCCCGAGGCCCGCGCGCAGTTGCTAGTAGCCGTTGAAAATAACCCGTGGCTGTCAGAAGCAGCCCTTTTGGCCAAAGGCGCACCACTTGGACCGGTCGGAGAAGACATCTGACCATTTACACCGCCAAGAACCAAGCTATTGTGCGCGGCGTTGCGGGCGTGATGGAATGGTAGACATACCAGACTTAAAATCTGTTGGGCCTTGTGCCCGTGTGGGTTCGAGTCCCACCGCCCGCACCACTGTTCCTTGGCCTACCGCCTTCGGCTACTTGAGGCCGGTTTGGTTCTAGGGTTTTCCCCTCTATTCCCTTCCCAGAATTAACGACCCGCTTGTGCAAAAGCCTATTGCGATCTTGGAAAAGCCGAACTAGCGTCCGCCCTTGAGTGTAGTCGGCGCGTTCTAAGGTCGTCAGCTACCAGAAATATTATCCGTCGGGGGGCCTTAGGGCTGAGAGGTGCACGCACCGACCCGTCGAACCTGATCCGGGTCATACCGGCGTAGGGAACGGGTATTCTGCGAATGACATCGCAGGCTCATTCTTGCGTCCGTACGTCCCGCCCAAACGGAGACATGTGCGCAATGATAGCCCCAACCCCCATCGCCCTGACGATTGCTGGCTCGGACAGTGGCGGCGGTGCTGGCGTTCAGGCCGATCTCAAGGCGATGTCGGCGAACGGTTGTTATGGTGCCAGCGTGATCACCGCCATCACCGCGCAGAACACGACATCCGTCACCGCAATTCACGAGGTGCCCGCCGATTTGGTGGCAGCCCAGATCGAGGCGGTTCTGTCGGACATTGATGTGCGTGCCATCAAGCTGGGCATGCTGTTTTCGCAACCCATCATCGATGCGGTTGCAAACGGCATTCGGGGGTTTAGCGGGCCTATTATCGTCGATCCGGTGATGGTCGCCAAATCGGGGGATACGCTGCTGCAGCGGTCCGCCATAGACGCCATGATCGACAAGATATTACCGCTCGCGACGCTCATAACCCCCAACCTGCCCGAAGCAGCGCAACTGTTGAACGAAGCACCAGCCCGCACGCCCGATGATATGGCCGCGCAAGGCATGCGGTTGCTCAGCTTGGGGCCGGGCGCGATTTTGATGAAGGGCGGCCATGCCGAGGGCGGCACCTGCACAGATGTGTTGGTCGACGCGACGGGTGTTCTTGCGACGCTGACCTCGGATCGGGTGGCGACGCGTAATACCCACGGGACCGGGTGCACCTATTCTGCGGCGATTGCGGCAAACCTGTCCAAGGGGTTGGAACTGGACGTCGCTGTGGGGGCCGCGCATCGCTATCTGCAGGGCGCTATCTTAGCGGCGGATGAGCTGCACGTTGGCAAAGGTCACGGCCCCGTGCACCATTTTTACGGTCAGTGGTAATGGGTCAGATCACCATCATAGGGGCGGGCGTTGCTGGGCTGTCTGTGGCGCGTGCATTGTTGGACCGCGGTGCCGATGTCTGCGTGGTGGATCGTAACGCGGCGCTTGGCCCGCAGGCGTGTTCATGGTGGGCGGGCGGTATGCTGGCCCCCTATTGCGAGGGCGAAAGTGCGGAAGAACCCGTTGTGCGTTTGGGCCAAGAGGCTGCGGATTGGTGGGGGGCAAAAACAAGGGCCGTGCACCGCTGTGGGACGCTGGTCGTTTCACCGGCCCGGGACCGGGCAGACCTGAACCGCTTTGCCCGGCGCACCCAAGCATTTCGAGAAGTCGACGCAGACGAGATATCGCAGCTTGAGCCTGATCTGGCCGGTCGTTTTACCAAAGGTCTGTTCTTTGAGAGCGAGGCACATCTGGCACCGCGTGAGGCGTTGGCGCAATTGCGTGCGGGGTTGGTTGCGGATGGTGCGGTGTTTGAGGTGGCGGATGCCAATCCGGACGACTTTGCGCAGCGCGGGCTGACCATAGATTGTCGCGGGTTTCAGGCGCGAAGCCATGACGCAAACCTGCGCGGTGTGAAGGGTGAGATGCTGATCCTGTCTTGCCCGGACATTACCCTTAGCCGCCCCATACGCATGCTGCATCCGCGTGTTCCGCTGTACATTGTGCCGCGCGGGGACGGTGTGTTTATGGTCGGTGCGACGATGATCGAAGGCGGCAATGGCCAACGTGTCACTGCCCGGTCGCTGCTAGAAATGCTAAGCGCCGCCTATGCCCTGAACCCGGCGTTCGGAGAGGCCGAAGTGATCGAGATCGGCGTCGATAGCCGCCCGGCCTTTCCCGACAATTTACCCCGCATCAGCCGCCGGGGAAATCGGATCAGCGCGAACGGGCTGTACCGGCATGGGTTTCTGCTGGCCCCTGCAATGGCGCGGATGGTGGCAGAGCTGATTTGTGACAATAAAATACCGGAGATACTGCATGAAACTGCTGCTTAATGGCGAAGCGGTCGAGGCCGAGGCCGCGACCTTGGCTGATCTGCTGGAACAGGTGGGCTTTGGCGGGGCCAAGGTTGCGACAGCCGTGAACGGCAATTTTGTCGCTGCGGCTGCGCGCGCGGGGCATGTGCTGGCCCCCGATGACCGCATCGAAGTCCTTGCGCCGATGCAGGGGGGCTAGGGATGCGTGACTTTTACGGCACGACGCTGGCCAACGGCTTGATGCTGGGCACGGCGCAATACCCGTCGCCCGCGATTTTGGCAGATGCGTTCGCGCGCAGTGCGGCAAGTGTGGCAACAGTATCGCTGCGCCGCGAAAGCGGGCAGGATCGCGGGGGGCAGGATTTTTGGACATTGGTGCAGGGCCTTGGCGTTCACATTCTGCCCAACACGGCAGGCTGCCATTCCGTCAAAGAGGCGGTGACCACCGCCCACATGGCGCGCGAAGTCTTTGACACCAAGTGGATCAAGCTTGAGGTGATCGGCGAGGAAGATACGCTTCAACCTGACGTATTCGGCTTGGTCGAAGCGGCGCGGATTCTGACCGAAGACGGCTTTCAGGTGTTTCCCTACACCACCGAAGATCTGGTTGTGGCTGACAAATTGTTGCAGGCCGGCTGCGAGGTGTTGATGCCGTGGGGCGCGCCGATTGGATCGGGGTTGGGGCTGAACAATATCTTTGGGCTGCGCGCCATGCGGGCGCATTTCCCTGACGTGCCGTTGGTGATTGACGCAGGGCTTGGGCTGCCATCGCAGGCCGCACAAGCGATGGAGATGGGGTTTGATGCGGTGTTGCTGAACACCGCCGTGGCCAAGGCAGGCGACCCTGCGGCGATGGCGGCGGCCTTTGCATTGGCGGTCAGCGCCGGACAGCTTGCCCATGCCGCCGACCCGATGGACCCGCGCGATATGGCCACGCCGTCCACGCCGGTTATCGGAAAGGCGTTTCTAGAATGACGCTAGATCGGTTTTACCCTATTTTTGACAGCGCCGATTGGCTGGAACGTCTTGTGCCGCTTGGTATCAAACTGGTGCAATTGCGGATGAAAGACCCCAGCCCAAAGGCGCTGCGCGATCATATCCGCCGGGCAAAAACGATCTGCGCTGAACATGACTGCACGCTTGTTATCAACGATCACTGGCGCGTCGCGATAGACGAGGGGTGCACGTATATCCATCTGGGTCAGGAAGACCTTGATGATGCCGATATGGTGGCCATTCGAAATGCAGGTATCCGCCTTGGGATCAGCACCCATGACAAGGCCGAACTTGCCCGCGCGCTGAGCCTGCGCCCCGATTATATCGCACTTGGCCCGATACACCCGACGATCCTGAAACAGATGAAATGGCGTCAGCAAGGTGTGGAAAAGCTGACCACATGGCGCGCTGCAATCGGGGATACGCCGCTGATTGCCATCGGTGGTATGAACATCGACCGCGCCACAGGGGCCTTTGCTGCCGGGGCGGATGTTGTGGCGGCGGTGACCGACATCACGTTGAATGACAGCCCCGAAGCCCGTGTGCGTGCATGGCTGGCGGCGACGCGATGAGCCGGTATATCCGTCAGGAAACCCTAGTCGACGTTGGCAAAGCTGGCCAAGAGCGCCTGCGCGCGGCGCGGGTGTTGGTTGTCGGGGCCGGCGGGTTGGGCACGCCTGTGCTGCAGTATCTGGCGGGCGCGGGCATCGGGCACCTGACCCTTGTTGACGGGGATCATGTCACGCTCAGCAATCTGCACCGTCAGGTTCTGTTTCGCGAAACCGATATTGGCGCGCTAAAGGTCGAGGCCGCCGCAGAAAGCCTGCGCCGTCTGAATGCTGAGTGTGAAATACACACCGTTCCGCAGCCGCTTGATCCGGAAAATGCGCCGCAGCTTGTGGCGGGCAGTACCATTGTGCTGGATTGCGCCGACAGTTTCGCGGTCAGCTATATTCTGTCTGATATCTGTCGCGCGGCGGGCATCCCGTTGATCAGCGCATCGGTGCTGGGGTTTGCGGGCTATGTCGGTGGGTTCTGCGGCACGGCCCCGTCGCTGCGTGCCGTGTTCCCCGATCTGCCGGACCGCACGGCCAGCTGCGCCACGGCCGGGGTCATGGGGCCAACCGTGGGGCTGATCGGGGCAGCACAGGCGCAAATGGCATTGGGCTGTCTGATCGGGCAATCGCCGTCCCCGTTGGGGCAATTGATCAGCTTTGACATGCACAGCTTTCGCACGGGCGGCTTTCGCTTTGATACCGCCCCCGAGCCTGATGCGGAGCTGGGGTTTATCGCAGCATCGGCCATTACGGCATCTGATTTTGTCGTGGAGCTGCGGGATGAGACCGAGGCACCGACGCCCGTCGCGCCCTTTGCGCAGCGCATGACCGTCGGGCAATTCACCCAGCAGCAAAACGCCGCCCCGAACACGGGCGCGCGCGCAGTGTTTGCCTGTCGATCCGGGCTGCGGGCCTGGCAGGCTGCGACACATCTACGGTCCTATTGGGCTGGTGAAATTTCCCTTGTCGCCGCTGGCGACACAGTACAACCCGAAAGGCCAACCACATGAAACTTACCTCGTTTACCGTAGCACTATCGCTGGCGGCATCGCCCTTGGTCGCCGCAGATGAAATGACCGTGTTGCTGGACTGGTTTGTGAACCCCAACCACGGCCCCATCATTATCGCGCAAGAAAAAGGTTTCTTTGCCGATCAAGATCTGGACGTCACGGCCATCGCGCCAGCTGACCCGTCGGACCCGCCCAAGCTGGTGGCCGCCGGCAAGGCGGATCTGGCGATTTCCTATCAGCCGCAATTGCACCTGCAAATCCACGAGGGTCTGCCCTTGAAACGGGTCGGCACCTTGGTCGCGACGCCGCTTAACTGTCTTTTGGCGCTGGCAGACGGCCCGATCAAATCCCCTGCGGATTTGGCCGGTAAAAAGGTTGGGTTCTCTGTCGGGGGCGTGGAAGAGGCCGTTCTGGGCGCGATCTTGCGCCACAACGGGGTGTCGCCGGATGATGTCGAACTGGTCAACGTGAACTGGTCGTTGTCGCCATCGCTGATGTCTGGACAGGTGGATGCAGTTATCGGTGCATTCCGGAATTTCGAGCTGAACCAGATGAAAATCGAAGACATCAAAGGCACGTGTTTCTTTGTTGAGGAAGAGGGGCTGCCCTCTTATGACGAGCTGATCTATGTTGCCAATAGTGACAGCATGGACAAGGATATGATCGCCCGTTTTCTGGCCGCGACCGAACAGGCGACACAGTATATCGTGAACAATCCCGAAGAAAGCTGGGCGGTATTCTCGGGCACGTCGGCCGAGCTGCAAGACGAGCTGAACGCGTTGGCATGGGCCGATACCATCCCTCGTTTCGCGCTGCGTCCTGCCGCCATGGATGCAGGTCGCTATGCTGCGTTCGAGACGTTTTTAAACGAGGCGGGGTTGATCCCAAGCCAGAACCCCGTGTCGCAGATCGCCATTGATGTGACGGCTGACTGATGGCCCCCGACTATGGCGAAACCTTTGCCCGTTGGCGCGCAAAGGCGGCTGGCCCGTGGCGTGACTATACCCACCATCCCTTTGTCGAAGGTCTGCGTGATGGGGCGCTGCCGCGCCATGCGTTCCTGCATTATCTGGTACAGGACTATGTCTTTCTGGTGCATTTCGCGCGGGCGTGGTCGCTGGGTGTGGTAAAAGCCGAAACGCTGGACGAGATGAGGGTCTGTTCAGCCACCGTTGATGCGCTCGTTAATCACGAGATGGCATTGCATATTCAGGTTTGCGCGGCTGAGGGCATTGACGAGCAAACGCTTTTTAACGCGGCTGAGGCACCCGAAAACCTGGCCTATACGCGCTACGTGCTGGATGCGGGCCATCAGGGTGATTTCCTTGATCTGATGGCGGCATTGGCCCCTTGCGTGATGGGTTATGGTGAAATCGGTCTGCGGCTCGCGCAGGATAAGGCCCCCGATACGCCCTATGCCGATTGGATCAACACCTATGCCGATCCCGGTTATCAATCGCTGTGCAAAACGGTTGGCGCGATGATCGATGGCGCGGTCGCGCGGCGGATTGGCGACCTTGCCACGTCTCCGCGTGGTGCTGTGCTGCAAAACCGGTTTACGACGGCCACGACGCTTGAGATTGCGTTTTGGCAAATGGGTCTAAACGGTCAATGACGGTGCCGCCGGGGATCAATTTTGCGGGGCAGCACCGGATCGGCGGGCTGGTCTTGTTCGATGCCGATATCGAACTGCCCGGTGGCCAATGGACCTGTCTGCTGGGGCGGTCAGGAGTGGGGAAATCCACCATCCTGCGGCTGATCCTTGATCTGGAAACCGGTGGGCAATTTGCGGGCAGTATTACGGCCACGGACGGGGCGGGCCTGGCGGGGCGCATCAGTTATATGGCGCAATCCGACCTGTTGCTGCCCTGGCTGTCGGTGCTTGAAAATGTCTGCATCGGTGCCCGTCTGCGTGGTGAAAAGCCGGATACAACCCGTGCTGCCGATCTGTTGGCACGGGTCGGGCTGTCAGAGCATGCAGAAAACAAGCCAAACACCTTGTCCGGCGGCATGCGCCAGCGCGCGGCCCTTGCGCGGACCTTGTTCGAGGACCGCCCGGTTGTATTTCTGGACGAACCGTTTTCGGCCCTTGATGCAGGAACCCGCGCGGATATGCAGGAACTGGCCGCCGAGGTTTTACACGGGCGCACCGTTTTGCTGGTGACCCATGACCCGTCTGAGGCGACCCGCCTTGCGCATCAGATCATCATCATGTCGGCCCAAGATGCACAGGCTTGGCCGGTGCCCGACACGCCCGCCCCGCGTGCCATTGACGACGCTCAAACCCTTGCGTGCCAGACCCGCCTATTGGCGCATATGCGCGGGATCGCCGCATGAGGGCGCGCGATATCTTGATCGCGGTTTTGCTGGGGCTCGCGCTGTGGCAGACTATTGTGGTGCTGACAGATGCGCCGCATTTCATATTGCCCTCGCCATGGCGTGTGGCGCAGGCGGCCTTTCACAGCCGTGCGATCATTGCCGAAAACGCTTGGGTTACCATCATCGAGGTTCTGCTCGGCCTGACGTTGGGCACCGTGCTGGGGGCGGCGACGGCAATCTATCTGGCCCTGTCAAAAACCGCTGAACGTCTGATGTTGCCGCTTTTGGTCTTTACCCAAGCGGTGCCGGTTTTTGCATTGGCCCCGCTGCTGACGCTTTGGTTCGGCTATGGCATGGGGTCCAAGATCGTGATGACGGTGATCATCATCTATTTCCCCGTGGCATCGGCATTCCACGATGGCCTGACACGTATTGATCGGGGGTATCACGATTTGTCCGTCTCGATGGGGGCGGGGAAATACCATTTTATGCGGCATGTCCGGATACCAAGCGCGCTGCCCAGCCTTGGTACGGGTCTGCGGCTGTCTGCTGTTTATGCCCCGATCGGGGCCGTGATTGGCGAATGGGTGGGCGCGTCCAAGGGGCTGGGGTATCTGATGCTGCTGGCAAATGGCCGTGCCAAGATTGATCTGATGTTCGCAAGCCTGATCGTGTTGGCCTGCCTGACCGTGGCGCTGCATATAGCCGTTGGCCGTCTGGCGGACCGGATGTCGGATTACGCCCGCGGGGTACGTCACCCGTAAGGGCCAACGCATATCTGCGGTCTTGGCTGTTGTCGTTTCGGGTTCGATGATCAATATGACTTGATTTTACCGAGGTAGTTCTGATTTGAGCAATCACATGCGGACGTTATGCGAAAACACTCAGCCAATCGGGCGTACTGGCAGGGCTGCTGGGCATTTCGGTGAATGGCTGCAGGGGCGGCTTGGCCCTGACGGGCCAGTGGTTGTGATAACGATGACCTGTGATGTGCTTTCTGCGCAAGCGACCTATACCCCCGCCACGGATTTACGATTGTGTCATTCCGGCGTGGCTGCGGTTACCCAAGATCAATTGCAAGCCTTGCTGTCTGCCGTCGAAAAACCCGAGAGCGGAGCTTTCAGCCTGTCTGGAAACATGACATTGGGGGTTGGGGCCGGGTCGTCTACGGCCAGCCTGATTGCGCTTGCGCGGGCGGCGGGCGCTGATGAAACATTGTTGCCAGCGGCGTGTTTACGGGTCGAAGGCGCGACAGATCCCTTGATGCTTTCCCAGCCCGATGCCGTGCTTTGGTCGTCGCGGCGGGCGGAAATCTGCGGGGAATTCAAGGCACCGCCAAAATGTGAGATTGTGGGCGGCTATCTGGGCGACCCGATTAGAACTGATCCGGCGGACAGTGATTTTGCGGATATCTCTGATCTGGTGCCGCTTTGGGCAAAGGCCGCAAACGGGTCTGACTTGGCCAAGCTTGCAATGCTGGCCAGTGAAGCGGCTGATCGCACGACCCGCCTGCGCGGGCCATCGGGTGATCCAAGCGCTGCAATCGCACAGCAGTTGGGCGCATTAGGGCATGCGCGGGCGCACACAGGATCGGCGCGGGCGTTCATTTTCGCGCAGGGGGCGGTGCCTGCAACAGCCACAGCCGTTCTGACAGGCGCGGGATTAACCGGGGCGGTCCGGTTTTCCACGGGGTCAGAGCGTTGAGTTTCGCAGCAGCCTTATTGATCGGCTTCGTGATCGAAGCTGTGTTCGCATGGCCTGCGCGGTTGTTTCGCCTGATCGGCCATCCGGTGACATGGCTGGGGCGCGCGATTACCCTGCTTGAGGAGCGGATGAACGATACTGGCCAATCTGCGGGCGTTCAAAAAATCCTCGGGGCGGCGCTTGTTCTCATTATCCTAGGCGCGGCGGTTTTACCCTGCATCTGGATCAGTTCCGTTCTGCCGGACGGATGGGTCGGCGTTGTGATCGGCGGCATTCTGGCGTGGCCGTTCGTGGCTGCCCGGTCGCTGTATGATCATGTGGTAGCCGTCGCGCGGCCGCTTGGACAAGGGGACACGGACAAAGCCAGATACGCGGTTTCAATGATTATCGGACGCAACCCGAATACACTGGATAACGCAGGTATCGCGCGCGCATCGTTGGAGAGCTTGGCCGAAAACGCATCGGACGGGATCGTCGCGCCGGTGTTCTGGGGCTTGGTGTTCGGCCTGCCGGGGTTGGTGGGATACAAGGCGATCAACACGATGGATTCAATGATCGGGCACCGGTCTGCGCGCTATGAGAATTTTGGCATGGTCGCGGCCCGGCTGGATGACATCGTTAATCTGATCCCGGCGCGGCTGACGGGGGTGCTGTTTGCGTTGCTGTCCGGGCGGGTCTCGCAATCTTTTCGCACCATGCAGCGCGATGCGGGCCATCACAGATCGCCCAATGCGGGCTGGCCCGAAGCCGCCATGGCGGGGGCGTTGAATGTGCGGCTGTCCGGCCCGCGTATCTATGATGACAAAATAGCTGACGAGCCGTGGTTGAATGCCGAGGCACCTGATGCCGATGCGACGTCTATTGCGCGCGGGCTCGCGCTTTATCTGCGGACTATGGTTGGGCTTGCGGCTATCATAGCGCTGTTTGCGATTGTGTAAGGATCACGGAATGCGAGACCACGGCGGCAATATGGGGTTGGCAATAGCGGAATTCGGCGGCGACCCCGCTGATTGGATCGACCTGTCGACGGGTATCAACGGGTCCCCCTATCCGGTCGGGCAGCTATCCGCGGCCGCTTGGACGCGTCTTCCCGAACGCGACAGCCTGACCGGGCTAGAGCGCGCGGCGCAGCGTGCGTATGGCACGTCGCTTGACGTGGTCGCCGTGGCGGGGGCCCAAGCCGCGATCCAGCTGGTGCCGACGTTGAAGCCCGTGGGACGGGCCGCAATTCTGACACCGACCTATAATGAACATGCCGCGGCCCTGCGATCGGGCGGTTGGGACGTGGACGAGGTCGCGACCTTTGGCGCACTCGAAGGGGCCGACCTTGCCGTGGTGGTCAACCCCAACAACCCTGATGGTAATGTTTACACAGCCAAAGCCCTGTTGGCGCTGGCCGCAAAGGTCGGCCTTTTGATCGTCGACGAAAGCTTTGCCGACCCCGAACCGGAGATGTCGTTGGCCAGCGCACCGCTGGTGCTTCCGGGTAACGTGGTGATCCTGCGTTCCTTTGGAAAGTTTTACGGACTGGCGGGTGTGCGTCTTGGCTTTGTGCTGGGGGCACCTGCAGTGGCGGATAAAATCCGGGATATGGTTGGCCCGTGGCCCGTATCGGGTATGGCGATCGAAGTTTGCAAACGCGCGTTTGAGGATGATGCGTGGGCGGATCAGACGCGCGCGCAGTTACAGCGCGACGTGGCCCGCCTTGATCTGCTGGCGCGGGACGCGGGCTGGGAGCTGATCGGGGGCACACCCTTGTTTCGCACCTATGCAACGCCGGATGCAGCCAAGGCGCAGCGTGATCTTGCCGCGCGCCATATATGGACCCGGATTTTCCCATACTCGGATACATGGATCCGGCTTGGTCTGCCCGGCAATGAGGGCGATTGGTCACGGCTTGAGGACGCGCTGAACATAGCAAAGCCCGCCGCGACGTAACCGTCAGCGGCGCGCTGCATACATCGGTTTTGTGCTTCAAGTACGACGACGGTTGCGCATTACATGTGTGATCCAGACCCAAAGCTTGAAAAGCAAAGCAGCTATTGTCGCCCCAGCCGCGCCACCAAACCAAAAAACAAGCAATCCCTGCCAAATCGGCTGATTGATCGCATAAACACCGCTGACGGCAGCACCAAAGGCATAGCCGACTGCGAGAAGTATAACGTGCGTATCCACTATTACTAATTATCCACTACTACTATTTAAACTGGCAACACTACCTGCGTACATCGGGCGAAAAACCTATTCGCCTAATCAAACACCGCATTCTCGTAAAAGGCAGGTCATTGATCGCGCCGGCATCCAAAACGGATGGCGCACCTCTAGCAATCCTATGACCCGGACAAGACGTGACGCGGAAATTATGAAAGCCCTTTTTTGTTGGTCTAACTGTTAAAAGCTTCACACAAAAGCGCTTACTACATATCAGTTTCGCACATATATTTTGGTGTTCAACCCGCAATAGAAGCGCAAGGCGGGTCGTAAGGTGATTTTCAGCCGTATCTGCAGCAACTGCGACAAAATGCGCAGGGGCAGGTTTGTGCCGCAGGAATAATCCACGCAAAATTCGCCGCGTCGATGCCGAAATTGCCACAGCAACTTTGAAGGTATAGGTATGCGGTAAACATAGCCTGTGCGGGATTTTTGGGTGATTTTTTCACTTAACTGCGACCTTGCTCACTTTCGGAAAAAATTCTGTTGAGGTTCAACCGGACATTTGTCAGGGTCTGGTTACGGGAGTAGCGTTCGTCGGACATCTTGGCGAAACGGACGGGCCAAACCGAGGCACGTCGATCTATGAAATCAACGGGAGGAAGACATGACAAAAGAGAATATGAAGCTGAACCGCCGGTCCATGCTGCGCGGCGCGGCCGTCGCAGCGGTCGCATCGCCAGCGCTGGTTGGCAAAGCGATTGCCGCAGGCGAGGTCACTTGGCGCGTTCAGGCGCATTGGCCCAAAGCATCCAGTTCCTTTACCGACAGCTTGGGCGTCGTCGCAGCACAGCTTGAGGAAAAAACCGAAGGCGCGTTCAAGCTGGAACTGCTGGGCGCGGGCGAATTCGCCAAGGGGCCTGACATTTATAACATCGTGCGCAAGGGTGTTGTGCCGATGGGCACGATCAGCCCGTCCTATATTTCGGATCAGGCGGAAGCGGCGACATTTGCCTATGGTATCCCCGGTACCCTGCGCCAAGCGTGGGAAATGGAACACGCGATTAAGAACCTTGGCGTCGAGGCGTTGGTGAACGAAGATCTGAACGCTGACGGCGTTCATATGATGTGCGAAAAGGTACTGCCAACCGAAATGGTTGTGTCGAAAAAGATCGAATCCGCAGCCGATTTCAAAGGCCTCAAGATCCGGTCCTCGGGCGCGATGCTGGATTATCTGGCCGCTGCCGGTGCAGCCCCGCAGTACATTCCCGGATCGGAATTGTATCAATCGCTGAGTTCGGGTGTTGTGGATGGCGCACATTGGGGCGCTGCCATTGGCGCGCAATCCATGTCGCTGTGGGAAGTTTGCAAATACCACTACAAGCCGGTTTTGGCGCAAACCACAGATGCGTTCATCTTTAACCAAGATGCATTGAACGGTCTGCCCGATGACCTGCGCAGCGCCTTGGTTGATACGATCACAACACGGTTCTTCCTGCGGTCGGCTGAATATCAGCATTTCGAAGCGATTGCGCTGGCCGAAGGTGTGGCCAACGAGGGCATCGAAGTGATGCAACTGCCTGACGATGTGCTGGAAATGCTCTCGACCGCCTCGGCTCAGATCCTCGAGACCGAAGGCCAGAAGGGCGAGAAAGCAGCCAAAGCGGCTGACATCTATCGCACATTGATGAAGGACATGGGCTACGTCTAAGCCCAATTTCCTATAGCTTTGATGAATCGGGCGGCGCGCATGTGGTGCGCCGCCCGGTTTTCGCACAAAAGGAGCATGCCGCCATGATGCAACTGGCCCGTACTATTACGCGTGTGAACCAATTTATCGGGCGATGGGTGTCGCTGGGTGTCTTGGTGATTTTTGTCCTGCTTCTGGCTGATGTCGTGATGCGATATCTGGTAGGAAGCCCGACCATCTGGACAGCTGAACTGGCCACGTTGATCTTTGGTGTCTACGCGATCATCGGCGGCGGCTATCTGCTGACCGAGCGCGGGCATGTGAATGTCGATATCTTCTATGGCCGCATGTCGCGCAGGCGCAGGGCGTCGGTGGACATACTGACATGGCCGCTGTTTTTGCTGTTTGTGGGCGTGCTGCTTTGGCAAGGCTGGGACATCGCATCCGAAGCGATTGCCGATATGGAACGGTCAAATTCCGTCTGGAAGGCCCCGCTGTGGCCCACCAAGGCGCTTATCCCCGTGGCTGCCATTTTGCTGCTGTTACAAGGCATCGTGCGCCTCTGGTCAGACATCCGTGTGTTGCGCGGGTTGCCTATCCCCGAGGACGTGTTTGGCAAACCCGGTGACCCGGACCGAGACGAAACAAATACTCAGGAGAAGCAAAGATGAGCGTCGAACTCCTTACCTTGCTGTTTTTCGGCGCATTGCTGTTGTTTTTGATGCTGGGAACGCCGCTGGCCTTTGTGCTGGGCGGTGTTTCAGTGGTGTTTTTGTACTTTGAGATGGGAACAATCGGGTTCTATCTGCTGGCCTCGAAGATGTGGGAGACGATGCAATCGCCGACCCTGATGGCGGTGCCGCTTTTCGTGTTCATGGCGATCTTGTTGGAAAAATCAGGGGTCGCGAATGACCTGTACGATATGATGCACCAATGGTTTGGCGGCCTGCGCGGCGGCTTGGCCATCGGGACGGTTCTGATCTGCGTGATCTTTGCCGCCATGTCGGGGATCTCCGGTGCGGCTGTTGTCACAATGGGGACCATCGCGCTGCCCAAGATGCTTGAGCGGGGATATGATAAAAAGCTCGCGCTAGGGGCCATTAATGCGGGCGGCGGATGGGGGATCCTGATCCCGCCGTCGATCCTGATGGTGCTCTATTCCTTGCTGACCGAAGTATCGGTTGGCCGTCTTTTCGCAGCGGGCATTGGGCCGGGGTTGACCCTGTTCGTGCTGGTCTCGCTCTACATTGGCGGGCGCTGCTGGCTTCAACCGCATCTGGGCCCGGCCTTGCCCGTCGAGGAACGTGCTGATTGGTCGCAAAAGATCAGATCGCTCAAGGCGGTGATACTGCCGATCATGATTGTGGTGATTGTTCTGGGTGCGATTTTTGGCGGTTTCGCCACCCCGACCGAGGCCGCAGCCATCGGTGTGTTCGGGTCACTTGTGGCGACCTTGATCAATGGGCAGCTCACTTGGAAGGTGTTGCACGATGCGTCGATTGCCACGCTCAAGCTGACTGCGCTGGTGATGTGGATCCTGTTCGCGGCACATGCGTTTTCGACAGCCTACACGGCATTGGGCGCGCAAAGTCTGATCTCTGATCTGATGGGGTACATTCCCGGCGGGCGTTGGGGCGCGTTGTTCTTTATGCTGGTCTTGCTGTTCTTTTTCGGGATGGTTCTGGACCCTGTCGGCATTATGCTGATCACCTTGCCGGTGTTCTTGCCCGTGGTGCGCGATGCAGGGTTTGATCCGATCTGGTTCGGCATCTTGTTCATCATCATGATGGAGGTCGGATATATGACGCCGCCCTTTGGCTTTAACCTGTTCTACCTCAAGGGGGTGGCCCCGCCTGATGTCACCATGGGCGACATCTATGCATCGGTTTTCCCCTATGTCGTGGTGACGCTGATCGGGGTCGCGCTGATCATCCTGTTCCCCGAGATCGCCTTGTACTTCCCACGGTTGTTCTACGGCTGACCGGGGGCGCAAGATGCGTCATTCGAAACTGTAAACGCCGGCCCGAGACAAATCGGGCCGGCGTTTTTATGCGGTCTCAGGCAACGTCGACGCCGCTTGGTAAGAACCTGCGCCAGTCAGGGTGTCGCCCTGCGGCATAATCCATGCCGATCTTGACCCAATCGATTTCGCCAGCGTGATACGACGTAGCAGCGCCCGCAGCGCCGTAGCGTATCTCGCGGGTGCCTTCCTCGAACGCATCAAGCGACTGCGCCCAGACGCCGCCATCCCAATGCAGGGTCATCTGGCGACGCAGCGGTTCGTATTCTGCGGTAAACAGCGTGCCGAACCCTTCGGCATAACGATCCTGTTTCAGCGGGGCTTGTGTGAACCGACCGACGAGGGTGGCGGGCGCTGCCCCTTCGGACAACACGCCGTTCAGGTGCTTTGACCGCTCGAACGTGCGGGTAAAGGTGCCGCGATCAGGTGTGCTGCCATCGGTCTGGTGGTTGGTGGCGACAAGGCGTGGCTGCACCTTGGCACCGCCGCCAGCATACATTTCAACACTCGCCGCCGCCCCCGACGCATCTGCAACGACCACGTTGTAGGGCATATGGGATGGCACGCGCTGCAATACACGCAAGGCCTGAGGGACGGTTTCGCAGGTCTCGAGCACGTAGCGCAGGATCGTGGTGATCCCGAAACCACGCCCGGTTTCCTGCCGCCCGCCATAGGCCAGCGCAATGCTAAGCCCTGCGTCATTGATCCCGTCGGACAGCCCCCACAGGAATTCCACCATGCCCATGACACGCCGACCCGTCCAGGCGCTGTGCAGCAGCAAGCCTTCGTTCAGGTCGGGCGACAGATCGTAATTGCGCACTAGGCGGATGTCGTCATTGGACGTTGCAACAGCCAGCGAACAACCCCCCAGATAGCTGGGCGGGCACCATGTGGACAGGAACTGCGCCGCGCGGTCCGATCCACCGGCAAGCTTGGTCAGTTTGGCATGCACGGGGGCGAGCTCGGGCATATATTGGCGCAAAGCATCCTCGCAGGCGGCGCGGTCGGGGCCGTTGTCACCGCCACGTGCGGTGAACCATGCCTCGTAAGCGGGCCAGGAACGTTGCCAACGGGCGGCCCATTTGGGGCCGGGGTTTGCTTCGCTGATGGCGTCAAAGGTCAGGGAATGGGTCATATCATGCGCCTTTCGTAGGCAAATTAAGGAAGAACCGCACCATTTCGGCGCTGGCAACGGGGCCTTCGGGATCGGTGTAGGACCCGGTGCTGTCGCCGCCTGACCACGCGTGCCCAAGCCCGGCGATTGTCCAATGCTCCATCACGGCATGCCCTGCGGGGGACAGGGTTGTGCTGCGGGTGAAACGACGGTTTTTGATGCTGCCATCGTCCAGCACTTGTGCACCTGTCGCAGCATCTTCGGCGATATGCTGGCCGTTTTTTACATGCACTGTGGCGTCGGCGTCGCCGTGGAACACAATCGACGGGATCGGCTGTGTTTGATGATTGCGCGTGCTGCCTGCACCCATCGCGGCAAAGGCCGATGGCACGTCATGCGCCGCCTTATAGGGCAGCCCGGAATGGGCACCGATGGCGCTGAACACGTCAGGATGGGTCTGGCCCAGAACAACCGACATTGCCGCCCCGGCGGACAGGCCCGCAACAAAAACACGTCCCTCGGCAACGCCATGATCGCCCTGCATTTGACGCGCCAAGCCCGCAAGGATCGCAGGTTCGCCTGCATCGCGCGTTTGGTCGCCGGTGGAATACCAGTTCCAGCAGGATTGCATATTCGCGCCGCGTGATTGCGCGGGGTACACCACGATCAGCCCATGGGTATCGGCCAGCTGGTTCATGCCCGTACCCTTGGCGAAATCAACAGGCGATTGCTTGCAGCCGTGCAACATCATGATCATGGCCGCCGGTTTGCGCCCCTTCAGGTCAGGGATATAAACGCGATAATCGCGGCTGCCTTCTGGGCATTCAAAACGTGCCGCCTCAAAGCGCGCGCCCGGTGTCAGGGGCGGTTCCGTTACATCGGCGGCAGTCGTTGCCGATTGCGCCATGCCCGCGTTGAGACCGGCAAGCGTTTCGCGCAGGCTTCGTCCGACCCTCGGTTTCCCGAACGGTTTTTTCGAGGATTTCGCCATCTCATCCAGCGCGGCCAAGCCACCACCCCGAAGCGCAGTTTGTATCGTCTTTGTGGCCCCTACAGGGTTGCCTGCGCGGACCAGCTTGGTCGCACGACGTAGGGCCGACGTGAATTTATCTGTCATTTCGGTATCCTTAACTGAATTAAGAAGGGGTTAGCTAATCCGTGCGCCAAGGGCTTTTTTCACCTCTGGGCTGGCTTGTAGTGCGCCCAAAACGTTGATCGACCCGATGGTGGCAAGGGCAAGTTCGGGCGTCACGTCATGTGCGATCCGGGCAAGGCCCACGACCTTGATGTGCAACAGCTCGTTGGCGGCCTGCACGGCCTCAAGATCGGCAGCGGTATAGTCGCGCAGGCCCATTTCCATGGTGTGCCGGTCAATTGACTGGGCCACGCTGCTTGACTGGTGATCCAGCTGCTTGCGAATGGCAGTGCGAATAAAATCGCTCCGGTTCGAATAGAAGCCTTCTTGTACCAGCAAATCAATCCGGCCCAGATCGACAAAGCCTAGATTGATGGTGATTTTCTCATTGTCCGGCATCTTGTCCCGGATTTTTCTAACGTTGCTCAAATCAATTCTCCATCCATGTGGATGGTATATGGATGTATTGCGCTGGTTTGCAACCGGTGCGCTGGATTTATCGCCATATTCGGCCAACATCCGCTGGGGTAGCGGCAGTTGCGCAAATCTTAGGCGGTGCTGGCACGAAAATAGGCCACGACGACATGTCGCGGCCTATCAATTACGGCGCAATCATCGGTGGTTGAAACCGGCTAGGTCACGTTTCGAGATCAGGGTACACGCGGCGCAACGTTTCAATCAGCTTTTGGCTGCTGACCGGCTTTTTTACAACGCGATCATCTGGCCCGAGAAAGCTGATCTGGTCAGCGTCATAGGCGGTAATAAAGACGAACGGGATGTTGCGTTCACGCAGGATGTCAGCAACCGGTTTTGAGGTTTTGTTGTTCCCCAAATTCACGTCAAGAAAGGCAATGTCGATATCGCCTTCGCGTGCTTTGGCTTTGGCATCTTCCAGATGGATGGACGGGCCTATGACGTTAAAGCCGATATCCTCAAGGATATCAGTCATTTCAAACGCCACAACGACTTCGTCTTCTACGATAAAAATATTCTGAGGTGTATTGCCCATTACTCTGCCTGATCTTCCGTGTTTTCCGGCATTCTAAGATGCCATTTATATCCCTCAGGCCCGAAATCCGTTGTGATTTCTCCGCCTGTCTCCATTTGCAATGCACGGCCCGTGATAAAGCTGCCAAAACCCGTTTCGCTTGGTTTCTCTGCAGCGGGGCCGCCTTCCTCATTCCAGTGGAGTTCTATAACCGAACCATCCGCAGTATCAGTTTGTTCCCAAGACAAATTGACGCGCCCCTCGGGGACCGACAGCGCGCCGTATTTCAGGGCGTTGGTGGCAAGCTCGTAAAATGCCATCGAGAACGACAATGCTTGGCGCGAGGGGACCTCGATCTTGGGGCCGTTCAGAAAAATGCGGCCATGTCCGATGGGGTCCAATACGTCTGCGGCAACGGCACCGATCTCGGCGCGGCCCCATGTGGTGCCGACCAATTTGGAATGCGCCAAAGCATAGGCGTTTAGCCGTTGATCGATGGTTTCACGCAGCCCGCGTTGAACGCTCATTTTCCGCAACGATTGGCTGACGATGGATTTGACCACGCTGAACGCGTTCTTCACGCGGTGGTTCAGTTCGGCAATCAGGATATTTTGTGCTTCGCGCAGGTGGCGTTCTTCGTCGATGTCGATCAACGCGACCGATGCGCCGATGCGTGTACCATTGGCGTCTACCACGGGTTTGCCGATGATGCGCATCCAGAACCGCGTGCCATCACCCCGTTGGTAATTCACGTCGATTTCGGAATGCTCTTCGCCATCGCGTATAACGCGCGAAAGCGGGTATTCGTGGCTTTCAACCTGGCGGCCATCCTCGTGAAACGACACCCATCCACCGTAAGAGTCGGCATCTTCGGAATGGATCACAGGGTGGCGCACCATCTTTTCGACATGGCTATTGCCGTAGATGATCTTGCCGGTCTCATCGGCCATTACGACGCCGACCGGCACAGTTTCCATCATTGCCTCAAGAAAGGTCAAGCGAACGGATTTACTTCCCGAGTTATTCTTAGCTGTTTCGGCTTCTTTGGCCGCCAATGCGTCTTGTAGGTGCACAAGTTCTGCCGCCATCTCGTCAATAGATCTTGTAGGCATTTAAATCCTAGGCCCTTTCGCTGTGTTTTATGTGACATAATCCGCGCTAACGATCTGTCCAACGCAATGATGCGCGCGCGGATCGAAAACGATACATCTTTTTGCGCACGCTCTCTAATCAACTGAAAATACGTAAGATTCAGTTCGTCACCTTTCAAAGCTGCGTGCGGTTTTTTGCTCACGGGGTACCCGCGCCGCGAATGAATGCAGCGTTTGGTCGCCTGTCAGCGGACGGTATGTGCTGTGTCAGTTCCGCACACCCGCGAATTTTTCGGCCCATTCCTCGCGCTGTTCGTCGGTGATTTTGGCGAATAGAACCTCGGGCACGTCAAACGCGTGGCCGGGGGCAAGCTGGCCAAGTGCGGCGGGCACATCATCGGGCCATTGGGCATTTTCCACATGCATGCTTTCCAACATGCTGGCGGCTGCGGTGGGGATAAACGGCGCAGACAGCACCGCGTAAAGCGGGATCAGATTTAGCGCCAGGCGCACTTGAGCCGCCGCTTTGTCGGGGTCGGTTTTGAACGTGGTCCAAGGTGCCTCGGCTTGCAAATATTCGTTGCCCGCCGCCCAGATCGCACGCAATTCAGCGGCGGATTTACGGACTTCCATGGCCTCCATCGCGGTTTGGTAACGCGCGACGCGTTCGGTCAGGTCCGCGATCAGCGCATGTTCGGCAGGGCCGTATTCGCCAGCCGTTGGCACGTCTTCGCTGAATTTCGAGCGGCAGAATTTGGTGATCCGGCTGATGAAGTTACCCAAGACGTCGGCCAAATCCTTGTTTACCGAGGCTTGGAAATTTTCCCACGTGAATTCGGCATCGGATGTTTCTGGCGCATGGCTCAGCAGCCACCAGCGCCATGTGTCGGCAGGCAGGATTTCCAGCGCCTGATCCATGAACACACCGCGCCCGCGCGAGGTCGAGAACTGCCCGCCGTCATAGGTCAGGTAGTTGAAGGATTTGATGTAATCGACCAGCTTCCATGGCTCGTTGCTGCCCATGATCGTGGCCGGAAAGCTCAGCGTATGGAAGGGCACGTTATCCTTGCCCATGAACTGGGTATAACGCACGTCGTCGGCACCTTTGTCGGTACGCCACCAGCGTTCCCAATCGGTGCCTTTGCCCGCATCGACCCATTCCTGGGCGCAGGCGATATATTCGATGGGGGCATCGAACCAGACATAGAATACCTTGCCCTCCATGCCCGGCCAGTCCTCGTTGCCGCGTTTGACGGGGACGCCCCATTTCAGGTCGCGGGTGATGCCACGATCCTGAAGGCCGTCACCGTCATGCAGCCATTTCTTGGCGATGGAGGTGGTCAACACGGGCCAATCGGTTTTGGATTCGATCCACGCGTCCAGACGGTCTTTCATCTGGGACTGCTTTAGGAACAGATGTTTTGTGGCGCGCATTTCCAGATCGGTGGCACCCGACACGGTCGAACGCGGGTTAATCAGGTCTTCGGGGTCCAGCTGCTTGGTGCAGTTGTCGCATTGATCGCCGCGCGCGTCTTCGAAGCCGCAGTTGGGGCAGGTACCTTCGACATAGCGGTCGGGCAGGAAGCGGCCATCGGTTTCGGAATAGATCTGCCGTTGTTCGACTTCTTCGATCAGCCCTTGGTCGTACAAAGCGCCCGCGAAATGCTGGGTCAGCTTTTGGTTCTGTATGCTGGATGACCGCCCGAAATGGTCAAACGACAGGCCGAACCCTTCGGCAATCCGCGCCTGGACGTCGTGCATCTCGGCGCAATATTCCTCGACGGGTTTGCCCGCTTTGGCGGCGGCAAGTTCGGCGGGGGTGCCGTGTTCATCTGTGGCACACAGGAACAGAACCTCGTGGCCGCGCGCGCGCAGATAGCGGGCGTACAAATCCGCAGGCAACTGGCTGCCCACAAGGTTACCAAGGTGTTTTATCCCGTTGATGTAGGGAATGGCGGAGGTGATAAGGTGGCGTGTCATGGTAAATGGCCCCGAGAATGCTTTGGCATGTCTCTAACGCAGGGACGCGCCAAGGGCTAGGGGGCGTTATTATCGCTTGCGTCGCGTTGACGGCGCATCAGGCGGCCAATGGTAAAAGACGTGCGCGGGGCATAGACGTAAGGTGTGCGTTTCCGTGCCGTGGGGCGTGCGCGCATGCGGGTCAGCCCGAAGATGACCAAGACCCCATGCCCCACCGATATCATCGTAAACAACGCCGCCGGGCCGTAGCTGTCGATCAGCACCGACGCCAGATAGGGGGCAAAGATCGCGCCGACGGCGAACCAGAACATCAGCGCGGCAGACAATTCGACGCGTTCCTCGCTGGTGGCAAAATCATGGGCATGGGATGCCGCGACGGAATAGATCGGGAATGTGGTCAGCCCGAAAAATGTTGCGGCAAAGAATATCGCTTGGGTACCCATACCTGCCGTCATCACCGTGACCGCACAGCTTACCATCGACGCGGCAGACATCCAGATCAGCACCCAGCGGCGGTCGAATTTATCGGCCAGCCAGCCAACGGGAAATTGCGCAAGCGCACCGCCCAAGACAAAGGCCGACAGGAACCACGCAATCTGGCCCGCGCTCAGGCCGACCTCTTCGCCATAGATCGGGCCGACCATTCGAAACGACGCACTGGACAGCGCGGCAACCACGACGGCCGCCACCGCCAAAGGGGACCGGTCAAGCGCCAGCCGTGGGCGCAAACGCGGCTGCGCAGGTGTTTCAGGCTGGGGTAAAGTGGTGAGGGTCAGCGGGATCAGCGCCGCACAGCACAGGATCGCCAGCAGGTTATACGACACATAGGATGCAGGGGTCAAAACGCCGATGATCATCTGCGCCGCCAGTGACCCGCTCATGTCGACCACGCGGTAGGCCCCCATGGTGCGGCCCCGGGTTTCGTTTGTGACCTTGGCGTTCAACCACGCCTCGACCACGGTATAGCAGCCCGCGACGCACAGGCCCGACGCCACCCGCATCAGCGCCCAAGCATAAGGGTCCAGCACCAGCATATGCGCCATCAACCCGATTGCGCCCGAAGCCGTGAACGCCGCAAAGGCGCGGCTGTGGCCGACGCTGCCCATCAGACGCGGTGCCCACCAGCAGCCGATGAAAAAACCGACAAAATGCGCCGAGCCCAACAGGCCGATTTCCTGATTGGAAAATCCGATTTCAATGCCCGAAAGCACGTCCAATGGCCCCACACCGCCCGACGACAGTTGCAGCAAGATGACGGATAAAAACAGGGCGGCAAATGAGATGAGCAAGCGCATGGTTTCACCTTGTCGGCAATCATCGGGGAAACCAACGGGCAAAACGACATCGGTCCGGAAAAAAACGCCGCAAACAGTGTTTTGTTGCGCAGGGAGGAAAACGCTCTTGCGATGGGGCAGCCGAAACGAGAGGGTGGCGCAACAGCAGACAAGGATGACACGATGAAGATGAACAAACTGGGTCGCACCGATATCGAAGTGACGGATTTCTGCCTTGGATCAATGACATGGGGCACACAGAACACGCCCGAGGAAGGCCATGCGCAAATCGAGCGCGCATTGGCTGCGGGCATCAACTTTATCGACACGGCCGAGATGTATCCGGTGAACCCGATCAAGGCTGAAACCGTCGGGCTGACCGAAGAAATCATCGGCCAATGGATCGCCAAATCAGGCAAGCGCAAGGATTTTGTGCTGGCCACCAAACATTCAGGCGCGGGGGCGGCACCACGCGACGGGGCAGGGATTTCGTCAAAGACCATCCGCCAGACCCTTGAGGGTTCGTTGAAACGTTTGCAGACCGATTACGTCGATTTGTACCAGTTTCATTGGCCTGATCGCGGCAGCTATATGTTTCGCAAGAACTGGGACTATGATCCGTCCTCGCAAAACCGTGCCGATGTGATTGCCCACATGGAAGACTGCTTGGGCGCGCTGCAAGACGAGGTAAAACGCGGCACGATCCGCAGTTTCGGTCTGAGCAACGAAAGTGCGTGGGGGCTGACCCAGTGGGCCAATGCCGCCGAGCGCACAGGCGGTCCGCGCCCTGTGTCGGTGCAGAACGAATATTCGCTGCTGTGCCGTCTGGCCGATACCGATCTGGCCGAAGCTTGCCATAACGAAGACGTTGGGTTGCTGTCCTTTTCGCCGCTTGCAGCGGGTCTGTTGACTGGCAAATATCAAAACGGCGCGGTGCCTGACGGGTCGCGTATGGCGATCAACGGTGATCTGGGCGGGCGCAAATCCGACCGCGTGTTTGATGCGACAGCCGCCTATCTGGATATCGCGCAGAAACACGGGCTGGACCCGACGCAGATGGCGCTGGCCTGGGCACGGCAGCGGCCCTTTATGACGTCAATCATCTTTGGCACGACGTCTATGGACCAGCTTGAGGTCGCTTTGGGCACCATTGATCTAGAACTAAGCGACGAGGTCTTGGCCGACATCGCCACCGCGCATAAAGCGCATCCAATGCCGTATTAACCCGATCCAAAGGAGCAACCAAATGCCACTTACCATGAGCAAAGACGTGTTTATTACCTGCGCAGTGACCGGATCGGGCAGTAGCCAGGAACGCAGCCATCATGTGCCACGCAGCCCTGAACAGATCGCCGACAGCGCAATTGCAGCAGCCAAAGCCGGGGCCGCGGTGGTGCATTGCCACGTGCGAGACCCTGAAACCGGTGTGCCAAGCCGCCGGTTGGATCTGTACCGCGAGGTCACGGAACGCATCCGCGAATCCGAGACCGACGTGATCTTGAACCTGACGGCGGGCATGGGGGGCGATATTATCTTTGGCCCGACCGAACGCCCGATGCCTCCGATTGAAGGCACCGACATGATCGGCGCATCCGAGCGCGTTCAGCATATCGCCGAGTGTCTGCCCGAGATTTGCACGCTCGATTGCGGCACGATGAACTTTGCCGAAGCCGATTACGTGATGACCAACACCCCCGGCATGTTGACTGCGATGGGCCAGATGATGACGCATCTTGGCGTAAAGCCCGAGATCGAAGCCTTCGATACCGGCCATCTTTGGTATGCCAAACAACTGGTCAAAGACGGTGTGCTGGACAGCCCCGCCTTGGTACAGCTGTGCATGGGCGTGCCGTGGGGCGCGCCGGATGATCTGAACACGTTCATGGCAATGGTGAACAACGTGCCGGACGACTGGACGTTCAGCGCCTTTGGTCTGGGCCGCAACCAGATGGCCTATGTCGCGGCATCTGTTCTGGCCGGTGGCCATGTGCGCGTGGGTCTTGAGGATAACCTGTGGCTGGACAAAGGCGTGTTGGCCGAAAACTGGCAGTTGGTTGAACGCGCGGGCACCATTATCGAAAACATGGGCGCACGGCTGATGACCCCTGCACAAGTCCGCGAAAAGCTGGGTCTGACCAAACGAGCGCCGAAGTGAAGCGTGCGCTGCTGGCGTTAATATTGCTGGCGGGGTGCGGGGCGCAGGTTCCGTCGCTGACTGAGGGATACCGCGACCAGTCCGCCTTGATCGGGTCAACCAGCCGCTATGATGCGGCGCGGTTCAAAGGGGCGTGGGTGATGCGCGGCAGCTTTGACGCCGATGCACCTGCCACCGTTGCCTTTGTCGATAGCACTGGCGGGCCAGCCTTTCAGTTCTGTGATGGGGCGGGCATTTGCGATGGCGTTTGGCGGGCGACGTCCACAGGGCAAGGCCGCTATGCCCTGACCCGGCCAGATGGCGGCACCCGCGAGTTTTGGGTGCTTTGGGTCGACGAAGGGTTCCGCACGGCGGTCATTGGCAACCCTGCGGGGGATTTCGGCTGGATACTGGACCGCAAGCCCACAGGTGGGGCGGACCGGATAACGGCCGCACAAGAGATATTGGATTTCAACGGCTATGACATCAGCCAGTTAAGGATGCGAAAATGACAAAGATTGCAGCAGTTATTGGCGGTGGCGTGATCGGGGGCGGATGGGCTGCTCGGTTTGCGCTGAACGGATGGAACGTGCAGGTCTTTGACCCAGATCCCCAGGCCGAGCGCAAAATCGGTGAAGTCATGGCAAACGCGCGGCGCTCCATGCCTGGCCTGACCGATGTGGCCCTGCCGGATGAGGGTGCGATCAGCTTTCACGACAGCATCTCGGACGCCGTTCAAGGCGCGTCATGGATTCAGGAAAGCGTGCCAGAGCGGCTCGAGATCAAGCACACCACCTTTGGTGCGATTCAGCAGGCCTGCGATCCGGATGCGGTGATCGGGTCGTCCACGTCGGGTTTCAAACCCTCCGAGCTGCAAGACGGCATGGCGCGCCCCGATCAGATCATGGTCGCGCATCCGTTCAACCCCGTCTATCTGCTGCCGCTGGTCGAATTGGTGCCGGGCAATGGCATCGACGGGCCGATTGTGGACAAGGCCAAAGAAACGCTGACCTCGATCGGGATGTACCCGCTGCACCTGAAGAAAGAGATCGACGCCCATGTCGCGGACCGCTTCCTTGAGGCCGTCTGGCGCGAGGCCTTGTGGCTGGTCAAAGACGGCATCGCCACCACGGAAGAAATCGATAACGCCATCCGCTATGGTTTTGGCATCCGCTGGGCGCAGATGGGTCTGTTTGAAACCTACCGCGTCGCAGGCGGCGAAGCAGGCATGAAGCATTTCATGGCGCAGTTCGGCCCTGCGTTGAAATGGCCGTGGACCAAACTGATGGATGTGCCCGAGTTCAACGACGAATTGGTCGATCTGATTGCGGGGCAATCTGACAAACAGTCCGGCGCTTACGGCATCCGCGATCTGGAACGCATCCGCGACAACAATCTGGTGTCGATGTTGCGCGCGCTGAAACAGCAGGACTGGGGCGCGGGCCGGTTGATGAAAGCACACGAGGCGACCTTGCGCGCAGGCACGGTTCTGGACGCGCGGGCCGATGACATTGCAGACGCCAGCCAGCCGGTGCTGACCGTGCGCCGCGCCGTGCCGCTGGATTGGACCGACTACAACGGCCACATGACCGAGGCGAAATACCTGCAAGCCTTTGCCGATGCGACCGACCGGTTCATGGAACTGATCGGTTGCGATGCCGACTACATCGCGTCAGGCGGCAGCTATTTCACCGCAGAAACTCATATCCGCCATGTCGACGAGGCACATGCCGGTGCCCTGATCGAGGTGCGCACGCGGGTGTTGATGGGGGCGGGCAAAAAGATGCACCTGTGGCACGAGATGTATGAAGGCGACCGCCTGCTGGCGACAGGGGAACATTTCCTGCTGCACGTCAGCCTGCAAACCCGCAAGCCGTCAAACCCCAACCCAGAAATCGAGGCTGCACTGGTGCGGTTCGCCGATGCGCACGCCAACCTGCCCAAGCCCGAAGGCGTTGGCCGCTATGTCGGCGCGCCCCGTTGAAACGGGTTCTGATCACGGCGGGGGCGTCAGGCATCGGGCGCGCCATGGGCGACGGTTTTGCCGCTGCGGGGTTCGAGGTCTGGGTGACCGACACCGACCGCGCAGCGCTGGATCACTGTCCTGCGCAGTGGCATCACCGCGTGGCCAACGCCACCGACGAGGCCGCCATGGCGTCGATCATCGCCGAAATGGGCCATATCGACGTGCTCTGCGCCAATGCGGGGATTGCGGGGCCGACGGCGCTAATCGAAGACGTGGCGCTGGATGATTTCCGCGCCTGCGTCAGCGTCAATCTGGAAGGTGCGTTTATCGCTGCGAAACATGCCGCACCACTGATGAAGGCGGCGGGCAGCGGTGCCATCGTGATCACCTCGTCCACGGCGGGCATTTACGGCTATCCCAATCGCGCACCCTATGCGGCGGCGAAATGGGCGATGATCGGGCTGATGAAAACCCTCGCGATGGAGCTGGGCCCCTTTGGTATCCGCGCCAACGCAATCTGCCCCGGTTCGGTCGAAGGCCCGCGCATGGAAGGCGTGCTGGCCCGCGAGGCCGCAGCCAAAGGCATGACCCGAGATCAGGTCTATGAAGGATACGCGTCGGGCACGTCGATGCGCAGCTTTGTCGAGGCGCGCGACATTGCGAATATGGCGGTGTTTCTAGGATCAGACGGGGCGCGACTGGTATCCGGTCAGGTGATCGCCGTGGACGGGCATACGGAAAACCCCGATCCCAAACTGTGATTGAGGGCTGGTAGGCGGCTTTTAAAAGCGCATAAGAGACAGCATGATAGATGCATTGCCCGATCTGTGGATCCTCGTCACCCTTGCCGCCGCTTTTTTTCAAACGGCGCGGTTCATGCTGCAAAAATATCTGGCGACAGCAACGCTGTCGGCAGCAGGGGCCACATTCTCAAGGTTTCTATATTCAGCGCCGTTTATCGTTTGCGGTCTGGTAGCCTATCTGTTGGTCAGCGGGATGGGGTTGCCTCAGATTGGCCCGGGGTTTTGGGCCTACGGTTTGCTGGGTGGTACGGCGCAAATTTTGGCAACCGTCTGCGTCGTTTTGCTGTTCAAGCAACGTAATTTCGCCGTTGGCATCACCTTTAAAAAGACTGAAGTCATCCTGACGGTTTTGACCAGCTGGCTGATCTTAGGCGAAGGAGTGACGGTCTGGGGCTTTGCGGCAATTGGGCTGGGCGTGCTGGCGCTGTTGCTTTTGTCCGCCAAGCAGGGCGAAAACGGTTTTCGTCTGCGTGATCTGGGCAACAAGGCCACGGGTTTGGGCATTGCTTCGGGGTTCTTGTTCGCGATTTCGGCGGTGACCTATCGCGGGGCGACTTTAGCCGTCATGTCCGACATGCCGGTTTTGCGGGCCGGGGTGACCCTTGCCGCTGTGGTATGCATGCAAGCGGCCATCATGGCTGTGTATCTAAAGCTGCGCGAGCCGGGCCAGATGACCGCCGTTTGGCAGGCGCGCAAGGTGGCCGCGTGGGTCGGGATGATGTCCATGGGCGGATCGCTGTGTTGGTTCATCGCCTTTACCCTGCAAAATGCGGCCTATGTCAAAGCGTTTGGGCAGGTCGAGCTGATCCTGAGCGTTGCGGCATCGACCCTGTTTTTCCGCGAGAAAATCACCGGCCGCGAATGGGCCGGAATGGCGGTTTTGGTTGCCTCTATCTTGATGCTGGTGCTCGTCGCCTAATGTGGGCGCGGAATTTTTCAAAATAAAGAGCTGCCCGAAACTGGGTTAGTCTGCCATCGGGCGGCCGCGCAGGCGCAGGAACAGGCTTTCTTCGTCGTTGTTCTTGAAGAACGGCACGGATTCTGGCGGGGTCAGTTCTTTTGCGCGGGCTTCGACCTCGGCCAGGACGACCTCGGTGATAAAGGGCATGTCGAAAGACCGCGCATCAGACAGGGCAATCCATTGCAAATGAGAAAGCTCGTCACAGGCGGCCTCAAAATCATCCAGATCCGTGGCGACATCATCGGCATCCACCAAAAAGAACCGCGCATCAAAGCGGCGGGGCCTGCCGGGGGGCGTCAGGGCGCGAAACACGAATTGCAGCGGTGCGGCGTTTGGCAGGTATCCGCGCTGCGCGAATGTTTCCCAATCGGGCGGGGGCGTGCCCTGCCATTGTCCCTTTTCGCCCAGAATTAATCCGGTTTCTTCCCACAACTCGCGAATGCCCGCGACGGCCAAAGCATGGGCAAGCGATGCATCGGCATCTTCGGCCAATCGGTTCAGGCAGGTGTCGGGCAGGGGGCTGGCCAGGGGGATATGCGCATCGCCTGCGTCCAGCGCGCCGCCGGGAAACACAAACTTATTGGGCATAAACACGGCCTGCGCACCGCGCTGTCCCATCAGGATGCTGGGGTTTTCGTGGCGGTCGCGAATCACGATCACCGTGGACGCGTTTCGGATCTGGCTTTTGTCGATGCTCATCAAGTGGCCCTTATTCATGCGATCAGCAGGGCCGGAACAGGTGTCGCGCGTTAGTCGCGCCCAAACCCGCCCATGCCCTTTGCCCATTGGAAACCAATCAAGGCCCCCTTTAGTCTGGGCAGAAGGTAGAGCGACAAGCCGACGCAGCCAACCGCAAAGATTGTAAACAGCGTCAAAGGTTCGGGGCGCCATGTAACAAACACGATATGAAGCATCGGGGCCATCAGGTGCCCGACGATCAGGATTGTCAGATAGGCGGGCCCGTCGTCTGCCCGGTGGTGAAAGAATTCCTCGCGGCACACGGTGCAGCTGTCATTGACCTTGAGATACCCCTTGAGCAGGGGACCAGCGCCGCAGTTCGGGCATTTGCGTCGCCAACCGCGCAGCAGCGACGGGGCCATCGCGCGTTCGTTTGTATCTGTCTGGGCAAGTTCGGTGCTGTGATCTGTCATGTTCTCAATCCTGATGCCCTTCTCATATGCGTGCGTTTGGATGCAATTGAAAGGTGGGATACCGCTATAGCGACGTGATGTCGCAAATTGAACCGGGAAAGTTTTTTACACTTTTTGCGACGGAAGTTTCCAGCCGCGGCGTTTGACCCAGTATCACCACGCCAAACGGTAGGTGAAATTGAGATCACCAAAGGAAAAACAAATGACAAACCGAGCAAATTTCCAAATCGCATTGTTGAGTGGCCTGATTGCCTTGGGCGGTACCGCCTTGCTGGCGCAAGAGCCGCCACAGCAAGATCGCTTTGTTCAGCTGGATACAAACGGCGACGGTCAATTGACGCAGGAAGAAATGAAAGCGCATGCAGAGGCGCGTTTTGCCAAAGCCGACACAGATGGTGACGGTTTTCTGAGCGAGACCGAAATGCAAGCCGCCGCTGCCGAGCGCCGCGCAGAACGTAGCCAGCGCATGATGACCAAGCTGGATAAAGACGGCAACGGGTCCTTGTCCGTAGAAGAGCTGCAGGCCATGGGCGACGACAGGATGGACAAGCGGTCCGGCAAGATGATGAAGCGGATGGATGCCAATGACGATGGCAAGCTGTCGATGGAAGAAATGGCAGGTCGCCATTCGCCCGAGAAAATGTTCAACAAGCTGGATGCCGATGGCAATGGCACACTAAGCGCTGAAGAATTCGAGAAAGCGCGGATGGGTGGCAAGCACGGCAAACATCACAAGCATGATGACCATGGCAAGCGCCACGGCGACAAGTCCGAGTAATCTAGTGGCGCGGGCGCGCTTGAATGGTGTGCCCGCAGCCGTTAGCCCTAAGATTATGAGCTTTGATGCCTCCATTGATGATGTGGTCGAGGACCCTGATGCAGCGCTTTTGGCGCGCTATGCGGATGGCGACGAGGCAGCCGCGCGTTTGTTGACAGTGCAATTGTCGCCACGCGTGTTCGGCCATGCATTTCGGGTGCTGGGCGATGGGGCCGAGGCCGAGGATGTGACCCAAGATGCGCTGATGCGGCTGTGGAAAATAGCGCCGCAGTGGCGGACAGGAGAAGCTAAGGTTTCAACCTGGATGTACCGGGTGGTGGCAAATTTGTGCACCGACCGGCTGCGCAAGCGCCGCGGTGGTGTCCCGCTTGAGGATATCGCGGAGCCCGCCGACCCAGCCGAAAGTGCCGAGGCCAAATTGCAACGTGGCGCGCGCGAAGACGCGCTTCAGACCGCATTGGAGGCCTTGCCAGAACGCCAAAGACAAGCGGTTGTGCTGCGCCACATTGAAGGCTTGGCCAATCCAGAGATTGCCGTGATCCTTGATATTGGGGTCGAAGCTGTGGAAAGCCTGACGGCGCGGGGCAAACGCGCATTGGTCGCTCTGTTGGCCGGACAGCGCGAAGCATTGGGATATGATGATGACAAAACCTGACACAGATATGCTCGAGGCCTTGTTCCAAGACGCGCGGGCGACCCCGCCTGCCATGCCCCAAGGGCTGATGGACAGGATCATGGCCGATGCCGTGGCACAGCAGCCCAAGGCCAAGTCGGGCGGCTGGCGTGCAATCTGGCAAGCCATCGGCGGCGCACCTGCATTTGGCGGGTTGGTGACGGCCACCGCTGTCGGGTTCTGGATCGGGGTGGCCCCGCCCAACAATCTGCCTGATATTGCGACGCAAATAATTACGGGCACGGCTTATGCATCCGTAGACGACACTGCATTGCCGGACCTGTCAGCCTTTGGCTGGGACATTGAAGAGGGATAGACCATGGCATCGAAACTGACAGGAAACGGCAAATGGATGCGGTGGGCACTGGGGCTATCGCTTGGGGTGAACCTGCTGGTTGCCGGGTTGGTTGCAGGGGCGGCGTACCGGTTTGACGGACCGCACGGCGGGGCCGGTGGCAATATGCGCGACTATGGCACCGCTTACATCATAGCCCTCGAGAAAGAGCGCAGGCGCGACCTGTTCAACGAATTGCGGCGAAACAAGCCAGCGGGTCATCTGACCCGGACAGCACGGCGGGCGCTATATAGCGAGGTCGTATCGGCCATACGCGCCGAACCTTTCGACATTGCCCGCGTCCGTTCGGCGCTTGATCAACAGGCCAACGCGAGTGTCGCCGTCCAGCAGGCCGTGCAAGACGCGTGGCTGAAAGAACTTGCAAGCATGGATGATACTGCCCGTGCAGCCTATGCGGGTCGCCTCCAAGAGGTGCTGTCGCGCCCGACCAAAAGGGAACCGGACCGGCGCAAGCCATCGCGGAACGATTAAACGCTGCAAGCGACCAATAGGCTTGCCAAACAGGGACGGGGCAAGGTACGCAAAGCGACCCTAACCTGAGGCTTTGCCATGACGCTTGATTTTCCCGAAGACGACACTGTTCTGGCCACTGCGCGCGCCTCGTCTGGGCGGCGGTTGATCGGGCTGATCTCGCTGGGTTTTCTGGGCATGTTTCTGATCTATGTGGCGTTCACATCGTCACCCGGTTTGGGCTGGCAGCTATTTTTGCTGGTCGTGGGCGGCGGCGCAATCTGGATGGCCGATTTCATGCGGCGCGCCACCGAAGGCACGATCGAGCTGACGGCGAATGTACTGCGGGGCAGCGACGGCACATTAATCGCGCGTGTCGAAGACATCGAACACATTGATCGTGGCGTTTTCGCGTTCAAACCGTCCAACGGTTTCTTGCTGCGTACAAAGCCGGGTACCGGTGCCGACAGGGTTTGGCGTCCCGGCCTGTGGTGGCGGATGGGCCGTCGGATTGGCATCGGAGGGATGACACCCGGCAACCAGACCAAATACATGGCCGAGGTTATTTCAACGATGATGGCGGTCCGCGACCAGCCAGACGAAACAGGCAAGCTTTAACCCGTTACCCGTTTCTAATCGTTCTTATTTTGCACCCGCGTGTGGCAACACGCTAAGGCGAAATACTCGCAAAACTTATGCTTTGGACGCGTTTATCGTGTCCAAAATTAATCACGACATACCATTCAGCAGCAGTCTCCCGATCGTCCAAGCAGACGAGGGCACCGAACTTTTTCGATGTGGCTGCGGCCCCATTGGGAACGCGGCCTAGAATGCTGATAACTTCTCCGCGTGTTGATCCGACTTTGATGCCTGAGGGCATCTCCCAAAACGGCGTTGTGGCTTCCATTTCTATGATAGCGCCCTGATATGTATCCATACGGAGGCCGTCATACATGAACCGTTCAAACTCAAGGCCGCGACCCGTGATCACCTCACCGACCACTGGCGGTACAAGTTTGGCAAGATCTGCGACGTGATACCCCAAGTGTATTCCGAACAGTTTAAATTCCTCGGGGGGTAGGCAGTCCTCAACCATCCCGACATCTGTGCCTTTTATCAAGATCGGTGCCTGCGCGGGTGGGGCCATTGGACGATTGGGATCAGGCCGCCATGTCTTGGAATAATCGTCCCATTCGAGGCCCGCGGCCACTTTGGCATCATAGATTCCGCCGCCAAACCCGTAGGTCACCGTTTCTGGGATGCAATCAAGCGTGTTCAGCGTCTCACCGTTTTGTGCAACGTCGAGCCAGCCAAAGCGCCGGGTGGGAAGCAACATTTCTTCCTCGGAAAACGGTCGGTCAAACCCGCCTCCAACTTCGTAGCTGTAATCGCCGTTGTAAAATGTGACCTTCTCGTGGATCGCCTTGCCGATGCCCGACCACGGCTCGAAATCTACATCCTCGATGGTCTCGGACAAGAACAGGTCTGGTGCCCCGCCGATTGGTCCGTAACTATACGTCGCAATCTGATCGTCAAAGCACGCAAAGACCTCGGTGTTTCGGCCCTTGATCTCGCATGATGTGATGGGTTCTTGTCCTTGTGGACAACCGGCCTGTGCCTTGGCGGACAAAAATATCCCGAAACATATAAGGCCCGCCCTGAAATATTGTCCCAAACGCCGACCCTTTCTGGCAAGTTGTTTTGAGGGTTCTGGCAATAATGAACAGGTTGGTTTTCAAAGTCTACGACGGCCTCACTTGATTGGCAGGCTAATTCGTCAGATTAAGATTCTGTGCGGCTTGGCCGAATGCTTGCCCTGCATCCAATGACGGGCTTGCCGCGCATATACGGGTTATTTCAGCAAAAAACTCGTACTCCGGCCCTGATGTGGACAGGGCATGGGGTTTCGACAGATTGAACCCTTCTAGATCGTTATCCTGAATGAATTTTTCCATTAAAATGACATATGGCAAGTCATTCGCTTGTGGCAGTCCAAGGTCATCCGGAAACGCGCCGGTTCTGTTAAAGTGGCGAATTGCGGCGTCGTGATATGCAAAGATTACTTCCTCGTGCCTTTCGCCAAGCTCATCACATGTTAGCCCTATTAGCTCCTCTTGGGTGTAGTGCTTGATTTGATAAAAATATGGCCAAACGTATAAGGCCAATACCGCAGCTGAAATGCCCAGAAACAAACAAGAAACGACAATTTTCTTCATGCAGTAAACTACGCTTGCTCACGCCTGCCTGTCAAAGTTCAAAGGTATTGGATGCGCCAGACGGGCCGGCGGGGCATACTAGTTGCTTACCCTCAAACGGTGGCTTTCTATGCGTGATTTACGGGGTGTCTGCGGGCCGTGCCATGACGACAAGATTACCAACAGAGTCCTGAACGATCTCGTCATTCTGGTTAAATGTTGTACTGCGCACTTTGATCATGCCCTGCGTCGGGCGGGATTTGGAAGGCCGCACCTCGAGGACTTCGGAAACGACGTGCAGCGTGTCACCGGGCCGGACGGGCCGGGGCCAGTTGAGCGATTCAAACCCCGCGCCGATGATCCCGTTGGCCGGGGTCATCTCACCACCAACAAGAAGCTGCATCGTCAGTGCCGCTGTGTGCCAACCACTTGCCGCCAAGCCGCGAAAAAAGGTGCTCTTGGCCAGCTCAGGGTCAAGGTGAAAGGGCTGCGGATCGAATTCGGTCGCGAAACGGATGATTTCTTCTTCGGTCACGTTTATGCGGCCAGAACCAAAGGTCTGTCCTGCTTTGTAATCCTCGAGATACAGTGCTGTCATGGTTTTTCCTTTCTCCAACCGCTGCGCCGGATGGCCAGCGCGATGATCATCCCATAGGCCAGCATGGCGCAGCCGATGGCGGCAAAAATACCGTTAACGCCCATTCCTGTGTATGTCGTCAGGATCAGCGCGCCAACCAGCGCCACGGCCATGCGGCTTAAGCTGCTGATCACTGGCCAGACCATACTGCCCGCGCCCTGCGATGCGAAATAAAGCGCGAGCCCCAGCCCGAAGAAGGCATAGAATGGCGCGACAAGGCGGAAATAACTGCGCCCGGCATCAAGCGCCAAGGTGTTGGATGGATCAAGGAACATGCCCAGCCAGAGGTCCGGAAAGACCGCCAGCAGCAGGCCGATGCCGCCCACGATACCCGCCGCAGCAAAGGAGCCGGTCCAGGCCACGCGCAGCGCGCGGTCGGTGCGGCCTGCGCCGATGTTGGCCCCGACCATGGCGGTCATCGCAGCACCTATGCCAAAGATGACCGGGATCATAAGGAACTCCAGCCGCGCGCCAAGGCCGTAGCCCGCCAGCGCCCCTTCGCCGTAGCGCCCGACCAGTCCCGTCATCATGATGATGGTGACCGTCGTCAGCACCGTGTTGATCGCGGCCAGTGTGCCCACCCGCAGGATGTCGCCGAACATGCCAAGGTTAAGGCGTCCGATTGCACCCCGAAAGGACAGCCCCGTCCGCCCCATGACGATATACCCGATGGCGACGAACGCCCCGACCGTGAACGCCAAAACCACACCAAGCGGAAGCCCGGCCATGCCAAGCGCGGGCAACGGCCCCCAGCCAAGGGAAAATCCGCCCGAAAGGGGGATGGAAATAATCGACACCAGTAGCAGCAAAAGCGCGGGCATCTGCATGTTTCCGGTCCCGCGGATCACGCTGAGCGAGGCGTTACAAAGCCAGATTGCCGCGCAGCCGGGAAAGAACACCAGCGCATAGGTCGTCGCGGCGGCCACCGTTTCGTTCCCGCCCCCCAGCATCATGAAAAATTGCGTGCCAAATAATGCGACCAGCACGGCCATAATCACGGCAAGGCCCGCCGCGATGATCCACGCCGCCAGCGTCAGCGTCGCTGCCCGTCCAACATCCGCCGCCCCGAGTGCGCGCGCGATGGATGCCGAAATCGCACCGCCGATTGCACCCGCCGAGAGCATCTGCGTCAGCATCACCAGCGGGAACACCAATGCCAACCCCGCCAGCGCGGTTACGCCCAGCAGGCTGGCGAAATACGCCTCGGCAATGCTTTGGGCGGCCTGCACGAACATTGCGATCACATTGGGCGCTGCCAGCTTTGCAAGGGTGGGGGCGATGGGTGCCTCGAGCATGAGCCGTGTGCGGGACGCGCGCGCGTTCGCCGCCGCGTCGGAGAGCGCGGTTGCCGCGCCGCCCGAGGTCATCGGCCGACACCCTGGTGAAAACTAGAGAGAACTGCTGAGGTCAAAAATGGTCTCGCGTTGTTCATGGTCTTTGACCCACCTTTGCCTGCCTGCTGCCACCAATCAACGCACTGCCGAAAGGTGCATTCCTTTTCGGAACTCACTATCGGTAAGTTCTCTTTCGGAACCTGTCAATCCCTGCTATGATACGCGGATGAAATGGAACGATCTTCAAAGCGAAACCTGCCCTGTCGCTCGGGGCCTGTCCGTGGTCGGCGACCGCTGGACCATGCTGGTGTTGCGCGACTGCTTTCTGGGTGTCCGCAGGTTCGAACAGATGCAAGAACGTCTTGGCATCACCCGCCATGTCCTGGCCGACCGGTTGCGCAAGCTCGAGGCGGCAGGCGTGCTGCGCCGCGAACCCTACCAGCAACGACCGCTGCGCCAAGAATACCGTCTAACAGAGCGGGGCAAGGCGCTGTATCCGATGCTGGTGTCCTTGATCGAGTGGGCGAATGCGCATGTCCCGCCACCGGGCGAGCCGTCTGTTACGCTGGTCTCACGCGAAACCGGAGACCCGATTGTGCCCGTTCTGGTCGACGCGAACACCGGCGAGAAGATTACCCACATGACCGTGAATGCCCTGCGGGCGGAATAGCCGCTCGGCCCACTTTGCATGGCGCGTGTTCAATTTCGGAAAACTGCACAGAGACGCATTTTTCGGGGCAATTGGCCTATCGGCCAACCGATTTCGCACCCCGACATCGGGCCTTGCTTACCTGCCAGTGTACAAAACCCGGGGGGCATAGCGGGGGCGGGTAAAGACGAAATTCTTGATCTCGGGCTGGCCAAGTCCGATGTTGAACGGCGGGGTGAATGTTGTCGTCGTTTCGGTCACCACGATATATTCGTCGTCGGGGATGCTGGGCAGCCGGTTTGTCCACGATGCGACGTCGGCATCTGTGACTGCAGAGTCAGCTCCGCGTGCGCGGGACCAGTGCACATAGAACCTGTTTTGTTTTTTGTCATACTGAAGCGAACTGACCCGCAACGTAGATGGGCCTTGCGACTGGGTGATATAGTCCAAAAGATCATGCGCACCGCCCAGGTAATCACTGTCGATGGGCAACGTCTCGCGCGAGATCATGTCCCCGATTGTAAAGGCTGCCTTTTGGTTCAGGCTGTATTCTTCATAGGTCTCGAAGATCGAAAACATTGCTGCATATACCCACAATACCAAAGGCATCAGGATCAACGCCTCGAGGGATACGCTGCCATCTTCGTGGCTGGCGAACCGGCGCAGGCCGAAGAAGTTAAGACGTTTGCGCGACATTACCCTGGCTCCTGCACGAAGGCCGAGATGGCATACATCGCGGATTGACCGGACCCGTCGGTGGCGAACTTGAAACCCAAACGCGAAGTCGGAAGCATCGGGTCAAATTTCAGACAGGCGCGCAAAATCATCAGATCATGTTGCTCGCCAAGGACAAAACCACGCTCTGGTGTTACGGGTTTGGATTGATCGATGCAGTCGACGTCAGACGACAGCTTTTTGAAATTACGCGGATCGACGGTGATCATCTCAAGGCGCAGCGTTTCAGCGCAGTTGCGCAGGTTGCCGGCCTTTTCGCAGATCAGGTTTTTGATCTGGGTATGGGTCATGTCGCTGCGCGTATTCAACCTGACAAACCGCACTGCGTCTTCCAGACCGCGGTTCAGATGCACCTGACGCAGGGAATATATGCTCATCTCGATCGAGCCCAGAAAGATGCCAAAGATCAACGGAAAGAGGATAACGAACTCGATCAAGAAGACCGCGCCGCTTTCATCTTTGCGAAAATGCCGAAGGGCTTTTTGCATGCGGTGCCTCATTCGATGAGTCTGAGTTGGTTGATTTGACGGGCGATGGCGCGGAATGCTTCGGACAGTTCTATGCCGTCGACATCAAAGAAATGGCTTGGCGAAGAGGCGCAGTTGCGCATGACATCGGCACCGTCGTCGTTATCATAGGGGTCATCGTCGACCTCGAATCCGATGGTCCAGATCACGATGTGTTTTGCTTTGGCGGCCGAGCAGATGTCGCTGAGCAAGCTGTTCCCGATCGACCGGTCATATTTGCGCCAGTAAAAGTCGGAGCGGTCTCTGGAATACACATATTTGCTTAGATACCAGTTCAGGTTGTATCTGTCCCATTGCACATATTCGCTGTCGCTGTTGTAGTAACGGCTGGTGATCCGGTTGGAGGTGGCGTTTTCACCGTCGGTCATCAGAATAACGGTCTTGAGCGTTTCCGTATCGTCGTAATTTACGGGGCGGCCCCGGAATTGGGTGTCAACTTCCCCTGCGGACACCAGGGAATTGTTGATGTCACGGAATGAAGGGTCCAGCATCGCGGCGGCCCATTTCATCCCGATAAAAATCGACGTACCCGCACGCGGGGTCAGATCGTCGATCTGGTCTTTCAACCTATCGCGGTTTTGAGAAAACGGTTTGATACGTTCATAGCTAAAGCGCGGGCATACAGTTTCGTTGCGGTCGTTGTTCCGGCCATCATAATTCCACTGATAATGCTGTGCTTGGTCGTGCCATCTATTTGTGTCCAAGGCCGCGCTTTTGAATTCATCGTCGTCAAATTCAACGCAATGTGAATAGTTGTGCTTGGTGTACATTTTCATGCGGCTGGTAATGAGCGGGCCGGCATTCACATGCTCTGAATAGGGGATCAGGGAGATCGAAATCAGGTCTTCGTTTTCGTCCTGCAAGACTGTGTCGATAAAGACCTTGGCGGCATCGCGCATGTCAGAGATACGCGACCCCTGTGCCATGGATCCGGAAATATCCAGGACCAATGAAATTTCGACATTTGCAACGCGTTCTTCGGCCTTGCTGTGGGCGGGAACATCCAAGGTGTCATAGCCGAATTTGCGCAGATATGGCGTGTCGAGAGGTTTGACCGCGTCCACGGTTACGGTGCGAAAGTTCAATCCGTCTTCGACGGTGACGTTTGACAGGTAATCCGTCATGCCCGATTTGGCGAAATAGTCTCTGACGACGCCTTCGGGGTCCAATGTCTGGTCCAGATCCGATGCGGCAAGAACCGCGCGATCCGATACGGCCTGCAGCTTGGAACGTTCCAGTTCATGGCGCATGAAATCCAATTGAATCCCGCCCACCATGATCATCATCAAGACCACGAACAGAACCCAGATCGTCATGATCCCGTCTTCTTCGCGGGCAAAACGGCGCGTTTGGGCGACGATTGCATCTTGGAGCGGTTTGATCGTCAGCAATGCAGGCGACATTTGAAATCCTTCTACCCGTTCGGCTTTGGCGCGATGGCCGGACCTATGGCATCAACCATCCCGTCATAGGGATAGAACATGGCCCAAATGGGGCGGGAGTTTCTGCAAATTGAGGCGATTTTGTGAGTTTCGTGTGTAAACAGGGCAGTTTGTGGTGACTGTTTCATATTTGGGAACGATGCGCAGGCATTCTGAGGCTAGATCGATTCGTTCGGAAAAAGTTTTCATTCTGCCTAATTTATACGCATTTTATAACCTTTGAGGGTTCTAACTTCGCTCAGTACATGCTCAACAGGTGGCGCTACCGATATTTTACCTTAGGTCACATTGCCAAACAGGAGCACTCTATGACCCCCGTAAATGAACCGAGCTTTCGCGACAGTGTCGACATCATGTTTAACAGGGCCGTTGCCCTGATGGACCTGTCTCCGGGTCTTGAAGAGAAAATTCGCGTCTGCAACGCGACCTATACCGTACGTTTCGGGGTGCGTCTGCGGGGGCGCATACAAACCTTTACCGGTTACCGGTCTGTTCATTCGGAGCATATGGAACCGGTGAAAGGCGGCATTCGCTATAGCCTTGGTGTTAACCAAGACGAGGTCGAGGCGCTGGCGGCTTTGATGACCTATAAATGCGCGCTGGTCGAGGCGCCCTTTGGCGGGTCCAAAGGCGGGTTGTGTATCGATCCACGCGAATACGATGAAAACGAGCTGGAACTGATCACCCGCCGCTTTGCCTATGAGCTGATCAAGCGCGACATGATCAACCCTGCGCAGAACGTACCTGCGCCCGACATGGGCACAGGCGAACGCGAAATGGCGTGGATCGCGGACCAATATAAGCGGATGAACACGACAGACATTAACGGTGTCGCCTGCGTGACCGGCAAGCCGATTAACGCAGGCGGCATTCAGGGCCGGACAGAGGCAACAGGCCGTGGTGTTCAATATGCCCTGCATGCGTTTTTCCGCGATGCCAAGGGCCTTGTGAAAGCCGGGCTTGAGGGCAAGCTGAACGGCAAGCGGGTGATCGTTCAGGGTTTGGGTAACGTTGGGTATCACGCGGCCAAGTTTCTAAGCGAAGAAGACGGGTGCCTGATCACGGCGATTATTGAACGCGACGGCGGGTTGCGTAATGACGCGGGCCTGGACGTCGAGGCAGTGCATCAATGGATCGCCAAACACGGCACGATCACAGGCTACCCCGATGCCACGATGGTCGAAGATGGGGCGTCTTTGTTGGAACAGGAATGCGACATTCTGATCCCGGCGGCGCTGGAAGGCGTGATTAACCTTGGCAATGCCAACCGGATCAAGGCCCCCTTGATTGTTGAGGCGGCGAACGGGCCCGTCACCGCCGGTGCAGATGAAATTCTGTGCGCCAATGGCGTGGTGATCATTCCCGATATGTATGCAAACGCGGGTGGTGTGACTGTATCCTATTTCGAGTGGGTCAAAAACCTGAGCCACATCCGGTTTGGTCGCATGCAGCGCCGCAACGAAGAAAGCCGCCATCAGTTGCTGGTGGACGAACTTGAACGTCTGAGTGCCGACAGCGGTGTGGGCTGGCAGCTAAGCCCGAATTTCAAGGACAAATATCTGCGCGGTGCGGACGAGCTGGAGCTGGTTCGGTCAGGTCTGTACGACACAATGGTCGAAGCCTACCGGTCTATGGCGGACATTTGGCACAGCCGCGATGATGTGACGGATCTGCGCACGGCGGCCTATCTGGTCAGTATAACCAAGGTTGCCGCAAGTTACCGCGCCAAAGGGCTTTAATCCCCACTGCACTAAAGCGGAAATTGATAAAAGAGTGTCGCGGACGAACCCGTCCGCGGCGCAAAACGCGCCCCATTGGTTGTCCAGCCATTGCACCTTTGCAATGGACTTGATTGAGTAGCCCCAAGGTGCTGCTATCAAGGCGGATGAACTGGGGGATGTGATGCGGTTTTCAGGATTGCGCGTGCTGCGCGAAGGATTGACCGGAAACAAGGGATGGGCACCGCATTGGCGCGATGCCGAACCCAAGGCGGAATATGACGCGATCATCATCGGCGGTGGCGGTCACGGGCTGAGCACCGCGTATTATCTGGCCAAGGAACACGGGCTTACCAATATTGCCGTTCTCGAAAAGGGCTATCTTGGCGGCGGCAACGTCGGGCGTAACACCACGATCGTGCGGGCGAATTACTTTCTTCAGGGTAACTCCGAGTTTTATTCCCATTCGCTGAAGCTGTGGGAAGGGTTGGAAGAAGACCTGAATTATAACGTCATGCATTCGCAGCGGGGGTTGATCAACCTGTTCCATTCGGACGGTCAGCGCGACGCTTTTGCGCGGCGTGGCAATAGCATGATCAACCAAGGTGACGATGCGGTGCTGCTGGACCGCGAAGGCGTGCGTAAATATCTGCCTTACCTCGATTTCGACAATGTGCGTTTTCCAATCTACGGCGGTTTGCTGCATCCGCGCGGCGGCACTGCGCGGCATGATGCCGTTGCTTGGGGCTATGCACGCGGCGCGTCAGATCGCGGGGTTGATCTGATCCAGCAATGCGAAGTCACCGGGATTGATATCGAAAACGGTCAGGTGCGCGGCGTGCAAACCACGCGCGGGGCGATCCGCGCCAAGAAAGTCGGCATCGTGGTTGCGGGCCGTTCAGGTCAGGTGGCTGCCATGGCGGGGATGCGTCTGCCGATTGAAAGCCACGTCTTGCAGGCCTTTGTCACCGAGGGGCTAAAGCCCTGCATCGACCATGTGGTCAGTTTCGGCATGGGGCACTTCTATATTTCGCAATCCGACAAGGGCGGTTTGGTCTTTGGCGGCGATCTGGATTTCTATGCCTCTTACGCCAGCCGGGGCAATTTGCCCATGGCCGAACATGTGATGGAGGCGGGGATGACCCTGATGCCGATGATCGGCAAGGCCAAGGTCTTGCGCAGTTGGGGCGGGATCATGGACATGACGCCCGACGGCAGCCCGATCATCGACGAGACAGATACCAAGGGTTTGTTCATTGATTGCGGCTGGTGCTACGGCGGGTTCAAGGCGGTGCCGGGATCAGGGTTCAGTTTTGCGCATCTGATGGCCACGGGAAATCACCATGCGCCAGCGGCGAAGTTCCGGTTGGACCGGTTCCGTACCGGCGTCGGCTTGATGGATGAAGAGGGCACAGGTTCTCAGCATAACCTTCATTGATGGCGCTTTGGGGATGGGTTTGGATTTGAGTATTTTTAAAAGGGTGAAGGGGCAGATGCCCGTTCAGAGAGGTTTGGCATGAGACTGGACTGTCCGATTTGTGGAAACCGCGACCGGCGCGAGTTTTACTATCAGGGTGATGCCGTGATGCTGGCGCGCCCTGCGGTGGACGCGGGGGCGGATGCTTGGGATCGCTATTTGCATTTGCGCGATAATCCGGCAGGCCAGACGCGCGATTTGTGGCACCACGAGGCGGGCTGTGGGGCGTGGTTGGTGGTGACGCGCGATACGGTGACCCATGCGGTGTCGGCGGTTGAGCTGGCGTCGGACGTGAAGGGGGCCATGGCATGAGGATCAAGGGCAAGGGTCTGATTGATCGGTCCGACACGGTCACGTTCAGTTTCGACGGGCGCAGCTATGACGGGTTCGCGGGGGACACTGTTGCCTCGGCTTTGTTGGCGAATGACGTGACGCTGATGGGGCGGTCGTTCAAGTATCACCGTCCGCGCGGGGTTTTGACCGCCGGTAGCGAAGAGCCGAATGCGCTGGTCACGGTGGGGACTGGTGCGGCGAAGGACCCCAATGTGCGTGCCACCATGCAAGAGGTGTTTGACGGATTGCAGGTGCGCAGCCAGAACGCCTGGCCGTCGCTGGATTTCGATGTGATGGCGGTGAACAATCTGGTCTCGCCGTTTTTGGGGGCGGGGTTTTATTACAAGTCCTTCATGTGGCCGCGCAAGTTTTGGGAGCGGCTGTACGAACCGGTGATCCGGCGGGCTGCTGGTTTGGGCGAGTTGAGCGGGGCGCATAACCCCGACAGCTACGAGCGGGCCTTTGCGTTTTGTGATGTCCTGGTGATTGGCGCTGGGCCTGCGGGTCTGATGGCGGCTTTGACGGCTGCACGCGGTGGCGCGGATGTTATTCTGGCCGATGAGGACGCGCTGATGGGCGGTCGGCTGAATGCCGAAACTTATCAGATTGACGGCAAGCCCGGGCATGTTTGGGCGGCCGAGGCTGTGGCAGAACTGGCCGACATGGATAACGTGCGGCTAATGTCGCGCACAACGGTGACCGGGGCCTATGATCAGGGCACGTTCGGCGCGTTGGAGCGGGTTGGTCACCATCACGGTCGCCGCGGCGAGGGAGCACCGCTTGAGTGTTTCTGGCGGATCGTGGCCAAGCACAGCATCCTGACTGCTGGCGCGTTGGAGCGACCGATAGCGTTTCAAAACAACGACCGGCCCGGGATTATGACGGCAGGGGCGGTGCGGGCCTATCTGAACCGCTGGGGGGTTAGTCCGGGCAAGGCGCTCACGATCTTTGGTAATAATGACGATGCGCACCGTACGGCGCGTGATCTGGCGGATGCGGGTGTGCGGATTGCTGCGGTGATCGATAGCCGGACCGACGTGGATATCAAGGGCGATTTCCCCGTTTATCGTGGCGCGCAGGTGTTCAACACCGCTGGCGGCAAGGAACTGGAGAGCATTTCTATCCGCACAATCAGCGGCGTCGAAAAAATCCAGACCGATTGTCTGGCCATGTCAGGCGGCTGGAACCCGACGGTGCATCTGACCTGTCATATGAACGGGCGGCCCACATGGCGGCCTGACATTCAGGCCTTTGTGCCCACCGAAGGGGCCATTCCCGGCATGGTCGCTGCGGGGGCGTGTAACGGCACGTTTTCGACCCATGGCTGTTTGACCGAGGGGGCGCAGGTCGCGGGCAATGTTCTGGAGATGCTTGGGAAGACAGTGCCCGATGTGGCGTTGCCGCAGGCCGAGGATGCGCCCTACCGCATGGCACCGCTTTGGGCTGTTGCAGGCAAGGGGCGTGCTTGGCTGGATTTCCAGAACGACGTGAGCGTGAAGGACATCAAGCAAGCGGCGATCGAGAACTTTCGGTCGGTCGAGCATATGAAACGCTATACCACACAAGGGATGGCGACGGATCAGGGCAAGAACTCGAACGTCGGCGCCTTGGCTGTGCTGGCCGATGCCACTGGGCGCGGCATTCCCGAGACAGGGACGACGACATTCCGGCCACCTTATTCGCCGGTGAGCATCGCAGCGATGGGCGCGGGGGCGCAGGGTGCGGGCTTTGCGCCGCAGCGGTTTACCACATCGCACAGCGCCAGCGTTGAGGCGGGCGCGCCGATGATCGAGGCGGGGCTGTGGTACCGCCCCAGCTATTTCCCGAAGGCAGGGGAAAAGACATGGCGACAGTCCTGTGACCGTGAGGTGGGCTATGTCCGCAAGGCGGTTGGCATCTGCGATGTGTCGACACTGGGCAAGATCGACATTCAGGGGCCGGATGCGGCGGCCTTGCTGGATTTCGTTTACACCAACATGTTTTCGACGCTGAAGGTCGGGCGCGTGCGCTATGGGCTGATGCTGCGCGAAGATGGGGCCGTGATGGATGACGGCACCTGCGCACGGCTGGGGGACCAGCATTTCGTGATGACCACCACGACAGCGGCGGCGGGTGCGGTGATGAAACATCTGGAGTTTGTAGCACAATGTCTGCACCCCGAATGGCGCGTTGCGATGACATCGGTGACCGAGCAATGGGCGCAGTTTGCGGTTGCGGGACCAAAGTCGCGCGAGCTGTTGAACGGGGTGCTGGACGCGCCGATCGACAATGACAGCTGGCCGTTCATGGCCTGCGGCGACACGTCGGTTCTGGGCGTCAAAGGGCGGCTGTTCCGGATATCGTTCTCGGGTGAGCATGCTTACGAGATCGCGGTGCCTGCGCGCTATGGCGAGAGCCTGTTTCGCGAGCTGGTTGCCCGTGCCCAAGGGCTGGGCGGCGGGGCTTACGGGATGGAGGCGCTGAATGTGCTGCGCATCGAAAAGGGGTTCATCACCCATTCAGAAATCCACGGGCGCACGACGGCGTTTGATGTGGGGATGGCAGGCATGATCTCGGCCAAGAAAGACTGCATCGGCAAGGTCATGGCATCGCGGCCCGGATTGGTTGCTGCAGACCGCGAACGGTTGGTGGGGATGCGGCCCGTGGGGGCGGTAAAGCTGCTGAGTGCGGGCGCGCATATCTTTGAGAAGGGTGCCGACGCGGTACGGGAGAATGATCAGGGCTATGTCACCTCGGTCTGTTTCTCGCCCGAGGTTGGCACCTATGTCGGTTTGGGGTTCGTCAAGAACGGGCCAGAGCGTTACGGCGAGGTGATGCGCGTGGTTGATCATCTGCGTGATTTGGAGGTCGAGGTGGAAATCTGCCCGCCTGTGTTCTTTGACCCTGAGGGAGGGCGTGCCCGTGGCTGAACTGAAACCAAGGACAGCTTGTGAAGAAGCTCTGCCGCTTGAGATTGGGGCGACGCAGCTGGTGGAGCTTGATTTGGGGCCGATAACATCGGTCATGGTTTGGGGATCAGAGCAGGACGTATCAGCTGCGATGAAGACCGCACATGGGGTATCGTTTCCCAAGCCCAACCGCAGCAATGGCACGGATGCAACCCGCTGCGTTTGGTTCGGGCGCAATCAGGCGGTCTTGATCGGGATTGCACCGGATGCCAGCCTTGGCCAGCACGCTGCGGTGGTTGATCAAAGCGATGCGTGGTGTGCTGTGTCGCTCAGCGGGGGCACCGCCGAGGATGTTCTGGCGCGATTGGTGCCCGTGGACCTGCGCCGCGCGCAGTTCAAGCGGGGGCATACGGTGCGGACGCAGGTCGGGCATATGATGACCTCTGTCACGCGCACTGGACCGGACAGTTTTATGATCCTTGTTTTCCGGTCGATGGCGGTTACCTTGATCCACGAGCTGAAACAGGCGATGCAGTCTGTTGCTGCGCGCCGCGCATAAGGCGTTTGCCGCAGCGGTAGAAAGACTTGGAGACGTAGAATGAAGATTGTTACAGTCGCGGTTATTACGGGGATTTTGGCCAGTGGTGCCCCTGTTTTGGCACAGACGGCGAAAGAAACCGACTGCGCCTATCAGGCCGATGTCGTCGATGCTGTGCGTCAAGCGCGGCTGGCGCGGGTCAATGAACGCAAGGTGGCAGCGCATGTTAAGGCAGCCGCGCATAGCTGGCCCGAGAAGTATATGGCAATCGTGCCGTTGGTGACCCCGTGGGTTTACGAGATGAAAATGCGCGATGTGAAAGCCAGTGATCTGGGCGCTGCCTGGAAAGAAATGTGTTTGGGCCAATAGGGTCAGATACCTTGGCTTAGGTTCCGAGGGGGCCAGCCCCCATCGCCCTGAGGGGCGATCCCCCCGGAGTTTATTTAGCAAAATGAAGCAGCGGTTTCGCGCATAGGGTTCTGGACTCTGTGCCTGCGCGGCCAATATATAGTGTTATGAGCCTGCCCCCTGGATTTTTAGATGAATTGCGAAGCCGTTCCAGCCTGTCTCAGGTGGTGGGGCGCAAAGTCATGTGGGATGCGCGCAAGTCCAATCAGGGCAAGGGCGATATGTGGGCCCCGTGCCCGTTCCATCAGGAAAAATCGGCCAGTTTCCATGTCGATGACCGCAAGGGGTTTTATTATTGCTTTGGCTGCCACGCCAAGGGCGATGCGATTTCCTTTGTCCGCGAGACTGAGAATGTAAGCTTTATGGAGGCGGTCGAGATTTTGGCACGTGAGGCCGGGATGCCGGTGCCAAAGCAGGACCCGCGCGCGCAGGAGAAATCCGATAAACGCACGCAATTGGCCGAAGTGATGGAGCAGGCGGTTCAGTTTTTCCGGTTGCAGTTGCAAACCGGTGGGGCCGGTGCAGCGCGGGATTATCTGGCACGGCGCGGGTTATCTGCACAGGCGCTGGAACGCTGGGAGATCGGCTTTGCTGCAGATCAGTGGCAGGGGTTGTGGGATCATCTGAAGGCCAAGGGCGTCGAGGACGAGCTGATCTTTGGCGCGGGTTTGGCCAAGCCATCGACCAAGGGTGGGCGGCCCTATGATACGTTTCGCGGGCGGATTATCTATCCGATCCGCGATGCCCGAGGGCGGGCGATTGCCTTTGGCGGACGGGCGATGGACCCGAATGACAACGCCAAATATCTGAATTCGCCCGAGACGGAATTGTTCGACAAGGGCCGCAGTCTATACAACGTCAAAGAGGCGCGCACGGCGGCGGGGCAGGGGCAACCGTTGTTGGTGGCCGAAGGGTATATGGATGTGATCGCGTTGGTCGAGGCCGGGTTTGGTGCAGCCGTTGCCCCGCTTGGTACGGCGATCACCGAGAGCCAGTTGCAGATGCTGTGGCGGATTTCGCCCGAACCGATCATCACGATGGACGGGGATACTGCTGGTCAGCGGGCGGCCTTGCGTCTGATTGATCTGGCGCTGCCGTTGCTGGAGGCAGGGCAAAGTTTGCGTTTCGCGATGATGCCCGAGGGGCAAGACCCCGATGATCTGCTGCGTGCACATGGCGCGCCGGCCCTGCAAAGGCTGCTGGATGGGGCGATGCCCATGGTGCGGCTGTTGTGGCAGCGCGAGACGGAAGGAAGGGTTTTCGACAGCCCAGAACGCAAAGCCGCGCTGGACAAGGCGCTGCGCGAGAAGATCATGCTGATCAAGGATCCGTCGATCCGCAGCCATTATGGTCAGGAAATCAAAGACCTGCGCTATCAGCTATTCCGGCCGCAACAGGCGAAAAAGACGTTCACGCCGGGCCCACGCAGGGAAGGGCAGGGGCGTTGGAACGCGGCACCACAAGGGCCGTCCCCCAGTGCAAAGGCATCTATTTTGGTGACCGCGGCAGGGTTGGGCGCGACTGAGCACTTGCGCGAGGCGGTGATCTTGTGTGCATTGTTGGGAAGCCCGGGACTGGTCGAGGAATTCGAAACCGGGCTGGCGGCAATGCAGTGTCAGGATAGTCATCATGCGCGGATCAGGGATTTGATGTTGCGCCACATGCATCTGGACCCCGCTGCGTTGCGCGAAAAGATATACAGCGCACTGGGCGAGCAAACCCTTGAAAATATGACATCGCAACGCCACGTTGCTGTGACGCCGTGCATCAGGACCCCCGGCAATATTGAAATGACCCGCATGACTGTCGCCGAGGAGTTGGGCAAGCTGGAAGCTGTGCGCGGGCTTGATGCCGAGATCGCTGATGCCATGGAAGATTTGACCGGCGTGGCCGACGAAGGGCTGACATGGCGGTTGAGTGAAGCGGCGCGAAATGCCGACCGTGCGCAGCGCAGCGGACAAGAAGATACGGCTGAATATGACATCGCGGAAAACGGTGCGCATATCAGCCGGGATGAGCGCAGCGCCTTTGATGCGTTGATCGGGGCGATCCGTGGCAAGGGCGCTGACGACAATAAATGACCCCTGCGTGGCTTTTTCGCCGGGATGTTTAATAAAAAGCAGGGTAACGGGTTTAAGAATCACCCAGAACCCCGCATGATTCGGAAAATTTCGAATCACTATGTGTGATTCGCTTATGTTCGCTGGAGGAAGCTTAATGGCCGCCAAAGATACTAATGAAGACGCGAAGTCTGACGATCAGGATGCCGGCCACTCGCTCGACATGAGCCAAGCTGCCGTCAAGAAGATGATCGGTGACGCCCGTGAAAAGGGCTATATCACCTATGATCAGCTGAACACGGTTTTGCCGCCCGAGCAGGTAAGTTCGGAACAAATCGAAGACGTGATGTCGATGCTGTCAGAGATGGGCATTAACATCATCGAAGACGAAGACGCCGAGGAAGAAGAAGCCAAGGGCGGTACGGATGTTGCCACCACGGACAGCAACCGCGATGTAACGCTGTCGGCGTCGACGTCCGAAAAGCTGGACCGTACGGATGACCCTGTCCGCATGTATCTGCGTGAAATGGGGTCGGTCGAACTGCTGAGCCGCGAGGGCGAAATTGCCATCGCCAAGCGGATCGAGGCCGGTCGCAACACCATGATCGCGGGGCTTTGTGAAAGCCCGCTGACATTCCAGGCGATCACGATCTGGCGCGACGAACTTTTGTCCGAAGATATTTTGCTGCGTGATGTGATCGACCTTGAAGCGACCTTTGGCACTCAGATGGGCGAGGAAGAGACCACGCCGGTTGTTCCTGCCGTACCCGGAGCCGAGGCCAAGCCTTCCGAAGAAAAAAGCGAAGTCGATGCGGACGGCAATCCGATTTCCAGCGATGCCGACGATGATGACGATGAAGACGAACAGGCCAACATGTCGCTGGCCGCGATGGAAGCCGCGCTTAAGCCTCAAGTGCTTGAAGCGTTGGATATCATTGCCGACGACTATGTTCGCCTAAGCGAAATTCAGGACAGCCGGATTTCCGCGACCCTGAACGAAGACGGGACATTCTCGAAAAAAGACGAGGAAGAGTACCAAAAGGTCCGGTCCGAAATCGTCTTGCTGGTGAATGAACTGCACCTGCACAACAACCGTATCGAAGCCCTAATTGACCAGCTTTACGGCATCAACCGCCGCATCATGCAGATCGACTCTGCGATGGTGAAACTGGCCGACCAAGCACGGATCAACCGCAAGGAATTCGTCGACAACTATCGCGGTTACGAGCTTGATCCCAACTGGATGGAGCGGATGGCCGAGAAGTCCGGTCGCGGCTGGCAGATGTTCATCGAACGCTCATCCGACAAGGTTGACGAACTACGCTCTGACATGGCGCAGGTCGGTCAGTATGTTGGTCTTGATATCTCTGAATTCCGCCGCATCGTGCAGCAGGTTCAGAAGGGCGAAAAAGAGGCCCGTCAGGCCAAGAAAGAAATGGTCGAAGCAAACCTGCGTCTGGTTATCTCGATCGCGAAAAAATACACGAACCGCGGCCTGCAATTCCTTGATCTTATTCAGGAAGGTAACATCGGTCTGATGAAGGCCGTTGATAAATTCGAATACCGTCGCGGTTATAAATTCAGCACCTATGCGACATGGTGGATCCGTCAGGCGATCACGCGGTCTATTGCGGATCAGGCGCGGACCATCCGTATTCCTGTGCACATGATTGAAACGATCAACAAACTGGTCCGTACCGGTCGCCAGATGCTGCACGAAATCGGTCGCGAACCAACCCCCGAGGAATTGGCAGAAAAGCTGCAAATGCCTTTGGAAAAAGTGCGCAAGGTGATGAAGATCGCCAAGGAACCGATTTCGCTGGAAACACCGATTGGCGACGAAGAAGACAGCCAGCTTGGCGATTTCATCGAGGACAAGAATGCCGTGCTGCCCTTGGACAGCGCCATTCAGGAAAACCTCAAGGAAACCACCACGCGGGTTCTGGCGTCGCTGACCCCACGCGAAGAACGTGTTTTGCGGATGCGTTTCGGCATCGGCATGAACACCGACCACACCTTGGAAGAAGTCGGCCAGCAGTTCAGCGTTACGCGCGAACGTATTCGCCAGATCGAAGCCAAGGCGTTGCGCAAGCTCAAGCACCCAAGCCGGTCGCGCAAGCTGCGGTCGTTCTTGGATCAGTAAAACAGAAGTTCAGTATTTTGAGTAAGGGGCGGGGTAATTACCCCGCCCCTTATGCGTTGTGGGATACTGTCTTGGTCGAAATGGCCGCCGGGAAACCCGGTTCCAACCACAAGTTAACGTTATGTTTTTGTTGACCCAGGCGGTTGCAACGGGTCGGCTGGCGGGAATGGATGACCAATTCATCGGTTCCGGCTGTGCTGCATAACCTAAAGGGTTCACCGTGAAGAAAAGATACGCGATCCCATTGGCATTTCTTGCGGTCGTTGGCGTGGGCTATTGGGTATATGCAACGCCGCCTTCTGCGCCGGCGCGTGTTATTCTGACCGCAGATGAAATCGTTACGATGGACCCCGACCAACCAACTGTATACGCCGTTTTGATCGAAAATGGCATCATCGCAGACGTTGGACCGCTGGACCGGCTTAGCCCGTCTGGTGATGTTGAAATCCGGCACCTTGACGGCGTGCTGACCCCCGGCCTGATTGAACCGCATACACATCCGATTGCCTCGGCGCTGCTTGGGGCATCGCTTGATATCAGCAGTTTCAAATATTCCACCCGCGCAGAGATTATGGCCGCGCTGAAAGAGGCGGCGGGTAAAACTGCGCTTACGCCGTGGCTGGTCGCCTATGGGTGGGACCCCGTCGCGCTGCCCGGTCTCACGCCGCCCACACGCGCCGAACTGGATGCGATTTCTGCGGATCGGCCGATCATCATCCTCACGCAGATGTTGCATGATGCGTATGTGAACACCGCAGCAGTGGATGCCGCCGGGATCACATTGCAAGGCAGTCTGCTGCACGAAACCATTGCGATTGACAGCGTCGTGACCAAAACCCCGTCACCAGCCCCCGCGCTGACCGAGCTGTTGGTGCGGCGTCAATTTGCCAAATATGCCCGAAACGGTTTTACGACCATTGGCGTGACCGGGGCCGTGGGGCGGCATCCTGACCAGATTGGATTGCTCAAACGGATCAGCATGGATGACAACAGCCCGCTTCGATCTTTTGTATATTTGGTTCAACGCCATCTTGACCGCTACGTGGAGACTGGGAACCCCGACTATGCGCTTGGCGGTGATCTCGACTTTGCGGTGCTGGGGGCGAAATTCTGGGTTGATGGTTCCCCCTTTACGGGGGGCGCAGCGACGGCAGAACCGTACGAACAGAATGCATTCGTAAACGATTATTTGAGCATTTCACCGGATTTCAAAGACAACATTCTGAACACCGCCGAGGATCTGGAGCAGCGGCTTTCAGAGCTGCATCAGGCGGGCTATCAAATCGCGCTGCACGTTCAGGGGGAACGCGCCGTTGATGCAGCACTGGATGCGATTGAACGCCTGCAAGACGCATATCCCATGCCCCAGCTTAGTCACCGATTAGAGCATAACGCGTTGATAACCCAACAACAGATGGCACGTGCCGCCCGCCTGAATGTGTCGCTGGGTTTCTTTATCGACCACATTTCCTATTACGGGCATGTGCTTCCGAACTTCTTTGGGGCGGATAGAATGACGCGGTATATGCCGGTGAATTCCGCATTCCAATCCGGGGCGCTTGTGACGGTGCATGGGGATCATCCCGCAACCCCCATTGATCCGGTCAATACCTTGCGCACCGCCACGACACGCCAATCATACCGAGGTGACGCCGTGTCTGGATTGTCCGAGGCGATCACCGCGTATCAGGCGTTTCAGGCCATGACGATCAACGCGGCAACCCAGTTGGGCAAACAAGATGCGTTGGGGTCTATCGCAATTGGAAAACAGGCCGATTTTGCGCTGTTCACCGGAAACCCCGTGACCGGTGATCTGAAGTCTATTGCCGTCAAGGGGACATGGAAGGATGGGCAACCGGTCGACCAACGGAATGTGAGCTGGCTTAAACCGGGGCTGGTGCTCAGCACTATTGGCAGCTTGTTGGGGCTGTCGGGGTCGTAAGGGGGCGGTGCAGACGGATATTGAGCCGAGTTCTGTATTGGCCTAGCGTAACGCAGTAAACCGGTTGCAGTGGCCCAACCTTGGGGAAAGGAACACGGAGCATGATTGCCTATGTCACCGTCGGAGCTGACGATATTGCGCGCGCGAAACGGTTCTACTCTGCGTTTCTGCCTGCCCTTGATTACGCGCTAAAAGAGGGGCCCGAGGGGTTAAGCTATGCGCTGCCCGTCGCGCCGGGTCAGTCCGTCGTCCTGCCGGATTTCTACGTTAAACCAACCTTTGACGGGCATCCGGCGTCGGCTGGGAACGGCGCTATGATCGCGTTTGAGGCACACAGTCAAAGCCAGGTTCGCGTCCTTCACGCTGCTGCACTTGCCGCTGGCGGACTGGACGAGGGCCAGCCCGGCTTTCGCGCCTCATATGGACCTCATTTTTATGTCGGCTATCTTCGCGATCCTCAGGGTAACAAGATCGCTCTGTTCTCTAACAATCCGGTTGAGCCGGGGCGGGACGGATAAGGCGGGCACTGATCGCGCGCCGTTTGGATGCCTGACCTAGCGGCACATGGTACGGCGCATTTGCAGCCTTTTGCCCAGTTTCAGATTTTCAGACCCGCTCCAACGGAAAATAGGGTTTTTCGGGATAAACTGACCGTATGATATCTCCCGCCTTTACGATCCCTCCGGCCTTAGCCACCGTCATAATGCCGGACTTTCGAATAAGTTCACCGCTCAGACCTTTCGACAACACGGCGGACAGAAGCCCCGCTTGAAAGTCATTGATCTGTTTGCAGGGGTTTCTTAAGCCCGTTACTTCAAGCTTCACCGTCTCACCAATGTGCAAAATGGTTCCACGAGGGAGCGCCAGTAGATCAATACCAACGGTCGTAATATTTTCTCCCAAATCGGCAGGTTTGACGTCAAACCCTTGTGCACCGACCTCATCGAACAGCTCTGAATGGATCAAGTGAACTTGTCGAAGGTTGGGTTGCGTTGGATCAATCGCAACGCGAGAACGGTGCATTACAGTTTCACCAAGGTGAGCATCACCCTCGACGCCTAATCCGTCGATAATTCGAATTTCGGAGGCCACTTTCTTGGAAAAACGGTGGGTGCCATCGCGGGCCACGGCAACTACTTTTCCGGTCAACAGTGCGTCTCCGATCTATATCAAACTGAATAGCCGCACATTCGCTGCCGCAACAAAGGATGTCAAACGGGGCTCAAACCGCCCACCTACAACGGCAAGACACCAGTCACCGAGCTGTGATTTTGTTATTTGCAATGCGGCACTATCTTAAGGACAGCCGCCGAAAAGGAGATACTTAAATGCGTTCAATTCTTGCTGCCGCAATCTGCGCAACAGTGCCTTTCGCGGCCCACGCGCAAAGCTATGAGGCGATAAACCAATTGAATGTCATCCCGCTTGGCGGATCAAGCTTTGAGGTGATCGAGTCCAGGGGACAGGGGCCCAGTGGCATCTGGTGTGCCGCCGCAAGCTATGCGCAGGATCGGCTTGGGCTTACCAATTCAACACGGATGTATATCAAGACCCCGCGTGGCCCATCGATCAGCGGTACCGGTCGCACTGGTGTTGTTTTCACCACCGACCCAAACGATCTGCCGAGCCCGCCAAGAAAATCTTATTCGATCAGTGTTGATCAGCAAAGCATTGGCCTGACCATCGGCCATAGCATCCAGTATTGCCAAGATTATATCATCGAATTGAACGACCTATAGGTGATGGAGCCTCATATGAAACGTAGTATTGCAGCCGTGATTACCGTCACGTTGTTGGCCGGGCCTTTGGCGGCGCAGGGGTATCCGGCGAATGGTCGGTTACATTTTACGCCGCTTGAAAACGGCGTCCGGATCGAAGGTCGCACGGGCTTTGGCGCGCGTGGTATTTGGTGTGCTGCTGCGGATTATGCCCGCGATCAGCTTGGCGCGCGTGGCGATCAAGACATTTACGTGAGCGAGCCGCGCGTTCGCGGGCTTGGCCAATCTAACGCCGTGTCCTTTACGCTTGATCCGACAGGGCTTACTCCGTCGGATGTGGTCATAATCGGCCCATCGCTTGGCCGCCAAGGGGCAAGGTTGTCTGTCGGGCATGCCTTGTCATTCTGCGTTGATTTTTACCTGCCCAATCGCTGACCGGTGGTTGTCTGTGCAGCGTTGCGGGCCTAATCTACCCCGATGATGTCAGAGTTTCAGATAACCACCCACGGGCAAGGCTTGTATGAATTTACAGGCGACGTGGCGCGCTGGCTGAACGGTCAATCAGACGGGCTGCTGACGTTGATGGTGCGCCATACCTCTGCGTCCTTGTTGATACAGGAAAATGCTGATCCGGATGTGCAGCGCGATTTGATGGCGTTCTTTAGCCGTGCGATTCCGCGTGGTGATGACCCGTCGATGTCATACCTGACACATACATTGGAAGGGCCAGATGACATGCCCGCCCATATCAAAGCGGCGATGCTGCCCATCAGCCTTTCAATCCCTGTTCAGGCTGGGGTGATGATGCTGGGAACATGGCAGGGCATCTATCTGTTCGAGCATCGCGACGCACCTCACGTCAGGCGCGTCGCGGCACATTTTGCGGCGTCCTAGCCCAAGGCTTATCCCACCGGCATCAGATGAATTTCACGCACGGCGACATGGGCAGGGGCCTCAAGCGCGTGCATGACCGCCGATGCCACATCATCGGGTTGCAGCTTGTCCGGCTTAGCCTCGTCAAAAAACGCGGTGTTCACCATGCCGGGGGACACCACCATGCAGCGCCCACCCCATTCGGCCATCTCATCCGCCAGATTGCCCGCGAAACCGTGGATAAAGAATTTCGTCGCACCATAAATCGACCCTTTGATATGACGACGCCCCGCCGCCGATCCGGTCACCATATACTGCCCGGTTGTTTTGCGCAGATGCGGCATTGCTGCATGTGCTGTGTAGAGCGCACCCATTACGTTTAGATCGACCATGGATTTCCAGTCTTCCGGGTCGCCCTTTTCCGTGCCGCCCTGTGCCGTGCCACGGCCCGCGTTGGCAAACACCGCGTCCACTTGGCCAAACTTGTCGGCCAGCTTGTCCAGCGCTTCCTTTTGCGCATCATAGGAGGTGGCATCGCCGGGCAGAGCCATCGCCTGATCGCCGATCTCATCCACCAACGCGTTCAGCTTATCCTCGCTTCGGGCGAACAGGCCGACGTTCCAGCCGGCAGCCGCCGCTGCCTTGGCTGTCGCGGCACCGATGCCGCTGGATGCGCCTGTGATGAATAGGGTCTTGGTCATGATGATCTCCTGATTTTTGCGTCGTTCCGGGGCCAACGCGTGGCACAGCTGTTGGGTTCATGTCACTTTTCAAAACACAACATCTAGCGGCGCATTTCGCCCCTACCCAAAACTCTGCGGGTATCCTATAGTTCTAGACAAGAGGGCGAGCAGCCCCACTATTGAGGCAGATCAGAAAATAAAGGGGAACGGCCATGCGCTGCCCGTTTTGCGGAAATATAGATACCCAAGTCAAAGACAGCCGCCCGGCCGAGGATCACGTATCCATTCGCCGTCGCCGTTTTTGCCCGGCCTGTGGTGGCCGTTTCACGACATATGAACGTGTGCAGTTGCGCGATCTCGTCGTCATCAAAAGCTCTGGCAAACGCGAAGACTTTGACCGCGACAAGCTCGAACGCTCCATCCGCATCTCGATGCAGAAACGCCCGATTGATCCCGAACGGATCGATCAGATGATTTCGGGCATCGTGCGCCGTCTGGAAAGCATGGGCGAAACCGACATCGGCTCCAAGCAAATCGGCGAGATCGTGATGGAGGCCTTGGCCCGCATCGACACCGTCGCCTATGTGCGGTTCGCGAGCGTCTACAAGAACTTCCAAGCGGCGGATGATTTCGATAAATTCGTTCAGGAATTGCGCCCCGACGTTCCACCAGAAGAGTGACAATCGCAGCCGACATCCGGTTCATGGCGCTTGCCCTGTCTTTGGGCAAACGGGGGGAGGGGGCCGTCTGGCCCAACCCCGCCGTGGGCTGCGTCATTGTACAAGGCACCCGTATCGTCGGGCGCGGCTGGACCAAACCCGGCGGGCGTCCCCACGCGGAAACCGAAGCGTTACACCAGGCGGGCAAGGCGGCCCAAGGTGCCACGGCTTATGTCACGCTAGAACCTTGCGCGCATACTGGCAAAACGCCCCCCTGTGCGCAGGCCCTGATCGATGCACAGATTGCACGCGTGGTAATTGCCTGCACCGATACCGATCCACGCGTCAGCGGTCAGGGTATCGCGATGTTGCAAGCCGCCGACATCACGGTCGAGGTCGGACTTTCCGAGGACCAAGCCCGCGCCGATCACATCGGTTTCTTCTCCAAGGTTGATTTAGGCCGCCCCATGGTCACGCTGAAACTGGCAAGCAGCTTTGACGGGCGCATTGCGACGGCCACAGGCGATAGCCAATGGATCACAGCAGCCCCGGCACGTCGCTTGGTGCATGCCATGCGCGCGCGCCATGATGCGGTGATGGTGGGCGGCGGCACGGCCCGCAAAGACGACCCCAGCCTGAATGTGCGCGATCTTGGTGTTGACCGGCAACCGGCGCGTATCGTGATCAGCAAACATCTCGATCTGCCGCTGGCGGGCAAGTTGGCGCAGACCGCAGCACAGATCCCGCTCTTGCTCTGCCACGCCCGTACCGCAGACCCGCAACTCGTCAAGGCTTGGCAAGGCATCGGGGCGACCCTGATCCCCTGCGCCACCCGCGCCGGGCAAATCAACCCAGATGACCTGCTGCAAAACCTCGGTGCCCACGGGTTGACCCGCATTTTCTGCGAGGGCGGCGGCGGCCTTGCCGCCACCTTGCTGAATGCAGGGCTGGTGGACCGCCTTGTGGGTTTTACCGCAGGCGTCACCATCGGCTCTGACGGTATCTCTTCCATCGGCCCGCTGGGTATCAGACACCTCGCAAACGCCCCCCGTTTCACGCTGACCTCAACCCAAGCAATCGGCCCGGATGTCTTGCACATCTGGGATCGCGCCTGACCTTCTTATTCCAAATGGTCTAAAATCCCGGGGGTGTGGGGGCTGGCCCCCACGTGCTGACTTGTTTGGGGCTGGCCCGCAATCCAACACTTACCCCTTGCGCCACAAATGTGCTTTACTGGCAAAGACTCCCTGAACCTTGGCCAACAGCCGATTTGCCATACCGGGATGGGGAACATCGCCGTTGCTCAACCGCTCCAACACAACTTCGACCGGGCAGGCACTGCCGCTGCGCGGATCAAAGTAGCGGGGATAATCAATCAATGTTGCGTGAACCAACCCTTCTAGGGTCACCTTGGCGCGGCGGCGCGCGGGCACGTCGCCACGATCATCAGACAGCCCCCAGCCCGCATAAAACGGCATCCCCAGCGTGACGACTTTGATGCCCCGCACAAGTGCCTCAAACCCCAAAAGCGATGTCATGGTCCAAACCTCGTCAACATGGGCAAGTGCTGCGATGGGATCGGCGTGGCTTAGCACGACATCGGCCAGACCGTTTGCATCAACGGTCCCGCTGCGCAGCCCAGCCTCGACGTCGGGATGCGGTTTATAGAGGATCACAGCAGCCGGATGCGCGGCCCGTACCGCCTGCAACAGCCCAAGATTGGTCGATACTGCGCCGGTGCCGGTTTTGATTGATGCATCGTCCTCGACTTGGCCCGGCACCAATATACGGTGCCCTTTCGGAAGGTTCTGCAAGTCTGCGGCACCGCCAAGGTTATATTTGCTTACCCCGCTGGCGCGCAACGCAGCGATCAGACGTTCGGCCCGCATCTGTTGGTCGGGGCGCAGGGTTTGCCGCGTCTCGATCCATTTTTCCAGCCGACTGGGCTGGCGTGGGTCATAGTAAATGCCCAGATCGTCGCAAACCAACGATAGCGGGGGTATCAGATCGGCCCCCAACCCGCGCGAGCGCAAGAACCCGTCTTCGACCCGAACGGCACCGTCGTGATCGCTGCCAGCCTTGCCAGCCCAAACCATCCTCGGCTTGCCCGTCGCTCGCGCCCGCGTCGGATCATCTTGGAACACGACAGGTGACCAAGTGCCAAAGAACCGTTGCAGGGGCCGACGTTTCCACAGCCGCATGGCCGACGCCGTCCAACCGTTGTGATCTTCGCGCCAGGCGCGGGTTTGCGCGGCCAGTGCTTCGATGGCGGTTTCCAGATCACACAGCCGGTCGCGGTGCGGATCATACCATGTGGGATATAAAATCATCGCCGCCGCAAACAGCTGCGCGCGGGTTAATGTGCGTTGGCGGCGTTGCACGGGAAATGCGTCATCGGTCAGGCCCCAGCCTGCATAAAACGGCTGGCCAAAGACGCGGGGTTTATGGCCCGCGAAAATCGCCTCGAACGCCATTTGCGACGATACCGTATAGACGCCTACGGCCCCCTCAAACAGCGCCCATGGGCTGATCGGCGCGCTTAGCAACGTTATCCGGTCATTGGCGTCTTCTGGCCCGAAATGTCCGGCACGGTAGCCTTTGGCCGTCTCGGGGTGGGTTTTGATCAGGATGCGCGCACCGGGGTTTTCCTGTTGTGCGAATACCAGCATTTCCAGAAACCGCGACCGGTCTGCGCCGGATGCGGTCACGGATGCATCGCCGCGGGTCTGGTCGATCACCAGCACATAGCCGGGGTCCGGCGCGGGCAGGTCGGTGTCAAAGGCAGTGTATTTGGTCAACTGCGCCTCGATCATGCGGGCCATGCAGCCGCGCGCGCGGTTTAGCAGCGCCGTATCATCCAGCGGATGGGTGGCCAACAGGGTTTCCAGATCGGACGGGCAGGACGGATCAAAATGCGCAGCTTTGGTGTCGATCAGCAGCCCCAAGGGCGGCTCTCCTGCGCGGCCGGGAAACAGCGAGCGCAGCATCGCGTCCTCAACGCGCACAACAGGCACGTCACGTTTGGCGGCAATCGCGAGGCCGCGATGTGCGGTGGGGGAATTGCCCCAGATCGCGACAGCATCCCCGTCGCGTGGCAGGCCAAGATGGATGGAATATCCCGACAGCTGCAAAATCCGGCGCAGGCGTTTTTGCCTCAGAAACCCGCCGTTATACACAAAAAGCCGCCGGTCCTTTTGAGGTCCGGCGGCGGGGATATCGTATGTCTCAGGCCCTAAAGCCATGTTTGCGATCAGTCGCTCGAGGCGAGATTGCTCAAGCTGTTGAGCGAGCCTGCAGGGCCAGTGATCGAGGAGATAACTTTGCTCCACTGGGTGAACGGCGCTTCGGTAACGTAAAGCGTGTCGCCATCGCGGATCACAAAGTCACGGGCCATGAACATGCCGTTGGGCTTGGTCAGGTTCAGCACATAGACAAGGCGTTGCGCCCCTTGCAGATCGTTGCGGCCCAGAACCTGTGCGGCGACTTCTTGGGGTTCATTGCGGAACACAAATACGCCGGTCGGATCGGCCGAGCGCGCATTCAAGCCGCCAACCTGTGCAAGGCCTTCTAGGGCGGACAGGTTTTGCGATTCAAACGGGACCCTTTGTTGCGCTCCGGTGGCCCCTAGTGCTGTGAATGAACGTGTGTCTTCTTCGACCAGAATGCGATCACCACCGCGCAGGGCGATGTCCAGCTCGGGATGTTCATACAGGTCTTCGAACCAGATTTTGCCACGTTGCCCGCCGCGCAGAACGGTGACCTGAGCAATTTCCGGCGTGATCGACACGCCGCCGGCACGCGCCAGCATGGTCGACAAGGTACGCGTCGGACGTTCAATGGCATAGACGCCTTGGGCACCGACGGATCCGATTAGGGATACTGTCGCACCGTCGCCTGCAATGCGGCGTACCTGAACCTGCGGATCGGGTGTTTGTTCGGACAGACGTTCGGTGATGATGCGGCGGATCGCTTCGGGGGAATTGCCCGATGCCTTGATGCGCCCGGCATAGGGCACAAAGATAAAGCCGGCACCGTCAACTTGTACTTCTTCCAACAAGGTGGCGTTGCTGGCCGGATTGGCAAGCAGCCCGTCATCGACATTTTCCCAGATTGTCAGGCCCAATGTATCGCCGGCATTGATCGTATCCGAACCGATTTGCCCTGCGTTAATAAAGGCTTGGCTAAAGCCCAAGGCGGGGGTCACGGCGGTTGCACGGGACACGCGGTCATTGACTTCGACGATGAATGCGTCGCCGTCGCGCTGCACGGAGCCGGAATAAATCTGACGTTTATTTGGGCCGACTTGCGGCAAGCCACATGACGATATCACGGCCACTGCCGCAAGAACTGCGATGGGACGTGCCCACCGAAAAGATACGGATTTCACTGCCCGGTCTCCTCGACCTATTCAAATTCTGCCTCAAGATCGCCGATTGTTTCGACGTAATTTGGGACAACCTATCGCAGTTCAGATCAAAAATCTACTGTTTGTAAGGGATTGGCCTAAGTTACAGCGCGCAACTGTTGCCGGGGGGCCGCGGTGCCCCGTTCAAGGGCCTCATAGGGGTCATGATCGGCCAGCATCATATCCACAACTTGGCGTAATAACTGGGTCCGCCCTCGGGTGGCATAGAACCCACCGGGCAGCTGCGACGTCTCGAGCAGATAGCGACGGTAGTCCTTGTAGGCCTTGTTGTCCGGGCGGGCGGCCGCTGCAAAAAATTCTGTCAACGGTTGATCGGATACGAATTCGGGCTTGGAATAAACGGCGCGACCAAACACCTTGAGCGGGATACCGCGCCAGAGCACTTGCTGGCCCGCGGTTGAATTCACCGTCACGGCAGTGCGCGCATCGTTCAAAAGCTGCGCCAGCTTGCCGCCACGCACGTAATGCACCCGGTCTGACACACCCAGTTCGCTGGCAATGCGTTTGAGGTCGCGGCGCACGGGGGCGCGGCCGTCTTCCAGCGGGTGTGCCTTGACCACCAGATGGTGATGGCGCGGCGCGCCGCTTGCAAACCCTTCAAGCACGAGACGCAGGAAATCCGACATCGTATCGAACTTGGAGTGTTCTTGAAACGAGCTGTCATGTTCCAGCTGCAACAAGGCCAGATGATAGGGGAATCCCCCCAACCGAACGCGCATTGTGGCGATCAGCCGGTCCAAGGCCAACAGGGGCATCAACAACAATCGCTTGATGTACAGGCCGAATTCTTTGGTCACCGGGATGCTGCGGTGGGGGCGGAAATTGCGATAATCGCCGTTCCGCGCAAGGATAAACCAGTGATACAGCGCGCCATAAAATACATGCTGGCGCATGTCGCCCCAGTGACCGGGAGGCAAGGGGGCCTCCATGTCGGAATTGGCCAGTGCTGCTTGCATCTGGTCGATGGTCATATCCATCAGGCGAGAATTGCCGTTTGACCCGCCGCGCTCGTAGGTGACCCAGTAGGGCCGCATATAGCCTTCCTCGAACACATGCACGGTCAGGCCACGGGCTTTGGCCTCGGCCACCGCCTGCGCGTGGATGGGGCGTGTGTCGCCGTACAGCACAATATCAGTGACACCTTTGTCGGCGAGCAGTCCAACAAAGGTGTCTTTCCAAGCGTCCGCCTTACCCCGAAACGGGATATAGCTGGCCGGATGAAACCAGAATGCCCGATCACCAGCGTTAAAACCTACGCGCCACACCTCAGACCCGGCAAGCCGAAGCATTTTACCCAACCTGTTAAAGAAGGGGCCATGGGGACCTTGCAAAAACAAGAAAACCCTATGATCTGAAGGGGCGGAGTTCATCTATGGCTTTCGGTTCAATATGGTTAACGAAGGTATACCCACTCAATTAGGGCTAAAATGGGGCACTGTTGCGGACTTGTCATGATCGGGGCGGGGGGCTAACTCCTTGGGGAATAGATAAAGGGCTGCGTATGTTTACAGGAATTATCACAGACGTCGGGAAAATCGCAACGCTTGTACAAGAAGGTGACCTGCGTGCGCGCATCGAGACCGGATATGATACAAGCCGGATCGATATGGGCGCGTCCATCGCCAGCGATGGCGTCTGCCTGACTGTCGTGGATCTGGGGCCCAATTGGTACGAAGTACAAATCAGCGCTGAAACCGTTGAGAAAACTAACCTTGGCGACTGGACGCCGGGGCGACGGCTGAATCTTGAGCGGGCGCTTAAGGTCGGGGATGAACTGGGTGGGCACATCGTATCGGGCCATGTTGATGGCGTGGCCGAGGTGATCGCGATGCAGGATGACGGTGACAGCACCCGCGTCACCCTGCGCGCACCGCTTGCGCTTGCACGGTTTATCGCGCCGAAAGGATCGGTTGCGCTGAATGGCACGTCCTTGACCGTGAACGAGGTGAACGGTTGTGATTTCGGCATCAACTTTATCCCCCATACCAAAGAAGTAACGACATGGGGCGATGTAGCGGTCGGGGACCGCATCAACCTCGAGATTGATACATTGGCGCGGTATGTCGCGCGGCTGGCAGAAATGTCATGACCGCGGGGATCGGCCATAACAACGGCCCCAGCATGGAAGCCGGCCATAAATGGCGCAGCTTCCAATGGCAAAAAGCGCGCGAAGCAGCGATGCCAAAGACGATCCCGCTGATGGTGGTCAAGATGCGCGTCAAACGGGCACGCGAGTTGGGGCTGGATTACAAAGCATATGCCGCAATCCGTCAGGCCACGGGGCGTGATATTCTGGCGTTGCTGTTTTCAAACAATGCGCTGCGGGTCGTGCGCGCGGATGCGCCGCAAATGCCGGTACGTCAGGCCGATGTGTTGACGGCTGTTCAGGGCGCGCAAAAGCTGGCGCTGGTGCATCGTCCGCTGGTTCCGGCAAGGATCGGCGCGGCCAACCCCGCGTTGGATTTTGTCGATCAGGCCCCCAAATTCACCGACAGCTGGTCTGATATGCGCGATCATCTGAATGATGCGGTGCAGGGCCGCAAGCTGGCTGGGGATCAGGTATTGATCATCGGCGACACCGCGATTGAACGCGACTGGTCCGCGGCAAGCAAAGCCGCGGGATACCTTGCCGCGGGGCGGTATTTCGGGGCAGGGGCCTAACGCGGGCAGCTGCGCGCAAATGACGCCGCGGAATTGAGTTTATTTGGCAAAATGAAGTAGGGGCGTTGGTGTGCCTGCTCTGGCAAAGTGGTGCGTGGTGGGCTATGTGCCAGATCACGTGACGCAAGAGGAATGCCCCATGCAATTTGAAACGCCCGGCCCGGTTGAAACTGAATTGTCATCGGCCATCTCTCCTATTGAAGAGATCATCGAAGAGGCCCGGCAGGGTCGTATGTTTGTGCTGGTCGATCATGAGGACCGCGAAAACGAGGGCGATCTGGTGATCCCCGCGCAGTTTGCCGATGCGGCTGCAATTAACTTTATGGCCACCCACGGGCGCGGATTGATTTGTTTGCCCCTGACCGAACAGCGGGTGGATAAGCTGGGATTGCCGATGATGGCGGTCAATAACTCGGCCCGCCACGAGACCGCATTTACGGTGTCTATTGAGGCCCGCGAAGGCGTGACAACCGGCATTTCCGCAGCAGACCGTGCGCTGACGGTGCAGGCGGCAATCGACGAAGACATCGGGCCCGCAGATATCGCCACACCGGGACATGTGTTCCCCCTGCGCGCCCGTGATGGTGGCGTGCTGGTACGTGCCGGCCATACAGAGGCTGCGGTGGATATTTCGCGGCTTGCGGGTTTGCACCCCTCGGGTGTGATCTGCGAGATCATGAAGGAAGACGGCACCATGGCGCGGTTGCCAGATCTGGTTGAGTTCTGCAAAGAGCACGACATGAAGATGGGCACGATCAGCGATTTGATTGCCTACCGTCACAAGCACGACAACCTGTTGGTCGAGCGCACCAGCCGCACCGTGACATCGGCCTATGGCGGCGACTGGAAGATGCAGATCTTTACCGACGAGATCAGCGGTACCGATCACGTGGTATTGTCCAAGGGCGATTTGACCACGGACGCGCCTGTGTTGGTGCGCACCCACGCCATCAACGCGTTGGAAGATATTCTGGGCCTTGGTCCCAGCCCCGCAGATGAATTGCCCCGCGCCATGCAGATTATCGCAGACGAGGGGCGCGGTGCCGTGCTGTTGTTCCGCGACCCCGATCCGCGCCTGCGGTTCGAGGACGAGGAAGACGAGCGCCCGCGCACCATCAAACGTACGGGTTTAGGGTCGCAGATTATGGCGACGCTTGGCCTGCACGAACTGATTTTGCTGACGGATAATCCTGAAACACGCTATCTGGGTCTGGACGCCTACGGCCTTAGCATCGTGGGCACGCGCCCCATCACAACGGAGTAATCCCAATGGCTGCTACAAATCACACCACATTGGTCACGCCGCAGTTCGACAAACCCGTTAAGGTTTTGATCGTCTTGTCGCCCTATTATTCCGACATCGCGGATGGATTGCTAAAAGGGGCCAAAGCCGAATTGGAAGCTGCCGGCGTTGAATGGGATGTGGTTGAAATGCCCGGTGCGTTGGAAATTCCGACCGCCATCGGCATTTCGGACCGCAAAAGCAACTTTGACGGCTATGTCGCCCTTGGCTGTGTGATCCGTGGGGAAACAACCCATTACGAGACCGTGTGCAATGACAGCAGCCGTGCGCTGCAATTGCTGGGCTTGCAGGGGCTGTGCATCGGCAACGGCATCCTGACCGTGGAAAATCACGAACAGGCAGCGGTGCGCGCGGATCCTGCCGGGCAAAACAAGGGCGGCGGCGCTGCTGCTGCGGCCTTGCATCTGATCGCGCTCGCCCGTAAGTGGGGCGAAATTCGCAAAGACATCGGTTTCAAGCCCCGCTCGGATGAATATCTGATGGCGGGCGACAATGACGGACCCAAGACAGCATGACACCTACCGCCGGCCTTTCGGGCAATCAAAAACGCAAGATGAAATCAGCCTCGCGGCTTTACGCGGTGCAGGCGCTGTTCCAGATGGAACATTCATCGCAAAGCTATGACACCGTGAAGGTAGAGTTCCTGAACCACCGGTTTGGGGCGACCTATGACGGCGAGGAAATGATTGACGGCGATATTCGTCATTTCTCTCAGGTGCTTGAGACGGCCGTGAACGACCAAGCCGCGATTGACCAAATGACCGACCGCGCCTTGGTTGCGAAATGGCCGATTGCCCGCATCGACCCGACCTTGCGTGCCCTGTTCCGCGCAGCGGGCGCTGAATTGCGCGATCAGGACACACCACCCAAGGTCGTGATCACCGAATACGTAGACGTCGCACGCGCGTTCTTTGAAGGCAGCGACGAGCCGAAATTCGTGAACGCGGTTCTGGATCACATGGCCCGCGAATCCCGTCCCGACGCATTCTGAATTAATTTTGGGATATCAGGTGCAGGCGCTGGTTTCAGGCGCTTGCAAAGTGTGACGGAACCACCACTGCCGTACCGTTGTATATTCCCGAGGACCTGTATGTACAGGTGGGCGCCAGGTAAAAGAACCAGGGTTCGAACAGAGCCAGCTCCCTCGGATTTGCTTAAGGCCACTGGAATGTAACTTTTACAAACAGGGCAGAACCGTCACAGCCAACAGGTAGGCCTGCGCTGGCCTCGCGACAAGGGGCTATCTTAGCTGCCGCTCGGTTTTTCTATAAAACGGTAGCGTTCCAGCTCTTGCGGCAGCAGCACATAGATTTCATCGGGCGGTGTGACCAATGCATGCTGCATGACCAGCGGATCGATGCCCATGTCATCCAGATATGCCATGACCTCGCCCTGGCCCCGTTGAATGTCTTCGACTGCGACAAAGGCAGGCAACAGCGTACTTTCCCCGAAATAATGTTGGTGAACACCCACTGAGGCATCATCGGGGATGGTGCGATTGGTGCCGGCGGCCAGCAAATAGGGGCAGGCGGAATAACAGATATCGCCAGACCGCAATGCCGTTGTCAGATCGGCATCGCGCAGATAGCGGCCCAGCAATAGCGCGTCTTGCACCGATCCGCCGGGGGAGTTCAGGATCACGCCTTGGGGTTTCGGGTCAAGCTCGGCCAGTTGTTTCTCGATCCGTTCGGCGTCGCCCGCCACTATGCCACCCTCCAGCAGCGCCCTTTCTCCGCCTTCAACCACGGTCAGCGTTAAACGGTCGGGCAGGGGCGATGATGGCATGGGTCGGCCGCCGGGCGGCGCGCGGTCGGGGCGAAAGCGCCGTGTTTGGTCACCGGGGCGCACGGGTTCGGTCAGCTCTGGCGCGCGGGGGCCAAAGCCGGGCAGGCGCAACCCATCGCGCAGGTCGCCCCAAAACAGCAGCACAGCCAGCCCCAGTTGAAAGATCAGCACCCACATCAGCACCCTGCCAATCGGGTTGCGTTTGGGCGTGTCGGCTGTGTCGCTCATGATGATTTCAACGGGGTGACACGCGGCGGGCTTTCGGTGGCGGCCTCGGCGATCTCCACCGTCCCTTTCATCGACGCTTCGACATCACGCATGGCGTTCACGGCGGCCCGCAGCTCGGCCAGCGTCAGGGTTTCCTCGATCGACGTGCCTTCGCGCCCTTCGCGGATCGCGTTTTGGGTGATGGCTAGGATGAACACCAACACGGCGGGCAACAGATCAATCGCGATGGCCCCGGCCCAGGATGGCACAAAGTTGCGCGCATATTTGATCACCGCATCGGCGCTGGATATCGGGGTATAGGTCGTCTCGGTCGGAGGTCGCATGGCCAGCACAGCTTGGGCTGCGCGTTCCAATGTGGTGGCGCGTTGGGCCAGTACCTCTAGCACCGATGTGATGGTCGACGCCTGATTGCCGCGCTGTTCTTCCGAATTCCCGTCCAGTTCCGGCAGCACGACCGAGGCCGATAAATCCTGCGCTGCACGCTCTACCAATGAGGCGACGGAAAGCTGGCGCAATTGTGTGATCAACCCGGCAAGCCGCACGGCCTGTTCTGAAAACTCGACTGAACGTGCCTCGACGGGGCCGGGCTCAACCGTCAGCGCGCGCATCCGGCTTAGCAATTGGTTACCTTCGGCAAAGGCGGCTTCGACCAACGGAGTTTGCGTGGCAATCTGTGCCTCAAGCCCGGCCAGTTCCGATGATTTCTGCCGCAGCACGCGAAACACAGCGCCGCGCCCGGCTAGGCCGGACAGCCCGCCGCTGGCTTCCTGTTCGCTCAGATCTTCAAAGCTCTGGCGCACGCGGGTCACGTCGCGCTCTAACCCTTGGGCCGACAGGGCAATCTCGTGGGCGCGCTCCAGCGATCCCTGATATTCCTGAACCGTGACGGCAAGATGCTGCTCCACCGCCGCCGATCCGGCAAGCGCCGCCGCATTCAGCCAGCTGGACATCGCGATGATCGCGAATGACCCCAGCCCCATGGCCCCCAACAACCCGACACGCGCCCGCGCGCCGCGCACAGCGGGGAACAGACGCAGCATGTAGGACCAGAACACAAAGATGCCCACAGATACCGCGATGGAATATGCAATCGCGGCAAAGGCTGACATCGCGCCATTGTCATCCAGCAAGGACGAGACCCCAAGATAGGTATAAATCCCGGATGCCACTGCCAGAACGCCCAAGGCGGTGCCGGAAAATGTGTCCAGCCAACTCAGATGCCCCTCAAGCTCAAGGGCATACCGCGCGCCGCGCTGGTTGCCCGACGTACCGGTTGTTTCATTTGCCATGGATCGCCCCCTTATCACAGGCTCCAAAGATAGGGCGTCGGACCAGGATTACCAAGTCTCTAGGTCAGGCCTTGCCTCATGTTCACCTATTGTTCATAGTTGCGGCCATGATGCTTGACGACACTAAACAACTTCAGCCCGGTCAAATTCTGGCACGTGGCGTGGCGCGGCACCTGTCCGCCCTTGGCTTTGTCTGCGTCGAGGAACTTGTCCCGACCCGCGGCTTGCGCGTCGATGTGATGGCCCTTGGCCCCAAGGGCGACATCTGGATCGTCGAATGCAAATCAAGCCGCGCCGATTTCATGACCGACAGCAAATGGCAGGGCTATCTTGAGTGGGCGGACCGCTTTTTCTGGGCCGTTGACGCGGATTTCGACACAGACCTGCTGCCAGATCATTCGGGCCTGATTATCGCCGATGGCTACGGTGCCGAAGTGTTGCGCATGGGCGAGGAAACCCGCCTTGCTGCCGCCCGCCGCAAGGCCATGACCCATAAATTTGCAACCCACGCAGCGCGCAGGCTCCATCATTTGCGCGATCCGCACATGACCCAGCACTGGGACTGATTTGTTATTTCCAAATGGATCTAAATCCCGGGGGGCCGCGCTTTGGCGCGGTGGGGGCTGGCCCCCTTTAGCCCCACGTCAAAGCGCTTAACGCTTTTTCTTGCCGGCTTTACCTGCGCGGTGGGCCGCTGCCATGATCTCTTCGGCGATCTCGACGGCCTCGTCTGGCGTGAAATCCATCGGAATCTCGATGCCACCTTCGGCCTCGACAAAAAGCCGGACCATGCCCGCATCGGTCGGGCCGATTTGCAGGTTTGCTTCGATGTCGCGTTCAGTGTCGATACCCATAGGTCCCTCCGAAATGATGTCGCCAGCGTTAGCGCGGGCGCAGATGAAAGGCAAGTTTGACCAAACATGCCGATGTGGCGAACAATTTAAATTCGGGCGTCTTAGGGTATTGCAATCTTTTTGCTTGGACGTTAGATCGGCGCAAGTGCCGCCTTAGCTCAGTTGGTTAGAGCGCCTGATTGTGGATCAGGAGGTCCCTGGTTCGAGACCAGGAGGTGGTACCATCACCCCCCCCCATTCAGATAAACCGCTATCCTAGGGGAAAATCGCTATTCGATATCGACCGTCTGGCGCAAAGCGCCGCTTGTCCGGTCGAAGATCAAAATCTGATTATCCTGTGTCACAACCGCATACCAATCCATGCCTTGGGTAAATGCCGCCGCCTTTTCACCGTTTGGCAATGCAATAACATCCGGCAAATCCGGCGCTTTGCTCGAGAAGCGGATGACAAGCAGCCCAATCACGACTAGAAGGCCGCAAATCATTGTGGCGGTTAGCACCGTCACCAGCCTTCGCAGGAACTTTATGTTTGGGGGCTCGGAAGGATCAGTCATGTCGCACCGCCGTATCAGCTTTGTCATCGCGGACACACCGCCGCCGCGCCTTGATAAGGCGCTTGCCCGCGATGTGCCAGAGGATGCGAACCTGTCGCGCACCCGTTTGCTGCGCCTGATCACCGATGGTGCCGTGCAAATTGACAGCTTTGTCGTCACAGACCCACGTGCGCGCGTCATGGAAGGGCAGGAAATCACCATCGACGTCGAAGAGGCCGAGGAAAGCCATATCGCGCCCGAATCCATCCCGCTTGATGTGATCTTCGAGGATTCCGATCTGATCGTGATCAACAAACCCGCCGGCATGGTCGTCCATCCCGCGCCCGGCAGCCCGTCGGGCACCTTGGTCAACGCCTTGCTGGCGCATTGTGGCGATGATCTGTCTGGTGTCGGCGGGATGAAGCGCCCCGGTATCGTGCACCGCATCGACAAAGACACATCGGGCCTGCTGGTGGTGGCGAAATCGGACGCGGCACATCACGGGCTTGCCAAACAATTCGAAAAACACACGGTCGAACGCTATTATCAGGCCCTCGTTTATGGCGTACCCGATGCCAATGATCCGCGTTTGCGTGGCGTCAAAGGGGCCAGCTTTGAGCCGGGCAATATCCTCAAGATGACCACGCAGCTTGCACGCCACCGCACCGATCGGCAACGTCAGGCGGTGCTGTTTCAGGGCGGCCGCCACGCGGTCACGCGTGCACGGACGATAAACCGATTTGGCAATCCCCCCGTTCTGGCGCTGATGGAATGTTGGCTAGAAACCGGTCGCACGCATCAGATCAGGGTGCATATGGCCCATGCGGGGCATTCGTTGGTCGGGGATCAAACCTATGGGGGCAAACGCAAACTGCCCAAGGCCGCCTTGCCGGAAATCGCGTCCGACGCCGTGCGGGCCTTTCCACGGCAGGCTTTGCACGCTGCGGTTTTGGGGTTTGAACATCCCGTGACCGGCGAAATGGTCCGGTTCGAGGCCCCTCTGCCGCGCGATATGATGGAGCTGCTGGAATTGGTCGGGCTGGCGCAGGCGTAAGCAGGCGTAATCGGTCATAAACCGCACGTCCGCGTGAGCGTCGCACAGGAACCTTTCCTTCATGAAGATTAACCACATATTATTAATCTGACGGTAGAGACCACTTGAAATCAGTGTTAGCGCTCTCCATATCTATGTTAAGCCCAATAACATGGGCCCCTAAAATTAGGGAAAGGGACACGAAAATGGCTAATTACGCAAATCTGCCAGCACCAACACCAGAAGGCGGTCTGAACCGCTATATGCAGGAAATCCGCAAATTCCCGCTGTTGGAGCCAGAAGAAGAATACATGCTCGCGAAACGTTGGGTCGAAGAGCAAGACACCGAAGCCGCGCATAAGATGGTAACATCTCACCTGCGCTTGGCGGCGAAAATCGCCATGGGTTACCGGGGCTACGGCTTGCCGCAAGCCGAGGTGATCTCGGAGGCCAATGTCGGTCTGATGCAGGCGGTCAAACGCTTTGATCCCGAAAAAGGCTTCCGTCTGGCGACCTATGCCATGTGGTGGATCCGCGCCTCGATCCAGGAATATATCCTGCGGTCCTGGAGCTTGGTCAAACTGGGCACGACCTCGGGCCAGAAGAAACTGTTCTTCAACCTGCGCAAGGCGAAAAACCGCATCGGTGCGTTGGAAGAGGGCGACATGCGCCCCGAAAACGTGACCCGCATTGCGACCGATCTTGGGGTGACCGAAACCGAAGTGATCTCGATGAACCGTCGTATGTCGGGGGGCGATGCCTCGCTGAACGCGACCGTCGGGTCCGAGGGCGAAGGCACCATGCAATGGCAGGACTGGCTGGAGGATGAAGACGCCGATCAAGCTGGCGATTACGCAGAGCGTGACGAGTTGGAAACCCGCCGCGAGATGCTTGCCGAAGCGTTGGATGTGTTGAATGACCGCGAAAAGGATATTCTGACACAGCGCCGTCTGTCCGATGAAACCATCACACTCGAGGACCTGAGCAGCCAGTATGATGTCAGCCGTGAACGCATCCGCCAGATCGAAGTGCGCGCGTTCGAAAAGCTGCAACAGCGCATGCGCGAACTGGCCCGCGAAAAGGGAATGATGGCAAACGCGTAACGCGCCCATCCGTGTCGAAAAACCACCCCCGCATAGCCCGGCTATTGCGGGGGTTTCTCATTCTGCCCTCGTCTTGGTCGCAGATCCTGCCTAAACTGCGCCAAAACAGGAGGGTGGACATGAAAACTTTGAACTGGGGCATCATCGGGGCTTCAAAATTCGCGTACGAGCAAATGGGCCCGGCGATCCACGCCGCACAGGGTGCACGGCTTGCTGGGCTTGCGACATCTAGTCCGCAAAAAGCAGAACCTTTCAAGGCCTTCGCCCCCGACATTAAGGTGTATTCCGACTATAGCGCGCTGCTGGATGATCCGGGCATCGACGCGGTTTATATTCCGCTGCCCAACCACCTGCATGTGGAATGGACCGTCAAGGCGCTTGAGGCCGGAAAACACGTGCTGTGTGAAAAACCGATGACGATGCAGGCAACGCAATTCGATGAACTGATTGCCGCGCGTGACGCGTCAGGCTTGCTCGCCGCCGAAGCGTTCATGATCGTCCACCACCCGCAAATGATCCGCGCCCGTGATATTATCGCGTCGGGTGCCATCGGCCGTGTGCGCCATATCGGCGCGACATTCTCGTTTTATAACGGGGATCTGGACGACATCCGTAACAAACCCCAAGCGGGCGGCGGCGGGTTGCCCGATATTGGCATCTATACCTTCGGCTCCGTGCGGTTTTTGACCGGACAGGAACCGCTGTCGATCCCTTATGCGAAAATCGACTATGAAAACGGCGTCGATGTATTTGCCCAAGTGGCCGCGACATTTGACGGTTTCGACTATTCCGCAACGGTGTCCATGCGGATGTTTCCCCGCCAGGAAATCGTCGTTCACGGTGAAAAAGGCGTCTTGCGCCTAAGCTGCCCGTTCAACCCGACCGTTCATTCGCAGGCCGAACTGCATCTTGAGACGGAAAATAACATGATCACCACGGAACGTTTCCCCGGCACAAATCATTATATCCTACAGGTAGAAGCCTTTGGCCGCACGGTCACGACGGGTGAAGCCTATCTGTGCCCGCTTGAATTTAGCAAAGGCACACAAGCAATGATCGATATGGCCTACGCAGCACGCTAGGCCAGGATAACGCGAAAGGGCGCATGAAATGGCTGGAGGATGGGCAAAAGACGGCGCGGTAAGCGAACAGATCGAGGCGTCGATCAACGATGAACTGGCCCGGCTCAAGGCGCGCAAGCTGCCGCAGGGCGAAAGCCGCACCCATTGCGCCGAATGCGAAGAACCTATCCCCGAAGCGCGCCGCGCGGCGTTGCCCGGTGTCAAGCTCTGCATCGACTGCGTAAACGAACGCGACAACCGTCCGGCGACACGTGGCGGCATCAACCGTCGCGGCAGCAAAGACAGCCAGCTCAAATAAAAAAACGGGCCTCTGAATATTCAAAGGCCCGTTCAATAATTCACGTCTTCAATTCCAAATGGCAAAAAATCCTCGCCGAAGGCATTCTTCTCTTCAGCCCGGCACCTGCCTAGTCTTCCATCGCTTCCAGTTCATCAATGAAGCCCGAAATCATCGACAGACCCTTGTCCCAGAACGCAGGGTCGGATGCGTCCAACCCGAACGGGGCCAACAGTTCTTTGTGATGCTTTGATCCACCGGCTTTCAGCATATCGAAATACTTGTCCTCAAAGCCCGGCTTGCCCTCGGCATATACCGCGTACAATGCGTTCACCAACCCGTCGCCAAAGGCGTACGCATAGACATAGAACGGCGAGTGGACAAAGTGGGGGATATAGGCCCAGAAGGTCTCGTAGCCGTCCATGAACTCGAACGCTGGCCCCAGGCTTTCGGCCTGCACGGACATCCACAATGCGTTGATGTCATCGGGGGTCAGTTCTCCGCCACGACGTGCATCGTGCAGTTTGCATTCAAAGTCATAGAACGCGATCTGGCGGACGACCGTGTTGATCATGTCCTCGACCTTGCCCGCCAGCAAAACTTTGCGCTCGGTTTTGGTTTTGGCATTGTCCAGCATCTTGCGGAAGGTCAGCATTTCGCCAAACACCGATGCCGTCTCCGCCAGGGTCAGCGGCGTCGAGGACAGCATTTCGCCCTGACCGGCAGCCAGAACCTGATGCACGCCGTGGCCCAGCTCATGCGCCAGTGTCATCACGTCGCGCGGTTTACCAAGATAGTTCAGCATCACATAGGGGTGCACATTGGTCACGGTCGGGTGGGCAAAGGCACCCGGCGCTTTGCCCGGCTTCACGCCCGCATCGATCCATCCATCGGTAAAGAACGGTGCCGCGATTTCGCCCATGCGGGGATCAAATGCGTTATAGGCGTCCATTACCATGCTTTGGGCGCGGTCCCAATCAACGACTTTGGGGTCTTCCATCGGCAGTGGTGCGTTACGGTCCCAAACCTGCATGACGTCCAGCCCCAACCATTTACGCTTCAGCTCGTAATACCGGTGGCTCAGCTTGGGATAGGCGTTAACGACGGCGTTGCGCAGGGCCTCTACGACCTCGGGTTCGACATCGTTGCTTAGGTGGCGGCCCGTTTGCGGGGTCGGCATGCCGCGCCAGCGGTCGATAACCTCTTTTTCCTTGGCTTGGGTGTTATGGACCCGTGCAAAGGTTTTGATATTGCTTTGGAAGACATCGGCCAGCTCACGCGCGGCGGCTTCGCGGATCTCGCGGCCGGGATCGGTCAGCAGGTTCAGCACCCCTTCGATGTTCAGCTGCTCTCCGTCGACCTCGAATTCAAGACCTGCGATTGTTTCATCAAACAGGCGTTCCCATGCGTCCCCGACGACCCCCAGATCATGCAGGAATTTTTCCAACTCGTCGCTAAGCTGGTGATCTTTCATCGCACGGATGCGGTCAAATACCGGTTTATAGCGTGCCAGATCAGCGTTCTGCGCCAAAAGCTTGCTCAGGTGGTCGTCTTCAAGGCGGTTCAGTTCCAGTGTGAAAAACACCAGCGGTGTGGTGAAATTCGTGATGCTTTCCTGCATGTCGGACATGAATTTGGCCCGGCCCGCATCGGTGGTCAGTTGGTAATAGCGCAGGCCCGCAAAGGACATGATGCGCCCGGCAATCTGGGTGATTTTTTCATTGCGCAATACGCAGTCCAGAAAACCTGCAGCGTCCAGGTCTGCCAGTTTACCTTCATAATCGGCGGCAAAGCTGCGGCAGGCTTCTTCCAGCCAGTCCAGATCGCGCTTAAGCTCGGGGGCGTTTTCACCGGTATACAGATCATCAAGGTTCCATTCGGGCAGGTTCCCGAAAGGAGAGATGCCAGCACCAGCATTTGCATCACGGACGGGGTAGGGCAGTTGGAACATCATATACCTCTTTTTGACGTCTAAAGTACCTATGCGCGCCACCGCTTCAAAGCAAGCGGGGCAGGCCAGCGATTAGCCGTAAATGCGCAATAACTCTTCCAGATCGGCTAATGTGTTGGCTTCTTTCAGGGGTTTATCCTGCCGCCAGCGCAGCATTCTTGGAAATCTTAACGCGACGCCGGATTTATGGCGCGGGCTGCGCTGGATGCCCTCGAACGCGATTTCAAACACGTGATGGGGGGTAACTTTGCGCACCGGGCCGAACCGTTCGAGCGTGTTTTTCCGTACCCATGCGGTAATTTGGCGGAATTCGGCATCGGTCAGCCCGCTATAAGCCTTGGTAAAGGGGACCAGATCGTTGCCGTTCCAGACGGCAAACGTGAAATCTGTAAACAAATTGGCGCGCCGGCCAGACCCCGATTGGGCATAGATCATCACCGCATCAATCGTCAGCGGGTCTAGTTTCCATTTCCACCAATCGCCCTTTTTCCGCCCGGCCAAATAGGGGCTGTCGGCACGTTTTAGCATCAGCCCTTCGGCTTGGGCCGCGCGGGCGCCGGTACGGATCGCGGCCAGATCATCCCAAGTCGTGAAATGCAGCTGTGGCGACAGGCGCACGGGGGCCGCAGGGGGCAGGTTCGCGCAGGCGCGTTCCAGCAGGGTCCGCCGGTCTGCAAAAGGTGTGTTGCGCATGTCCTGACCCTGCCATTCCAGCAGATCATAGGCGTGCAGCACCACGGGGGCCTCGCTCAGCAGCTTTTTCGGCACGGTTTTGCGGCCAATGCGCGACTGAAGGGCATTGAACGATGACGGGGTCGGTTGACCCGCAGGCCAGACCAACAATTCACCATCCAACACAGTGCCATCAGGCAGATAATCGACCGCGCGGGCTAGCTCTGGAAAGCGGTCGGTCATTAACTCTTCGCCACGGGACCACACGAAATACTGGCCATCACGCAGGATCAATTGGCCCCGGATGCCGTCCCATTTCCACTCGGCGCGCCAATCTAACGTGTCGCCAAGGGCATGCGGCGTGTCCTCAAGCCCGTAAGCCAGATAGAATGGATAGGGCCGTGAGGCGTCGGCAGAGGCATCTTCTGTTATGATGAGAGCGTGCCATGTCGTGTCGTCAGGGTGCCAGTTTCCCATCAGCCGATGTGCCAGCTCGGCCTCGGGTTTGTCGGTGGCGCGGGCCAGTGCGCGGGTCATCAGTTTCTGGCTGATACCAACCCGAAAACCGCCTGTAATCAACTTGTTAAAGATAAACCGCTCTGTCCCGCCAAGCTGGTCCCACGCGGACAGAACGAATGCTTTTCGCGCGTCATCGTCTTGGGTATAGACGTCGCGCAGGGCGGCGATCCATTCCGACAGGGTGCGCATGTCTTGGCCGGTGTTCGGTGGCAGGACCAAGGCGATGGTTTCCGCCAAATCACCGACGATTGAGTAACTTTCCTCGAACAGCCACAGGGGGATGTCCGCCCGCTCTGCCGCCCATTCCCGCAGCTTGGTTGTGGTGACTGCGCGCTTTGGTCGGTGGCCAGAAAACAGCGCGATGGTCCACAGGCGATCTGTATCTGGTGCGTGCTGGAAATACGCAGCAAGTGCCGCGACCTTGGCGTTGGTCTTGTTGCTTTGGTCGATGGTGTTGAATAGCTGGGCAAAGCGCTTCATTCTGTAGCGTCCTTGTCCAGGCTTTCCCCTTCGAACTGCGTCGGCACCACCTGCGCATTCCAACCGTTAATATTCAAGTATCGGCTGAAGATATCCGTGTAACCATGTGTGACGTATATGTTTTCGGCCTCGGTTTGTTTGATGGCTGACAGTAATCCATCCCAATCTGCATGATCCGAAATGACGAACCCCCGATCCCCCGCACGCCGCCGCCGGACGCCGCGAATGGCCATCCAACCGCTGGCAAATGCGGTTTCCTGCGGGCCAAACTTCTTGGACCATGCGCTGCCCAACGCGGATGGCGGGGCCAGTAGAATTGCGCCTGGGTGGTCCTTGGGCCGCAGGTCTGCATTGGCTAGGATCGTGTCGGGCAAGCTGATCCCTTGGTCCCGCATCACCTGATTGGTGTTTTCCGTCGCGGTGTGGGCCAGGATCGGGCCAATGTTCGGGTCCAGCATGGTCAGCAGCCGCTGCGCCTTGCCCAAGGCATATGCCCCCAAAAACGCGGTTTTACCGGTCGCCGCACAGGCCGCCCACCAATTGTTGATCTCGGCAGCGACGCTGGCTTGATCCGCCCAATGGAATACCGGCAGGCCAAAGGTGCTTTCGGTGATGAAATGATGACACTTTATGGGGGTAAAGGCCTCGGACAGCCCGTCATCGATTACTTTATAATCGCCGGAGGCGACCCAGATTTCGCCGTCTACTTCGACCCGTATCTGGGCAGAGCCGGGCACGTGACCGGCAGGGTGAAACGACACATTGGCATCTCCGATCCTTCGGACTTCGCCGTAGGCGATACCCTCGGCTGTGATGTCGCCCAGACGGTGGCGCATGACGGGCAGGGCGGCATGGGTGGCCAGATAGCGGCCCATGCCCCACCGCGCATGGTCTGAATGCCCATGCGTGATCAACGCACGGTCCACCGGCCGCCACGGATCAATGTAAAAATCCCCCGCCGCGCAGTAGATGCCATTTTCGGTAAAGCTAAGAACCGGTTTTTTGCTCATCCAAGATAGATAGCGGCGTCGTGGCTTTTGAACAGGGGGCCGGAATGTGAATTGAATGTCGGATTTGTAAATCCGTTACAGATCAAGCGAATAGGGCGCGTAGATCATGTAGTACATGAGTTTTAATCTTTTGCATTCCCAAGGAAAAGTCGCGCGATGTCATCTATGGCCGCATCACGAAGCGCTGGCGCTTCCATCAGAATTTCATGCTCGGCCCCTTGGACCATTTGCAGCTGCCCATTTTTCCAGTTTTCCATGCGATCCTTGATCCGACCGACATGGACGATCCGCTCGTTTGATCCAAGGAACGTAATACATGGCAGGCTGGGGGCAGCACGAAGCGATAGATGCTTGGTTTCAGACAGGGCCTCGCGCAGCCAGACATAGCTGGGGCCGCCCAAAGACAAATCCGGGTGCGCTGCCAGTTGGTCGCGCATCATATCGTACATGGATTCGTCAGTGGTCAGCATATTGTCGTCAAACGGGGCGGTGTCGATGTAAGGCTCGGGCTTTGTTCCAAATGGCAGGCGATAGCCTTGGCCGATTTGTGGCATCAGATGCGACAAAGCGGTCGCGATCGGGCGCAAATGCGGGGCAAGCCGAATGCCCCACATGGGGGCGGTAAAGGCAGCGGCTTGCACCGACAGCCCTTCCATTACAGCGCGCAGGCCGATGCAGCCACCCATCGAATGGGCCAACAAAAAGAAGGGACGCGGGAGTTGCAGGCCACGCGCTGCGCGCATCAGGGCGGCCACGTCCTTTTGGTAGTCGGAAAATACGTCAACATACCCGATGCGCCGATCCGGTAGCATGCGATCTGCCAATCCCTGACCGCGCCAGTCAATCGTGATAACTGCCAACCCGCGTTTGGCGAATTCCGCGGCAGTTACTCCATATTTTTCAACGTATTCGGTCCGGCCGGGGAACAAGAGAACGGTGCCTCTTGCCCCCTCGACCGGCCAATGCGCTATCCGCACCCGTTTGCCGTCAGACGTGTCGACCCAGTGGGCCACACCAGTGTCTGGCCCAGGATAGACGTCGGTGAACAGGGGTGCGTGGGGCAGTTTCATTAGGCCAGTACGGATGCCAGTTTCATGGCCATTCCCATGTCGCCGTCGATCTTGAGCTTGCCGCTCATGAATGCGCCGGTGGGGTTCGTTTCGCCGGACAGGATTGCCTGAAATGTTTCCGCATCAGCAGACAGGGTCACGTCAGCGGTTTCATCAGCCGCACGCGCGCCAGTTTCGTCCATCATCACGCAGCCTTCGCCTTCGATGTCGAATTTTGCTGTCCCGTCAAAGTCAGCGCCTGCCAGCTTTTCATTCAGTACAGTTACGGCTTCGTTCACAATATCGCTCATAGTGGGCCCTTTTTTGGCAAATGGAGCCGTCACGTCTGGAAAAGTGGCGGCAGCCTGTTACATTCAGCATTGTTATGGTCAATCACATCGTCAACCTCAAACATACCGTAGCGGCACTTGGTTTGTTGGTGTTGCTTGCAGGTACGTGTTTTGCGCAATCTGCCCTGCCACAAGCGGATGAATTGCTGGAAAAACTGCGCAATGCGCCCGCAGAAGACGCCGCGCGAATCGAGCGCGACGTTCAGGCCGCTTGGGCGCGGTCCGGATCTGTCACAATTGACCTGCTGCTCAAGCGGGGACGCGACGCCATGCGCGCCGGGGACACGAAGCTGGCGATCGAACATTTCACCGCGTTGACCGACCATGCGCCAGAGTTTGCCGAAGGCTATCATCTGCGCGCTCAGGCCTATTTTCACGCTGATCTTTATGGTCCTGCGATTGACGATCTAGAATCAACTTTGGCGTTTAACCCATTGCAATATGATGCGATTTTCGGGTTGGGCGCGATCTTGCAAGAGTTTGGAAACCTGCGCGCGGCCGCGCAATTGTATCGCCGGGTTTTAACAATTAACCCTCACCATGAAAACGCGCAAAAGGCGCTGGACGGGCTTCGGCGCGACGGCATCGGGCGCATACTTTAATACGTCGGGAATATTCTGGTGACAGGCGAAAGTAGGGTCGTGGCCGTTTTGGGCCCGACCAACACGGGCAAAACAACATATGCCATTGAACGGATGCTTGCGCATCGCACCGGGGTGATCGGCTTGCCTCTGCGGCTGCTTGCCCGCGAGGTTTACGACCGGATTGTCGCGCTGCGCGGCCCGTCTGTGGTGGCTTTGGTCACGGGCGAGGAACGGATTGTACCGCCGCGCACGCAGTATTGGGTCTGCACGGTCGAGGCGATGCCCGAAGGCATGGGCGCGGATCTGGTCGCGGTGGATGAAATCCAACTATGCGCTGATCCGGAACGGGGGCATGTCTTTACCGACCGCCTGCTGCGGGCGCGGGGCCTGCACGAGACGCTGTTTATGGGGTCGGACACCATGCGCGGGACGATCGCAGCATTGGTCCCAAAGGCGCAATTCATCAAACGCGAGAGAATGTCCGAATTGACCTATGTTGGTCAGAAAAAGATAAGCAGGATGCGTCCACGCAGTGCAATCGTCGGGTTTTCGGTTGAGAATGTATATGCGATAGCCGAGCTGATCCGACGCCAAAAGGGCGGTGCGGCGGTCGTTATGGGTGCGCTTTCGCCCCGCACGCGCAATGCTCAGGTCGAGATGTATCAAAACGGTGAGGTCGATTATCTGGTCGCCACAGATGCCATCGGGATGGGTCTGAACCTTGATGTGGACCACGTCGCATTTTCAGCGCTCAGCAAATTTGACGGTCGCCGCATGCGTCCGCTGGCCCCGAACGAATTGGCCCAGATCGCCGGGCGGGCAGGGCGCGGGTTCAAAAGTGGTACATTCGGCGTGACGGGTGATGCCCCCCCGTTGGAGGATGGCGTCGCCCGCTCCATCATGGACCACAACTTTACCCCGCAGAACAAGATCAACTGGCGCAACCCGTCGCTTCAGTTCGGGTCGATTGACCGGCTGATCAAGACGCTTGAGATGGCCCCGGATCACGAACGTCTGTTCAAAGCCCGCGAAGCAGATGATCTGCGCGCGCTGAAAACCCTGGGCGAGGATGCCGAGATCATCGCGCGCTGCACGGACGGGCCGTCGGTCAAACTGTTGTGGGATGTTTGCCGTATTCCCGACTTTCGTGGTATAAGCCACGCAGAGCACGCGAGCCTGCTTGAGGTGATTTTCAACTACCTTCATCAGCGTGGATCTATCCCGGATGACTGGATTGCGCGACAAATACAGCGCATTGATCGAACCGATGGCGACATTGATGCGTTATCCAAGCGACTGGCATTTATCCGCACGTGGACTTATGTCACCCAACGCAAAGGGTGGACGGGTGACGAAAACCATTGGCGAGACGAAGCGCGTGTCGTAGAAGACAGACTGTCGGACGCGCTGCACGAGCGTTTGACCCAAAGATTTGTAGATCGGCGCACATCCGTGCTTTTGCGCCGACTAGGACAGAAGGAAGCCATGGTGGCCGAAGTAAACGAGACCGGTGAAGTAACCGTTGAAGGCGAATTTGTAGGCAAGTTGGACGGGTTCCGCTTCCGGCAAGACAAAGGCGCTGGCGTCGCAGAAGACAAAACGATCAAGACCGCGTCATTGCAGGCTTTGGCCCCGCAATTCCATTTGCGTGCAGACCGTTTTTATAATGCGCCCGATACCGAGATTGATTTTACAGAGCAGGGCGGCCTGATGTGGGGTAGCGCGGCTGTGGGCAAGCTGGTCGCTGGCCCTGACGCGCTGAAACCCGGTATCGAGGTTTTCGTTGACGATGTTGCAGGCCCCGAGGTCGCGCAAAAGGTGCAGCGGCGTTTGCAGCACTTTATTGATCGCAAGATCGCGGCATTGTTCGAACCTCTTGTTGCCTTGTCCAAGGATGAGGCCCTGACCGGTCTTGCCCGTGGTTTTGCGTTCCGCATGGTTGAAAATCTGGGCATTATCCCACGTGCTGACATTGCCGACGATGTGAAGGCGCTGGATCAAGAGGCACGCGGTGCCTTGCGCAAGCACGGTATTCGCTTTGGCCAGTTCACAATCTTCATGCAAGCATTGCTGAAGCCCGCGCCGACACGTCTGCGTTTGGTGCTGTGGTCGCTGACGAAAGGCTTGCAGGAATTTCCGGAATCGCCCCCACCCGGTTTGGTGACGATCCCCGTTGATGCCGGTGCCCCTGCGGGTGCGGATACCATGTCGGGTTACCGCAACGCCGGTACGCGCGCGATCCGCATCGATATGCTGGAACGCTTGGCAGACATGCTGCGGTCAGAGGATTCGCGCGGCGGGTTCGAGGCCAAGCCAGACATGCTGTCGATCACTGGCATGACGCTTGAGCAGTTCGCTGCCCTGATGGAAGGCTTGGGCTATAAGGCCGAAAAAGCCGAACGTACCAAGGTGAAACCCGTTGATACGGTCATACCCCATGACGATTCCCCGTTTGCGGCGGCGACCGATGCAAATGCTGACAAGCCCGTTATGGACATTGCCGCTGAACAGCCAGCCGGTGGGATCGTTGCAGATCCGGCACCTGCGCAACCTGCTGATATTGTGCCTGAAACGGCGGGCATGATCGACGAAGGCATTGCGCCGATGATCTCGGAAGAGGGGGAAAGCACTGAGGTGTCTGACCACATCGGCGATACGGCAAAGGGCGAAACACCGCTGGGTACTGCGCCTGACGCATCGCTAGCCGGGGCCGAGACTGAAGTGTTCTATGTCTTCACCTGGGGCCGTGCCAATCAAGGCGCGCGTCGTGGTGGTGGCAATGAGCGTCCCCAAGGTAAGGGCAAGCCCGGACCGCGTGGGAAAAAAGGTGGCCCGCGTGGTGATAAGGGTGGCAATAAATCGCAAAACTTTAGTGCGCGCCCACCCAAGGCAGAAAAGCCGATCGATCCAGACAACCCCTTTGCTGCGGCCCTGATGGGTCTCAAGAACAAGTAATTGTCTGAGGCGGCGACAAAGCTGCGGCTGGATAAATGGCTGTGGCATGCGCGGTTCTTTAAGACACGATCACTGGCGGCGGCACGCGTGCAAGCGGGTGCCGTCCGGGTGAACGGCAGTGTGGCGCAAAAACGCGCAACGATTATCGTGCCCGGTGACGTTTTGACCTTTGCGATGGGCGATGACATTCGTGTGATTCAGATCGACGGGATCGGCACACGACGCGGGCCAGCCCCCGAAGCGCAGGAACTTTATACCGATCTGTCCCCGCCTGCGCCCAAGTCCGAGAAAAAACCGCCTGAAAATCCAGCTTTTGAGGGAAAAGGGCGCCCCAGTAAGCGTGATCGGCGTGTGCTTGATCTTTCTCGGGCGCGCCATCTTGAATGATGTGCTGTGCTGATTTAGCAATGCGCCAAATCCGTTATAAAAGATGACCCTATGACCTATATCGTTAATGACGCCTGCATTGCGTGCAAATACACCGACTGCGTCGAGGTTTGCCCCGTGGATTGTTTCTATGAGGGCGAGAACATGTTGGTCATCCACCCCGATGAGTGCATCGATTGTGGCGTGTGCGAACCGGAATGCCCGGCCGATGCGATCCGCCCTGACACCGAGCCGGATATGGAAAAATGGGTCGAATTCAACCGCAAGTATTCCGAGCTATGGCCGGTGATCATCACCAAGAAAGATCCCCTTCCTGAGGCGGAAGAGCGTGACGGTGAAGACGGCAAGCTGGAGAAATACTTCTCTGAGGTGCCGGGCGAAGGCGGTTAAGCGATTCGAATAACGCGCAAACGTAGGGCGGAATTGTAACAGAATTGACGCAAAATCCCCCTGCTGCGCGGTAATTTGATCAAGAACTGCCTTGCCATCGCTTTCGGTGGGGCTGTTTTTGTGGTATATTCAATTCCAATGAACTTACACATGTACCACCTCTCAACCACTTTTCCGCGGTTGAAATTGTAATTCTGAAGTTATGAATCTTGGCTGTCGGCCTTTCTGGGCCGGGCAGCTTTTGTCTGTGTGAAAAGACAATCTACCCCTGCGGGCCATGTCCCGCGACCAAGGAGCCATGTTTATGAGCAAGTCGAAAAAGCTAGATTTCCGCCCCAATGAATTCGTCGTCTATCCTGCGCATGGCGTCGGGCAAATTGTGTCCGTCGAAGAACAGGAAGTCGCGGGCATCACGCTGGAACTTTTCGTGATTGCCTTTGTAAAAGACAAGATGACGTTGCGCGTGCCCACCCACAAGGCGATCGAGATCGGGATGCGGGCGCTTAGCAGCCCTGACACGATCACCCACGCGATGAAAACCCTCAAGGGTAAAGCCAAAGTAAAGCGTGCCATGTGGTCGCGTCGCGCGCAGGAATACGAGCAAAAGATCAACTCGGGCGATCTGATTGCCATTGCCGAGGTCGTGCGCGACCTGCACCGTACCGACGATCAACGCGAGCAAAGCTATTCGGAGCGTCAGCTGTATGAAGCAGCTCTTGAGCGTCTGACACGCGAAGTGTCTGCCGTTGCGGGTGGTGATGAACTGGCCGCTGCCAAGCAGATCGGTGACGTGCTGGAAAGCCGCGTAGCCGCCGCTTAAGCGACCCTATCAAGCATTGAAAAAGCCGCGGCAGGTTCCCCTTGCCGCGGCTTTTGTTTGTCTGCTGCTAGGCCTGCTTCTTTTCCTCTTCTTCGATCCGGTTCATGAACGCGGTTTCGAGATCCTTTTGCAGCTCTTTCGCGCGGCTGACATAGGCCTTGTTCTCGCTTGGTGGGATGCCGGGCCGCCACAGCGCCGCCAATTCGCGCACCGATGCACGGTCGTGGCTGTAGAACATGCGCTGCGCTTCGGCGGCCTCGTAGTCGGACAGGCCCAGGTTTTCCAGCACATAGCGCCCTGCACGCAGCGAGCTGTCGAACATTTCGCGCACGATGTCATTTCCTCCGGCCTGATACTGAAGGTACACATCCGTGCGGTCATGGGCGCGGGATACGATGTGCAGGTCGGGACATTCCTTGCGGGCATAGGTAATCAGCTGAAGCGCCGATTTGGGGTCGTCCAATGCCACAACCAGCACCTTGGCATCGCGCAGCCCCGCTTTGCGCAGGATGTCGGGCCGCGTCGGATCGCCCAAGAATGCCTTGTAGCCAAAGCGACGCATGACGGCGATTGTCTCGGGGTTGTGATCCAGCACCACAGTGCGAAAGCCAGAGGCCTGAACCAGACGGTTCACGATCTGACCAAATCGGCCGACGCCGGCGATGATGACAGTGCCCTGTTCGTCAATTTCATCCGCCACGATGGGGCCGGCTTTGGTGTCAAAGCGTTTGCTGATCTGGTCATATAAAATGAACAACAGCGGCGTGATCAGCATCGACAAGGCGACGACGAGCAGTAGGACTTCGGCAACATTGCCGGGCATGACGCCGGTTGCGACCGAGAAACTGACAAGTACAAAGCCGAATTCACCCGCCTGCGCCAGCCCAAGGGCCAGCAGCCATCTATCGCGACCGCGCAGCTGGAACAGGGTGCCCAAGCCGAACAGAATGATCCCTTTGACGATGATCACCAGCAAGGCCATGCCCATGATGACCACCGTGTCTGCATATAGCAGCTCAAAGTTGATGCCCGCGCCGACGGTAATAAAGAACAGACCCAGCAACAGCCCTTTGAACGGCTCAAGGTCGGTTTCCAACTCGTGACGGAATTCGCTGCTGGCCAAAACCACCCCGGCCAAAAACGCGCCAAGGGCAGGGGACAGACCAACAAGCATCATCAGGAACGAAATTCCCACGACGATCAGCAGGGCAAGTGCCGTGTACATCTCGCGCAGTTTGGCAGCGTGGATAAAACGGAACACGGGGCGGGTGAAAAACACGCCGGTGATGATGATGCCCGCGATGGCACCGATGGTGACAAGGGTAATGCCCCAGCCGGGCAACCCTTGGATCAGCGATATAGCAGCATAGGCGACCTCGGCCCCTTGGCCCACAGGCTCTGACGCGCCATGCCCGACTGCCGACGCGGCATGATCATTCTCCACGATAGAGATGGACCCGTCTGGCAAGACCTCGGCAACCATCTTGGTGGCCAGCAGCGGCAGGAATGCAAGGATCGGGATCACCGCGATATCCTGCGTTAACAGAACCGAGAACACAGACCGCCCGCCCGCCGTTTGCATCAACCCTTTTTCCGACAGGGTTTGCAGCACGATCGCGGTCGAAGACAGTGACAGCGTCAGGCCGACCGCTATCGCCACACCGATCGGCTGGTCATAGGCCATCGCGATGCCCATCAGCGCTGCCGAGGATATCAGGACCTGCAAACCGCCCAATCCTAACAAGCGATGTCGCATGTTCCACAGGGCGCGGGGTTCCAGCTCAAGGCCAATCAGAAACAGCATCATGACCACGCCGAATTCCGCGAAATGCTGAAGGTCTTTGGTTTCCGATCCGACAAAGCCCAAGGCGGGGCCAATCAAAATACCCGCTGCCAGATAGCCGAGCACAGAACCTAACCCCAACCGCGAGGCGATTGGCACCGCAATAACTGCAGCCGCCAGATAGATCGTGGCTTGGAACAGGAAACCTTCCATAGGATATCTTCTTTCATTAGGCCGGATTGTACCAGCTGGGGGCCATTTAGGTGGGCAAAGGTCCGTCGTGCTTTAATTGGTCCATAACGATCTGACTATGCACTTTTGCGACAGCCCCGTGGGGCAGCAGAACATCATGTATCAGCCGGTTCAGGCTGGACAGGTCGGTACAGTAGACCCGCAAAAGGTAATCCGCATCCCCCGTCATGGTCCAGGCGCTCACGATCTCGGGGCGGGTCGCCAAAAGCCGTGCAAAGCTGGCAGAATGGTCCGGTCCGTGGGTGCCAAGATGCACCTGAATGAAACCCTGCACGGCCAGACCCAGCCGGATCGGGTTCAGCTTGGCACGGTAGCCTTCGATATACCCTTCGGTTTCAAGCCGTTGACGTCTGCGCCCGGCTTGAGAGGGCGAAAGATGCAGCCGTTCGCCCAATTCCTGCGCCGTCAAATGCGCGTTCTTTTGCAGGGCGGCCAGCAGGCGGCTATCTGTTTCATCCAGTGTCATGCGGGTTTCTCGCTCAATTTCATCCCAATATGCGGGGTTCGCGCATTTTTTGCCAGAAGCTAGGTCAAATTTGCGCAAATACAGCGGGGTTCTGCCGATAGGTTGGGCAAAATATCCCAGCGATAGGAGAATCCCCATGGGTCCGTTTCCCCACGATGCAGAAAAGTCTAAGATCACAGATGATAATCCGGCTGGAACTGACGGTTTTGAATTCGTCGAATTCGCCAGCGAAGACCCGCAAGAACTCCGCGATCTATTCACGCGCATGGGATACGCCCACGTGGCCAATCACAAAACCCAGGCGGTCGAACTGTGGCAGCAGGGCGACATTACCTATGTGCTGAACGCCGAAGCCAACAGTTTTGCCGCGAAATTCGTGCAAGAACATGGCCCTTGCGCCCCATCCATGGGCTGGCGTGTTGTTGATGCCCGACATGCATTGGCCCACGCCGTGTCGAAGGGGGCCACCGAATACACTGGCACGGGCAAGGTTCTGGACGTGCCCGCCATCGAAGGGATCGGCGGCTCGCTGATTTATTTCGTCGATCAATATTACGACACCTCCCCCTATAACGAGGAATACGACTGGATCGCCCAGTCCAAACCAGCGGGGGTCGGATTCTACTACCTCGATCACCTCACGCATAATGTGTTCAAAGGGAACATGGACGTGTGGTTCAAATTCTACGGCGATCTGTTTAACTTCCGCGAAATCCGTTTTTTCGACATCGAGGGCAAGTTTACCGGCCTGACATCGCGCGCTTTGACATCGCCTTGCGGTCGTATCCGCATTCCGATCAATCAGGATCGTGATGAAAAGGGCCAAATCGTTGCCTATCTCAAGAAATACAAAGGCGAGGGTATCCAGCACATCGCGGTGGGCGCGCGTGATATCTACGACGCCACCGATCAAATCTCCGAGAATGGCCTCAAATTCATGCCCGGCCCCCCTGATACCTATTACAAGCTCAGCAAGGACCGCGTGAAGGATCACGACGAACCCTTGGACCGGATGAAAAAGCACGGCATCCTGATCGACGGCGAAGGCGTTGTGGATGGCGGCGAGACGCGCATCCTATTGCAGATATTCTCGAAAACAGTGATTGGCCCGATCTTCTTTGAGTTCATCCAACGCAAAGGTGACGACGGATTTGGAGAGGGTAACTTCAAAGCGCTGTTCGAGAGCATCGAGCAAGAGCAGATCGATAGCGGCGAGCTGAAATCGGCCTGATCAAAAATATGAAAGGCCGCGCTGAACGGTGCGGCCTTATCGCTTCTCTGGCTTGAAAATATCCCGGGGGAACCGCCGTCCGGCGGTGGGGGCTGGCCCCCAACTGCGCTGACCTCAGCCGCGCGGCATTTTCAACACAACCTCGCGCCCGCTGCGGGTATAGCGCAACTCGCTTTCGCCAATGGCGGACACGCGCCCCCCATCCAGTCGGTCGCCAACGGTCACTTTTTGGTACCGTCCGTTGGCAAGGCGGACAAGGGCGCGGCGGCTGGACGTTTTGCCATAGACGCCGATCAAATTGATCCCCCGCAGTTTGATGGCGTTCTTAACCGTGGCTTGTTTGGCGACAGATGCTTTTGACGGCAGATCGGGTTTCACGGTGCGCGGTGCCACTGACGCGGTGCTGGCCACTTGGATCGGTTCCGGCTTGCTGCGTTCCGCCCGTTGAACGATCCGCGCAAAATTATCGGGCCGCGTGTCAGGGCGGGCCGACGCCTTAACCGCATAGCGGGTGACGTTATTTAGAATAGGGCCTGTGGGTTTTGAGGGCAGGGCGGCAAGTGACGCAAGCGATGCACTTGCCGCCGCAGAAGCAGCAACAACGGCTTCGGGTGCCGTTGGCTCTAGCGCGGCGGCCGCAGCTTCCTGAACGGATACAGGGCGCAAGGTGGGGCGCCGGCTGGCCAATTCGCTGCGGGTCAATCCGCCAAGGTTTGATCGTTCGTTGCTTTCTACCAACCCATTTGGCCGCTCGACCGGCCTTAATCGAAGCAGGGCTTGGCTTTGCGGCGCGTCGTCAACGGTTTCGGGTGCTTGCGCGCTGCGTGTCACGGCTTGTGGCGGCTCGACGGGCGGGCGGCCTGCAATGACTTTGACACCATCGGCGTTCAAAGCGCCGTCTGGTGTTGGAATGACCATGCCGCTGTTATCCAGCGCAAATGTGGTACCGGACGGCGCGGGCGACGACGGCGCAAAATCGAACTCATCCCCGCCAAAAGACGCCAGCGCGGGCAGGGCCACAGCGTCATTTGCTGTGCTGACCGGATCAATGCTGGTCATGTACAGATCATCAAGTGTCACCATCGCGGGGGCTGTTGGTGTGTCGGGTGCCAGCGCCCAGATGCCCGACGTGGCATATTTCGCTTCGATTTCTTGTTGGGACAGCACGCGTGGTTGGGCCAGTTCGGGCACACGCAGGGCATCCAATACCGCACCGTCCTCGTCTGTCAGGCTGGGATCCAGCAACGCTACGCGTTCTTCGGCAAGCGGCGCAGCCAACGCCGTGGGGTCGACCGCGACTTCAATTTGGGCAGGCACCGGATCAGGGGTTTCCAGCGGCCCCGACGCCACCGCAGTGGTGTCGCGGCCAGAAAACAAGCGCGACAGGGAAATGCCGTCATCCAAAAATACCGATGCCCAGGCGGCGACGCCAGCAAGGAAAACCAGCAAAGCCGCTGTCAGCAAAAGCCCAAGAAAACGTGGTTTGCCCCCGACACCATTGGATTTCCGCGCGCCGAAAATGGTCATCTTCTCGGCTTCGGATGTTGGTGTGCTTGCCGCGTTGGCCGTGTCTTTGAACGCCGCCGCTGTGGGCGGCTGGGGCTGCGTGCGTCTGGCTAGAAAGCCCAGCTTTTTGGTCTTGGGCTTTTCATCTGGTGTCGTGCTGAGCGACCGGCTGTCTGGAACAAGACCGGGCGCGGTAATGGCTGGTGTCGCCTGTATGGCCGCGGGTTTTTCTGCGGCAACAGGCGTGGAAACGGATGGGACAGGCGTATTTGTTGGCGCGCGGGTTGCTGTGCCCGCCGATGGCACGGTGGCTTTGCGACGACTTGAAAATGCTGCGGGCTCAGCCGACGGGTAAACAAGTGCCGGCGCCTCCGGTGTTTTTGAAACCGCCGCTGCCTTTGCCAGCTCTGGTGCAGGTTGTTCCGCCTCTGCCTCTGCTTCCGCCAGTGGGGGATGTTCTGCCGCGCCTTCGTCAGCACCGCCTTCTTGTGTTAAATCGTCCTGAGATTGATCCGCTTCAGGTTCTTGGGCTGGTGCGTCTTCCAGCAGTGGCACGTCAGGGCCGTGAACCACGACGGCGTCCTCATCCGGCTCAACCGCGTCTCCTTGCTCCAGCAGCGTCTCGGACGCCTTTGTCGGGCCAAAAAACGGCTCGCCCCGAAACACGGCATCGTCGGGCTGTGCGACAAAGCTAACGGGGTGGAAACGATGCGCCGTCGCAAAGGCTTCGGCCTCGGCCAGGGTTTCGCGTGCAACGGCGGCAATATGCGTTTGCGCCCCGTCACTGCTGATATCGAACGCCAGATCATCCACTTCATAGGGGGTCGCCCCTTCAAGGGCGCGGCGGGCTTCGGAGATCCGCGCGGCGTCAGAAAGACCGGGGGTTTCAAGCGTCATGAACTTGATCTGATCATTGGGGATCAGCAGTTTCGTGCGCACGCCGCCGGGTTCAAGTGCAGCAGCGGTTTTGCGCAGCATGGCCAGTTCCGCGGGCATGTCATCCGCGTCAAAGGACACATCACCAATGCTGTGCCATCCCCCCGCAGAGCGGTGCAATAGCCTGATGCCTTCGACGGACAGGGATAGTGCAAAATTTGGCTTCATATCGACGCTTTTTGACCGGGCTGTTGCAAGAGAGATTTTAGCATGTGCACGCCCGTAAAAACAGAGCGCCGGAACTTCCACAAGATTATAGCAGTAGTTTGCCTATGGAAAGGGCCGCGCGGCGACGGGGCTTGCGGTATAGGCATTGGCCCGCCAAACATGGCCTAGGATCAACATATCAAACCAAAGGTTGAAATAATGCGAATTTTGCAATGGGTGGCTGTGATGTGCGTGGCGTTGGCAACAGGTGCCATGGCCCAGGACACGACACGGGGAATCAGCGTAACGGGAGAAGGCGTTGTGTCGATGGCCCCTGATATGGCGACAATCCGGTTGGGGGTGTCTGAACGTGCGGCGACCGCATCTGACGCCATGCGCCAGACCTCGGAAAAGGTGCGCGGCATTCTGGATCAATTGGACAACATTCAAGTGGCGGGTTTGGATCGGCAGACCAGCGGCCTGTATCTGCGCCCCGTCTATGACAACCGCCCCCGCGAAGATAACGGCCCGGCGCAAGTGGTCGGCTATGAGGCGGGTAATACCGTCAGCGTGAGCGTGCGCGACCTAAGCAAGCTGGGTGCGCTTCTGGATGCGGTCGTGGCCGAAGGGGCAAATGATTTCAACGGGTTGGAATTCGGGCTGCAAGATAATGCCAAGGCCCTGATCGAGGCACGCAAAGGTGCGGTTGCCGATGCGATGGCACGTGCCAACCAGCTGGCCGATGCGGCAGGGATCACGTTGGGGGATGTGGTGCAGATGTCAGAATCCAGCCAAGGCTACCACCCGATGGAAATGAAGGCGTCGCAGATGCGCAGCTTGGACGTCCCGATCGAGACAGGCGAGGTGAGCGTGCGCGCGCAGGTGAATATGCAGTTCGCCATCGCGCAAGACTAGACACGCGACAAACATCTTTGAAAATGCAAAAGCGCCCGAAAGACGATGGTCCTTCGGGCGCTTTTTGTTGTCGGTATGGCTGGATCAGCTGGTTGCTTTGGCCAGCGCCTGATCCAGATCGGCAATCAGGTCATTCGCATCTTCGGTCCCGATGGATACACGCACGACGTTTGCGCCTGCACCGGCAGCTTCTTGCTGCTCCGCGCTTAGCTGGCGGTGGGTGGTCGATGCGGAGTGGATGATCAACGACCGTGTGTCGCCAAGGTTGGCCACGTGGCTGAAGATTTCCAGCGCGTTGACCAGCTTGACGCAGGCGTCATAGCCGCCCTTGACCGCGAAAGTGAACAAGCCGCCTGCGCCTTTGGGGCACACGGTTTTGACGCGTTCAAAATACGGCGAGGATTCGAGGCCAGCATAGGTCACGTAATCGACGCGGTCGTCATTCTCGAGCCATTGCGCGATCTTCATGGCGTTCTCGACGTGACGCTCCATCCGCAAGGACAGGGTTTCGGTGCCCATCAAGGTGTAATGCGCCGCTTGGGGGTTCATGGTCATGCCCAGATCGCGCAGACCGATGGCAATACCGTGGAAGGTGAAGGCGAGCGGGCCAAAGGTCTCGTGGAACTTGAGGCCGTGATAGGCGGGCTCTGGCTGGCTGAGCGACGGGAACTTGTCATTCGCAGACCAGTCGAATTTACCTGAATCGACGATACACCCGCCGGTGACAGTGCCGTTGCCGGTCAGGTATTTGGTGGTTGAATGCACCACAAGTGTCGCACCATGCTCAATCGGGCGGCACAGGTAAGGCGTGGCAGTTGTGTTGTCGATGATCAGCGGAATGCCGGCAGCATCGGCCACATCCGCGATGGACCGTACATCCATGATATAGCCGCCTGGGTTGGCAATCGCCTCGCCAAAGATCGCGCGGGTGTCGTCATCAACCGCGGCCTTAACCGCGTCAACATCATCGAAATCGACAAATTTGCACGACCAGCCGAACCGTTTGATGGTCTGGCTGAACTGGGTGACCGTGCCACCGTACAAACGTGTCGAGGCGATGATGTTCTTGCCCGGACCCATCAGCGGGAACAGCGCCATGATCTGGGCGGCGTGACCAGACGAGCAGCACACAGCGCCGACACCGCCCTCAAGCGTAGCAATGCGTTCTTGCAGAACGGCCACGGTGGGGTTGGTGAGGCGCGAATAGATAAAGCCGACTTCTTGCAAATTGAACAGCGCGGCGGCGTGATCTGCGTCGCGGAACACATAAGCTGTGGTCTGGTAAATCGGCGTCTGGCGCGCGCCGGTGGCTGGATCTGGCTTGGCACCTGCGTGAATTTGCAGCGTGTCAAAGCCGTATGTTGGGCCGTCTGTCATGGTTATCCTCCCGTGGATTGATTGAGCAAGAGATATTGGAATGGGCTTTACGGCACAAGAGATTGTGCAGCGCTTGCAGGGGGCAGGCGGAGTTTTCAAAAAAACTCCGGACCGGAAAATGCGAATTTTCCGTCGCCCGGCGCAAGCCTAGCGCATCCAATAGCCGTTGGATTTCAGACGGTTCCGGATCGCCTGTTCCTTGCGCGGCAAATTATCTTGGTCAAACAGCGCCCGCGCTTTCCGGCCGCGTCCCTGATACACCATCCGTTTGATCGGATCGTAGCCTTTTAGGACTTTCTTAAGCTTGTTCGGGGCCGCAACCGCTTCCAGTATATCAACAGCGGATTGGTTCTCGCGCGCATAGAGCAGCGGCAAGAACCTGTAGTGACAGCTTACGCTTCCATCCAGCAAGCCTTCGGGTAGGGAATCGCGCCCGCCGCCCAATGCGTGGATCACCAGCGGCAAGGCGATCTGGTCCAGCCAGGGATCAAAGCTTTGTGCGCAAAGTTCAACCGGGGGCGTGTCGCGGATGGCCAGCGCATATTCCAAGAACCTGGCACCGAATTCATGTGGGCAGCGGTAAAAGAAAAAGCCCGCGTTGAAATACAGATATCTTTGCCAGAACTCGTCAGGTTGGCTTAGGTCGAGGCTGCTTTCGAAATCCAGACCAAACATGTCATAGAGCGATTTCCAGAGCCCAGTATATTGTGGCCCATAAAGCTGCGGAACGGGCCAAGTGTTCGTGCGGCGCAAGGAGGCGGTGGGGCGGTCGAAATCAAAGGGTACTTGGCTGATATCACCCGTGATCAGCGTATCGGTGTCGAAAAAGACAAAGGGTTCGCCCTTGGGCAGGGCGCTTAGCATCTCGATCTTGTTGCCATAGGGATAGGACGCGCCGAAATGTTCTGATTGAAACGGGATGATCTCTGCGCCCAGATCGGTCAGCGCGTTTCGGATCTCATCGCTTTTGATATGTGGATCATTTGGCCACAGCGGGCCGGGCTGCGGTTCGGCAACAAAAAGGCGGCCGCGAAAATCGGGGCTGCTGTGGCGCAGCGAGGCGGCAAAGAGCAATGCTTCGTATGCCAGTCGGCCCTGTTGCCCGACGACGACAATATTAAAGTCCTGCGATGGGGCTGGGATATTGGTCAACGCGCTGCCTCTTGCCTTTTTCTTGGACTATAGGGGCAAAGGGCGTTTCGCAAAAGATACCAAATAAAAGCGGCGTTTACACCACTCCCAAGGCTGGCGTTTCGGCCCCATCGGGCATCGGTTGGGAAAGTGGTGGGCGACCCTGGAATCGAACCAGGCGTGCGTCTCCGCGAGGGAGTTACAGTCCCCTGCCACACCTTGCGGCCTGTCGCCCACTTTCAGCCAGTGCATTGCACCGGATGTGAAGGCGTGATTACAAGCGGTCCTGATAGGCGTCAAGGCGAAAACCTAGGCGAAAGGCAGGGAAATGATCCTTGCAACACATGATAGAGGGTCTGAGCATGAAAAAACCGAAGTGGGTCGTGCAAAAAGAGCAGGATAAAAAGGTCGAGGCGAACCAGACCGTGTGGTTGTTCGGTTTGCACGCGGTACGTGACGCGCTGGAGAATCCCAAACGCGAAAAGCTAAAGCTGATGGTCACGCCGAATGCGCAGATCAAGCTGGAAGAGGCGATTGCAAAGGCGGGAATCGTGCCAGAGGTCGTGGACCCCCGTAAATTCCGCCCGCCGCTTGATCAGGGGTCGGTCCATCAGGGCGCTGTGCTTGAGGTCAAACCGCTGGCATGGGGATCGTTGCAAGAGGTGTGCATCGGGGCAGAGGCACCACGGGTGCTGTTATTGGACCGTGTGACCGATCCGCATAACGTCGGGGCAATCTTGCGCTCGGCCGAGGTTTTGGGCGCGTCTGCCGTGATCGGCATGCGCCATCACGCGGCCCCCGAAACCGGATCGCTGGCGAAATCGGCAAGTGGCGCGTTGGAACGTCAGCCCTATCTGCGGGTGCGTAACCTAGCGGATTCTATCAAGGAACTTCAGAATATGGGGTATCTTGTGCTGGGTCTGGACGGTGAGGCCGACATGACAGTCGAGGCCGCCCTTGAGGGCAAGCGCGACCGTCCGGTGGCGCTGGTGCTGGGGGCCGAAGGGCCGGGCCTGCGTGAAAAGACCAAAGAAACCGTCGATATGCTGGTGCGAATTGACGCAGACGGCGGGTTTGGTTCGCTCAACGTCTCGAATGCGGCGGCAATCGCCTTATATGCGTCTCGTCCGCACGGGTAACACCGGCGCGCAAGAGGAGAGACGCAGTGACCTATCCAACAAAGATCGCGACCTGCTGTTTTTGCGGCAGCAAAGCGGCTTTGACGCTGGATGTGGGGCGTCACGAACTGTCCTGCGCGCAATGCGGCGCGCCGTTGCATGATTTAAAGCAAATCCCTGTTCCCAAACCTAAAAGCGCGGGAGGCGTTGCGTCGCCTGCCTTGCGGCATTTTCCGACAGCAAAACCGGCCAAGCGGTCACCAAAGCCTAAAGTAAAGCCGCAGAAACGTCGCAAATCTTGGCTGAAGAGCCTTGCCAGCGAGGTTTTTGATGTTGTGGAAGACATTTTCGACTGAGGCGGGCCAAGCTGTGGGCGGTATTCTGCCCAAACGTTTAGGTTTTATTCACGGATTTGTCAGACGGTCTTTGAATAGCGCAAAGAGTTCTTACTTCATGTGTAAGGCGGCGGGTTTGGAACACCTGCTGATCTGTAACTGTCCCTCGTTCCATACCTTCGCGCCCTCGGACATTTGTCTGACGGGCGCTTTTTTTATCTGCGAATCGGTGTAGTTGTAGGCGATGATATATTCAGATGCCCTTTTGAAAGATGTGCTGACCCAGACCAAGCGGGTTGCGGTTGTCGGCGTGTCGATGAACCCGGTGCGGCCCAGCTATTTTGTGGCGCGTTATCTGTCGCTTAAGGGTTTCGAGGTGATTCCCGTCAATCCTGCCCATGCGGGTGAAACGCTGTTTGGTACCAAGGTTGTTGCAACGCTGTCTGACATCGAGGGGGATGTGGACATGGTCGATATTTTCCGGCGCTCGGAAGCTGTGCCAGAGATCGTCGAGGAGGCGCTCGAGAGCTTTCCCAAGCTAAAGGTGATCTGGATGCAAATCGGTGTGGAACATGCCGAGGCCGCAGCATTGGCGGAGGCGCGTGGGGTCACCGTGATCCAAAACCGCTGTCCGAAGATCGAATACCAACGGCTGTTTTCCGAGCTGCGCATGGGCGGCTTTGCGACGGGGATGATATCGAGCAAGCTGTGATGCGGCGCACGCTGTGTTGGACGATTGTGCCTGCGGCGGCGGGGAAAGGGGGGCTTGC
>TARA_R110002126_G_C10490983_1_pt1 | contig 172340 bp, 252 predicted proteins | sample TARA_R110002126 | Tara Oceans TARA_R110002126 (sample SAMEA4397536) | marine metagenome | biome: Polar Biome; feature: [DCM] deep chlorophyll maximum layer (ENVO:01000326); material: water (ENVO:00002006), including particulate matter (ENVO:01000060) such as... | depth 30 m
CAAGATTATCTAATAGGAAAAGACAATGATTGTAGAAATTAGAGCAGCGGAAGGTGGCGACGATGCCAAGATTCTTGTTGGAACTCAACTAGGTATCTACCGTAAGGTAGCGCAGCGTTACTGTCTTTAGCCTTGAAGTCATCGAGGAACGCCCAGGCTTTGCTTGCTTTAGAGTAAGCGGCAAGAAGTCTCAGAAGGTCTTCGCAAATGAAGGCGGTGGTCACCGCTGGCAGAGAATCCCGGAAACGGAGAAGCGCGGGCGCGTGCAGACTTCCACTATTACAGTCGCCGTGCTTGATGAACCAAAAGAACATGAGTTGGTTCTAGATGATCGTGACCTAAAGATCGTCACAAGAAGAGGAAGTGGTCCAGGCGGTCAGCATCGAAATAAGACTGATAGCACTGTGGACATCACGCATAAACCGACAGGGATTAAGGTCACGGCTGATAGTCGATCTCAATACCAGAACAAGATTAGCGCGATGCAGATTCTTCGAGCAAGGTTACTTGACTCTCAGTCCAGGTGTGGTATACTAAAGCGTAACGAGGACAGACGAGACCAAGTTGGTTGCGGCATGAGAGGCGACAAGCGTCGCACTATCCGTGTAGGTGACAATCAAGTCACTGACCATGTGCTTGGTAAGACCATCGTGTATAAGGATTACGCGAAGGGTAACTGGAGTTCGCTACTAGACAAGTAAGATGTGGCCATTCAAAGACAAAGTGGATACTAAGACAAAGGAATACCCCCAGTGGAGGGTTATGGGTCAAGACTTCGTTGCCGATGACCTAGATGGCTACCTGTCAGGACATAATAGACTTGTGGTCGACGAGATTCGAGCCATGCTCCCAAGGGACCTATTCAGCCACTTGTTTATCGCTGGTGGCTTTGCAGCTAACGTCGCCGGAATTACAATCAGCCATGGTGATGTTGACCTCTTCTGCACACAAGACAATGTGTTCGCACGCGCAAAGACCTACCTCTTGAAGCACGGATGTGTTGTTATAGAGGAAGTTGATACTGGTTACTCAACGGCGGTGAAGCTAGATCTAAATGGAGTAAGTTATCATCTAGTTGACGCTACTAATGTATCCGCATCACACGACGTAACCGAACTACTCACTCGTTTTGATCTCAACTGGTGTATGGCTGGAGTCAATCTTTACCACAATAGCATCTATATCCATAAGGATTCCTTGTTGACCGTGCCTAAGGTAAATATCAACTTCGTTCATGACAACCCAGATAACCTCATCAAGCGTCTTGGAAGATACCGCGATAGGCTAAAGAGGACTCCCGACCTAGAGACTTGTGATCGTATGATTCAGATCGCTAAGAATCGTGCCAAGGATCAAAAAGATAGACCTAACCGCTTAGACTCATACTAGTCATGGATACAGAAGCATTCAAAGTAACTGAAGTAGACGGTCTTCGTCTAATTATGCCACATCACTCTACGGCTGGCTCAAATGACGCCTGGGAACGAGATAACCTGTGGCTGCGTTCACGTGTGGAGTGTATGAAGAATAAGGACACGATCTCGCAAGGGTTCGGTAAGTTCTTCAACCTAGGACAGGGGCCAGACGGTCTAAGGGTCGAACCAGCGCACATTCTAGATGCTATCCATAACAACCGACCAGTCGTAGCCACCCTCAAGTATGACGGATCGTGCCTCATTCGCTCTGTCTATAGGGGAGAGGTGTTCTTCCGCACTCGTGGCTCACTCAAGTATGAGTATCACGACAATGCCCAGCCTGAGATGGAGCAATTTCTGGCTAAGTATCCCAAGCTGGCAGATCCAACGTGGGAAGCCGGGCGCTCACTATTGTTTGAGTGGGTGACTCCAAGCTTTCAGATCGTAATCTCATACGAAGAAGCTGACCTGTTTCTACTAGGTGCGGTGGATCACGGACATCGCCACTACTCCCATCTTCGCTATTCGACGATGGAGGAGCTAGAGCCCATTAGTGCTGAGTCTGGCATCAAGCTGATCGAGTATCACGTTATTGACTCAGTCAAAAAGTGGCACGAGTTCTATCACGAGACTTTGAACCATCGAGAGATCGAGGGCTATGTCTTGCGAATGGACGACGAGCAAAACTTGGTTAAGGTCAAGAGCACGCCTTACGTTACCAAGCATGGCATCAAGAGCAACCTGTCATTCAAGAGTATGGTTGAGTTCTGGCTCCAGCATGGTCAGGAGAGCGTTTACCAAGCCATCCTAGGGCAGATCGAGAAGCTATACGACGAGGAGGTCGTCATGTGGGCGCTGCCCTTCATTGACAACCTGTTCATTGCTGTAGATGCCTGGAATGATATCTACGGTGAGCTAAGCAAGGTCGCGATGGCTTCTCAACATTGGGCTCGTAAGGACTTCGCTGTTGAAATGCAGAAGCGCTACACTGGCGAAGATCGCATCAAATTCTCTATGCTAATGCAGCTATGGCAAGGTAAGCCAGTAGAGGAGCGGATGATTCGCGAATTCATGATGCGCTTCGATGAAGGCGTTAAGGGACAGTTCAGTAACGGATAGCACTATGATTGTAGTAATCTACGCAGTATTGATGATCGCGTCTTTTGTGATCGTGACCGGAATCTTGGCGCTTATCCTATGCTCGTTAGGAGCTGATAGTGATGATGCCGCGAAGGTCGCATTCATAGTCATGACTGTGATCAACCTCCTCTACTACTTCTATCTAGTTGTCGAAGAAAACCCACTAGGTTTAGCGTTCCAGAGTAGTTAGGGTGTCCCAAAATCTCAAATCATCACGAAAAATAATCCACTATGACCGATCTAAACAAGCGTAAGCTCACCATTAAACTCCGCGCACTGATTGCGGTGACCCAACTGACGATCGAAAAGCTAAAGGTGATGCGAACAGAACCAGACATAAATGTTGCTGGCATTGATCGGACCATCGCAGACTTAGAGCGAACGATGGCTTTGACTCACGTTGCACTCAATGCAATGAGTAACATCCCAAGTTTGACGGGAGACCCGGCACCCTCTGGCGCTAGGGAGTATGTCGAGATGACTAACGTGGAAGAGTATCGCAAATTCCAAGGACTCCCACCAATTAGCGATACAGACCTTGCTAACGTAGACCTAGATGAACTAATCAGTAAGCTCCGATGAGTAGGTTGCCACTCAGCACAGAACTTGGGCTAGTTGCATTCATTCTCGTATTCCCACTTTGGAGCATCAGCCCAATGGAGAATCCGATGACGACTGTAGTTCTACTAGTTGCTCAGCTTACAGCATGCATTGGAAGCTTTGTAGCTCGCCGAAAGGAAAGGGTTGCGTGGCGTGCAGAGTATCAGGCGCTGATCGACAAGATTAAGAAGAAGAGGAATGGCTAAGTTTATCAGAGAAGAGTCCGTCCCTCTCCCCGTAGAGAATAGGTTGCGCGACGGCGTAACTATACGCTACCTAGAGATCAGCAAATTTGAGCTGTGTCTTAGGTGGACGTTTAGCTTCATCTTCTCAGACACTCATACTCTTACATGGAAGCGAGTAAAAGAACTCGCCAGCAAGGGCAAGCTTCGACACAAGGTATATGCTGGCGCTTGCGCGCATCCACTGTGGACTAACATCTACCAATTAAAATGACAGTCTGGTTTACTAGCGACCTACACCTAGGTCATAAGAACGTGATCAAGTATTCTGATCGTCCATGGGAAACTGTGGAGGATATGAATGAAGGTCTCATTGAAAGGTGGAACTCTAAGATCAAGCCGGGTGATGCAGTTTATCATCTAGGTGACTTCTGCCTAACGAAGAAGATAGATCTTGTCGATGGATGGTTGACTCGTCTCAACGGAGAGATCCGTCTCATCAAGGGTAACCACGATGATTGGATTAAGCGTTTTGATCGACTGAGTGATGAGGCTAAGGATAAGATCAGGTGGATCAAAGACTACGCAGAGCGCACCTTCGAGGTGGGTGGGAAGAAGCACAAGGTGATTCTTTGCCATTTTCCGCTTTTGTTCTGGCATCTGAGTCACCATGGTAGTATAATGTTACATGGGCATTGCCACGGGCACGCTCAGCAACACAATGTTGGGGTGCGTCGCTTCGATGTAGGAGTAGACGCCAATGATTGGTATCCGGTGCAACTAAAAGATGTTGTAGCTAGGATGGAACAAGTGGGGTTGAACCCACATCACGATAGACATCAACAATAGAAACGAGAATGGACGAAGATATCAAGAACGAAATTCTAGCTGCCCTGAAAGCCCTGCGTGAAGGGGCTCCAGAAGTATGGCAGCATCTGTGTAGTGAAGTAGTAAACCGAGGGGTATTCCTTGCGGCGCTAGGTGTTATTATGCTGGTGATCTCAATCATCTTTATCCGAGGCTGCATTAGGTCAAACACGGCTGGAGATGAAGGTATGGCGATTGTCGCTGGAGTCGCTGCGGCAGCTACTGGTGTCACCGGACTCGTCATGTCTGCCAATGGTGGCTACGAAGCTATGTCACCCGCACTTGTTCTACTAGGACGATAAGGAGTAAATTATGCCCTGCACTGATGGTGGATATTCTCAGGATCAACTAGATCAGATAGAGAAACGCAAGAACCAGCGCGCAGCCAAGAAAGCCGCTGCGGAGAAGGCTGAACAAAAACGTCTAGATGATCTGACTCGAATGCTCTGCACTCTCGCTAACTCTGTTGAGGACCGAGGATTCGGGATGATGACTGATCTTGGATTGGGTAAGGGAGAGAAGGATGAGATCCTCCAATGGCTTAAGGACCACAACATCGCAGACGAGAAGCGTCTAGCTAAAGAGGAGGCGGTAGCCAAGAAGAAGGAAGCTGCCGAAGATAAGAAGCGAACTCAATCTGATCTTAAGAAGACCGCAATGAAGAAGCTCAGCGCAGCAGAACGCAGGGCACTAGGGCTATGAGTAAAAACTACTACGAATCTCACGTCACCTTTATGGCTCCATCCGATAGCGACTCAACTAGTATGGGTCCAACTGGCATGGGGTGGATATTCTCTCAGATCGATGGCGATCCCGTGCTTGGGGCTGGGGTTAAGTCATACTTCACTCGACAGTTTCGCGAGAGCGTGCCACTAGAGAGTGTCAAGGCTGAGGCTGAGCAGGTAGCTGAGGTGCTTATCGCTGAGGGATACAAGATCCTTCGCCGTAAGGTTGAGCTAGTTGTATACGACAGTAAGCGCCTACCAGACGAGCTATTCGCATGAAAGATGTCCACACAGAGCACTGCTGCTATCGGCATGGCTGTAAGTATAGCGAGGATGAATGCACGGTGACGACCAAGAAGGCTCCGCAAAGCCACCCCTGTGAATGGTGCTGCCATGAGGCGGCAGACCCCGTCAGGTCGGCTCTCCAGGCGTTCGTGGACGACTTCGAGCTAGACTTCATATTTGAGGGCGAGGTCATTGATAACCCTGACAGAAACTGGGGTTGCATAACGAGGCTGTATAAGCGGGCTAAGAAAGCACTCGAAGATTCTTGAACAAAAAGCTTGACTCGCCCCTAGTTGTAGTGTATAATGTTGGAACACTAGAGGTGTTGTCCTGTCTCACGACGATGGCGGCTGGCGTAGTTGAAATATGAGCGCCCTTCACTAGCTAAGACGAACCACGGAAGCTGACCACAAAACTCGGCTTCGGTTTGGCTTGCACCTCACATTTTTCTGACAAAAACACGCACGAAATCGACGAACGGACACATAATACCAGGGTGGAGACAACAAAACCACACAAATGTGGAAGCTGTGGCGAGACAGACCCAGGTAAGTTTTACGGACATAAACGAAGAACTTGTGGCGAATGCCACAATGAGTATACGAAGCGTAGAGGACACGAGAAGCGACTCTTTGCTGTTACCCACCTGGGTGGGAAGTGCAGAGTATGTAGCTATGACCAGTTCATTTGCTCTTTAGATATTCATCACGTAGACACAACGAAGAAAGATCCAAACTTTGCCTGCATGAGAGGCTGGTCAGAGAAGAGGATCACACAGGAGTTAAAGCACTGCGTATTGCTGTGCAAGAACTGTCATTCGGCAGTTCATTCAGGACACATACAACTTGATGTAGGCTAGCTTGGTAAGTCGTTTCGTTTGGGGCGAAAAGATCGTAGGTTCGAATCCTACCATCGAGACCATTGGTTTCATCTCACCCTACGAGATGCATGATTGCTGGTTGCATGTAAACTACACTAGCCCAAAACAACTAGAACTAATACAATGGGACTAATCCGAAATACGAACTGAACTGCTCGCAAAGAATAACGCCATCGGTGTATTCTTGGGTAGCTCAATTGGTAGAGCGGACGGTTGTTAACCGGAGGGTTGTGGGTTCAAGTCCCACCCTGAGAGCATTTCCCGATGACAGAAGACGAAGAACAGCAGTTGATTGACATCACAGTAAAATGTGGAATCGACCCAAAGTATGATGAGGAGTTAGGTCTAACAGGACGTGACGCTCATCAAATCATCTTGCGGCTAGCGACAGCGCTAGAAGAGCGAGACAAAACCATAGAGTCACTAAGTGACTCCGGACACAGACAATGAAAACTTCACTACGATATAGTAAGAGCATCTACAACACACGACATCAAAGCTCCGCCAAGTTTATTGGTAGGACCGATGGTCAATTTGTAGGGTGTTCTTCACAGGGAGCTGTAACCTCCCCGGCGCTATCGTAAAAGTGAAGTCGATGCTGTGAGGTGCAATTCCTCCACCCTACACCAATAAACAACCATTCATGTTGTTCGTGGTGTAATAGTAAGCATACCAGTTTGTGAATCTGTAGGAGCGGGTGCAAATCCCGTCGAACAACCCATTATAGCTATGGAACTAAGTGATGATATGATGCCTGTTCACTGGGACAGGTTCTCTCTCTGTTACACCCAAGATAGTCAACCATTAGAACTAGATTGCGGTGACTTAGTTAGGTTCCTTCTTGGTAAAGACATCTACACTGGAAGAATTGAAACAACCTCCGAGACCGTGTTTCACTATCGTCGTAAGCGCTTGAAGAAAAACTATTCAGTTCGTTTCGATTCTGAATATGCCGTTGGTTGTTTGGTGGAGTTGTCTGAAATTGACGGCTTGTCGAAACTAACTTCCTGATCAATGACAAAACCTAAGAACATAAATCAACTCTCGGCTGTCCTTAATCTAACAGCAAGAGATATTGGTGTGCTATGCATAGTAGCACGATACCAAGATACGTGCCGAAAAAAGGGACTTCACCCACTCATTAGTGATATCACCTCCAATGCTCGTCTAGTTGCTCAGACTATACTAGGAGCCTCTAACGAATCACCAAACATTACAGCGGTAGCTGAATACTACCGAGAATGGAACGAACAATGCGAACTCTACCACAAGAACTGATAGCTGAAGACTCTAGTTGTCCATCAGACTCATCTAGTATGAGGAAGGGTGGCAGAGTGGCTTATTGCACTGGTTTGCTAAACCGGAGTCCCGAAAGGGACCGCAGGTTCGAATCCTGTCCCTTCCTCCAATTTAAGGAGGGCACCGTCAAGGTGACAAACTGGATTCGAACTCCAGGGGGATTGCGTTAACGCGTAGTCCGGGTTTCGATTACTCTGCCCTCCTCCATTATCTGCGGATGGCTGAGTCTGGTCCAAAGCAATAGTCTGCAAAACTATCCAACCGTGGGTTCAAATCCCACTCCGCAGTCATTATCATGTTCTTGTTTCTCCTAGGTGTCATTGTTGGTATCTCAATTGGGATAGTCATAGGAGGCATTACCTACAGACACATCTACAGACGTGTCACTCCAATACTAATCACCAACGCAACAAACGGTGGCTACGCCATTGGATGGCACGACGGAAAGAGCGCTGGGCTTAGAAGCGCTTTCATCGAAGAGGGTATCGACGAGTTAGAAGACTGGGTCAATGACGACCAAGATTATACATAGGTGCGTGGCCAAACTGGATAAGGCATCTGACTACGAATCAGAAGATTGCAGGTTCAACTCCTGTCGCACCCACCACACATAACATCATGAATCACTCAACAGAATTTCGACAACCAACCACACAAGATCAGGTATAACCTATCGGTGTGGTGTAATGGTAACATGACTGGCTTTGAACCAGTAGTCGAAAGTTCGATTCTTTCCTCCGATACCAATTATACCGGAATGGTGTAATGGTAACACGACAGATTCTGATTCTGTAAACCTTGGTTCGATTCCAAGTTCCGGTTCCAATTATGATATACTTTGTAGTAGCAGTCGTCTCTCTCGTCGTCGGTCTTGAACTAGGCTGGCGCTGGCGTCTTAAAGAAATCACAGAACGTCTAGCCAACAAGGGCTATGACACTGACAAAGTTCTAGGTAAGTAAACAGTTTAGACCTCCTCTTGACCCGTGGGAGGATAACGGCTGAAAAGAACGGGTCCACAAAGTTCGAAAGAACACTATGCCTCTCGGGGCTAGCCCATTATTCATATGACTAACAAGCAACTAGATGAAGTAGAAGAGAAGGTTCTTGACCGAATCGATGCGTGGCATGAGAGTAGCGTTCCTATTCCTCTAACTGCATACCTCGGTTGGTCAGACGAGGAGTATTACGCTTACGTTGAGAGTAACAAGATTCCTGAGAGGGAGTATGAGTAAGCCAGAGAAGGTGTGGTTCGCTGTTGTCAACCTGGGTGGCGGTCTTCTTACGAGGAATCCCCGCCGTGCGTCTCTTGAACATGGTCCAGATGGCTGGTGGAGTAAGTGCGGCAATTATTCCGCCAAGAAGCTAGGTCTAGATGACAGAGATGGTTGTATAACATTCGCCAGTGAAGACAAGAAGTTAGTTCGTGCGTTCTGTGATGGAGCAAATGCACTTAGGACTATCTTACGAGAGTTCACCCTGGCATAAGAAACATGGGGTCATAGTGATAATGGTAGCACGTCTGCTTTGCAAGCAAACAGCCGGGGTTCGATTCCCCGTGACTCCACCAATACAATGAAAGTTAGCAGTGTGAATTATGGCGCAAAGCCAAGCAACCTATGACGTTGTTTATTCTAGGTGGTCAAAAACTCAACTAGGCAGAGTGAACTGCAACACTGAAATGAGAAGCTGCTGATCTTCATGCGACTGTAGTATAGTGGTATCATCTCGCATTGCCTATGCGAAGACGAGAGTTCGATTCTCTCCAGTCGCTCCAACTTAAACACAATGTGACCTTCGTATAGCTGGTGCGTATGCTAGATTGAAGCTCTTGAGGACTTGGTTCGATTCCAAGAGGTCACACCAATTTGCTTGACAACGCCATACGATGTGGTATACTTGAATGACTGAGAACGAAGACGACATCCCAATGAGTCACTGGAATTTCCGAGTGATTCGTAAGGAGGCTGACTATCCTAACGGCACGAAGTATGTCACCTTTGGCATCTACGAAGTGTATTACACCGAAGGTAAGCCAACCGCTTGCACTATGGAGATGATGAGTCCCCATGGTGAGACTCTAGATGAACTCAAGCAAGACATAGAGTGGTATCAGCTCGCGTTGAGCAAGCCGGTATTAGATTTTGATAAGGACTTTCCACAAGAGGAATCAGATGAGTAACGTAACGTTGAAACAGATTGATGAAGCAATTATCCTTGCTCATCGCGATAGTAAGATGGCTGCTCGCGATGAACTCATGGGGGTTCGCGACTACCTACTGGGTAAGCCGGTCGATAAGCCGCGTGATCCTCGTGAGGTGATGGTAGAGGTCGGATACAAAGTCAGCTAACACACGGGCGCTTGGTGAAGTAGTATCATATCTGGTTTACATCCAGCAGTTGGGGGAGCGTAACCCTCAGTGCCTACCAATACAATGGACAAACAAGAACTAATCGATTGCATTCAGAACGACGATGAGCTAGCTGAACAGATCATCAAAATCTTCAATGCGCTCGGCACTGCACAAGTTTGCGGTAAGGCTATTGTCCTGCCAAAGAACGAAGAGTCTCCTATTGTGGTCATCAGCTTTGAGCCTGAGCTTAAGAGGATAATCGAGAAACAACTAGCAGATCACGACAAGAAGCCACCATGGAACTAGTAGACAACTGTATTACCTGTAACACTGAGTTCACTTGGTCTGAAGATGACGTAGCAAGAGTGCAGTGTTTTGAGTGCTGGTCTGGCGACGTAGACTATCTTTGGCCAACGCCAAGGATGACTGGGGAGACCAAGTTCTTTATCTGTATGATGATCGCAGTAGTGATCGCAGTAGTAACACTAGTATGAAAGACGAGCACATATCAAGCCTGGGGTTCTCTCCGGGCGTCTTATATGCGTCAGACACAAAATAGGAGAGCGGTAGTCAAGAGGTTCAACTCCTCCCCTAGGAACCATTTCAATTACAACTAGAATACAATGAACGACATCTTTAACCTATTTGGAGCCATCGCTGACGGTGGCAACTCTAACTCTAACATCGACCGAACTGAGATCGATGGCTTTACGGTATCCACTGTAGACACCATGGATCAGGGTCCAGAGACTGCGATCATTGATGTTAACGGCGCGCATCCGGTAGGGCACTACGGGACTGTCGAAGAGGCTGCTATCGGACATGAGATGTGGGTATCAAAAATCAAGAACGGACTTCGTGATGTTCTCAAGCTTGGCTACGGATCTCTAGTAGATGCTGAGAAGATCACCCTCAAACCCAAGTAAGAAACACGTCTCTGTAGCTAAATTTAGATAAAGCAGCGCCCTCCTAAGGCGAAGATTGTGGGTGCAAGTCCTACCAGAGATACCAATTCATGGCTCCGTGGTGTTCAACAGATTAGCATACACGGCTCTTAACCGTTGAGGTCAGGGTGCAACTCCCTGCGGGGCTACCATTACTATGAACATTAAAGAACTACGAGAAGAGATCAAGGCTGGCTACGACAGTGTGGACGCTATGTCTGAACTGTTAGCTAAGCATGGGTCGGACGAAGACCCTATCATCTACAAGGGTGAGGACACGACTCCTCGTGACCTAGCCAACTACCTCAATCCAAGCACGTCAGCGCTAGACTTAAAGATCTCATTCTGGGGCACACTACCTGACGGAACGTTCGGTAAGCGTAGCAACAGCAACTTTGCTCACATGCTACTCGATCGCATCAATCTGTATGAAGAGCGTCGTAAGGAAGCAGATAGGAAAGCGAAGAGCCGCAAGAGGCAGATAGAATACAAGGTCTCGTGGCGCGAGTGGTGTGGGGTTGAGTCATGTGGTTCGACCGAGTGGGACTACAAGAGTGAAAAGTTCAAGACGAAGGCGGAAGCCGAACATCAATTCAGTAAGATGAAGGTTCGACATCATCACGCTAAGCTTCAGAAGACAACGATAGAACTACTAGGTGAGTCAAATGACTAACGATGACACAGATGAGCCAGAGCTGGTATCGGGAGTGATAAACGTTGCCGACATTGAAGAGAGAGTGTCTATCTCTACTTGGATTAGCACGCCAGCAAGCTGGCCAACGATCCAAGTAATCAAAACGTCTGCCGATAACCTTGGGGTAGTAATGACATACGACCCGCCACAATTGTCGGGTTGGATCTTTAAGCGTTGCGCCTACTCATTCAAAGTGGAAGGACCAAAGTCCAAGATGGAAAGATTCAGGCATTGGTATAACAGCTTTCTAGAAGCCAACGGAATCTAAACAAAACAAGGGGTATTGGTGTAGCTTGGCCTATCACGGTGGACTGTCTATCCGCAGACATGAGTTCAAATCTCATATACCTCGCCATTTCTTAGCAACAGACTAGTTTGAGTGTCCCAAAAGTCTCAAACGTCACAAAAATAATTCCGAAACAAACAATTGCAGGTGAAGTGTCAATGGTCGCACGACTGATTTCCAATCAGTAAGAGCCTGGGTTCGATTCCCGCCACCCGCTCCAAAATACAACTATGTTTAAGCAAGCACGAAATCTAGCCATCGTCATGGCGCTCTCTGTCACGTCCGCTGCGGCACAAATTTTCAACATCACTATCTTCCCGAAGGGTGATATTGTTGGCTTTGTTTACGAGCCCTGTTGGGATGTTCACACCACTATCTTTGGTGACATTTCGTTCTGGACGTTCGACGATGAGGGCTTCCCGGTCTTTATTGATTACGGTTGGTATGACCACACTGCGTGGTATGCTATCATCCGGGAAATCTAATTACCTATGCCCGTTTAGTTTAAGAGTAGAACAACTGCTTGGTATGCAGTAAACGTAGGTGCGACTCCTACAATGGGCTCCAACAATAACAACTAGAGAGAATGACAAGTATGAATTGCGACGGATGTAGCATGGGTGGCTTTAAGAAGGACGACGCGGATCAAAAGGGCACACCAGTGATGGTGAACGGCGTGCAGGTTGCGACTACCTTTGGTGGTGCAACTGGTGGCGAGCCAACCTGGAAGACCCCTGGCACTCCCGACAGTGTCTTTGGCTTGATGGCTTGGTCTGCGTTCGCGTGGGGCGGTCTCTGCATTGACGAAGGCGAACACTGCGAAGAGATCTATGGCTGTGGTGCTGACCTTACGCTGAAGTTTATGTTGCAAGTCCCTACGGGTGGTAACACTAACGTGACGCTGACTGACCCTAACGGTCTCGTTATTCCTGGACAGGCTCCGCGCCCGTTACCGGGTAATGATACGGTGGACAACTACCGAGTCGACTTTGAGGTTAGTATGTCCGCTGATTGCGGAACCGATGCTACTACTCTTCTAGATGACAACTGGACGATCACCATCAACGGAGTAACTGCGACTCATCACGCTGCTAGCGGTGACATCAAGTTTGAACTAGTGTGCGAGCCCTGCGAAGATGGCAAGCCCGCTGACGAAGTATAACAAGAGCAATGCCGAAAGGCTACAAACAACGTAGGACGTAGGATTAACAGCATCCATCGTGTAACGAGTGACATCGGCTACCGAACGACATTTCAATACCGATAGTAGCAGTGAGGACTGCAAATCCGGAGGTAGTATAAAGGAAGAGGTTTGCTTAGAAGCAGTCACCTAGGAATAACATGCTGGGTGATCCTTGGGGAGTTGCATGGTCTACCCCGTCTTTGGCGTAACAGCACACTCCGTTGTCCCTGTGCCCGCTTAGTATAATGGCTTATTATTTCTCTTTTGTAATGAGAAGACACTGGTTCGATTCCAGTAGCGGGCTCCATTTTTACCGCACGAAAAAACCATCCGGACACATAATACAAGTAACGGTGCGTATACCCTCCGCCTGATAAGCGGTTGAAAGGTTAGTTAGTGACACGTAGGTGCAACTCCTACCGTGCCGACCATTAGAACATCATGCAAAAGAAACTCGGAAACAAACGTTACTTCATCAACCCTAAGGAAGGTGTAGCAGCAGCAAGCTTTGATGTTAGTATCACGGATGATATTAACAAGAAGAAGGGTTACCCTAATCTAGACCTTGAAGCTACTCTCACCTTGAGTGATTGCAATCGTCAGATCAGTCTCGATTTTGAGACTTGGTTGGGTAAGGACATCAAGGAAGCCAAGAAGGTGATCAAGGACCGTAGGCTCAAGCTGACACGTCTAAAGAAGATCGTGGATGAGTTTGTTGCGGTTACTGAGAGGGGATACGCCCACATCGAGAGCAGGCTTCCTGAATACGAGAAGGCTGTAAAGGAATACGAGAAGAAGAAATGAGTGACTACTACGAAGACGATCTAAACGACCCCGACAACAACGTCGTTCGCCCTAAGGATGCTAAGAAGAGTTCCTCTTTTAGCTACTGCAAGTGGGCGGCGCAAGAATGGGAAGCTCGTTACTACGCATGGACTCCAGAGCATCGCAAGTCGATGGATTTCACGCTTAACCAACTGATGAATGATCCCTCTTGGGCAACAGCTAAGAGTCGCAAGATTGATGCGCGATCTATCGTCAAATCTAACAAGGCTAGGGGCGAGAAGAAGAAGTAATGAGTGACCAACCTACGATTCTAGTCTGGATTGACCTAGAGACGACCGGACTGAAGCCAGTTGATAAGCATCGCGTTCTTGAGTATGCTATGGTCTTAACTGATCTTGAGCTTAACGAGATTGCATCTACCGATTGCATCATCCCACAGGATACGTCCGTGGCGACGGCACTGATGGATGATTACGTTACAGACATGCACGAGGGTAACGGATTACTAGCAGAGCTTAGAAAGGTCGAGAGCGAGCTTCCTGTTCCCGAGTATGTTGATAGCGTCCGTGTTGCTGATGAGATCATGGCTGAGAAGCTTGACAATAACCTACCCGATGGAGCCGCTGCTGTTATCGCTGGTAACACTATTGGTTTTGATAAGGGGTTCATTGAAGAGCACATGCCTATCCTTGCAAGTCGTTTACATTACAGGCAACTAGATGTAAGTGCTTACAAGGTAGCATTCCCGGAGATGTTCGGAACTAAGACTAGTAATGCCCACCGAGCAGTGGATGATATTCGTGCCTCTATTGAGAGCCACCGAAAGATGCGCGAACTGATTGCCATAGCTACATCTCAAACTGTTGGAGCTAAGCATCTTATTCAGCCGACGTTTGACGAGGATGATTGTTGCTAGGTTGTTAGGTCGGAGGTTACTAATCCTGCTGCTAGCTACTAGTTTTTCTAGTTGCATAGAGTATCGCTTCAATCAGAACAACATGGAGCGTTACTTGTCGACTATACCTATTAGTCCACGACATCAGTATTTAGATCCGAAGCTAGGGTCTAAGTCCAAGCTCTGGCTTTATCCAGGACAGAACGTCGGGCTGTATACCGGTGTCGATGTTAGGGATGCTCAGTATGTCACAAGCACAACTGGATTTATCTTCTACCACGACTGGAGCTACAGCCTGGAGATAGGTGTGAGGGTATTGATGTATGAAAATCAGTCCTTCAAGAATTACGATCAGAACTTTGATGTTAATCCTTGGCGAGACTCGCCCAACTTCATCTTCATTGGTGGGGTGCTCTACTTCTAATTTTTGACGAGAACGTTTAACACGAGCATCATTTAGATGCAACTAACCCTGACCCTGATACTTCGGAGAGTTAAGATGACTGATATCAAGAACATTGCAAAGGTCTTTGACCTACCTGATCGCCAAGTCCTTTTCTATAAGGATGAACGTGACGAAGAGATGAACGAGGATGTCAGTGATGAGGAGTTTCCTTGGTTGGTGACTGCCCGATACCACATGGCTGACGGTGCTCTGGCGGAGGCTAAGTATGGCTTCGCCACCGAGGAGACTCGTGATAGGGCGTTCGATGGAATGAATCTGGAGTCCGCCCAGGCAACGGTGGATAGGACTAAGGACATTGAGGACATCCTTTGTGCGGACGATGAAGATGACGAAGACTGCGATGATCCTGATGATTGGGATGATCTAGATGATCCTGATTATTTTAGTGACGAAGACGACGAGTCTTAGTGTATCATAGTAGACATCTTTGCCAGGGTAGAATAGCGGTTAGTTCACCGTCCTTTCAAGACGGATGGCGCGGGTTCGAATCCCGTCTCTGGTTCCATGCTCCCGTAGTTTAGTGGTAGAATACCGCGTTCTCAACGCGATGGCGAGAGTTCGATTCTCTCCGGGAGTATTCAATAGATATGCATGCCGGTGTGGCGAAATTGGCTATACGCGCTAGGTTTAGGACCTAGTGTCCGCAAGGACGTGTGGGTTCGAGTCCCTCCACCGGTATCATTTTTGAGATAGGATAGTAAGGCGGCGTGATTGGGAACTAGCATACCTGCGTGGTTCAAACCCTCGCGTTTGTCGGTGCAAATCCGACCGCCGCTACCATTAGGATAGGATATGGCTAAGAAGTATTTAGAGATTGATGAACAACTAGAGCAGTTAGATATTATTGATTTGTTTGGTCATAATATCGACAATCTGATTGAGAACCTCAAGGTCGCACAGGCTAAGTATAAGGACACTCATTACGATGTTCGTATCGACGTTGAGTGTGGATCGTTTGATAACGAAGACGAATTCTATCTATACGGTAAGCGTCAAGAAACAGACATCGAGCGAGACGAGCGCTTAGTCAAGGCTCAAAAACTTCGTAAGGATAAGAAGAGCGCCAAGACCAAGAAGGACGCTGCGGAGATAGAGCAACTCAAAGAGCTACTCACTAAGCACGGCGGGGATTTACAGTTCGATATTCAGAAGTTGTTTGAAGATCAGTAAGACATGAACAAGAAGATACTAAGTCTATGCGCTCTCGCGCTTCTAGCTGGCTGCTCGTTGTTTACGCAGCGGGCACCAGTAAGTCCGCAACAAGAGATTGCACAAGCATTTGCCGCTGCCTTTAAGCAAGATGGAGTTGCCGCTGCTGTTCTATCTACACAACCACTACCTGCTGAAACGTTAACTACGGGACAGATCAGTGTAGTAATCAGTGGTCATCTAGGTAAAGCACAAACCCGCGATGGTGGGTGGATCGTTCAGGTGCCATCAACCGGAGCCAAGATCCTTGAGTATAGCACTACACAAGGAAGTGCTGGTGCAGTTCTAAATGTGCGTGGTAACAACGTAGATAACATCCATGAACAGAACCTGACACTACCTCGTGCTGTTGTTCCTGCTGATGCCTTGATTGTTACATCTAGCTATAACTCTAGCGCAGGACGCACAGAGTATTGGAGTCCACCAGGACGTAGCGCGGTAGACTTTATGATGCCGGTTGTCTTTGTGCGATATCAAGCTCGATCAGAATACCTCCGCCCGCCTGCTATCGGTAACGGTTTCTTGCCGCGCTTCTTCAGGAGTCATCCGATTCCCGAGGCTGCTATCAAGATGAATCGAGTGCCATCCGTGGTAGATATCGATAACCTTGGTATCAACTGGGGTGGCTGGGGTAACGCACGTCCTGATGTTGCTTATCTAGTTGGACTACTAGGTCCATTCGGTGGGGATTGTTACGATGGTTGGAATACTGACACTAAGACGCCAGACTTTCAACACCCTGGATACGGTAGCTACTACGCATCGGTAGTAAGTCAAGCACTCGTCACTCTATGTAGCACTGAGCCATTAGAAGAACGAAGACTACTAGCCATTGCAATAGCTCAGAGGGGGCTCGACCTAGTTGGTGCGTTCTCTGATGGTAGAAACAACCGTCCCGTTGGTGGTGGTCATATGCAGGGAAGGAAAGCCCTCCTGATGATGTGTGGTCATCTACTAAACGTAAGACCATTCGCTAACCCCAATCGATTCATTGGTAAGATGTTTCAAGAGGACGTTGCCTTTCAAGCTGGAGAGTGGTGGTTCGGTTCTGGTTGGGATTCCACCTGGGGCTTTAGTTGGCAAGCACCATTCAACGGAGAGATGCTCACTAATCCGCCTTCGACATGGGGTAACCCCAACTCCCCTAATCACTCAACATGGGCTTGGATGATCGGTGGATACATCCCACAAGTCTGCGGAAGTCAAGTCGGAACTGCGCTAGCTATGCACCTGTGCCATCTAGATGTTGAGATGGGCGTCAACTATATGGGTATGATGAAGCAGTGGATGGATGGACCACCCGCAGCAGCACAAGAGGAGCTTCTAGCGGCTGGCATTAACATACCGTGGGGAACTGACTATGCCCTTGACAGGGGTGGTAAGTTCTGTAAGCGTGCATGGGAACTATATTTTCAGTAACAGTCGCTTGACAAGTCAGTGATCATGTGGTATACTAGGGTAAGATGAGAATTGTAGCAATTAGCGACACGCACACCAAGCACAAGAAGGTAACCATTCCTGAGTGTGACGTGCTTATCCACGCCGGGGACTTTACCTGGAAGGGAACCTACTGGGAGATCTTCCGCTTCATGAAGTGGTTTGCCAAGCAGCCCGCTAAGCATAAGATTGTCATCGCTGGTAATCATGAGCTAACCCTGGATGCTACTAAGCCAGGAAGGTTTAGCCAGGGTAACTGGAACACGATGCGAAGCTATGCAGATGAGAATGTCCATTACCTGGAAGACAGCGAGGTGGTCATTGATGGTGTTAAGTTCTATGGCACTCCGTGGACCCCATTCTTTCACGACTGGGCGTTCAACGGTTCGGATGGACTGACTAAGCCGGACGGCACTCGCAAGCTGCTAGATGTCTACTCGAAGATCCCTGAAGATACTAACGTATTGATCTGTCACGGTCCTACCTACGACTTTGTAGACAAGGCTACTGACGACAACCGTTGTGGCTCGGTGGAGATGCGTAAGATCCTAGAGACTGACAAGCTGGCGCTACTCAAGCTCTACATCAGCGGGCATATCCATGAGTCGCGAGGTCACGACATCGGTTGTGGCGGCGTGCATTTCTGCAACGTCTCGACGCTGGGACGTGACTACGAGACGGCTACTCCACCTGTAATCATTGATCTAGATGAGAATGGTGGTGTCGACCGGATCCAAGGATACGATAATGACTAGGATGGACCAAATGCTCGGATGCCTCACGCATAAGGGTAATAAGCCACTCTATTGTGCGGAAGATTTAGGCTTTGATGAGATCGGAAGGGGTGCTACCCGCACCGTCTATCGATACGGAAGAAGCAATCGAGTCTTTAAGGTGGGGGATAGGGAGTGCAATCGGACAGAAGCATATCTGTATGGTTGTGCTCCTCCCGCCTTACGCAACATGCTTGCTAAAGTGATTGGTATCAGTAGGTGTGGTAGAGTTCTTGAGATGGAATACATCCCACTACCACTACACGATACAAAGGGTGACATCTGGAGCGTTAACAAAAAGCTTATGCGTCACATCCGAGCAAGAAAATTTCACTCACTCCTAAGTTCAGACATTCATTATGGGAACGTGGGACTTAAGAGCAACGGAGAGATCAAGATTCTCGACTATGGATACCTGACTGACGATTGTATGCCCCTAACGAAGGCTGAGGTTATCAAAAACCTAAAGCGTAGAAAACCAAGTAAAGATAGCAAGGCTATCACAGTAGGACGTGGCGTCTACCGTGAGCTTTACAGCAAACGGAAGTGGAAAAAGTAACATGAGACGATTTAGAGTTAAACGTGTAGAAGATGAATCTGGTGTCAGTGGCACCGGACTCGTTGCGGAGGGCGTCGAATTCGATGATGGTTTCGTCGCCATGCGCTGGCTTTCAAACAAGGCAAGCGTTACGATCTTTGCAAACATCAAACACCTGAAAGATCTGCATGGTCACGGCGGTAAGACTAAGGTCGTATGGGTTGATCCAGACCCCCTAGCTCATGCGGAAGAAGCAGAAGAGAATAATGAAACTCCTCCCACCACCTGAGTTGATTGCACGGCTTGCTGAGTTTGGAGACTTCTCCGTTAAGCGAGACTCGAATGGTATATACCGTGGATGCATAGCAAAGGACGGACAGTTCATGAATGCACGAGACAAGAGCTTAAGAGTATGTCTCCACCTCATGGTCACAGGCTGGGAAGAGACTGAAGAAAAACACGACGAAAAGGTTGACAACTCTCAATCTTGAGGTATACTAGAGTATGAGCAATGAGCAAATGCTAGTAGATCTCTGTTTCGAATTGGCTATGAAACTCCGAATGGGTAGGAAAGTCTTTGAGGACAACGATCAGTGTGGCGAGTGGGTTGCTAAAGAACTACGCGAGCATGGATTTAACACCAAGCCATCCTCAATGAGGTGGGGTGTCCTAGTAGACAAAGATGGAGAGTTTATCGTATGAAAAAGCTAGTGATGATGAGGGGTATCCCCGGTAGCGGTAAGTCTACCAAGGCTCAAGAAATTGCACGTAAGCATCTAGAGAATGGTGGTAGGTCTGTGGCTATCTGCTCAACGGATGACTACCATATGGAGCACGGCGAGTATGTCTTCAAGCCCAAGCTGCTAGGTGAGTTCCACGTCAAGAATCAGATCCGCGCATCTGGATATATGGACAAGTGTATCGAGCTGGTCATCGTAGATAACACCAACATCAAGCGCAAGGACATGATGGTCTACATCAACAACGGTCAGTCTTGTGGCTACGAAGTCGAAGAAGTGATCGTCGGTAAGGATAAGCTGTTCCCCGATATGGATGCCAGCGCGCACGACTTCACTAACTACATCGACATGTGTGCTGCACGCAACACCCATGGTGTCCCTAAGGATGTCATCGATCGTATGGCAAGGACGTTTCAGAAGTAATGGAAGCGCACGAACTTGCATATGCTAAGGTCGAATACTACGACCGTCAGACTGGGAAGTCTAATGAGGTAGATGCCTACTTCCGATTCCTACCTAGGAAGGGTGATATCATCAAGGTATGCCTAGCTGAAGGTGGATCAGTCAAAGGGTCTGTATGCTCAATCCATCATGTTATGGAGAGTGAGAGGCGTATTGAGCCAGATATTACAATTCACCTAGAGGGTGCAACATGCGTCAATTAGTAACACAACGTGTAGTCCGAGAGCTTGCGCCTATCGAAGGTGCAGACAAGATCGAACTAGCCAAGGTAGATGGGTGGCAGTGCGTCGTCAAGAAGGGGCAGTTCCAGGCAGGAGAGAAGGCTCTTTACTTCGAGATCGATTCAACGATCCCAGCAGATGACAATCGTTTTGCGTTCCTGAGTCGTGGCAAGGTGGTTTACCGATACCGCATCAAGAGTATGAAGCTACGCGGTGCGCTATCTCAGGGGCTGCTGATCCCTATGAGCGATCTGACTAACGAAGAGCGTATGCGTATCTTTGATGGTGAGACACCTACCGATGTGTTGCGTGTAGAGAAGTATGAGCCTGTTATTCCTATGGGTGGCGTGCAGAAGGGCACGTTCCCTACTCATCTAGTCCCTAAGACAGATCAGGAGCGCATCCAGAACATGGTGTCCGCTCTAGAAGGACGTAACTCAGACCAGTTTGAGATCACCGAGAAGCTTGACGGCACTAGCTGCACGTTCTTCTCATGTATTGAGGATGGGCCTATCATTGGTAATCATCTGCGCACTGGTGTATGCTCACGTAACTGGGAGATGCAGATCCTAGATGAGAACATCTACGCTAGGCAGTTCAACCAGCTAGGGATTCATGACAAGCTTCGTCAACTCGGCGGGCGACAACTTGCTATCCAGGGAGAGATCATTGGTCCCTCCGTTCAGGGTAACAAGTATAAGCTAGACAAGCAGACGTTCTATGTCTTTGACATCTACGACATCGATGAGAAGCGTTACCTTGGATCAGCCGAGCGCTGGGTGCTAGCCGAACAGCTAGGGCTGAATCATGTGCCGCTGGTTCGCGAGTCTATGGAGTTCACACTTGATAGTGTTCTAGGTGCTGCTGACGGACGAAGCCTATTGCATGACACACCACGCGAGGGGCTTGTCTTTAAGGGTTACGATGGTAAGACAAACTTTAAGGCTATTAGCAACAAGTGGCTACTAAAGAACGAGTGATGCCTACATACGATTACGTATGCAACAACTGTGAGCACAAGCTGGAGATCTTCCAGAACATTTCGGAAAACCCGAAGCGTAAGTGCCCAGAGTGTGGTAGAATGAAACTAGTCCGCCTCATTGGGTCCGGGGGCGGAGTAATATTCCGTGGAGAAGGGTTCTTCTCCAAGGACTATGGTGGCAGAAATGCCTCTGACGGATCAAACGACTGAGGGCGGAACATTCCACCCGAACTGATCATCAAAGTGTTTTGATGTATTACAAAGAAGTGTCCCATCAATGGGATGTGAGGAAAGAAGTATGACAGAAGCTAGTAGTAACGTATTCACCGACCGCCGCAGCGTAGACCAAGTATCTGGTGAGCTTGCAACACAAGTCCTTTTCTGGTATGACGAAGAGGGCAAGAAGAGCAGGCGTCGCAAGCGCACTAATGGTATGGCGATGGCTACCGATGGAACCCTTGTGGTCTCGCGAGCAGTTTGCTCCCGTAAGGACCAGTTCATGAAGGCTAACGGTCGCATGGTCGTAGAGAAGCGTATCCTTGGTCGTGCCCAAAAGCACTGCTGGGTGCTGACTCTAAACCCGGGTGACACTGCCGAGCAGGCAGCGGCGGCTTACGCGGATAAGTTCCCCGAGGACGCGATGGGTATCAAGCGAGCTTTTAACGCAGGAAAGATCTATTCTGCGTATAAGGCTGACATCGAACGTCGCGCAAACGAGTTGGAAAACCTCGATGGATAAGCTGGAGTTTGAAACCCCGGTGGACCTCCTTGATGAGGATGAGGTTCAGGCTCTGCCTGAGCTTCGCCCCTTTAAGGCGAGTTCGATCCTCTATTCGTTGACCGGTGTAGTTCTGACGCTTAGCTTCCTCATTGTCATGGTAGACCTAGCGTCTCGACAGGGAACGGCACCAGATACGATGATCGAGATGCTGGAGTGGAACAACTTTAGTCAACTAGGAGTAATTGGGGCTTGTAACAGTGCCCTGTTTTTCTGGTTAGGACTAATGAGTGACCGTCGCGGCTCTTAACGTAAAAATAACTGCGGGAAAGCCCGCACGAAAAACGCTAAGTGCCACATAATAGAGGTAGAGCTTTAACCAAGGAGTGGATATGAGACCAACCAGTAACTTAGTAGTGAACCTAAATAAGGTTCGCGCAGCAAACACATCCGATCGTGCCGAATCTTCCGTGCTGATCTTTGATTACTTCGCAAAGGAGTCTGCTCAAGGGCAGACCAACCAACGTCCGTTGGTCCGTGTCATCAATGATAGCCTTGAGCGTCTAGATGATGGCGACTGGATGTTTAGGGGTGTCAACCTGTATCGCGTCAGCGATCAAGTGCGTGATATTGGTGGTGCGATCCGATCGTATCGACTAAGCCGTGTGAACGGTATTATCAGGCAGCCGTCCTAGCATGAGTAAGTCACGCGCAGTCTATGGCGCGGCTCATGTCTCAGATTGGGCACAGTTCCATGCATACGTGCTTGGTAGTGTGATCGGCATTCGTTGGGGTAAACATTCTCCAACTAGTGGGATGGGAAATCCTGACCTCTATGCTATCGTCAGAGAGTATCTGGTGTTCGCAGCAGGAGAGGATGAGTGGAGGAAGAAGGATGTTCTAGATGCCATGCGAGACAAGTCAAGCTCAGGTATCAAGAGCGACGCCCGTAGAGCATTCCCCAGTTTATTCCCGCGTAAGCGAAAGGCTCGCCCTCTTGCGCTACCTGATGAACTAGTAGAGGAAGACGTAAGCTTTGATCCTAAACAGATTGAAGGTTGGAAAGGTAGAGTCAAAAAAATCAAACAGGAGTTTATTATGAACGAGAACGTAGCAGAACAAGAAGTGGCATCGGAAACTACAGTGGAAACCACTAGTAGCAATAGCCGCGTCACCGTCAATTTCTTTATCCCCGCTAATGTGAGTGTGGATGACCTAACGCTTGAGAACTACCGGGAGTTGACCGGCAAGCGTTTCCGTATGACCAAGGACCAACGTGTGGTTCGTGATCTAACCCGCGAGCAAGCTTTCGCTGAGTCGAAGGCGCTGGCAGCCACCCAATCAGAAGGTAAGTAATGAATAACAAGTCCAACAGTGACGACAACAATCGTCGTAGTGAAGAGAACCGCCGCACCGAAGATCAAGGACAAGCCAAGCTTGTTGTTAAGTTGCAGGCTGAGGTTGCCGCTCTAAAGGCTGAGCTGGCTGCTGTCCCGGAGGTTGCACCCGCTGGTGATGACGCCTTGCGTGGCCTTGCCTCGACGTATGCTGCTGCGCGACGTAACGGACACCCCGATGCCCCTAAGCATCTAGCAACCCTCCTGACCGCGCTTGGGGTCTAGTGACTGACAAGCCAGACCTAGCTTTCAACCCTGAAGCGATGCTCGGTAATCTGAGCCACGTTAAGGGTATGATTAAGCGTATCCGTCAGAAGGACGGCGGGGTGGGTTCTCAAGACGATGAGCTAGCTTTACATCGCACCATCAATGACATCGAGCTATTAGCCGATATGGTTGCAGGTCTTAAGCTATCACTTAGCGCTATACAGCAGAAGGCTCAGCGAGCAATCGAAGAGCGCGACGCTATCATCAAAGACCTAAAGAATTCCCACGACGAATCATAGTATGAACAAGCATAGCTTTGACCTATTAAAACTCCTTCATGATCTAGTTGGTTCTGATTGTAAGATCAGAAAGTGGCAGGATCTGGAGCAGCTAGTAGTAGACTCTTGTAGGAAGCAAGACCCCAAAGCTAGGCATAATACTGAGATAGACCCTGATGTATCGTTGACCAATGGGTTTGGAATTGAGGCTAAGAGCACCACCAGCCTCACGAGAAGCATCAACCTTAACTCTGCCGCGCCAAACCCGAAGACGTTCTACGCGGTGGTTTACCATGCGGGTCAACGTATCAAGAACGTGGCGTTAGTGAGCGGTGAACTCCTCTACTGCCCTGAAATTGCAGAGATTAGGAAGACAAACACCGGTCTCCGTCCGCTGTCCAATAAATTTCTAAAATATCGCACACGCATCATGTGGCAGATGCAGTCCCCGTTTGAGACCTGGGGAAAGGGGAGTTTCGTTGTCGATAAGCACGGCGAGGTTCATAGATACTAGTCTAGACTTGACAAACGCCCGATCTTAGTGTATAATTGAGTAACATGGACCCGCTACTAATAGCAATGTTCGTCCTCGGTGGAGTTGGTGTCGCGCTTTTGCTTGGAGCCTTCGGGCTTCTGTCAAAGTCGACTCCTCGTCCGCAGCCTAGGTTCCCCCGAAAAGACAGTCTTGATACCATCGATGAGATGTTTCTCTACGGTGAGGTAAATCGAGATGATTCCTATAGGATGTGAGCATGATTAGAATTAACTGGAGTGAGGTTGAGGCAACAAGAGTTCGGTTGCTTCAAAGTGGTGCGACCAATTCTCTAGAGATGATGGTTATTGTTTTCTATCATCACAAATCAGACTGTAATAAGTTACAGATTAAGCTGGGAGAGTTAGAGCAAGTTCTGTTTGACCTTGGGTCCGACGAAAATGTTAGGGGTGTCTTCCTCTACGACATCGGAATCAAGAAGCCCTATTTCAGGTGTGAAGAATCGTTACGAGGCAGTGGTATTGAAACCGTGCCAGTTTCGGGACACCCAAACGTGATCATCGACTTCAATAAGATGTCTCCGGAAGCCAAGAATGTTTGGTTGGAGATTACTATGTCGCAACAGTATCACTACGTCAACGAAGGAGTTTGACATGAACGACACCCTAGAGAAACCAGCACTGGATGTGCTTCTCAACGACAAGCTACATAGCCTAGTCCAGGCTACAGCATCACGATTTTATAGCACCTACGGAAGACGTGCCGTCCATAGCGTGATGATCACTCAAGAAGACTTAGCCCTTGAGGGATACACTGGAGTGATGGTTGCATACGCATCATTCAATCCGAACCTTGGTCATACGTCAGACATGACACAGTCCTTTAGGACTCATTGCTTCCCTTATATGAAGAATGCGATGCTGACCTACTGCCGTAAGTTTGGACACTCACTTAGTATTTCGGAAAAGGATGCTAGAAGTGAGTTCAAAAACATCATCGATATCGGCGTGGTGCATATTGACCAACTGAATGAAGATGAAGAGTTCGATCTACCGGTTGGTTCCGGTGTGGAAGTCTCTAAGGATGTAGATGAATACTTCTTAGCGGGCTTTAGCGAATTTGAGCGTAAGCTGATTCGAGACAACATGATCGAGGGTTATTCATTGCAGGAGATTGCAGAGCGTTACTCGCTCTCAAAGTCTAGGGCAGGAGAAATTCTTCGTAGCTTAACACGAAGGATGAAGAAGCGAGCAGAAAACTATGAGCAAGACAATTAGCGTAACGTGTAACAACCCTAGCGGTAGGTGTGGACACACCAACGTATTTGAAGAGTCTGAGTTGGTGGGTGAAGTTCCACTGATGGATAAGGACGGTGATAGGGTTCCGCCACCAGCAGTAGAGGTTGACGAAAATACATTCATTCAATGTGAAAAATGTCAATACCCAGTTAGCTGTGCCCATGCTACCATTTCAGATTAAGACACTCATGCTTAGGGAATGCCGTCGTTGCAAGACGACATGGAGTTCCGAGCGTGAACAGTTGGAGCCTGGAGATCAGATCAACATTGAGAAAGTGTTCATTGCATACTGTCCATCATGCGCAGATAGCTTTGCCGAAGAAGTCGATCGTCCAACCTACCAGCGTCAAACTAAAAAGCGCATTCGATAATGCATAAGAACTTCATCGTAAACAACTTCGCGTTTCGCCTAGGTGAGTATCATCCTGGTCAAGACATTCAAATCGGAGTGGGTAATACAGATGCTGACATCGTTGTAGTGCAGTCACGACAAAAGATGCCAGAGCGTGACGCTGTCACTGGTGCCCTAAAGACGTTTGGCATGTTGGATGACGCATACAGGGCTACCATGAACGTAGTGGACCTCCCAGACCCCACTGAGGGTCGTGCTCTTCATAAGAATAGAGCCTGTCTACTAGAACTGATAGAGATCATTCGCCCGATGATCGTAATCGCCTGTGGACCAGACGTAACCAGCCTGTTTAAGAAGCGTAACATCAGGTCGTTTAGCTCTCACGTTGGGAAGAAATTCCAAGTAGAAGACTTGACAACTCCCACGTTCTATAGTATACTTGATCCAGTAGAGTATGGGTTCGCCCGAGCATCAGAGACCCTTAAGGATCAGGGTAGAGCAGAGTGGACCAGGATCGCCGCGCTATACAACAGCTTAAAGAAGAAGCGTGATAGTGAGCGCTGGGCATCGTGAGTAACTAAGTCGTAGGAAAACATTATGTCACTTGATAACGTCGTCGGACAAGACAGAGCAAAGCAATCCCTCAATCTCCTAACTCATGGCTATAAGCGTAGGGGTTTCATTCCACCGGTTGGGATCTTTGGTGGGTCGGGGTTAGGTAAGACGCATCTAGTAGACTCATGGGCTAAGGAGATCGGCGCGCAGTCTATCTATGTGAATGGCACTGCCATCAAGGACGCATTAGCCTTTCGCGGCTTCTTCGAACAAGCCAGGGAAAACCAGAGCGACTACTTCATCATCTTTGTAGATGAGTGTCACGGTTTACCCAAGAAGGTTCAAGAGAACCTGCTGTCTGTCTTAGAGCAACCTGCCATCCTTTGCACTGTAGCACCAAGAGATATGGGTGCAGTCAGGTGTGTAGATGGTCGCCGCTTCATTGACAAGGGTGACATCATGCGCGAAGAGTTGCCCAAGAACATGTCGTTTGTTCTCGCAACGACTGACCCCGCTCAGCTAAAAGAGCCCGTGCTCAACCGCCTGCGTAGGATTCAACTGTCCCAATATACGATGGAGGACAAGATTCAGATCGCGTGCAAGCACTTCGCAAGTCAAGGAACCGATGCGACCAACGTCATCCATAAGGCTTTGGCTACACGCTCACGTAGTATCCGTCACCTGAAGTCAGAGCTATGTGAGACCTTCATGGACATCAGCTCACTCTACGGAGGGGATGAGATTGACGCACTTAGTGCTCTAGATGACATGCTTGGTATCGACTCAGATGGTGCTAACGATCAAGACATGGACTACCTTCAATACCTGACGGACAATCCAACTGTCGGCGTAGACACCATGGCTGGGAAGCTTGGCATTGACAAGCTACAGGTCACCAAGCACGTAGAGCCGTTCCTGCTTGAGAAGGGGTGGATCTGTATCACTGGTCGCGGTCGTCGATTGACTGAGGCTGGAGCTAACAAGGTTCTAGGAACTATCTAGTGGAGTCACCAGCTAATGAACAAGTCCGAGCGGGGGAGATTGCTCGTGACGCCATTGAGTTTGCTCGCCTATCATGCCTCAATGATATAGAGGGTTTGGAGTTAGACAAGCAAGTGGAAGAGTTCATCCTAGACATGGGTGGCAAGCCCGCGCTGAAGGGATACCATCCGAGCTTCTCCAAGAAGCCATACGAGTGGACTATCTGTCTAGCTGTCGACGAAGACGTTGTCCATGGAGTGCCATTCAAGTTAGTCACACCAAGCAATGTGATCACCATTGATCTAGTTGTGGAGTATGACGGATGGTTTGCTGACACCGCTCGCACATTCACATACAGTAAGAGCCTAAGTAAGAAACGGTTCGTTGAAAACTCAGCCAATATCTTCAGCGCCGCACTTGAGATGATCATTCCACAACAGGTGATAGATCTCTATAGCATGACGATTGAAGAAGGCGCAGAGATGTTTGGCTATGGAGTAGTCAATGAATACTGTGGTCATGGTATTGGTAAGAAGATACACATGCCACCCCAGGTATGTAACACACAAACTAGAAACAACGATGTATTCCAGGTCGGCAAATCATATGCTGTCGAGCCAGTCCTGGCAAGTAAACCTACCTACTCATTAAGTAATAAACCAAACGACGGCTTTTCTGTAAAAGCGAACTGTCTCGTTAGCCACAATGAAGACACTGTCTTCGTAGGGCGAAGCGGAATGGTGAACCTTACCGGCAACCAATAATGAACGAAAAAGAAACAGTTGAAACGACTGAGACCGAACCTGAAAAGTTCCGTCTTCGGACAATCATTAGCGATGCAGACGTAGTTGATCTACGGAAGCCTAGTGATCCTGTCTCGTTGACAGAACTAAACAGTAGCGACACCAAGGAGTTGATCCAAGCTCTAAAGGACTATGTCGTTAAGCATGGTGGATTAGGCATGGCTGCTGTGCAGCTAGGCGTCCACAAGCGTATCTTTGTAATGCGCCGACCATTCAGTAGCGATAACCTTTCTGTTATCGTGAACCCAGTTATCCATCGCGGAACTGGTCATGCAGTCAAGGGAGAGGGATGTTTCTCTCTGCCTAACATGCCTGCAACCCCAATGGTAAAGAGGATGAGTATGATTCATGTTACCTACACGGACGAGCATGGTGTTGAGCAAGCTCAAGATATGCTAGTCGGTATGGATGCACGGATCTTTCAGCATGAGCTGGATCATCTCAACGGTGTCCTTATGATCGATGCTAAATCAGGCGGTCGAGGGTTTCAACAGTGGAAGCGCTCGTTCTAATTAAATAGGAGAAGTTATTTGTCCAAGAATGCAAAAAGCACGCCCCCGGCAACGGGGATCACGATCAAGACCCAAGTCCACACCCGCTCGGTTAACCAAGCGGCGTATCTAGAGAGTATGCAGAACAACACCTTTACCTTTGGTGTGGGTAGAGCTGGAACAGGAAAGACCTTCCTGGCGGTATGGAATGCTATCTTAGAACTACTAGATCCGAACAATAAGATCAAGCGTATCGTAGTTGTTCGTCCCGTGATCGGTAATAAGTTCGGAGAGGCGATCGGTGCATTGCCCGGTAACATCGCAGAGAAGATGATACCTTATGGGTCAAGCGTTCTTGACAATCTCTATGGTTTTCTAGACAAGGGCGATGTCCTTAAGATGGTGGAGGATGGCACAATTGAGTTCATCCCACTAACCCTACTGCGTGGTCGGAGTCTCAACAACGCATTCGTAATCGTTGAAGAAGCCCAGAACATCAAGCTCTCGGGTAAGGGTGTCTATATGGTTATGTCACGTCTCGGTGGTCACTCCAAGATGGTGTTTAACGGCGACCTTGCTCAGGCAGACCTGAACGAGACAGACTCCGCCCTGGCGGACGCTATTGGACGCCTTAAAGGGATGAAGGGCTGCGGGGTTGTAGAGCTATACGCTCGTGAGGATATTCAGAGGCATCCGCTCCTTTACGAGGTGATGCAGAGATTTGGCGAAGTTGACGAACATGAATCGCCCTTTGAGAAATTTTAGTGTATCATGACACTATAGACAGGAGACAAGATGGCAACAATTAAACTATGTGATTGGACAAAGGAACGCATCGGTAAGGATGACCCAACCTATAGGGTCACAGTAGAAGAGGACACCTTTGAGGTTAGTGATGCTGGGATGACCGCCATCATGAATCAACTACAAGGTGAAGATGCTCCGGGGGCTCCCAAGATCGAGGTAGTAGAGCGCGTGGTTCACCGCGACGCTCCGCCTCCCCCTCTACAAGGAGTGGGTCCTGGTGGCGTTCAAGTCCAAGTCGCGGATGAGCCATTCGACTCCGGTCCAAGCTCAGCACTAGAGCCCGCGCAAGCTGCTCTAACTCCAGCGGATCCAGTAGATGCAGGTCCCGAGAATCTACTAGAGATCCCAGACGATCCAAAGAAGCGCTTCAAGACACCATCTAAGCTATTAGCTCAGCGCATTGTTGACGAAGCCACTAGATTTGAAGAAGGCACCCTACCAGCGCTGACCGTAGGCAACCAACAACAACGCGATGCTTCTAAGAGGCTAAAAGCCCAGGAAGACAAGCAGGAGGATAGTCTCCGCCGCAAAGCAGGGCGAGACTTCAACGTCAATCCAAACCCACGAAGCCCAGGACACTAATGAAGAAGTTATTTATTCTACCGTTGCTAGCGATGCTAGCATTCCCAAGTTGCGCCACCACCGCACTACCCGTCCTAGCTGATATGCCAGTTGCTGAGTATGATGCGCTAAAGGTTCGTGTCAACGTAGCCACCGCTCTTGTCAGTAGTCGCATCTCTGCGAGCTGGGATGAAGAGAAACGCACCAAGGCACTCGATGTAATCACCGAGGCTAAAGACACTGTAGTAGCTAACAACTTCGCACAACTAGGAGCCACCAACGTCCTTCGTGCTCTAGTAGATCGCTATGGGGACGCGCTAGGTCTGGATGCACAGTCGCAGCGTGACGTGCGTGATGCGGCGTTGCTCATTGAGCTAATTGTTGGACCGATCAACATCAACATCAACGCTGAGATCGAACCACGAGAGCAAGAGCTTATCCTTATGTTCTTGGATGGATTGGAAGTCGGTCTATCGTGATCGAGTCATGGTTCAATGAACGAGGCTATAAGATAGTCGCACAAAAGGGAGAGAGTAGGTTCATCTACGATCTCCCTGTGTCGGTTATCGAGAACGCCGCTTCGCTATACACCTCACGGTGGGTCGTATTGAACCAGATGATGGAGCAGATCAATGAGCTTAGCGAAGCAGAGGGTGACAGGGATCTAACGCTGTATACTGACAGTCGATTGGTTGAGGAATTGCAGGGTGAACTCACACCCGATACATCTTTTGCAAAGTCCTCGTTGCAATACTTCATAGAGAATGACTACGTCAAATTCAGACGAGTCGACTTTAGGAAGTGTGCATCGAACACAATCAATGGCAAGCTAAGTGAACCAGTTACTTCGAAGTGACTTCAAGCAATTGCACAACATGATGGTTAGGTATAACGAACTTGAAAGCAAGCTTGAATCAGAGATGCCAAATCACGAGCGCCAAATCATGAAGGTGGCTCACCATATGCTTAAAGAATTGATTGCGAACAAAACACGAGACGTTCGTAGACGCATGCGAGAGATGCAGAGATACCAATGAAAAACCTCCTTATATGCTCCCTGCTCTCACTCCTAGCGAGTTGCAGTCTATTCCATACCACCCCACCAAGCGTGGTGAATGGACAACGAGCAGTCTATCAGGGTATCGCCTTGATGAAAGAGAACACAGACAAGATCATCGATAGATATGTTGCTGACACAAAAGCAGCAGTTACCTACCACCTACATTTCGTATGTGAGAAAGAAATCCTAGCCTTGGATGATGAAGACTACGAGGGTTATACCGACACCTGGACTGAGACCAGGAGGGAACGCTTGCGCAAGCAGCGTGATGATAAGGTCAAGTCTTCATTTGCAGACATTGATAGGATCGCCGAAGGAATGAGGACGCAGGTTTCTGAGAACAACGAGATCATTAGAAAGCTTGTTGGATCAGTATACAACTACCTATCAACCACACCAATTGGAATCGATAATATCGGTTTCCTGATCGAGAAACTGGACGCTGCAACCAAGCGCTAGTGTAGAATACATTATGGATAAAGAAGCAGTAAAGGAAGTTCTAACCAACCTCCTTAGCGACATAGCTGATAAGGCAAGAGCTGATGCTCAAGCTGGAGAGTCTGACATTGGATCAATCTTTAGACGAGAAGGCACCAGCCTTCAAGCTTTAGATATCAAAACTCTAGACAAGGCTATCGCAAACATCGACAAGGCTACAGCAACCCAAGAAGGTGCGCGTCGTCTTATGAATGGAGTCATCATGGCTGCAAGCATTGCAGCTCGATTGGCATAACGCTATGACATCACGAGAAGACAAGATCGAAAAGGAAGATCGTAGAGATCGATATGAACGTAGGCGTGGTCATGACCATACTGGTTATGATGCATCTCCGCCACGTAAGCGTCGAGAGCCATACAAGAGAGAAAACTTCAGTCCCGATGAAGAGGATCTTGAGGATGAGTGGATCGATGATTAGTTAGTATGAGGTAAAAAATCATGAAGGCAGCATCAATTGTTCTATCTGCGCTTGTTCTTACTGGACTTGGCGCGACGTTTATTACACAAATGCCAGAGCCCGAATCACCACCTGTTATCGTAGTTGAGGTCATCGACCCGCTAGAACAGGCAAGGCAGGCATCGTTTAATATAGACATGCCGACCGGTGGTGGCTCCGCAGTATTGGTGGGACGTGATGCTCTAGAGACTGGTGGTTGGCGATATACGGCACTAACTGCTCAGCATGTTGTCGAAGATATTGTTGTAGACATAAGAGACAATGGTGACAAAGCGATCGTTGAAGTGACATTGACCTTTCAACCAAGGTTTCATGGCGCTCCATTCCAGGTTACCTTAAACATTGAAAGCATAGATTGGAGCTTGCCGGGCCATGACTGGGCAGCATTCAAATTTCAACTAGATAGAAAGATAGAGTGTGCGCCACTGGCGACTAAGATTGAGTTTGAAGAGATCACTGCGTTCGAACATATCTACATTGTGGCATGTGGTGGTCCCTACGGACAGCACTGTCGCGCAGGAGTGATGGGCACTACTCATAACATTGGCACGCGGCGAGTCTTACAGCTAACTAGCCCGATGCCTTGGAATCAATTTCCTAATGACTTCTTCAAGTTCTCTATGCCTATCTGGTATGGAGATTCTGGAGGACCAATCTTCAACAAGGATGGAAAGCTCATTGGGCTTGCCAATGCCTTTACGATAGGTGGAGGCTTTGGTGGCAACGCAACACATAGCGGTGTCGCCCTTAAGACATATGTCATTCTAGAGGCAGTGTCTAACATTGAAGACTTTTTCAAGATAGAGGACTGATATGAAACTGAACGAAGAAATTTGGGACGCGATCAACTCGACGCCGTCCATCCCCGCAGAGTCAAAGAAGAATCTGCACGTGCGAATCATGCGGCTTGTGGAGCAATCTCAAGCTAGCCCGGTAGGCAAGAAGCTTGGCGTGACCGTTATGACTCAAGAGGGGTCATTGGCTGGGGACAAGCAAGCGTCTAATCGTGACGCCCCTCCTCTTGCTGGCGACGCAAAGCCTAAGAGTCTGTAATGCTCAAGTGGTTAGGTAAGCTCAAGTGGTGGGAAAAGTCCAAGTCTTCGGATTTGGTCGTTCATGACTACGGACGATACCTATATAAACCTATTACCCAGCGCGCCCTCGCTGAGGTAATGGGTATAACTCAGACTGATCTAGTTGCGCTCGTGCGTGACGGAGAGGTCCGTTTGAATGATAGCCCCCTAGATTCAACTCATCTAGTGTTGCGGCTGGAGTCTGGCAACTACGAAGTTGTGGCTCCCTCCCTTGGAAAGGTCTGGCGCTTTTTCATTGGCTGAGCAAGCCCGTTAGTGTATCATAGGAGAAGGATAGCACGCAATGTGCGTGTCACCACTCTTCTATTGTAAAAGTAACGGAGGCCATTATGGCTCAAGAAAGTTCAGTCAGAGCTGGATCTGGAATCTCAGTTTTCCGCGAGGGACTCACCCCGGGAAGCGACATGCTAATTCCTGGCATGCGCGGAGTCAATAACGTAGTAATCAACTACGAAGACATCAACTCGAAGGTTGGTATCGTGCAGGCATCTGGACTCACCGTCGTAGCAGACGCAGTTCACGTCGCCGGACCAACCACACGACTACGCGGTCGTCGCCAATTGATGATCCAAAACCTGGGCGCTGGTCTCCTTTACGTAGGAGACGCCTCGGTCACTGCGGCTAATGGCGTGCGTGTAGGATCGGGCGAAACGTTAACTCTAGATGTGTTAGATGTCGGAAACATCTATGCAATCAGCGATGGAGTCTCTGACGTTCGTGTAATGGAATTGAAGTAATATCTCCTAGGAGATGGGAGATATTAAATGGCACATGAAGCATCGATCATTATCGGATCGGGCATCAATCCTCTTAAGCAGGATGTTCCCGCCAATAGCACATCACATGAGAGCCACCTACGTGGCACTAACGTTGTGCTCATCAATCCGGAAGATTGCAGCGCGGGCGGAAGTGGATTAGTTACGGCTACGACACTAGGGACTGCTGTAGCTAAACTACCAGTCACTCCGCTGAAGTATCGCCGAGCTATCTCGGTGATGAACAACAGCACCGCCGACACAGTCTATGTGGGGTTTGACCCGGCTATGACTACAGCTACTGGCTGGCCACTAAGCGCAGGGGCATGCATCTCCTTCGATCTTAATGGTGGGGTATTGCTGTATGGAGTAAGCAGTGGTAGTTCTACGGATGTGAGGATTCTAGAACTAAGCTAATGACTATCATAAATGGTGGACTAATCAATTGTGGCGCAGCAGCTAGTGCATCTAGCTCGCTCGCCCTGAGCGACGGCTTGGCGTGCTTCACGGGATCGTTCTCTGGGGTAACGACCACGTCCATCAGCCATAACCTTAACTCATCTGCTCTAGTTGTAGAGTTCAAGGACAGTCTTGGCAATCTGTTGATCCCAGACACTTGGTCAATCACTAACCCAAACGTAATTGAGGCAGACTTTACCCCAGCAGCTACTGGTGATGTAACAATCATTGCCTGTATTGAGAGCGGGCTTGCCCCAATCACTGGTGGTGTCACAACTGTTGAAGGACTGTCTGGTGTTGTAGACCTAGACTCTCCAAATAACAGCATCGTGATCACAACTAGTGGTCAGGTCATCAACCTAAATGCGATCTTCACTCCAGCCTCGGGTGCTGTCCTAGAGCAGAAGTGCCGCGACATCACAATTCTCAGTGGTCTTATTGGCACAGGCGGCGGCGGTGGTGTTGCATCGATCAACAACATCTCGGGCATTGTAACGCTAACCTCGACCAACAACGGTCTAGAGATTGGGGTCAATGGTCAGTCTATCGAGTTTACCACCCTGTTCACATATGCATCAGGGCAACTAGTAGATCAGAATACTCAAGACATCCTCACTGTTAGCGGTCTACTTGGCGGTGGAGACGCCGGGCAAACATCCATCAATGGTTTGTCGGGAGTTGTATCTATTACATCTCCCAATGGTAGCATCCTAGTTGGTGATGGTCCACAAGCTATCCAGTTAAGTGGTCTCTTCACGATGGCTTCAGGCGCGCTGGTTCAGCAACACTCGGCTGACTTGCTTGCTTTGAGCGGGCTCATCTTTCCCGATTCGGGTCAAACCTCGATCAATGGATTATCCGGAGTCGTGGCAGTCACGTCACCTGACGGAAGTATCCTTATAGGCGATTCGCTTCAGACTCTTGAGCTTAGTGGGCTATTCACGGCAGGCTCAGGGGCTCTCCTACGGCAGCATTCTGTGGATCTGCTCACGCTAAGTGGGTTGATCATTGATGACTCTGGTCAGACTTCGATCAATGGAATCTCTGGTGTTGTAACACTGACTTCTCCGGATGCCAGTATTGGTATTGCTGTCAACGGTCAGAACATTGAATTATCTACCAGTAAATCTTCTGGGCTATGTTCAGTTCATGAATTTACGCCAGCAGACGGCACGGTCTTTACCGTAGCACATAATCTCAACACAGTAGACTTCGTATGGAATTTGTGGAGAACTGATTCAGTTCCACATACCTCTACTATTGCTAACGTGGCGTCATCCGGTGTTAATCACGCTGTGGTTGAACTAGCTTCACCAATCAATGGTAAGTTAGTGCTTCAAGGATGTGCAGCATCTGGTATCACTGTTGGTGACTCTATTGCAATTAGAACAGTGAGTGATCATTATACCATGACGGGTCTTGATTCTGCTGTTCTTGTAGATGCCTCAACTGGGGCAAAAACTATCACACTCCTAAATCCTTCTGGGGTGGAGGGTAGGAGTCTTTACGTCAAGAAGATTGATCCTTCTGGCACGAGTGTTACGCTTAATGCTAATGGTTCTGGACTAATTGATGGCAACCCCACTGCCATCATTCTAACTCGATACGATGCGGTAAGAGTCACGGCACATAATGGCAATTGGTGGATTCTTTAATAGGTAAAAAACAATGAGTCATTTTGGAGTAACAGGCAAAGTTTCAACTATAAATAGTTCTACTCAACCTCTTGGGGCTGATGGAGTCTATACTGGAACAGGAGAGGACGTTTCAACTTTCGCAACTATCACAGTTTTCGCAGATACTGATCAAGATGGCTCACTAGCCATGCAGTTCTCGTCAGATAATGTAAACTGGGATAGACAAAAAATAATCGCTGTTGACCAAAGCATCTCTACTGGTTCGGTTCACACTCTTGAAGTTGTTGCACAGTATTTTCGTGTCATTTATACTAATGAGGCAACATCTCAAGCTCACTTAAGAATTCAAACCATCTATCATAATGGTCGTTCGGGATTCTTGACATCCTCACCAGACGAAGTTATTAGCAAGATCAATGATGCTCAAATTGTTCGCGTATCAAATGACCCGTTCTTAGATGTCTCTCGTTCACTATATGCCGATAAAAGTGCTATACATAAGTTTGGTAGTAATCACCTAACTGGCACAACCGAGCGTGACATATGGTCCTATGGAGCTACTGATAGGGGTAACATTAACTACAATTGGTTACAAGCGCCAACGGCATTACGCATCGCCGCTGGCGGAGACGCAGCCGATACCTTTGCTGGCGCTGGAGCTAGAACAGTCAGAGTAGAAGGTCTCGATGAAAACTGGGTCTTTACGAGCGAAGATATTGCAACTTCTGGCATTGGTGTTTCGGCATCTACGACAACACAATTTGCTAGATGTAATCGAGCTTACGTAGTAGATGTAGGAGCTTACACCGCATCTAACGTCGGAGATATTGTCATTGAAAATAGCGCTGGTGGAACAGTAGTAGCTAGCATTGAAACCGGTTTTGGTCAAACCGAGATGTCAATGTATACTATCCCATCAGGATTTACGGGATATCTACGCTATACACAAGCTACGGTTTCCGCAGCAGCTAATAAAGAAGCAACTGTTACTCTTTTCAGTAGAAGAAATGCAAACGATACCTCTGCACCATTTTCCAATGCAGCTAAGCGTATTATTCACAAGTGGCCAGACTTAAACACTACTGCTAGCCTAGATGTGTTTGCCCTACCCTCACTCCCTGAAATGACAGACATATGGGGGACTACTGAGGCTAATGCTACATCTAATGTAAACCTTACCTATGATCTTATCCTAGTCAAGGGCGACACACCAACTGATCCACAATCTTAGTGTATAACACACCATGCCATCACCACAATACAATTCCCCATTGCAGTTTCCGCAAGAGAGCGGTATTGTAGAAGCATTGCAGAATGATTTGACCCTAAGAGCATCAAGCTCCGGGAATGTAATCATCTCTCAAAATGCACTTAGGCCAGAAATTGATGTGGCACAAGATTTGGGCACTGATGCCCTGCGTTGGAGGAATCTCTACAGCGCAAATGGAACCTTTAGCTTTAGACCGACAGTTAGTGGTGTTGGTCTCGCCACTCTAGCTGATCTAATAGACTCTGGTCAAACCTCGGTTCAAGGTCTATCCGGTGTAGTTGCTCTTGACTCTCCAAATGACACGATCAGTATCGTAGTAAACGGACAAACAGTTGAGCTTGATGGCATCTTTACCTGGGGTTCCGGTCAACTCCTAGAGTCTCTTGCTGATGCGAGCGGTGTCCAGTCATTGAACAACATCAGTGGTATCATTGATCTAGTTGCCGCAAACAATGGCGTAACCGTTACTGACAATGGACAGGTAATTGAACTAACAACTCTCTTTACCTACGCCTCGGGACAGCTTGTCGATCAAAACACACAAGACATACTGATAGTCAGCGGACTGCTTGGTGGTGGCGACTCTGGACAGACTTCAATCAATGGTCTTTCTGGCACGCTCGTCCTAACATCGCCCGATGGTAGTATTCTAATCGGTGATGGTCCTCAGGCTATCCAACTAAGTGGCTTGTTCACGCAGGCTTCTGGCGCTGTTTTACAGCAGCATTCTGAAGATCTACTAACCCTTAGTGGACTAATCCCTGGTGGTGCTGGGGGTAACGGTCAGACATCAATCAATGGATTGTCTGGTGTCACATTCTTGACATCACCTGATGGCTCCATCTTGATTGGAGATAATGGTCAGACTATTGAGCTTAGCGGACTATTCACACCCGAGTCTGGTGTCTTAGTCAATCGCCAAATTCACGAAAGGCGTTGGCAGGGTGTTGTATCTGGCTTTGACCTAAGTGTCAACGCGACCAACTCTGGACTGTTTGATATCTCGGAAGGCTTGGCATATGTAAGTGGCCTTCGAGTTGAGTTTAGCGCTCAAAGCGGTCTAGATCCCACCTTCCCACCACCCGGATCAGGTGACAGTTGTATCTACACAACTATTGGCATTGATTTCAATGGTAATATTGTAAGAAGACAAGGCGCTGTCTTTGATCATGATGTTCTAGCACGCACTGTGGCAATTGGAACGATCCTATCAGGCGATGCTATTACGCCGAGTTCCGGATTCATTCAGGAAGCCCACTCCGAAAACTACAATATCCTAAATGGTGACATGCACGAGATCTCGTGGATGCATAGCGTAATGGGGTCTCTAGTAGCATCAGGCATGCAGGCGTTGGAAATTCCAACACTACAGCTTGCAATAGGAGAGGGCGTATTTTATGACGAGGGACGAGGTAGAAAAACCATCCCATCCGAGAATCCGCTAGAGTGGTGTGAAGTCTATAATGATGCATTGGGTAATCTGCGCATTCAAGGAATGGCAGATACTATTCGCAATGATGTTTATGACGATGGGTTTGGCCTACAACCCCTGATCGGAAACAGGTTCGCATCACATACGCTATGGTATAACCATATCCGTGACGATTTCTTCCTTGTCATTTCAAGAGGAGACTATGCATCACTACAACTAGCACAAGACGCGCCATTGGATCGCGGCTGCATGGTTGATCATGGCGATGTAATGCCTATCGCCAAGATCATTATTCAACGTGCATCGACTACGCTTCAGGGAGACGCGGGGCGTATCGTTGATAAAAGGCGTGTCGTAGGAGGAAGAGAGGCTGGCGGCGCGGGGGCTACTGTTTCATCGACAGCAACTACTCTACAACAAGCGTATGACAATTCTAGCGTAACAGAAATCACGGTAGATGTCACTCGCGGCGCGTTAACGGTCGCCGATGACACAGTTCCTCTTTGTAATTTTGGTCTCAAGACATTTGAAGTAACAGACAACGCCAAAGAGATTGAATACTTTGGCGTGTGCGCTTCTGGCTTCATTACGCCTAGTGGTCACATTAGGGGCGCGCTGAGTATTGCTATGGATCCAGTCGGTCCAGCCAGATGCTCGCTAGATGTCTCTGGTCTAATCTGTGCTTCTGGCCTAGAGATCGTTCATGAGCGTCCTACGCTTAGTGGTATTGGACTAGCTACACTAGCTGATATTATTGACACCCAGATGACCCTGAACGGATTGTCTGGCGCAGTGACAGTCACCTCGCCAGATGGAAGCATCTTGATTGGGGACGCGCCACAAACCATAGAACTAAGCGGTCTGTTTACAGCAGCTTCAGGCTCTGTCCTACAACAACATTCTCAAGATCTAGTAGACCTAAGTGGCCTAATCTTTAGTGACGGCGGACAAACATCAGTCAACGGGTTGTCTGGAACTATCTCTATCTCGGGAATCAACCTACAGGTAACAACCAGCGGTCAAACAATCCTAGTCAGTGGCATTATGAATGCCGCATCTGGTGCGATCTTAGAGCAAAGGGGTCGTGACATTGATACACTGAGTGGATTGATCATCGATGACAATGGTCAGACATCTATCAATGGTGTCTCGGGTGTTGTCACGCTAGCGTCACCAGATGGCACGGTAATTGTCACTCCGAATGGACAGACTATCGAGCTTGAGGTCTTGCCTGATGCGGGTCAAACCTCTGCTAACGGGCTGTCCGGCGTGGTCACTATCGATGCTGTCAACAACGGTATTAACGTCAATGTCAATGGACAAAGTATTGAGATTTCAACCCTCTTCACTTACACGTCTGGGCAGATCATTGATCAGAACACCCAGGATATCCTAACGCTAAGTGGGATTTCAACTAGCCATACATCAATCAATGGACTGTCTGGCGTCTTGACACTGACATCTCCTGATGGAAGCATCCTGATTGGAGATGGACCACAGGCTATTGAGCTGAGTGGTCTGTTTACTGGCACCTCGGGCGCGCTTGTTCAGCAGCATTCTGCGGACTTGCTAAATCTTAGCGGGCTGATTCTTCCTGACGGCGGTCAAACATCGGTAGAGGGTATCTCTGGTGTCATAGATCTGGACTCTCCAGATGGCACGGTGATCATCGATGTTAACGGTCAAGCCATCGAGCTTACAGTTCTGCCCGATGCTGGACAGACATCAATCAACAGCGCTTCTGGAGCGCTTAGCTTGGTCGCAGGTAACAACGGTATCGTTGTCAACACTACCGACCCAACAATCACACTATCTCCACTATTCACCTACACCTCAGGTCAGATCATCGATCAACACTCTGGGGATCTACTGACGCTTAGTGGATTGATCCTTGCCGACAGTGGTCAGACCTCGATAGAAGGCTTGTCAGGAGTAGTTGATCTTGATTCCCCTGATGGCACAGTAATCATCGGAGTAAACGGGCAGGCTATTGAGCTAACGGTATTGCCTGATGCCGGTCAGACCTCAGCGAATGGTTTGTCTGGAGCGCTGACGCTAACATCTCCTGATAACTCGATTCTGATTGGTGACAACGGTCAGTCGATTGAACTGAGCGGATTGTTCACTCCAGCATCCGGCGCTGTGCTTCAGCAGAAGTGTGAAGACATCAACACTCTTAGTGGACTGATACCTAGTAGCTCACTAAACAAAACAACTCTTGAGTTTACCGATACTTCTGGAACGTCATTCGTTATGTATCACGGTCTTAACACTCCAAACTTCACATGGAATATGTGGGAACAAGATGACGGTGGTAATATTCAGAACTACGTCCTTCCAAAAACACTACGTCCATCTGGCGTAGACCACGTAGAAGTTGGTCTATCGGCAGCAATGGTTGGAACCCTAATTATACTAGGATAGCATGACCAGATTTAACAGCGATATTGAATTCGTTCACGGTAGTGGACAAGTCCTGGCACCGACTGGTGACCTTACACTTAGGACAGACGACCTAGCTATCCCCAGGTCTGTCATTATTGGCAGTGGTGCTACGCTACGTCCAGAAAGAGATGCCATAAATCGCCTTGGCACCCCAGACTCAAGGTGGTATGATGGATGGATCGGTGATCTACACTCTCTTAGCGGAACATTAGGTGGTCCTACTCAGACGTTTAGTTGGACCGTAGGTGGATTTCTTTTCAATGCCTCAAACGTAAACTTCACTTCAGCTACTGTCGGGCTTGATACTAATTCAACAATGACGATTGAGGCGGCTTCTGAATTAAACTCGGATGGAATCGTTCGGTTTAACACGGGGTCACAGATAGAGATGGACACCCTAATGGATACTTCGGTAGATCATCTAGGAACTATCGGACAGAAAGCTAGACGAATGGCTAGGGTTCATGCATCTAGTGGCATCTTCAACGAACTATCCCCACAAGAATCAGGCACATTCATCTCTGTAGATGCTAGTCTGATACCTGCCGATGATGCGGTGTATTCTCTTGGTGTTCCCGGTAGCCCCGGCGATGGCGAAGGAAGTCCAATTCCTCCTATCCGTTGGGCTAATGTAGTTGCAGCTAGTGGTCACTTTAACTCTATCTACGCATCGACCTCTGGAGTGCCTGTTGGTCATGCTGGCGCATACATTGAGCTTGGCGCAAGTCTTATCCCGCCTGCACATGCGGGGAGCGATGCATTATTCTGGATCGGTGGTGGTAAGTTCAATCAATTTGCTGGTATAAGAGCTGTTAGTGGAATCCTTAATACCGTTTCAATAACCACAGCGGCAGTCTCAACCATGTCCGTCACTAACTTAACCATCAACAACACCGGAGACTTCATTAACACGGGGCTTTTTGATTGGGATCTAGGTGCAAGCAATTCAACAATCAGTAATGGCACCTGGGCATTCGACAACACTGTAGATGTAGAATTCGATAAGCGACCAACCGCCTTAGGGTCTGGCGTCATGCTATCGGGAGACTTCGTCAACGTAGGGTCTTCAGGAGTTGAGGTTCTATTTGACATCGATTCTGCCAGTTTCGAAACACACGCCTACGTCCCAACTGCTGGCGTAGAAGCTGTTGGCGATAGCGAGCAATACTATGTCCACTACGCAGAGTTCGTAAACGGTAATGTAGCAGCCAACGGCTTGTCAACCAGCTCAAGCGGCACTGGCACTGGCACCCGACAACTATGGGAGTTCGTGACATCGGGTGGTGGTGAGTCACTCGGAGTTGTAGAGCTTGGCACTGGAACAACCTCCACGGGATATCTATCAATCAATACGGGTAACAACGCCTTTAGGCTTGGCGAAGGAATAACCTCCTTTGGCGCTAGAGTCTGCCCCTGGACGCTATCCACAGCCACAGATGAATACATCTGCAAGGTAGGTTTCGGCAACGATATTACCAGTGGCGGTCTCGGAAACTCAGCGTGCGGCTTTAGATATGATCGAGTAGGCGACGGCGTCAACTGGCGTTGCATTACGCGTAACGGTGGAACAGAAACGAACACTGACTCGGGAGTTGTTGTGCTGGCTTCGGCAACTGGCACAAATATGGTGTCTTTATCATTTACGGTCAATGATGATGGAACATCCGTTGAGTTCTTTATCGATGGTGTCTCGGTTGCAACGCACACCACCAACATCCCAACTAATAACGCACGGGTAGGTTACGGTGTAGAAATGGAGGCAACAGCGTATACGTCACTTGAGCCTCGCCTTGGAGTTGACTGGACTAAATTTACCTGCATTCGATCTACGCCAAGGTAATGCTAAATTAGTGTATCATACCTAGTAGCTTACTTACTTTAAGGATATAGATGCTCGGACTACTAGCAATTACGACCCTGGGACCATTAGCAGAATTCGGTGTGCTAGGAATCTTCCTAGGTATGGTCTGGGTTCTAATGGTCAAGAAGGATAAGAAGAGTTACGAGATGATCGATGCGCAGAACGTAGAGCGTAAGGCTATGTATGAATCACATAGCGAATTGATCAAGGAAGTGACCAGTGCATTAGTGGATAAAAACAACACTGATGACAAAATGGCAGCAGCCGTAAGCAAGCTTGCGGATGAGCTACGCGACCTACGACACGCCTCTAAGAGGAATCCAAATGAAGAAGCCTGAACATAAGTATGAAACTATGGATGTTCCGCGTCTCGATGCTAACGTCAAAAAGATGAATGGCAAATCAACTAGGCACCTAGAGGAGTGCATAAGTCACCTAACTGACGTGATAGAAGAGACAGAAGAGGGCGAGCAAGCTCCTAGCTGCCCCGCTGAGCCTTCAAAAGAAGGCTAACCCCTTCCGACACTCATTACTTAAAATGAGAAGCTAGTGCCGCAACCACAGCCGCCTGTCGACTTCGGTAGCGTCCACTTGAACCCCTGCGCCAACAGGGATGACTCGTCCCAGTCCAGAACCGCGTCTTGGAGCATTACTGCGCTCTTAACATCTACGATAAACTGGATTCCTGTGACTCCGTAACCCGCGATAGGCTCGAACTCTAAGTCGAGTTCCTCATCAGCAGGGTGTTTGGTGTAGTCCATTACGATCTCGTAACCGCTACAACCACCGCCGCGCATGCCAACCCTAATGCGGACAAGTCCGCCTTCGTCCATAGCGCAGCGACCATGTCGCATAATGGCAGCATCTCCGATCTTCTGGAGCGCCTTCCTAGCTACCTTAAAGATAGGTGTTTCAATCAGATGATCCATCTAGCTGCTCCATCGCATTGTTCACTAACCAACTAGAGCTTTGTGGTTTGTCATCACCACCAATTCCCCACAGCATATCAATCCCGTTGTCAAAACAGAACTGCTCTTCTGGAACACCACCTTCTTTGCGGTCTCCGCCGTTGGCAAAGCATCTTGGCTTGAATGTATCCAGCGCATCGATGGCTGTATTGTCGCTGTCGTCAAACGCAACCGTGCGGACAACACCTTCCAGTGCTTCGATAATTGCACAGCGCTCGCGGAACGGCATGAACACATAGCCCTTCTTACGAAGAAGCCACTCGTCGCTATTGACCGCTACGATCACTGGTCCTAGCCTAGCTGCCTCTCGGATCATCTGAACGTGTCCAATATGAAGCGGGTCGAACCCGCCGCTTACCATTATCGTTTTCATACTCTATCTCTCCACCACCGCTTCCACCAAGATTGCTGGCTCTTAACCGCCTCAACAGTCTCTTCTAGCTGCTCGTATTCTTTAAGAGCTTCTAGTTGTTCTTTCGTTAGTGCAGGAATACTACACTCCTCTAGTTCACCTAGTGGAACTTCACCGCATGGATTGTCTACACTGATACTGCACGGCGGCGTGTGGTAACCAGCAGTAATCTGTTTAGACACAGGTAGTTTGACACTCACTCCCGTGCTCGCTATGGTATTAAGAGACCCGGGCATTATCGCACCCGAGATAGCAGGCATCACACCCGACGCGAATGGGCTGCCGTTGTAGCCGCCGAACAAACTGCCAAGAACATCATCCTCTTCCTTGTCTTCAGCCTTCTCGCGGAGTGCATACTCCTCACCGTATGCCAGCTCCTTAAACAATCCTTCTAGATGATCTAGCTTCTCCTGGAACTGTGCTGGGTTAGACCGAAGGTCGCTGATGATATCCTCGACACCAATCGCTAAGTCGCCAGCATCTGTCGGCTTAGTCTTCATGATGGAGTCAATCACTTTCTGTCCTACTTCACGTAAATCTCTCATTCTTCTACCTGCCTTATCTCGATTTCGCCGTCTTCGTTTAGAACGGACTCGTGTGCTTTTCCAGTTTCCCATGTCTTTTGTAGTAAGTCAGACTGTTCAGGTAGCTCACGCTTAGGTTCTTTCCTTGTGTAGTGCGGGCGCTCATTCTTGTCTCTTTTTACGAGCCATACATCATCCATCTTACCGCCCCAGCCCGCATAATCTACCCATGTATCGAGTGGCACAATGCGATAGCCTAGCTCTGCGTAAGCTACTTCCAGTTCATCTAGAATATGATAGACTTCGGGACTCTTCATGCTATGCCACTTGCCCCGAATCATAGTCTGGGCATCGCCCATGTGCATGTAGCTGATAGCGTCGCCAATGCCGCACGCTACCTGCCGGTATTCCTCTACGATCTTATCGTGGTTGTATTCGTTGCGCGCTTTCTTACTTAGTAGTCGTTTAATCCAGGAGATCATCTATGCTTTTCCTTTTCGCTGGGTGGTATATGTAGGCGCTGTGCATCCACATTCTGTTAAGAAGGTAGTCCTTACCTTCATGTGTCACTGTTATAGGTGGCGTGATCTTACCCAGTGTATTTGGGTAACGCTCCTGCGAGATGACGGCTATTAAAGCTTCATCATCTGCGTTAACGAGTATTAGTTGTAGGGTCTCACTGGCTGTCACTTGACTTGCTCTCTAGGTAGTCCCGGAATGCTCTTTGGAAGGCAAGAGCATGTTTCCATGGGATGTCAGTGCGGTTAACTAACTCATCTAGCTCAAGAACTGATGACGTGGATAGATAAGCTGCTGTCTCGTCGTCTAGAACGTCTTCGCAGTATCCCATACTTCCTAGCTCACGCTTAAGGCGAGCGCGAAACCTTACGGGAAGTCCTTCTACTAGCCCCTGCATCATCTCGCGATAGTCATCATGTAGATGCCAGAATGCGTGAGATAACTCGTGGTCTATGATCGAGTCGCCGCCAGATTCGAACGTGCCAATCACATAGAATGGCTTGTAGGGAGGCCAGGGCGCGTGTTGCTTGATGGATTTCATCAAACTCTCTTCGTCCATTGAGTCTAGGGTAAATAGCTTCATGAACTTGTTGGCTACGTCACCGGGGACATTGAATCCACCCCAGTCATCGTAGTAAGTAAACTCCTCCGTGCCCATTATTTCCGCGTAAGCCTTCTTGAACTCATCGCGTGTGAACTGCTGTCCCTTAAAGCCAGGAATCGCTGACTCGTAAAACTCCTGCATCCGCATAAACGCCTTGGCTAGGATCGTCTGCTCGGAGTAGATGACGTGGATAACGCCCGGGTATGGAGTTAGGACTTTCATACCCTAGTCTAGATCAAACCTAAGGAAACCATTGGAGTCAATGCCGATAGACTGAGCCCAGAATGATGGATAGCTGGTGATATTACCACCCCCAAAGTCATGAGTATATGACACTTCCGTCTCACTTGCCATTGCCTCTGCCACACCCCGAGCTTCTTCTATAGTAGCATACTCAATCTCATTAACCGGACTGATTCCACCAGACGGAGCGTGACATTGATAGACCTTGTAGTGCTTACTCATCCGGCTTCTTGTATTCGGTGTAGGACTCACCCTTTAGCATCTTCCGATACTGAACCCATCCCTTGAAGTTACCACTCCAGGTGTTAGGGTTAGCGTCTGGAGTCGCAACGTGTTCGAAGGGGGACATGTGCTTACTGTCGAACAATCTGTTGTAGAGAGCGACATCTAGATCAATAGTGGGTGTCTTGTTGTCGTGAGTTAGATAGGACACTCTGCCGCACCTAGCGATTGATGCGCGGATTACACTGCGCTCGTTCTTAAGGTGACCATTTTTCATGTGTCCCGGAGCGAACCGTTCCTCATCTTGAATATACGGTAGATGCCATTGGCCAGGGTTAAGACGACGGGGTTGACCAGAGTAATACAAGTCCCTCATCTTATCAGCTAGGACTTTGATCTCAGGCTGTGCGTCGGGATGACAGCGGAGCGAGAAAAAGTTGTCGAACTCTGTTGCCGTAAGCACTACCGATATGTGCGCCCATGGCTCAGTCATACGATTGACTACCTGCTTATGTAGCCCCATGCTTTCTAGCCCGCGTGCGATAGCTAGAACTCCATCTCTTGCTTCTAGCCACAGCTTCTCACAAGCCTTAGCCTGAAAGGCGTCCATCTCCTTCTCCGCCTGCATACCCCTCTGATTCAAACCCCAGTGGACAGGCATAGCCGGGTTGGTCTCAATGTCATTGAAGAGACGAGCGGCTGGAATCGCACGGCTAGACGATGCGTTACGACTAAAGAGTCGATGAGTCATCAATTCCGCGTGGATAAACCTGGGGTAACGTAGTTGAAACGTAGTCAGCCTAGACCGTGTTGGGCTGATCGAGTCTTCAATGATCTTTGCTTCGATTGTCATGACTTAGAACTGACCTGGGTTGCCGAACTCCTTAAGCTTGGCATTGGCATCCTCTAGGCGAGTATTCATAGTGATCCTTTCTGCCGCTAGGAGAAAAGACCTTTGCACAGCTTCGTCGAACTCACGCCTAATCTTGCCACGTTCAGTAAATAACTGTTTTACTTGTGCATTAGTGAGGCGGACGGTCGCTCCGTCTACATCAATCTTAATCGTCTTATCAAACATTCCCTTCTCCTGTTAGCTTGTATACATCAGCTAGCGTAGTGCTGCCATGTGGTAGTCGTTTATCGTTATACTCTGCATTCGTGTTCTTAACCCTACGGGTAAGAGCTTCTATCAGAGCGTCTTTGGTTCTTCCATCAGCGACTTGACTGCTGAGGTCGTGGATCTCTTTTGCGAAATCCTCTGTGATCAACTGACTAGCGGCGAGGTCAGCCTTTGTTTCCTTATAGGCGTCTTCCGTTTGACTCCTAGACTCTTCAGCGCGCTCCGCAATACGACGCAGCTCATCACAACGGAACATGAGGTTGAACCCCATGATGCCTAGTCCAGCCAACACTGATGTCATGATGCCCATCATCGCTCCTATCAGGAGATAGACCATGGCAAAGTTGACTAGCATGTAGGCAACTAGATTAGTATAGGAGCTAGTCTTCAGTAGCGGGATCGTCGCCAAAGATCTTGTCGATGAAGTCTTGGCGTTCTTTATACTCTGCTCTTTCTCGTTCGGTATTGTAGTAGACACGTGGTTTTAGAATCTCTGTTGAAATGTGACCGCAGGCTGCTTCGCCAGCGTGTGCGCAGACCGAGCTGCCGTAGTCTACCTCTTCGTGCTCCGCAGCATCCAGGAAGACTTGCCTTAGCTCTAAGATCTCTTGCCTGACGAGGCGATTCTCTCGCACCATCAGCTTGGAAAGCTCTCCATACAGGGCGTCTTGCATCCCCACTGGGATCTTAGCGGCGTCAATCGCTTGGTAGATTCGCTCTCTGAGTTCGGTAGGCAGTGGATAGCTCATACCCCTATTATGTGGCAACTAGGGTTTTTCGTGCGGCTTTTCTTCATCGGTGCTCATCATGAGATCTTTCACGTTCTCTCGGCAGAACCCTTGTGACTCTCTCTCGATAAACTCATAGATGATTCCCGTCCTTGGGTCAGGCTTTGTGAATACCTGGACTAATCCTGGACACGTTAGCGGCTTATCAGACAGGAACTTGACACCCTTTAGGCGTAATTGGTCCATGGTAAGCGCGACATCATCCACGCGATAAGCGGTGTGGTGAACCGCGCCGACACCACCGTGTGCGTCCACCCAGCGGTCTACGATCGACCCTGGCGTTCCCTGCGAGATGAAGACCTCGGGACCCTCCGAGGGGATCATGACGCTACAGGTGGCCTTAGAGCCGTCGTCAAAGTCGATGACGAACACGGTCTCCTCTCGGTAGCCAAGGGTGATGTGCCACTCTACGGCGGTCAGACGATCCTTAACGCGATACGCGATGTGATCTAGGATCATAACTGCACCATCTCTACCCCAGCCTCATCAGCCATTTCATTAGCTAGTTGAAAAGATTCCCCCCAGCGCTCAAGTTCATCAGCGCTAGGCTTTGGAAAGACAACACGCTTAATGCCAGCGTTGATCATAAGCTTCATGCAGTCAGAGCAGGGGGCTAATGAGTTGTAGGCGGTAGTTCCTACTAGTGACTGAGTTGCGTTTAGGACTGCATTTACCTCAGCATGAACAACTAGCTTGTATTTAGTAGGTCGATGGTTCAGTCTCTCTGGCGTGTCAGCGATCTTACGAGGAAAGCCATTGTAGCCCAGACCAACTGGGACGTGTCGGTCATTAGCCAACACGCACCCAACCTTGGTTGACGGATCTTTGCTCCATTCAGAGCCGATGTAATTCGCCAACCCTACAAGTTTCTTATCCCACTCTTCACTCATTTCTATTCCTCGATTAGATCTAGCGCTTCCCATCTTCCATACTCCGCATATGGCTCAGAAGGCGGCGGTGTGTAATTAGCCCTTTGATGTGCTAGGTATTCCGCTGCGAGATCTGACCCTGCTTGTCCAAAGACACCAGGGTGTGCAGCGATAACCTTAATTGCTGGAGTTCCCCATAGCTGAAGTCCGCCACCCGCGTGTTCGAATAATGCGGGATCTAGGTATTGAGCCGCAGTCAGCGGAGCACCATTTGAGTTCCACATAACTCCGCCACCAAGTTGAGCGTTAACCAATATAGAGCCATCGCGAGTAGCACGCCATCCATACTGGACGATAGTGTTACCCCATGCAACCATAAGATCCTTTACGACTTGGTCTTGTGTGGTGTTATAGAGTGCTACGATACCTACAAAGCCAAGAGTCTCATTCCACGGCACCCATCCTGGGACTAGTCCGTTAAGAACTCGTGGGTCCTGAAGGTGGATCCAGTTTCTAACTGGAGAAAGATTAGCGCCATCCCATTGAACGTTACACGTCTCGTGGAATCGATCGATCATGTGTTGCTTGATCTCTTCTCGTGCAGTTAGCAAGTAGTGATTGCAGATTGCGTGAGTCGCTCTGCCGAAACCACGAGGTTGTAGGATACCTGTAGTTGACCAGTTCGGAAGTTCACTAGGTAGGCTCATGCCAGCAAAGTATAGCTCCATCTCTACGTCGGCTTCGTCCTTAAGCATGTAAGACCCAGTCAGCAATGCCGCCATAGACAACAGGTTGCTGGAGTGATGCTGCCAGTCCTTGCCGGTCCACCCATGAGTGACATCACCAATCTGTGGAGTATTCTTACCTAAGCGATCTGGAGATACACTTGTGTGCCAGTGTGTTCTACCGTCCCACACAACCCACATTGGGTGACTAAGGTGCCTAACCGGAGAGGCATCAATTTCGTAGTAGTGTCCTGGACGCCTAGTTTGAGCTGTCGACATAAACAGATAGGCATCTAGCAATTCACCAGCCGCAAGATCAAGAACCTCCGCGCCTTCGATACAACCAAAGTCACGCTGTGCGCCAGTAGTTCCAGCGGCTTTGGCGAGACCTAGTTGGTATCTATCCCACGGATCTCCGTTGTCGTTCATGAACGTGTTAAAGCGATTGTAGTTTTCATCCACAGCCTGCCAACCCTGGTTAGAGGTGGCTTCTTGGACCACACCTAGCGATCCATATGCCTTGGTGGCGCTCCAGTCTTTCGACATTCCGTAGAGAGGTAGGGCAAGAGCGGCTAGACCATTAGACACCTGTGTCATGTCATGAACATCAACGTCTGTCATGACTTCGCCATACCATACCTGCTTCTGACCATCACCAAACATATCATTAGACATCAGCCTGTAGTCACGATATGACTGCACGGCAACAACGCCACGTTTCTTAGCGCCACGGATGTTGATTATGTTCTTACCTCCAACCAATAGACGAATCTCCTCGAATGGGTATTCGTGTAGCTCGTTGTCTGGGTTGGAACCAGTGACGGCTAGTTCAAACTTAACCAACTGCTGGTCAGACATAATGTAGTATTTCATATCTACTACAAAGTTACCCATACGATGACGGGATTGGATGACCCTACGTAGCCTATTACCCTCTAGTAGAGATAGGCCACTATTGAAATGAGACCACTCCCAATTGCCATCCACCTTAATGCCCAAGGTGGCAGAGTCTGGACCGGAGCCAGCAAGGACTCGTGGTGACCACTTGAATGGCTGTGCGTTTTGAAACTCTCCATCCACCAAGTAGTGAATAACGACTGTGTCAGCGGGGATGGTTAGTCGCGCAAGACAACGTGCATAGCGAACAGACCCATCAGGCCAACGAGCACCAAATGGTTCGACGACTGAGTCAATTTGATCTTCCGTAAGGGTTGTTAGAACAAGGGGAGACAGACCGTCCCACTCTCCTCTCGCAAAAGGCACAGTGGTATACACAACTTCTGTTCTCTCGAAGTGTGCTAGGTTTGGGAAACGGATTGGTTTGTTGATCATATGATCGCCTCGATAGGTATTTAGTTAAATCTCACAGATGTCGTTACTACAGTATTTCTCACCCTCTGCCACTCCGCCGCGCAACGACGCAAGTCGCAGCTTCTTCAGATTGGCAACATAAAGATCAAAGTCTTCCTTGTCGCACTTCTGATAGGGGGCTTGTTCATACTTATGGTCTTTCAGTGGCAAGAAGCTTAAAGTCTTGACGTAAGGAGCATGATACTCGATTGCGCTCCTTAAGTCTGGCACTTCTTCTGGCTTGAATGTCACGGTGATGCTCACAGAGTTATCAGACCACTTGTCCTGCATCTCACGAGCTAGGCAAAGCTGCTCCCATAGAGAGATGTCAAACTTACTCTTGGTAAAGTTCTTCTCTTGGACTGGGAAGTAGACAACTAGTGATCCGCCAGCGGCAGCGAAGGCATCTAGCGTATCTTGACTGACCTCTCCGATCGTCAATCCAATACGCCATGCCTTATCCTTATTTTTGGCAATGACCTTCTCATAAACCTTCTGGTCTGTTGCAGAGAATTCAATGCGGTAGTTAGCATTAGCCAGCTTGGCAACTAGAGGATGCATTGCAGCAATCCGGAAGGTGCGCCAGTAGTATTCAGAGTGAGTGCAGTGAACACCTGGAGTAGCGCCAGCTAATAGCGACACCGTGCCACTTGGCTTGACTGTTGTCACCTTGATAGAGGTGGGAATACCCAACCAGCGTGAGTATACTCGATCCCAGTGCTTGACTACGTCATATCCCTTATCGCAGAAGTCACTGAAGAACTTGGCTGATCCAAACTTCTTTAGTGCTTGCTGAATACCTGACATGCTAAGTCCAATACGACGATTGCTTAACATAACCTGATTAGTCAGGGCGTTATGCGTTGGGATCAACGTAACGGTCTTCGCATACATGAATGCATACTTGAGCGTCTCGTGATACTCTTCGACAGTCTCGTGATTAGCAGGGAATGTTTCAACTAGACAGCATAGCTCGCCATGCTTAAGACCTTGCTCGGCGCAGGGATTAAATCCGTCTACGTCATCGAAGCGACTACTTGTCTCTGGGAACCAGCCATCCTTGAGCCTGCCATAGTGGCGTGCGTTCTTTAGGAAGATCAATCCTGGCTCGCCATTCTTAGCGATAGACTCAACCGCATTCTCGAATGTGCTGTCGGACGTTACGAAGATAGAGTTGTTCGACGCCCAGCGACGGTCCAGTAGCTCCTTAGAGAAGCGCTCGGGGTCCTTCATCTGAACGAAGTCCAGGTCATCCTCTTCACCAATAGCAATCTCGGCTCCGCGACGCACGTTTCCACTCACTACGAACTTACCAACGAAGTTCATGATGTCTGTGATACCAACAGAGGTTAGGGTCTCGCCCGCAAATCCATCTAGAAGAATACGGATAGACTTCAACCCCTCCTTAAGTGGCTCTGGTCCACACGCAATACCGCCAAAGCCACGAATAGGCTCACCAGCCTTGCGGATAAGATGGAACTCGAAATCAACGCGCTGTTGGCCTGCCCTAGAATACGAGTCTAGTAGCAATTTAACAGCCTCAACCCAGCCTTCCCTGGTATCAGGGATGGTGTAGGTGACTCCATCATCCTTAGGCTTATGAATAGTAGCCTTACCCGCGCCCTTTACGTCAAACCCCACACCGACACCCAGCATCATCATGTCAGCACACCAAACGAATGGCATGGAGAACTCGCGATGAATGTCCTTTGTGCTGATGAAGCCACAGTTTTGTAGTGCGGCTGAGCCGATCTTGTCGACTACTGGCGAGCCCATGATCCATAGACCACGCCCGGGTGGTAGGAACTTGAATTCCCACATCTTCTGAAACATCTTCTGTGCGGTAGCTTGGGCTTTTTGAGGAACCCACTCTAACCCTACCTGCTTACAGTGCTTTAGCTGAATGTTGAAGATACCCTCAACTACACGCTGACAGGTCTCCCAATACTCTTCTTGCTGTCCGTTAGTTTTCTTCCTGGCATACTTAGTCTTGTAGACAAAATATGACAGATCTCCAAAGCCCCATTCTGGTTGCTTGCCTTTATACTGACCAATAAATAGGTCGGATAATCTGAACACTTACTCTCCCCGCTCTAGCCTTTTCGGCGTAAAGATGTTGAATTCAGGACTGCTCAACTTTGATCGCAAGATCTTCTCTGCGATGTTCTTGGCACCCAAGAACGCCAGTCCAAATTTGTTGCGCCCGTGGGCAGCGTTAATATAGTGATGCTCGAAGTGTGGAATCTCTCCCATTAGCGGGAGACCATCCTCCATCTCCGTCTCAATGTAGGTCCATGCGTGACTAACTTCCATATGGTTTGTGATAGGGATGCTGTTCATCATGGTCTTATCTAGCTGACCTAGCACTCTCTCGTTAAAACCAGTGTCGTCAGTAATGCCAACCTCTGGGTCCTTCTTAAGCCCATTCTTACCACCAGTCATGATCACAGAGCGGTTGTGAATCCTAACTGAGTCCAGTCCACGGTTTAGTTCTACTGGCATGAGAGGTAGCGGCATGTCATCTAGATCCATAGATAGAGGTTCTGTGCGGATAACCTGCTCGCGGCGATGAATCACTGTCTCTTGGATACGATCCCATGGTGCGGTGTCTGTAGATGTGTGGATGATCTTGCCTGCGGTTAGAACGTGACCGTTCGACAGGTGGAGCTGCGGACCATACTCCTCTGATGTTTCAGTGCGCTCGATCCTAGTGCCGTAAGCCATCCATACGTTATTCTTACGCATCAATCGCGCCAGCTTGTTAGTAAAGGCAAACGGGTCAAACATACCCTCGCCAGGAACGAACAAAGAACCCTTAACATAAGGCACAACCATCACGTGTTGTGACTGACTGTGGTCAAATCGTGCGGGGTAGTATCCCCACTTGCGTAGTAGTTCAAAGCTTTCATCTAGCTCAACTACCTCTTTGGCGGTAGACGCCATGCGAAAGCCGCCGTTAAACTCTGCATCGCAATCAATGCCACGATCGATAAGATCTCGAAGGGCGATGTTGTTGTTCGAGCTGTAGTTATACAGCTTCTTTGCCGTGCTCTTACCCAACAGATCCGCCATGTATTGAGCCGAGTAGTTGCTACCAAGGTAGGCGCTTCCGTTCATTCGACCACTAGACTTAAACGCCGGATATGAGGCTTCGTCAAGCACCATAACACGCAGGGCTTTCTTGTTCTTCTTTGCTAGGCGGATAAGCCAATAGGCTGTGCTTATGCCACTAAACCCGGCACCAACGATAGCCACGTCAACATACTGTGGTAGTTGCGTTTGGAATGCGAAGTCAGGAGCTGTATTCTCCCACCAAAAACTGTGCTTCTTTGAGGTCGCGCCCATATTAGTTTAGCGAGAAGTCCTTGTGATCTGTGTCGTCATCAGTAGCATCCTGCTTGACCATTGCCTTAGAGAGCTTTCGAAGATTTTCTTTTACGAAGACCTTATCCTGCTGTTGGTATCTACCTATACAGAACGTGCATGCCTCAAGATACCTTTCGCCGCCACGAACATCTACGGTCTCTTGACTGGGTTGTGTCACGCTGCCGTCCTCGTTCACATACTTACCAAGACGCTTCTTGTTGCAGGCAGGGCAGTCGACCATTCTGATTGTTGGGATACTGTTACTGCTGTTATTTACGTTGAACATCTTTGTCCTCCATTATACACTAATCATTTGCCGGTAGAACCAAATCCACCAGCGCCACGAGTTGTTTCATCCGGGTCCGGATACTCATACTCAACTTCATCTTCTAGCTCATGAATTTTTATGATTCGAGCCTGTGCGATGCGATCACCAGCCTTAACCAAGTAGTCTACACCACTATGATTATACAGTAATACCTTAATCAAGCCACGATAGTCAGAGTCGATCTCACCAGCCTCTACAGTGATTGCTTCTTTGGCAGCTAACCCTGAGCGAGACCGCAACACTAGTGCATATCCTGGAGGTATTGAGGCAACTACCAGTGTATTGATGAGGGCACTACCCACGCCGAGATTAGCGTCATGTCTAGGGATAACGATAGTTTCGGGTGAGACTAGGTCGAATGCCATAGAGCCAACGGTCGCACGAATAGGAACTAGATCATCCCTGTTCTCTGGCACATGCCAAGTGATGCGCGGCGCTGGCTCTGGCTTCTTGCTTGGCCAGAACCACCCCATCCTATTCCTCTACTCCGAACCCCAGCATACGGGTGAGCGATTCGCGAATAAAGTGAGCGAGAATGCCCAGCTCTTCTGCGTTAAGGAACATCTGAACACGTTGTGTGCTTCCCCCCGCAGTGCGACTCAACTTAAAGCCGAAGTTAGGCTCACCGTTGTATTCCCCGGCGTTGATCTCAAGCACACTGGTGATTTGCTTCTCTGGTTGACTATGGAGACACTTAGACTGACTCTTTCGCCCATTAAAGAGAGGTAACAGCTTAGCAACATCTGCTACTCCGATCTTAAACACGATCTTGCCGTCCCAATCGAACTGATCCTTTGCGCCGATAGCAAGCTTCGGACCTTTCTGGTTCGCTGCCTCTAAGAAGACAGCCCTCTTGGTTGAGTCATAGGAGAACTGAATGGCAGCACCAGCATCATCCTTCTTTAGCGGCTTGTAGACATTCCAGTATGGCTTCTTGCGGTAGGCTCGGTTCTGTGCGTCGCCGCCACGATTTTGTGTATCACTCATAGCTTCTTACCCTTCTTCTTCGCCTTCTTCTTTAGGTCGTTAAGTATACGAAGCGCCTTGCGGGCTTCTCCTGTGGTGAGCTTCTCGACAGAGAATACCTCTCTAGTAGTAATGCCTTCCAGCAACTCCTTCAGGGATAGTTCAAGACCAGTCAGTATCTTATCGATAAGCTTTGCCTGCTCAGCCTTGATTGGGCTATCGTCATCTGGCGCTAGCTCTTCACCAGCATCCTTGTCTACAATCTCTTCCGCTGCATGTGCTGTGATGCCAAGCACCTTACGCAAACAACGTGCCTCTGCGCGAGCTGACGCTACTGCCGTTGGGAAAAGCGCTAGCTCTTCACAGTTAGAGTAGAAGGCGTCAGCCGAATCAGAGAACGTCCTACCATCCCTTAGAGTGATGTTGAAGGTCACGGACGCCATTGGAAAGTTATGCGTTGCGATCTCTTCATGCACAGACATGACATCATCATCTCCGTTTTTACTTGTTAACTCTTGGATGTGTTCTCGTGGCACAATTATGAGTTGATTAACCTTGCTCTCTTCTTTTAGGATAAAGGGCTTGGCTAAGCGTCGTAAGCCATGTAGTCGTGGAGCCGGTCCCTTAGCTGAGTTAAAGACCTCGCCCTCTTTAAGCTTACCCATCCAGTCTTCCGTATCTAGATCTGGCTCAATTTCAGGAGTCTCCTCAACGACCTCTTCCGCAACCTGCTCTTCGGTTACCTCATCAGTTGAGACAATCTCTTCGGCAATAGGCTCTTCCAGTATGATGTTGTTAACATCCACCTTCTCGCCATCCTCTTTAGTTTTGTTCAACATACCAGACTGATGTTCCGTCATCTTCGTTTATCTCCTTAATTGCTTGTTCGATTTTGTCGATTCTCAGTTGGCTGAGTGGACCGTTATTGTCCCGCACTCGTAAAACGTCGTAGCCCACCGCGTTAATCATGTCGTCCTTACGGGTGTCGCGTTCCTGCTGTTGGGCAAGATGCTCCTCTCCATAGATAGGCAAGAAGTGTGTGGGTCCGTCAACCTCAATGGCGATACGTTCCTTTGGCAGACCTAGGTCTACCTCAAAATCCTTACCGGCAGTGTAGTTAGTTGACCTTTCTTCTACTGTGTATCCTCGCTTACGAAGCTCTTCTGCAATGAAGCGCTCTAGGCGGGAACCAAGACCCTGTGCTTCTTTAGCCTTACTGGCAAGACCTTCCATCATGAGCTTGCGATCTTGTTCAGACATACCAGCCCACTTGCGCTGCCATGCTCCGCCAATCTTACGCTTGACTTCTTCACGTTGGTCGTCATCTAGAGACTCCCAGAAGTCACCTAGACTATGAGAGATCTTCTTCTTGGTTTCGTCCGTATGCTTACGACCCTTCATCTGATGGTCGTGCTCTTTTAGAAAGTTCTTTTGTGCCTCGCCCTTAGATCGAGCGGTGATACCCACCTTCTTCATAAAGCGAGATAGGGATGCCAGGGGCACCTTCATCTTTTTAGCTGTGGCACGCATGCTTAATCCCTCTTCGAGATAAAACTCGCGCACAATCTGTTCGTTGATTTCAGCCATTATGGCCTCATCAGGTCTGGGTCCATATCAGGAACTAGTCGCTTGACTTCATTCATGATATCCACCGCCGTGCCACCAAACCTACGTTGTAGGTGAGAGACTCCATGTGGCGCGTTCTTCTTAAAGTCGCGAATGTCCGCCAGTGCAATGCGGAAGCTGGTCTTACCAGTCGCGGGATCTAGCCCCTCAGAGATTAACTGACGTAGGCGATCCTCTTTATTCTTTCTCTGAGCAACGTCTCGACGGGTTGTCATGGTGGCGTCAATGTCCTCTGGCGACTTGACTACTTCCTTCATGGCTTCCTGTTGATCAACTAGCTTCTGCTCTGCCGCTGCGTGGTCTGTGACACTCTGTGCTTGACGTTCTTGCTCGTTCTGTGCATGGGCACTGTCCAGTTCGGCAATCACTCCTGAGTTGACCAGGGACTTCGCATCCTCAATTGACCTAATGTCGAATGCGGCTAACACCCTGCGAACCTCTTCAACCGACACGTCGAATCGAGTCGATAGATAATGAGCGTCACCGATACTGGCATACATCTTCACCAGACTAACCGCACTCTTTGTCGTTAACTTATTGGAGGCTGCGAGCAACTTGTCGCGCAATGCATCTCCCTTTCCACGGTTCCATGCATCAATCTCGCCTTGCTTGATCTCTGGCACTTCTTCGTGATTTAATCGCTTCTTGTCGTTCATCGATACCTCCTATTCTATTATGTGTCTACTTGACGAATTCGTCCTGCTTTTTTACCCTATCAACTACTCCTTCCCTCAAACAGTCGCGGTATACCATGCTATACACTAAGTCTCGGAAGTCGTGTTCGGGTAGCCAGCCTAGCTTATCGTGTGCCTTAGCCGAGTTGCCAATCAGAACATCAACTTCCGATGGGCGAACGAACTCTGGGTTAATGGTTACATACTGATCCCAGTCCTCAATACCAACAAAGCTGAAGGCGAGATCTAGGAAGTCCCTGATGCGATAAGTCTGCCCCATAGAGATAACAAAGTCCTCTGGAGTCTCTTGCTGTAGCATCATCCATGCTGCACGCATATAGTCTTCTGCATGTCCCCAGTCACGGAAGGCATCTAGATTACCAAGTTCTATAGCGCTCTTCTCTCCTGTTAGGATACGCGCAATGCCGTCAGTGATCTTACGAGTCACGAATTCAATGCCGCGATATGGAGACTCATGGTTGAATAGGATGCCGCCGACTGCGAACATACCATAAGCCTCTCGGTAGTTACGCACCAACGAATGGGCTGTAAGTTTAGCCACACCATAAGGCGAGCGTGGAATCATTGGAGAGTCCTCATCCAGAACCTTCTCAAAGATCACCCCTTCCTCTGGCTTGTCCTTACCGAAGATAGCCGAGTTGCCGAATTGCTCTGAGCTACCCGCTTGATAGAAGCGTGTCTTTGGAGAGAACTGTCGAACGGCTTCTAGACAAACAGCAGCGCCTTGACCAGTGATCTCCAGTGTGGAGAGTGGGGACTTAAACGAATGCCATACTTGACTTTGAGCAGCTAGGTTATAGAACTCGTCGGGCTTATATGCAGCGACAACACGCGCAATAGATGCAAGGTCGGTGATGTCACCAGCCTCAACAAGAAGCCTGCCTTCCGCGAGAACCTTCTCATACCCCGGGATGTCAGTTAGTCGCCATCCAGTGGACGAGCTAGTGCGGCGTTGGATACCAACAACCTTGTAGCCCTTCTCAAGCAATAGCTTCGCTAGGTAGAATCCATCTTGTCCGTGGATTCCCGTGATTACAGCCGTCTTCATAATACCTTGTTCTCCTGTGCCCACTTGTAGCTCCGATCTAGCATTACATCTAGACTAGTTTGAGCTGTAAAACCAAAGCCGGTTCGCGCACGACTCACGTCGAGACAACGTCTCGGCTGTCCATTGGGTTTGGTCTTGTCCCAGATGGTTATGCCTTCATATCCGACTACCTTCTTAACCTTCTCAGCTAGCTCCAGGATCGTTACTTCCCTACCCGTGCCAATGTTGACAGGCTCCTGATTATCGTATATCAATGTTGCGCGGAGGATTGCATCTGCGCAATCGCCCGCATATAGAAACTCTCGTGACGCAGACCCATCACCCCACAACGTTACGCTAGGTGCGCCGCTGATCTTTGCCTGATGGAACTTCTTCAGCATCGCAGGGATGACATGACTACTCTCGTCCTTGAAGTTGTCCCACTCACCAGCCATGTTAACTGGGATGAGAAAGATTCCGTTAAACCCATACTGGGCACGGTATGCCTTAAGCATCTCTAGCTGCACGCGCTTGGCAATGCCGTAGGGCGCGTTGGTCTCCTCGGGGTAACCATTATAGAGATCCTCTTCCTTGAATGGAACCTGGGTATGCTTGGGATAGCTACAGACAGTGCCAATACCAACAAACTTAGTAACGCTATTGATGTCGCGACATTCCTGAATCAGGTTAGTCGTCATCATCAGGTTGTTGTATAAGAACTCTCCCGGCTTGTCTTGATTGATACCAATTCCACCACACTGAGCAGCTAGGTGAACAACGATGTCTGGCTCGTGTTCCTCGAAGTAGTCAAAGAGGCTGCTCTTACCAAGCAGGTTTAGCTGGTCGCGACTTGGTGTTAGGATCTTGATGTCTCGTCGTGCGCCGTTAGTGCCGCCATCACGATACTGTTCAAAAGCCTTAACCACGTGATGACCAAGAAAGCCACCCGCGCCAGTTATGAGAATGGTTGAGTTATCAGCTATCATCGTTCACCGCCTTAATGATGATGTCTGACATAGCATCAATATCAGAAAGCTCTAGCTCGGGATGCACTCCTACGTAGAACCCTTGACGATTGATTCTTTTGGCGTTAGGAAATTCCGTTTGTAGCGTGCTACCGAAATACTTCTGCACGACAGGCTGAGTTGTGATAGGCATCATACGTCTAACTTCGATGCCACCATCGTTAAGCTCGCGAATGATTCTATTGGCGTCCATATTTTCAGCTAGTAGAATTGGGTATACCATAAAGGTGTGACCATCCCTATCGGGGAGGTCAATACCACGAACCCTTAGGTCATGCAGGCGTTGGCGGAAGCACTCGGCGTTCAGCTTTCGCTTCTCATAAAGCTCATCCTTACGCTCAATCTGAGCCTTTGCAAGAGCTGCGGGGACATCGCTCCACTTCATAGAGTGTCCCCAGATATCAAAGTGAAACTTGTCAGCAATCTGATGGATGTTCTCGTTGCCGAATCTGGCACTACGACCATGGTTGATCAACTTCCAGCAGTGATGGTCGAGCGCCGAGTCATTAGTCATAATGACACCACCGCCACCAGCAGAGATCAGATGATTACTAAAGAACGAAGTTGTAAGGATATGTCCTCGACCCATACCAGGAGCGAACGTTGACTCACATGCGTCTTCCACAACCCATACGTCATACTTCTCACACGTATCGAATACCTTAGGACTGCAAGCCTTGCCGAATAAGTGAACAGGAACCACGATGTCTACCGGAGAACCATTATTCTTAGCAGCAGCCAATACACGTTGTAGGCTGGCGGGACACATATTGGCGGAGGGTAGCTCTACATCGACTAATACGATATCACATCCGGGTAGGATAGCGGCAGCTAGAGTAGAAATGTATGTGCATGCGGGCACTGCGACCAGTGGCTTACGCCCGTTATTAGCGAGGCGCGTTTCCACGATCGCTTGGATGGCTACGTGAATAGCGCTCTGTCCTGAGTTAAGTGCGAGTCCATGCTTCATACCATGTAGTCGCGCCGTTTCCTTCTCGACGTGATCTACGACAGGACCGGGAGAGATGAAGTTGTTGTCCAGAACCTCCATCACATACTTCTTCTCAAGGTCGCCGATTGACGAACTGCCTAGTGAGTATCTCTTCATCGCGCCTTGTAGTCCTTAAGGTCCGGTTCTTTAATGATGTCAGCGTCTTTACCCAAGATGGCTTCTGCTGCCATGTCACCTAGAGCAGCGATAAGGCGTGGGCGCACCTTGCCATTCCAATAGTCAATCTTGCGTTTGATAGCGCCGATCTCTTCGTCGGATAACCCCTCGCCTCGGACTGCGTCCTCAAGCATGAATAGCTTAACGTGAGTGATCATCAGACGCTCCATAGCATAGGTCATCGTGACGGGGTGCTCTGTAATAGACTCCCCTTTCATTTCGGCCATGCGCGTTGTGAATTGTTTTGACCTTAAGAAGTCATACAGATATTGGTCAATGTCTTTCATTCTATGTATCCCTCAATTAGATCACTTATGATTGGAACACTAGGTGCAGGGCACAATTCCAATACTTTGTGATCACTTCTTAGTCCCATTGCTTTGATACCCGTCTTGTTAAGCGGGAAGTCTTTGCTGTGTAGTTTAATGATTGGTGTCTTACCCGCACAGGCTAGGGCGACCGCACCACTGTCTAGTCCTAACCAAAGATCGCTAACCCCAATAAGGTGAGACCACACTCTGTATGGCATACCCCGCGCATCGATAGCGCCATCTGGAATAGGTTCGTTGGGTGCCCCGGTGAATACTGACTTGATTCCGCGAGACTCTAACTCTGCTACTAGTAGCTTGTAATTCTCAGGTGACCATACCGGACTAGCTGCGTAACTAATGTGGTTGACGGTGATGAACTTGTCTTCCAGCTTGGCGATGTCGTTGTCGCGCAGGAAGCCTGCCGTTGCCTGGAGATCAGCATGGGTGCATTCCAATACGATCTTACGATCAACTGGTGGCTCTAGTCCAGCATTACGTGCCCTTAGTGCGATGAAGTCTTCACTGGGACGTTCGTAGAAGTTACTGTAGCGTGGCCAGTATTGTAGGTCGTAAACCTTGGAATATCTCTCATTCGCATAAACGCGGATTATATCGTCCATGATATATTCTGCGTCTTGACGGCTGTCGTGTCCTTCGGGTAGCGTGAACTCAACCACGTGATTAACATCGGGGTTAGTCTCGATCACCTCTGCAAACTTGTCTCGGACCAACCAAGAGATGTCCGCCTCTGGATGCATCTGTCTGATCTGACGAACGATGGGTGTCGCGTATAATACGTCCGCCATAGCGCCCCAGGCAATGATCCCGATGGTTTGTTTAGTGCTTGTTTTTTGAGTCATTGTGGCTTTTATTGGGGTTAGTGCATGCCTTCCGAGTCACTACGGTATACATCTATTATGTGTCCGTATCCGTTTTTCGTGCGTCTTTTTTAGACATGCCTGATACTTGAACTGTCTAGTCTCCACAGGGCGCACAGTTCCAGTAGTCGATGGAATTTATGTCCTGCCATGATAGCCTTCTTCCAAGTTTCAAAGTCCGGGCTCTTTCCATCGAGCTTAACATCCGAACGGGAGAAGCCACCGATAGTCTTAAGAACCCCGGGACGATACATCATAGTGGTATGCCCTAAGCAGTTCTGTCCCTTGTCGATTATGCAATGCTTAATCTGATCATGCGTGGTGACATCTACGTTAGGCTCATTAGGTTCTACGTAGTCTAGCTTAAGCATCTCTCGTTTAGGCTCTCCATAGAATCCCACCATGCGAGTCCCTAGGAAGTCGGTATCCGGATTAGCATCTAGAAACTCAGACTGTAGGCGTAGGCGATCAGGGTGGATGATATCATCTAGGTCCATATGTGCCATGAACTCAGTTTCTACCTTACTAGCCACAAAGTCGATCACGTCACCAATCACTGGTGGGCTCTCATGTTCATAGACGGTAATGCGATCCCATAGGTCATTGTCTAGACATGAGATGGCGTTGTTCCACTCAGCCCAATCAACCTTCCAGTTATGAGCGACAAAGATGACATCAAAGTCACGGAGCGTTTGCTTCTGTAGCTGCTCTGCCCAGAACGGGATCCATTTCCTATGTGCCTCGTGGCAATAGCTTACTACTGTGATCTTTCCTACCATGTGCCCCAGTCCTCCAGGAACTTCTTAAGACGTGTAGTCCACAGGTGCTCCTCTCGTTTTAGATATGCACGATCAGCCATATCCTGCCGCGCTTTGTCGTCATTGACGTAGTGACGGATCGTATCTGCAAGATCGATCATATCAGCTTCCGCGAATTCCTCTCCAGGCACATACAGCTCATTGAAGTCCTGAGTCTCGAAGTGCTTGGTTGCCATCATGAATGCGCCACATCCCATTAGCTCAAAGTCGCGTCCCTTGATCTGACCATGCTGTTCGCTTCTAGAGCACCAGCGGAGATTGAGGTTAACCTTACTCTGATTGAAGATGCGAGACATCTCGCTGTAGGACGGACGACCGTGGTGGCTGGCGTGATCTGGCCAGAAGTGACCCCAGGTATCTATCTTGATCCCCGAGCCCCGTAGCTGGCTAACCACGCGCTCTCGGATGCCATGCTTCTGCCCGACGAACGACACATCGTAGATCTTCTCCACATCCATTCTATCACACATAGATGGGATACCAAAAGGCATACAGTAGGCGCGCACCTTCTCTAGTGTCAGCCTTGGCATCATGTGTTCGGCTGGAGTAATGGTATGGGTGTCATAGCCTTCAACTACCCTAGACATCACAAAGCGATCTCCTGCCGGATGGTCGTAGCGAAGATGAAGGTCGGGATGAAAACTGACAATTGGCGTTCCACCCTCAATGATCTTCTTAGCTTGTGGTAGGTGAATACCCAAGGCGTGTGTTACTGGCACCTGAAAAATCAGATCAACATCCTTGGCTAGGCTCATGAGGCGCTCTAGTCCAGGCGCATCACTTTGGGTGTCAACCCAGTGAGTCTCTAGTTCAACCACTCCTTCATCAGCTAGTTGCTTCCAGGGCTTATAGATGTTCTCATACTCCCACGAGGCATTGGAGAAGTCAGGCTTCATCTGTCCATTCTGACCGAAGTCAGCATACAGACAAGCTAGTAGTATCTTTGGTTTCTTCATTAGTCTTCCTCGATTAACTTAAGGTGGATACGATAGAACTTGCCATCAATCTCAATACGTCTACCGGACTCAAGGTTTCTGAATGTCCTAGCCCTCAGGTCATCAAGCAACCAGCCGGTGTGCTCCTCTACGTCTAGGTCTAATAGCTCATCACGATCAAAGTCTTTAGCTAAATGAAACGTAGCGTCCTCTTCATTCTGTTTCTTGCCAGCAGGAAATCTTTGAGCAGCAATTTCATTTATGTTAGACATGAACAGATGAACCATATGGCTATTCCCATCGCGATATAAACCCCCTCCGGTCGACTGCGGAGTCACATCAATCTTTGACTGCCAAAGTATCTTGCCGGTGTCAACACCATTATCGATACGATGAATCGTTACCCCGAATGGAGTTCCGTCCATGATAGACCAGTAGTATGGATACTTCCCACGGTTATAGGGTAGTAGCGAAGGATGAGTGTTGATCACATTGATTATATGCTTCTGTAATAGCTTGAGGATATGTGGCCACCAAAGACATACGACAGTCGTCACATCTTCGTTCTGAGCTAACTCTAGTAGTCTTTTCTCACTACGAAATTGGACAAGCGGAACAACACGCTTTCTACATGTAGTCTTAAGGGTATTTCTATTAGAGACATACTTGGTGGTGTCGGTGCCAATCTTACAGACGAATCCTACTCTTTCGGGAAACCTATCGGTAAACACCTCAGCACAATGTCGTGCCGCCGCCGTGTCGCCACATAGAAATGCGATCTTACCCATGATGCTTACCAATAAATGCCATCTGTGGATGATGACGTTCGTAGATGATAGCAGGAGACTCTCGATACTCGCAGTATGACATAGTCTTTGTGATGAAGTCCCACTCATCCTCTGGGATAACATCCACCTTCGTGATTGGAATACCAGCCTCTATCTGCTTGATGATGTTTCTCGTTGGTGTCACCTTAGACTTGTTGTATAGGTTACCATCCCACCAATTCTCTCCGGTAATGATATCCTCTATCACATAGAGGCCACCGCTCTTAAGGTAGTGAAACAATATACCCCATGCAACCTGCATGTCTTTTTGATCGTGACTACCATCGTCGATGATAATATCGAATGTGTCTTCCGCCGCGAAGAAGCCTCCAAGCTTAACGGAGTCGCCAGTGTCTACTAGATAAGTGTCAATGCGATCATTATCCAACATCCCTGGAAGTTCATACCGACGTGTAATGTCGAGGCCCGTCACACTAGCGTTGGGGAAATATTCAGCCCATGTCCTAAGAGACGACCCCTTATTGGTTCCAATCTCTAGGATCCTAAGTGGTGCATCTCGCTTAAATCCATGGCGCTTGAAATACTCTAGATACAATGCTAGGTATTCGTTCTGTCCTGCCTGCTTGTCCGTGTCGAACTGGTGGGCGAAGGCTTCTAGATCAGTTAGACTGTGTTCCATTAGTAACGTCTATGGCTATTTTGAGCATGTCCACTACGCGATCAACATCTTCGTCGGTGATACCAACATGGATGGGTAGTGTCAAAAGTTCATCCGAAAGCTTATGCGCAACCGGACAGGTATTCATCGCGTGTTGATACATACGATAGTGGGTGTTGTCTACGTAATGCACGCCAGGGTAGACGCCGTAGTTGTTCAGCTCGACCAATACCTTGTCGCGGTTTGGAATGCTGATTTGGAATAGGTGACCGGACTGTTCGATCCCGTCATTAGCAAAGGACTGATTATGGATCTTGACACCATTCAGCTTTAGCTTCTGACTATATCTATATGCTATCTCACGACGGCGGTTGTTGTCTTCGTCAAGATACTTAAGTGCTACTAGTCCTAGAGAAGCCATAATCGAGTTGCCATGATACTTGAAGCCTACTTCTGGCACATCATACTTCCACTTGTAGTCGCCCTGCATGCTACTACGTATGAACGTGTCCTTGTCAATACCTAGCCAACTTAGCTTGCGAGCCTTTGCGTCGAACTCTGCATCCTGGAAGCAGATCATTCCACCATCCGCTGTCGGTAGGTTCTTAACAGCTTGGAAGCTAAACACTGTTACGTCAGCCTCATTACCAACGTGTCGGTCTCGAATCTTGGTTCCAGCCATGTGTGCAGCATCAAGAATGAGCTTGAGTCCCTTCTTCTTACATAGCGCCCTTACTTCTTCTAGCTGTCCTGGGTTTCCACCTACGCCGACATACATTACTGCTCGGGTCCGCGTGGTGATCCTCGCTTCAATTGAGGCCGGATCCAAACACAGAGTATCAGGGTTAACATCAGCAAATACTGGGAAGAGCCGTTCATACAGAATGGCGTGGTTGGTTGACACAAAGGTCAGAGGTGTGGTAATAATCTCATCACCTTCCTTCCAGCCATGAGCGTCCTTTAGAATCTTTACCGCCAAGTGTAGTCCAGCGGTAGCAGAGTTTATGAAGTGAGCGTATGGAAGCTTAGTGTATTCCATCCAAGCCTTCTCGAACTCAACTGTCTTGAATCCTAGTCCGGTCCAGCCACACTCCAGACATTCTCGGATAGCCTCTAGACATTCATCGACTCGATACTTAGGCTTGAGAACCTGGATTTTAGGAGTGTCCATATTTCTTCCTCATCTTTGCCTTGTCTTCTTCTAACATCTTAGCTGTGTTCATTTGATTGGTAAATTGGTTCTTCCACATACGAATAACGACCGCTACGTCTGGAAGAATTACCGGGTCACCGGCAGCACGGAACGCCTGAATCCATAGGTCGCAGTCCATTGCGTATACAATGTCTTCACTACATTTCAGTCCTAGTAATCGTTCAAAGACTACGACTGATGGGCACCCAATAGAGTTGACTCCTTCGACCATGTCCTTTTCGGTTTTCCAATGCGGAGTATGTAGTCGATCTAGATACGTCTCGTAGTCATCTGTATGGAGGCATGTTGCGGCTAGCCACTTCTTACCTGATGACTGTAGCAATGGGATGGCGTCACGTAAGGCGTTCTCATGATAGAAGAAGTCATCGTGATTCAGAATCTGAACATACTCACCAGTTGCATGTGCTAACGCATTGTTGGTGTTATATGCAGAGATACCACTGTCGTCTTTGAAGGTAAGATACTTGAGTGTTACCTTTCCATCTAGAAACTTAAGGATGGATTGCTCTTTCTTTGGAGTGCCGTCCTGGTCACTAATGACAAGCTCGATGTTAGGATACACCTGTTCCTTGACGGATATGATCAGACGCGACAAAATGCGTTCTTGCTCGCCCTTAGCGTGATAGGTTGGCACGCAGATGCTAACTAGTGGTTGACTCATGCTAGTTTGAACCTAAAGGTTTTGGTCTCTAACGTCTTGAGTGTCTTTGGGTCTTTCTCAGTCACGACATCTAGAGTGAACTCTCCATCTTCGATGTTGAATGTCACCATACCGTCAGCGCAATAACCACCACCGTCTATGCTGGAGAGACTTAAGTTCTTGCCATCTACCTTTTTGAGGTGTGGATACTCCTTCTTGCAATACTCACCCAGTAGCCTTTCTAGCTCTTCAAGATTTTCTGTTCTTTCGACCATTCGATTATCGCCTCCGCACGATTCTTATATGTATGGTTGGCATGCATGTGAGCCATCAGTCTGTCACCCATGTCCTCTAATTCCCCCCTCTTCTTAGCTGTGTTCCAATCAAGGATAAAGTTAACAATATCGTCTTCGTTGTTATAGACACATACGTCAGTTAGCCTATCGGGATCTAGGAATGGCGCGAAGTCAACGTAACTCTCCGTATCCATAAAGAGTGTAGTCCCACATCCCGTAGTTTCCCACGGACGACCAGGGACCAGCCCTTTACATGCATCTTGATTCTTGTGAAGCATGCAGTGGAGTTTGTTTGTCTCAGTGATGAGGTCATCTCCGAATACGCCATTGACATGCTTGATTGGAACCTTCTCAAAGAGAGACTCCCGCTCAGCCGTCAATGATCCGATGAACCCTATAAGGCTTTCCTTCCTTACTCCTGGCATCTTCCGATGAATCTGAGGAGAGCACGCATAGGGCAGCATTAGAGATGGCTTGCCGAACTTCTTAGCGAAGTCATCAACAAAGAATCGATTACCTACTAGGTAACCATCGTAAGCGATCTTACCGGCTCGTCCAAACGACACGTCCGGATGATAGCTAACATCAAAGTCCCAGTAGAGTCGCGGCACATCCTTAAGCTTGTAGTAGTTGAATAGCGATTCATACCCCCACATGCCGTCATTCATTTCGGTGACTACCACTAGATCAAAGTCTGTCCCTTGGACCTCTTTAACACCTAGAAAGTTATTGGGCTCTCCGTAGAAGCAGCCATAGAAGACACACTCGTGCCCCGCTTGACGGAAGCCCTCAGCAAGCTGTTGTCCCGTGCAGCGATCAGGCTGCGTGGGAATAGCGCGCCCCGTGACTAGGATTCTCATCCAACATACCCCTTTCGTAAGTTGCCGTTAGTGTCTAAGGGAATATAGGGATTACCGGGCTTGCCCTTAAACCTTGGATGGTCCATATTCGCATATCGGTGCGTGTCTGTGCCATGCGTAGACTCCATCTCGTAGATCTTACCTTCAAGCTCTTTGATTCGCTCCTTGTCGGACTTCATCCTTGAACTCCTGAACCCCACACTTGAGTTTGCGATCCAGTTAATTGGGTTAGTGCCGTTAGAGACTGACCAACAAACCTTGCTCTTAGCAGGAACTCAAGAGTTACCGTAGGCAGGATGATATCTGGCCATCGCGTTTCTGGAATACAACCAATATAGTCATACGGAACCCCTAGGTGATTGGGGTTATGAAACAACAACACGTTGCGCCGACCTGTGGTAATCATACCAACAAAGCTTAAACTTGCAGACTGTCCATTGTGATGGATTGGATATCGTTGTCCAACCTCAAGATCGAAAGTGATAGATCCTCCTCTAGCCATGATTAACCTCAACATTTCTTACGATTGCTCGCAAAGTGCTATCGAAGCTCTTCTCTATTTCGAGATCTCCGACATTGATTACTGGGATATTATTTGCAGTTGCGATCTTGATAGCCAGTCCAGTTCCACCGGTTACCTCACCATATGGTGTCCAACATACAACTAGATCTGAAGGGGACTTTAGATCCTCCCCCAGAACTTGATAGACGTTGCGCGACTTAATGAGTTTCACTCCATCGCTCAAATCCCTAGCATACTTCTCGTGCTTGTATACAATCTTGAGGACTTCATCCCTCAATTGCTGGGTCCTAGGGACACCTAGAACCTCCTTGTCTTTATTGAAAGTCGACCATGGCATGTAGACGATGCAGTTACTTGCAGCGCCCTTCTCGAAGGCGTAGTCCGCACCATCAGCATGACCAGAACGAACCCACCACCCACGAGTGCGGGCTTCTATGCCAAGCTCTGTGAATAGCTCACAGATATGATCGGGGGTTGCCCGTGCTCCAATTCCAGTAATGATCATGACTTAAAAAGTGTGACGAGGATGACTCTCTCGAAGAGTGTTGTTTGTCACTACCACAAACTCAGCGGAGTCGCGTAGTTCAGTAAGATTGCGAGCACCGCTATAGCTAAGCCCACTACGAATACCAGCCTCAAGATCGCGAAGAGTATCCCTAACAAGACCACGATAGGGAACACGAGCCGCAACACCTTCCACCCTGGGGGTCCGCCCTGGTCTTTTTTCTGTTTGAACTTCACGAGACGCCATTCCTCTGAACATTTTGTATGAGGTGCCATTTTCCATGACGCGACTACCAGGAGTTTCTTCCGTCCCAGCCAATAGTGAGCCCAGCATGACTGCGTCTGCACCAGCAGCAAGAGCCTTTACTATGTCACCAGAGTAGCGAATGCCACCATCCGCAATGATAGAAGCATGGTGTCTATCGGTATCGCGATATCCATGTAGCCTTAGCCTTGCCTCTACGTCAAGGATAGCGCTAAATTGAGGGTAGCCATGACCGCTTACTATTCGTGTTGTGCATACCGACCCAGGACCGACACCCACCTTAACAGCAGTTGCGCCAGCCTCTACTAGGCGACATGCCGCCACACCAGTCACTACGTTACCAGCAATGATCTCTACGTTAGTCGAACGACGGATCTGAGTAATAGCGTCAAGCGCTCTGCTGTGATCACCATGAGCGACATCGACACAGATAGCATCAACGTCGTATTCTCCGAGCATGATACCCAGTTCTCCGAGGCTTTTGACACTGACATCTAGACCTACAGATATGATACGTGGACGCACCTGAGAGGATCGCATGTTTTGAAGCCACGAACACTGATCTTCGAATGACGCAAACCTATGAAGGACACCCGCTCCGCCTTGCGCAGCCATCTCCATAGCCATGGCGTCTTCAGTTACCGTATCCATATTAGAGGACAAGATCGGCAAGTTAAGTTGAAGCTTGCCAATCGTCGTGCCAATGTTTACATCTTGCCTAGAGGAGATCTTGGAGTGCTGAGGCACCATCAAGACATCGTCGAAGCTGTATGCTGGTCTGTCGTTAATTCTTGTCAAGGTCTTGCTCCCAAGGAAACTGCAACCATCGATCGTCGTCAATAGAGAACGCATAAAAGTCCGCAGTGAACTTAGCACCGATACGGTGATATAGTGTCGCGGTCTTTGCCATCGGGAACAACTGCTTGAGAACCCTAAAGGTATCTCCACTGTCGCAGATCTCGTCTACGATCACAAGCTTGTGTAGCTCGCTGGGTAGGACGTGGTAGATATCAGGAACGAGTCTCACTCTAATCCCATGATCTTCTAGATGATGAGCAATCGTCACTGCTGGAACCATTCCACCGCGTGGAATACCATACAGAACAACATCACCACCAATCTCCTTCTGGATCCACTCAGAGATATGGGCAGAGCCAAGCTTAACTGACTCCCATGCTACGACATCGATCTCTTGGTCTTTCTTGATTAAGTTACTTGGCATTACTTAAGCATTGCATGATGTTCGGGATGTAGTCTTTCTTCGTTTGGTCCAATGATTGCACCTATGAAGTCGTCCTCGTCTCTGGGTGCTGGGAATCTATGACACCCTGGATGGATATCACTAGCCGCATGCACCTTATGGGCTATTAGCGGAAATACGTGCTGCTTGAGAAAATCTTGGTCGCACTGCCAAGCGTCTGGATACTGTAAGCAAAACTGCTTGATTAGCTCACTCATCTGCGGGCAGGCATACTTCTTCATTCCGAACATACCACCCATCAAGGCGTGAGACGGATTGAAGTGATGAGGGTGGTCTCCCATTGAATGAACCAACTTAGGTCCATCTAGCCATTCTTGAACAGCCGCCGCCTCTCTTTCATCCAAGCGGGAGTCACAGTCGCGAGAGATAAATACGTCTACGTCGTCTTCACCAGCAGGAAGGAACCGCCAGAACATTCCCCTCCAGTCGGCTGGTTCATCCATTAGTATGACCTGGGTATTTTTCATTCCTAAAAGGACATCCATGGTCTTAGCTAGTTCGCCACCCATAAACACTCCCGGCTCCATCTCCTCACAAGATAAGCTACTCGGGATGTAGAATCGACACGTCCAGCCTGGATAGACCTTAAGTGCTAGCTGTGCGTTGCGAATTGCTCCTACGCAGTATTTTGGATCGTTACCCCAGAGGGAGAACGTAATGAGCTTCTTCATCTCTTCTTCTATTATGTGTCAACTAGCTGAATTCGTGCAGGAAATCTTGATAGCGTTTGTAGTAGTCTGGATTCTTGAACTTAGTCTCAGTCTCCAGTCCTATCGCAGATGGACCACCAGGATAGAATGACTGCATAGCGCGCATGGCTTCGAAGTTACTACGCTCCTTGTCTGACTGCTCTAGTGAGTCCTTTCTCTGATTGTAGATACTGAAGCACGACGAGATGTCTCTGCCTTTTGCACCTAGAGACATAAAGTAGAGGACGAGCCAGTAGTCGAAAGCCGACCGATACTCGTAGCCAGCCTTGATCATCAGGTCCCAGTTCACCATGTTGCGTAGATGATTATCCCAGTGGACATGCACGCCACAGCGGAAGAACTGTTGTAGGTCGAGTTCTGTGTAGGCTGGTGGGATACCCTTAGCTATTGGCACGCCATCAACGCGAGTTTCATAGCCGCCGTAGTAGAAACTAGCTGGTGCATCAGCGATGGCGTCGATCTGACGCTTGGTCTCCATCACCTTAGTGCCGCGCCATGGATAAGACCTGTCGTCGCTGTTCGTATTGCAGACGACCCCACCCCTCGCTACGTGCCATCCCTCAAGCCACGACACGCCATATGGTGTTCGCTTAGTTTGCTCTAGGAGCTTTATCCTAATGTCGCGCTTTTGCCACTTCTTGATGATCTCAACACTTCGATCTGTTGACTGGCTATCTACGATGATGTGTTCGTAGTTAGGGTTACTCTGCTGGCTGAGGTTCTCAATGAGTCCATCTAGAAACTCTTCCGAGTTGTAACAGCTTGTAACGAACGAGATATCAACCATCTTAAGTCTTGATGTCAAAGACGTATACTACGCCATGAACTTCATGTGGGTGACGCTTAACATCAGACACACGAGGATCGTTACCAACCTTGGCGATCGTCTCTAGGAAGCGAGTCTTCTTCACTTCCGTTTTTAGGTCATCGGGCGATGGCCAGACTGAGAGCCTAGCTTCGCCAGCGGTAATCGCGCTGCTCACCCATGGATGCTTACGCGGCTTTTCTGGGATCTTTGCTACTGGTGGCTTTGGCATTACGCATCCACCAAGTTAAAGAGCTTGTCGTATCCTTGCTTGCCCTCCTCGGCAAAGATCCAGATCAGGGGAACGTGCGTAAGGCAGTAAGGCTTAGCAAGCTCGTGGTTAACAATGTCTTCTTGTGCGTCTAGGAATGCGTCCTTACGTTGCACGATCGGATGATTAGCCATAGCTGGGGGGTGGTCGTTGTCGAAGAACAGGACAGTATCCATATCTTCTGACTGAGCTAGATACTCGTCAGTTTGTCCACCACGAGCATAGGCACCTACGTCACCGTGCTTATCCTTGCCAAGCTCCTCATTATAGAACGCCTTCTTCTCCGCGATCTCTTCGTCACTATCCTTACAGTAAGAGTAGTGATAGACTGCGAACTCGGGAAGAACAAAGCGACGACTTAGATAGCGAGGATCAAAGTATGTGCAGATGCCATCCTTATCACGAGCGACAGGATGATTCTGATAGTTCATCCCAGGCTGGAAGCGAATGAATCTCTGGTGTTGTTGACCCCAGTCCCCACTAGGCTTACGGATATGACTTGCGTCACGCCAAAAGTGATAGAAGGCGGCGGGAACAAACTCTGTAGCCCATGGCTCTAGACTGATAGCTTCGCGGAGCTTATCAGCAACCTCTGGCATGATGAACTCGTCAGCGTCAGTGATCAGCATCCAGTCGCCTTGTTGCATGTATTGGAAGAAGCTATTCTTTAGTTCTTCTAGGTCAGCCCATGGACGATCGATCTGCACAAAGACAATCTTCTTGTCTGGGTCCTTGTTTGCCTTCACGTCCTTGATGATCTCGACCGTGCGATCTAGCGAGTGACCATCAGGAGTAGCTTGACCGGCAGCAACCTTGCTTTGAACCGCGCCTTCGATAACGATGATGCGATCTACTTTATCGTAGAGCTGAAGCATGCACGCCTCAACAAGCTTCTCTTCGTTACAGACTTGAATGCACTGCACAATCTGAGGCTTCGCGCCAAGCGCATCAACAGTGACAGAGATCTGATTGGGAAGATTGTTATTGAATGGGTTATCAGACATTGCTGGCCTCCTTAGTCTTACTAGCTGCAATCTCTTCAATCACAGCGAGCATCTTTGGTCCAACTACCGAGTGGTCGAACTCTGTCATATCTGGAGCTTCAAACGTTTGAGCCTCCTTGGCGGTCTTCATTTGAATCATCATCGAAGAGACGGATGGCTCTGCGATCATGTCGAAGCTTGTGTAGAGTTCTGGGTCAGCATGCTGTTGGCTGACTAGGGGCTCCATCGAGTATCGAATAGGGAACACATTCTGACGTTGAACTTCTGTATTAGTGAGCTTAGCAAACTCGCCCATGCCACCCCAGAGAGTAGTGATCAACTTATTGCCATAGGTTAGTGCGTCGAATGCTGGAATACACCAGCCCTCACCACGCGAGCTACACACATAAGCATCACCAGTCTTGTGGATCTTTCGGATCTGATCATCAGTTAGTGTCTTCGTTACCAGCATTACTGGAGGATATCCATCGGCTGGAAGTCGCATGCCCTGCTTGACATTGTTAATGTAAGCCTTGAGCTTGTCCTGCTCCTGCGAACGTCCCTGCATATTCACATAGGTCTTTAGCAGTAGAACAACCTCATCCTTCTTGCCGTGGAACGCGCCAAAGTAAGCGCGTAGCAAGCTGTCGATACCCTTCTTCTGAGAGAATTGACTGATGTTGTAGAATATGAATCGGTCCTTCAAGAAGTTAGGGTCGCTAGGTGACATGATTGCCTCAACGTCATCTAGAGAATAAGAGGGGATGTCGAAGGTGTGCGGCACCTTATGGATTGGCACAGTGACACCGGAGTCCTTAAACGCCTTGACGCTAGCATCACAGAAGGTCATCACCGAGTCGAACTGATTAAGCTTGTCAGCCCAATAAGTCGGGATCTTTGTAGTCTCCCAAGCGACGATAGCGATGTTGGTTTTGCCGGGCGCTGGACGCATCTCATTTGGAGTGAGGTGCTGGATTACAACGTCTACACCGTTCAGTGGGCGCTTGAGTAGCTCTCGCTCTAGGTCAGTAACCTTGTATCCTGTTCCAGGATCAGCTTGGTCGTAGCGCACTGGGCGAACAACTAGGTTCGCTCCAGCATCGTGAAGCGCTTGGATGTAACCTCGCGCTGCCGTGGCGTAACCAGAGAAGTCTCTCACTGGTCCGATATACAGGATCTTGCTCATAGAATCATTGCCTCGAACGAATCGGTGTCTTCATTGTCCGCTTGCACAGACGGTTCATCAGTCTTCCCTACACGCATAAGCTCAACTTGATTTTGAGCCTCAGCCTGCTGACGGAAGAAGTTGGCGATCTCGCCACGGGTCTTTTCGGCGGGGACTCCACGCGATGTTTCAACAGATAGCTTCTGCATCCAGTTGCGTCGTCCGTCCTCGTCGATGTCATGCTCTGTTGCGTAGCCCAACACCTTTGTATAGCACCAGACAACGAATGCCTCGTCGGTTGCGTCTGCCGGGGGTTGTTGCGCATCGATTTCAACTAGCGCTACAGGCTTATCCCAAGTCTTGTCACGATTCAATGGCGTGATGTGATCTAGGATGAACTCCCACTCCTTGTAATTCTTGTCCCAGTCATAGTGCTCTTCAGCGCATTCGCGGGCTTCGATACTCATTGTCTTAAGTCGCTTATGATCACTTAGCATGTCACCCATCTTCTGGGCGCAGTCAGTCATGGACGTAGCAGCGCGCCAGCAAGTGGTTTCGGGTTCTTCGTAAAGCTGACTGACCTTCATGACTTCGCCACCCTTATTGACGTTATAGGTCTTCTTGTCGATGTGATCGTAGTCAGGAACCTTACCCTTCTCTGAGATGGCAGCATAGTCGGTTACCAGCACCGGGATGCCACACGCCTTTCCTTCTTGAACGGGCATGCCACAACCTTCTGCAATACTCATCTGCACCATGATGTCAGCCATTCCGTAGACTTCGGATAGCTGCTCACGAGTAAGTCCAGCACCAGTAGTTGGTGTTCTAGCTGACTGTTGACCACACGCCGGACACATAATCGTGTGACTTTGACGTAGGTTGATCGAAGGAGCAACAAAGACATCACCACATGCCGTGTTGTGACACATGAATGTCGAACATACTTCTCGAATGATTCCCTTACGAGTCACCGGGACGCCGTGGGTGCCAGTCTGGATACGAGCGATAGCGCGAGGGAAGTCGATTGACATAGCGTTGTCTGGCCATGCGGTATGCATAAGCAAGATTGACTTCTGCACGGTCTCGTCATCCGGGAACGCCTTCTTCATAAGCGCGAACGACTGGATGACTTCTGAGATACGCTTTCGAGCTTGGTTTCGCTGCACTAGCAAGATGATCGGCACGTCAGGCTTGAGCCCCCACTTCTGCCTTAGCTCCGCCTTAGCCTTATCATCACGCGGATGGAATGTCTTCAGGTCAACACCTGGACGCATTGGCACGGGGTGTAGCTTGCCGGGTGCCTTGTCGATTCCGATGAATCCAGGCTTGCCCGGTGGGTCAGAACGCAACTCTAGACGTGGCGAAGACTTGCGAAGCGAGTCGATACCGAAGTCCGAGTATGCCATCACATAGGTAGCGCCATTGTAGGTGTTGATCCACTCTTCCTTCTGAGGGATTGAGTCAACAGTGGGCATCACCAGCCAGTTGAAGTATTTGCGGAATGGGCTTCGCTCTTGGAATGCAACCATCCACCAGTCACGAATATCAATTACGATATCAGGACGGAAGTCAGAAAGAACATGCTCAAACTTCCATCGACCAAACTGATTGGTATTCTGTCCTGGTTGCGCTGGATCTGCTTGATTGAACGTCTGCTCTTCCTCAGGCGTCATTGGCTGATTGCCATAGAACTTCCAGCGACCTCGAATGGATCCCTTAATGCGGGGATCGTCATCTCTAGCATAGGAACCAAACTCTGCGATCTCATACTTACCAGTCGCAGCAAGGCGAGGCAGTAGTTGATCGTAGATGTTAGAAAATCCCGTGTTTAGGAAAGACGCTTCTCCGACAAAGAGAATGCGCTTCTTGTAGTCTTCTTTACTCTCGACACCCATGCGGTTCCTTGTTTATCCTGTCTAGCTGTCCTGGCCCCATGCCAGGATTTTGTCACGAATGGATGCTTTGATAACGAATAAGGTGGAGCGACTCACTGCCATCTCCGTTACGATATCACCCATCGAATAGTTACTTGTTACTAAGTTGACGAACTTCAATTCTTGTTCAGTCAATCCGATCTCATCTAGCACCCTAAAGATGCTGCCTTCCTCAGGAGAAGTGTCATCGACTACTTCAATCTGGTTGGGGTCAACGGAATGATTCTCAACTAGTCCTAGTAAAGAAAGAAAAGTAGCCCGGGTTTTAATCCCGAGCTTAGCCATGATCTCTGCGTCATCGATTCCATCGCGCCTCATCCGACGAACGGCATTGGCTTGACGGCGCACTTTCTCATCAACCGTGAATACGTTACTGAATGAGTTGGCTTGCTCTAATAGAGCATGACGAATACACTTACGTATGTAGGATGGAAGAGACCCAAGTGATGGATCATATGACTTCAGCGCAACCACAAGCGCCAAAGCGCCTGCTTGCTGTAGATCTTGTGTGTCTACGATTGCTGGATTGTTTACCACGATCGAGTTAATCAGCGATCTGATCAAGCCTCGATGCTTGAGGTATACCTTGTCTGGAGATTGATCCATCCTACACAATGTCATGGTGACTAGATCCCCTTAGAAGGGGATCGGAGCGGACTCGCTGCCTTGCGACGAGGAGCGATCGTTACCACCACTGGCCTGACCGCCACCAGCGTTAGCGCTTGCGCCTTCGCCATCCGGACGACGGGTGCTCGTGGTCGCAGTGATGCTGTTCACATTCACCTGGACACGGCTTACCTTAACGCCTTCCTTATTCTCATAGCTGTCCTGTTCAAGGTCACCCGTGATGAAAATACCCATACCCTTGGTGAAGTCACGCATGATATCTGCGCGCTTGCCCCAGGCGATAGCGTCGATGAAGTTCGCCTTACGCTTCTCGTCACGACCGCGATTATACGCGATAGAGAACACGGCGCGCTGCTTGTCACCCTCTCCAAAGAACTGGGGGTCACGCGAAAGGCGACCGACTACAACTGCTGATCCTTGATCCATAATTTTTTCCTACTGACTTGGTTTTCTAACTGCCAAAAAGATTCCAGAGGCTCGAATTTGAACGAGACTCAAGAAGTCATCCACAATACCCTCATCTTCTGCAATTTGAATGATCTCAGCATTAAGGACACCAGCCTCATCATACATAGAATATACGTTGAGTAGCGCCGTCTGCTGAGAAACAAACATCGTGATGTCTGCTTCATTCCCTTTCAAAGTTGGGGGCAAAAACTGCACATCGGAGAGACTCTCTCCCATGTGGTTGATAATCGTTAGGTCTCCTGGCTTGACCTCGAAGGTTCGAACTAAGCTAGCTGTAACCGTGCGGATGAATTGCTCAGCCGCAAGTTCAGTTACCATAACCGGACCTTCACTAAAGGATGTCATAAATCCTGTCGATCGATTCTCGTCAAAGATACACCACCGGAAATCCATTGTCTGCTTCTCGTCTTTGTCGACGATAACAATCTTGACAGTTCCATGAATGCCATCAATGGTAGTAGTGATCTTGGCCATACCTCTATTATGTGTCTAGATGCTGAATTCGTATGCTATTTTTCAGACTTCTCTAAAACAACTTCACGTTCCAAAACTAGATACGGAAAGTTAAATCCAGACCACACAGCACTCCAGCCTTCGTCCTTTGCGAGCGTGTTTAGCCACTCGAAGAATCCGGCTGAACCTAGCGTTGGGGGATTGGTGGGATCATTCGCCTGCTGCATAGCATCAAGCTTTTCACGCACGTTATCCGGGACCTTAACTTCCTTGTATTCCATGTAGCTCATTACAACAACCTCATTTGATTTACGATTAGTCCTCTATCGGACATCTTACCATTTACAGATACAACATCACCTACGTCAATTCCCATTAGTCTGACCTTGTCATAAAGGTCTGGGAAAATACACGAGCCATCTAGACTATATGTAGAGTCACTTAGGGTGATGAACGACATGAGACGACCTTGCGTTTTACCACGCTTAACCGTCACTTCTTTCATTTCTTCGACGACCACACAGAGATTAACGTAAGTCCCTGGCGGCATGCCAGTGCCCACATCTCGACACGTGTGCTTCGCGCCACTCATAGCCCGCTCAAGGTCAGCCATGCTGCCCGAGAGTGTAGCGCCGAGGTAAGCCTTCTCCCACACCAGGAGCTGAGCCACGGTGTCTCTGTGGCTCTCCTGATTGAACTCGTCGACCAGGGCTCTGATCTTTGCTCTGCGGTTCACATTGGGAACAGTCATCTTCTTTTTCTTCCGCTCATCTAGTGTGGTCTCGTCCGTGAGCGCCGTGAGCTGCTCTAGGAGGACCCCAGAATAAAAGCCTAGGTTGGAACGCTCCTTCTCTGTTAGGGCGTCCCACAGGGCATACTGCGCCTTCATGGAGCGTCTGGCGATGCCGTAGCCATCCAGCGCACCAGCACAGATGAATGCCTCGACTACCTGCTTGTTCATCTTACTCGCCGAGGCAAGATTGAGGAACTCAGTAAAGCTCTTAGCGCCCTGACAGGCTCTAACTGACTTAAGTGCAGATGCTCCAACACCCTTGATATGGGAGAAGCCATATGAGATGGTCGTTGGACCCACAATGGCGAAGTCAATCTCGCTAGTCTCAATACGTGGCGGAACCACATCGATGTCCTTCAGCTTGCCATCATTTACGAACTGAGCGATGACATCCTGTGGGGTCCGTTGTTGATTAGCCTTATCCTTGGCGTGCATCAAGTTGGCGGTCAGGAACTCTAGGAAGTAGTTGGCCTTTACCCATGCGGTCCAGTAAGCCATAACAGCATAGCCAACCGCGTGACTCTTGTTAAAGCCATAGCCAGCTTGCTTCTCAATCCAGCCCCAGATCTCTTCTGCGACCTTCTTGGTTACGTTCTTTGCTGCGCCAGTCATGAACTCCTCCTTCTTCTGTCGAAGTTCTTCTGGCTTCTTCTTACCAATAACCTTTCGGACAGCATCAGCATCCTTTAGGTCCATTCCGGCAACAGCCTGACAGATAGCCATAACCTGCTCCTGGTAAAGCAAGATGCCCTTCGTCGGCTCTAGGATAGGCTTGAGGATTGGATCAATGTAGCTCGGAGTCTCATCACCACTCTTGATCTTCGCATAACTCTCAGACATTCCCGTGTCCAAACACGCAGGACGAATGATAGCCACAAGTTCGGCGATCTCTTCGATCGTCTGTGGTTGACACTTCTTAGACCATGACTTACCTAAGTTAGACTCTAGTTGAAATACACCTTGATTGTATCCATCACCTAGTAGCTGAAATACCTTCTTGTCATCTAGAGGAAGCTTTAGTAGCTCGTAGGTCTTGCCATGGCGTTCCTTGATTAGCCCGAGCGCGGTCTTAAGAACGTCGAGTGTCGCGATCCCCAAGATATCCACCTTGAGTAGACCGAGCGCATCAACCGAGTCCATGTCCCAGCCGCAGATTAGGTCTTCCTTCCTGGCACCCTTTACTAGAGGGACACCAGCACGGCAGAAATCATCATCAGCAATAACAACCGCAGCAGCATGAACTCCGCTAGTTTTATAGCACCCCTCAAGACGACTCGCAATGTCGAACAACTCTTTCCAGGACGTTGTTCTAATGACTCTTCCTCCTCGGACGATGTCGAATGGTTTCGCATCTTCTGAATACTCCTTCAGCTTGGGGACTGCTGCGATAGCCTCCTTAAGACTGATCGAACCATGGTCCTCGTTCTTAGCTGGGATCAAGCCAGCGATAAGGCTCTTGACGCCTTCGTCAATACCCGCGACTTTGAATACATCTCGGATGACTTGTTTGGCACCTAGAGATGATAGAGTGACGATCTGTGCCACTCGTTGTTCGCCAAAGCGCTTTCGGATGTAGGCGATAACCTCGTCGCGTCGACTCTTCTCTACGTCAGTATCAATATCTGGCATGGAGCCCTTACGACCAGCGTTGTAGAATCGCTCCCAGATCAGACCATACTGAATCGGATCGATCTGCGTGATACCCAGTAGGAAACTAGCAAGCGAGCCACCAGCAGAGCCACGACTCGGACCAAGCATCACATCATTCTTACGACAGTAGTCAGTGATATCAGACACGATCAGGAAGTAGTCTTCTAGACCAGCACCCTCAATGTCTTTAAGTTCATGCTTAACGCGAGCAGCATAGACACCCTTGGGGTCCTTGATGTCACGGCGGGTCCAGCCTTCACGCAGCTTCTCCCTCAGGATCTCGATAGACGGGCGCGGGTCCTCTGTTGGATAAGTTGGCAGGCGCATCTTATTAAGATCCAGCAATGCGTTGCATCGGTCTGAGATCTCTCGCGTGATGTCTACCTCTGACGGCTTGATGTCAGAGTCTGTCAGGACAAGCTTTCTGTTCTTGATGTAGAACTCGTTGGTGGAGAACCCACTCTCTCCCTGTGGGACTCCGACCTTTCCCCACGCCATAGCCTTTAAGAAGCCATGCGCCGTAGAGTCATCCTTGTTGACGTAGTGCGCGTCTTGTGTCGCCACCGTCCTTAGCCCCATCTCGCCCGCCATCTGACGGACCCTCTTGTTGATTAGGAGCTGCTCCGGGATACCACCGTCCTGAACTTCTAGGAACAGGTTCTTTGGTCCCAGGATTCGCTTAAGCTCATGAGCAAAGCGATACGCCTCTGGAATGTTGGCTGCTTCCTTAAGCTTGGACTCTTCGCCGGGGACTGGCCATGTCATCTTGTCAAACAGCCAGTAGGAGATAGGACCATGCATGCATGCGGTTAGGACAATCAGCCCTTCCTTGTGACGCTCAAGATCCTTCAAGTCGATACGTGGCTTGTAGAAGAAGTTCTCGTTTGCACGAGTGGTGAGCTGCACGATGTTGTTTAGTCCAACCTCATTTTCTGCAAGCACAACTAGGTGATGTGCGTGGCGGTTCTTAAGGTCGTGCTCGTCCGTCATGTAGAACTCACTACCAAGGATCGGCTTGATTCCAGCTTTCTGGCATTCCTTGAAGAACTCTACCCAGGCAAAGATGTTACCATGGTTAGTGATAGCCATGGCATCTAGCCCTAGCTCCTTCGCTCTAGCAACCATATTCTTGATGGAAGATTGACCATCAAGGAAGCTGTGGCTTGAGTGATTGTGGAGGTGGACGATTTCGTTAGTTTTAGTCATTTCGTAGTTTCTCTTCGCCTTGGCCTTTGCCATAGCCCTTATGTCTGTCTTGTCGTTTTCCGCCGCCCATCTCTTTATTGAGCTTATCGAGAACGCGCTTGCGATGCCTGTCTGCCATCTTGGTTTGCAGTGCTTCTTCGTTACGCTTGTAGTTGTCTGGATTCAACTGCTGGTAGCGTTCCATACTCATGTATCCCTTCGTCCCACCAAGCACGGCTGGTGCCTGACCTACGCTATGGTAGAAGATCTGATCCGACTCACACTCTCCGCACTTCTCAGTGATGGATCGCTTATCCTCATCAAGATACTGACTCTGAATCTGGTAGAAAGCCTTGTCGGTCTTAATTTCTAGGGGCTGGGTGTGATCGCAGTGTTGACACCTGAAGTGGATCGTGATGATGCACATCTCTCCCTCTTCACCGGCAACGCTCATACTACCTATTGTGTGCCTGTATAGCGAAATCGTGCTGCATGTTTTGCAACGCTTACGCTTGAGCCTACCTTCCTTGGTCACATACTTGTCGTAGTCGTTAATCGGGAACTCTTCCGACCGCTCTCCGCCACAACCGGAGCATTTGAAATCATAAATCATCTTAGTCCTCTATGTAAACCCTGTAAAGTTTTCCGTATGCACGAGCGAAAAGATCGCTATGATCCTTACCTTGCTCTACTTCATTCCACGTTAAGGCGTGAGCCCATTCGTGGAGGATGGTGTCAAATTGCTGAGACCATGAACAGCTCTTGTTGATAGTGATTAGGAAATACTTCTTAGCCTTTGGTCCGTCACTATTGACTAAGGAGCACCATCCAAAGACCTTCCGCTTGATGGCTTCACTAGTAAGCCTGCGAACTCTAACAGGCACGTTTGCTGGAAAGTCAGCACGTAGTAGTCTTAGGATAAGCCTAAACTTTTGACTTACACTGAGATCCTTTGGTTGACCAAGAAGATACTTGGCGCGGTCGTCTGGAACGTCGTTCATTTTGTTTCAGGCTCCTTCGGTTCCTTTGGCTTCTTTGCCGGATTTGATCCGTCAATGCCGTTAAGTAATTCCGCCCACTTCTTATCACAAAGCTGACGGTTGCATAGATACTTACAGTAGTGGTCCATACCTCGACGCTTAATTGATCGAGCCTTCTTGACCTTGTTGAATAGCTTAGTAACTTGGCTACGAGTAATCTCGTCATCCTCAGCGGTGAACGCATGCTCTAGCGGGATACCACGGAAGTAATCAAACTGGACCCAGTAGTATTTGTAGTCTGGATACATAGTCTTAGCTGCGAAAGAATACATCCTCGGCTGTAGGTCTTGGATGAACTTCTCATGCTGCGGGACTGAATACCCAGTCTTGTAGTCAACGATCAACAGTGTCTCAGGATCATATTCAAGCACTAGGTCAATGAAGCCGTTCATCAGAATGGGGCTACCATCCTCATCTGGTCCCCATGAAATGTTCTCACCTTCGGCAAGCGCACCCTCTCTAGTCGGTGCCTCAATACCGATCACCTTACCACCAGGATTGTCCTTACTCTTTACGCCAGTGTCAAAGTATTTGCCATATCGATCGATCGCCGTCTCGACCATCTGAAGACCTTCCTTGTAGAGCTTCCTAGGACACCCCTCGAAGTGCTCTACATGCTTCTCTACGATACCACAACTAGCCTTCTTCGGATCAAAGAACGGACAGTTCTCACAGTCCTTCTCGATGAAGAAAGAGGCACGCGCCTTTGACGGTGCCTTATTCATGTCATCACTAAACGGACGTAGATCATCTACGTTCTTAGCGTAAAGTTCCACGTAGTCTGCTGTCCCCTTAGATTCCGCATACTGTTCCAACGTGTAGTGAACGGCACTGCCAAATTCGCTACAGAAGGTGTATTGGAATAGCGCATCAGCCCACCCCCACTCATAGGAGAGGAAGTATTGGAATTCACACTCTAAGGCTTTCTTAAGCCTTGATGGACTGACGTAAGGGATTTTCATACTGTTAGGCTGCTACCAGTTAGGATAGTGTTTAACTTACAACGAAGCTCATCAAAGCTACCGTTGTTGTCAATCACATGATCATAGTTCGTATAGCTATCTAGGGCGGTTTCGGATACGTGACCATCGGTCGCAAGTCCGGTCTCACGCTCAACACTAATCAAGATGCCTTGCTTCTTAGCAAAGTCACACTCGTTAGGGAAGCGACAATCCGCAACTATAACAATGTCATCATCGCGATACTTCTTGCGGTAAACCGACTGCACCCAGACATCAGGGTCTAACTGATTACGGAAGAGGTTGGTTCCTACAAACTGTAGAACTTCACGCACGGTCATGAACTTTCTGATGTCATTACCTTGATGCGTGCCTGAGTGATGCCATGATAGTGGACCGCTAAAAGTGTAGGGAACCCATACGTCTGCGGTTGACTCAACCCCATCCTTGCGGATACCTCCATCACCAAACCCGTGAGTATAAGCTTCTGGCCATACCAGATGAGTCAACTTCTGCTTGCCAGTTTCAGTCTCCATATCCTCTAGTGGGATACCAAAGATGATACTGCATGCCTGCTTGAGAGCGTCGGCGAAATGAACAACATGAACACGATCCCCACCAAGCGCCTGCTTGATGTATTGCGCGGATGTGTCTTTGCCTACTTGCTTCTTACCCGCCAGGGTGATGAACTTAACCATTGCTTTTGACTCCCAAAATGATGTCAGGTGTATATGATAGATTCGGAACCGTAATAACACCATCGGGCATCTGGTCCTTACTAACCTCAACACTTCCCCAGTTGGAGGTGTCAAGATGAATTGCATTTAGACCGGCTGCATGGGAAGACAAGATGTCACTCCTAATGCTATCTCCGATCATCCAAGAGTTTTCCTTGTCTACGTTATGCTTGATGCAGAAGTCTTCAAAGACATCGCTGGTCTTCTTTAGCACAACCCAACAGTCGTGGAACAGGTTACGCATCGTCAGGTCATCGAATCGCTTGATTTGAACCCAACGTTCTCCAGCGGTGACTACGGCGACATTGAAGCCAGCACTAGCGATCTGTCGCACAACATCCGCCGCGTATTCATATTCGATCGATGTTTGCTCAAACACATCCATGGCAAACTGCCTAACTTGAGCTACGACCTCTTTACTACGCTCTTCATCCATAAACCCAAACTGAAAGAAGTGCTTAGCGGTTCTCTCAAAAGACTCTGCAAACCTATCTGTGGAGTATCCAAACTCTTCGAATAGACCAGCGTCAATTTCGTCCTGCTTCTTCATGACTTCTTCTTTATTATAGCCATAACTAGACATGTAGTCGCCGAAGTTCTTAGATGCACTGGTGTAAAGCGGCTCGGTGTCAATGAGCGTATTATCCATATCAAAAATTACCCACTTAGACTTTATCATACATACTCCTTAAAGATGAGCTTAAGTTGTGATGGGTCATGATCTCCTGGATCCTTACCAGACTCTAGCTCTACGTTTACAAATGTGAAATACTCACTGCACGTCTTTTCTACGCTCTTCCTTGCCTTCTGTCCTGGCTCGTCATTATCAAACACGCACATGATCCTACTGCAACCGATCTTGTGTAAGAGTGTTCTGTGATGCTTTCCAAACCCGGTTCCCAGAACCGCAACCACATTCTTGATTCCGGCTTCCCACATACGCATTACGTCACCCGGTCCCTCCACCAGGATGATCGTCTTAGACTCACCCATGAAGCCCTTTGCGCGATGCAGGTTATACAGCACAGATGATGCGTGGAACTTTTCTTCATCTGCCCTGTCGGCGGACTTCTTGCGTATGTCTGCAAAGTTAAGCGCATGACACCACTTCGGACGCCACTGCTCAACCAAGTTGTCATCCAGCAGGCGACATGTGAATGCGATGAGGAATCCATCCAACGGATCATAGACCGGAACGATTGCACGGTTCTCGCCATACGTTCCATTCTTATGCCATTCACCCCAACAGCCAAACTCCTGAACCACCTCTTCGGAGAAGCCTCGGTTCGTGAAGTATGAGCTGGGCTTTAGATGACGCATTAGGTCATCCTCCATCTTCTGGTGCTTTACCAACTGGGATCGCTTACGAATGACTTCTTCTATCCTGTCGGACTCATCCTTGTCTAGCTCCTTAATATCGTCAATGTCCTTCTCGACTGCATCTAGAATCCACTGTAGTGAGTCTTTGAAACCGATCTTCTTCACACACTGAACCAGCGCGAAGACATCAGACCCGTTTATGTCGTGACAACGATTGCTGAAGCACTGCCACATCTGTCTGGTAAAGTCCCAGCTAAATGCCTGCTCGTTATCGTTAGGGCTCCTGCCATCTCCATGAGGAATGGGGCAGCAACCCACCAAGCGACTACCATAGTCGAAGCCCTTAAAGTTGAGCTTCTTCATGATGATACGCATGTTCTTGTGCGCGAGCCTGCGGATACCCTCAAGCTTGGACTTGTTTAGTTTGCCACTGATTGGCTGCGAAGTTGTCATGGCGTTTGTGTCTTTGGGGTGCCGGGGGTCGGTGCTTGTGGTATGTTAGCGACTGATGGTGCCTTACCCTTAGCGGCGGGCTTGACTACCTGCTGAGATACTGGTGGTGCGAACTTAGCCACACCTAGCTCTTTGAACTTGCCAATGCCTAGGTCGGCTGAGATGTCAACATGAGTGCTGACGCCCTTACCGTATCGTGTTCCTAGGATATGCATTTCGTGTGTGCCATTAGGAGCCCTTACAATGTCGTCGGGGTCCTTCTTATGGAATAGGCTGATCGAGTCAACTAGCTCAACAATCTTCTTGGCACCAGCAATCATACCGAGGTCTTTATCCATCGCACGGTTAGTCTGACCGAACGCAAGGATTGGTAGGTTGAACTCTTCCGCGAAGTCGTGAAGCGCCATGCAGGTATCACCAAGCACGTCGTGTGCTCCGACACCCATAGCCTTAACTTCATCAATACGAGCTAGTTTCACATAGTCCCAAACGATCAAGCAGCGTGCCTGCCTTGTCTGAGTGTCAAGACCTACATGTTGCATTACCCAGCGACGTAGGAATGGCAGCATATCTCGCGCTGTCATACCTGTCATCTTCTTGTAGTAGAGCTTCTTGGATTGAAACTCTGCTCTGATATTGTCATCCTGAACTAACTGACGAGCTAACTGACACTGAGTCGCGAACGTCCTGTCGTAGCCATCTCTAACGATGGTAGAAGGATCAGACTTCCAGTAGCCAGTCTCTAGGATCTCATAGTTAATTTCTGCGTGCATACCAAACGAGCGAACTGATTGTGCAATCTCATTCAGCTCGCTGTCACAGTATAGCACAGGCATGTGGCGAGATAGCTCAACTGCTGCACGAGCCCCAATTTGAGACTTGCCAGCCTTAGCTGTAGCCGCGACAAACGTCACACTACCGTTACGAAGTCCACCGATGGCACGCTGCCAAACTGGGAATCCGATATCCACACCAAGCTCACCTGGATGATCCGCCAAGTCCTCAATGATTTCTAGGGCTCGTTCTGGTAGGTGGATGATCTCGTCATCTACCACACCCTGAAGCTTGTTCGATAGGGTCATTAGCGAGCTATCGACCTTGCCGATCATGTCGCTAGTATCATCAGAAGTGTCCTCTAGATACTTCTCTAGTTGCTTGAGCATACCCTTATAGCTGCCCTTCACCGTCTCGCGCTTTACTTGCAAGAAGGATCGACCGGTGTCAGCCGCAGACGCCTCGTGCTCGAAACAAGCGTCGAGTAGTTCTCCATCCCGCATGACCTCAAGGAAGTCCTTAAAGCCCAGGGCGCTTGCCTCAGCCAAGAGGCCCGCACGAGTAACCGTCAGGTCTCCAGTAGCGTTCATCAAAAAACGCTGAAGGACGATAAAGAGTTTCTGATGTGCCTTCGTCGAGAAGTCATCTACTGAGACGTGCTGCTGAATGTTGAAGTAGACATCTGGGTTCTTGCATAGACCTGCAATGAACGTGAACTCAGCGGCGATATTACCCATTGGTGGCTTCCTCTAATTTAGACAGGACTAAGTCCTTAGTCATTTCTTCGTTGTATGCTACTCGAATCAAAGTTATTTCCTCTTCCTCGCATCGCTGGTCTTTGTTGGCGTCGCGTCGCTTCGCCTTAATGAAGTTCTCTTTACTACCATGGAAGTGTTCACAGTATTCAAAGTGTTGTTGTCCGTCGAATTCAAATCCGATCTTAAACCTAGGTAGATATATGTCAATGAACAACCCGCCGCGTATAGCAACGTTATGTTCTAGCTCTATCCGTTGGTTTGGATAGATCAGTTTCACAATCTCTAGCAGTGCCTTAGCTCCCTTGCTCACCGAATGTCTCTGGGTAAAGTCCCTTCAGTTCATTTAGAGTAGACATGAATAGGTTTATGTCACCGCGCATGATCTCCACCGTAGTCTTGTGAGGTCTCTTTACAAGCTCACCCTTTGCGTTCGGTAGCATGAAGTATTTGCCGTCCTTCTCAAGCACACCAAGGTCGCCCGCCATCGTTACAAGCTCTTCACAGATATCGATACCCTTGCCGTAGATGAGAGGAAACTCACCGCTCACGAAAGGTGGAGCAACCTTATTCTTGATGATCTTGAATCGAACAGTGTGCCCGATCTGGTCACCATCCTCACCCATGATACGAGTTGCCTTAGTGATGTCCATCAGCTTGATTCGCTGCGCTGCATAGAAGGGGAGTGCGCGACCACCACTAGTAGTGTCCGGATCGCCGTATGCGCCAATGTTGGTGCGTTGCTGGTTCAGAAAGATGATCGTGCTCTTAGACTTACCAACCGCAGCTTGTAGCTTGCGACATCCAGCACTCATAAGCTTAGGTAGAGTTCCAACATCGGTCTCTCCGATCCCCTTAGAGTCTGTCTGTTCTGGGAGTAGTGCATCTACAGAGTCAATAGCGATGACTGACCCAGGGTATTGCAGCGCCCAAAGCTCTGCTAGTCTTAGCGCGTCTTCACCTGTCGGTGTTGTAATAACCTCTAGAACTCCGGGGTCTCGTAGCGTGGGGAACGAATCAACCAGCGTAGGTTGTAGCGCTTGCTCTTGGTCAATGAATAGAACCTTCTTGCCTCTCTTTGCAGCCTCCGCTAAGATAGACAGCACGAGCGTCGTCTTACCCGCGCCTGAGTTACTGAAGATCTCGATGATGCCACCTTGGTAGCATGGCACTTGCAGGTTGATGTCCAGGCTGAGCGATCCAGTAGAGTTACCAAGTGGTAGCTCTAGCTGATCACCAGAACGAAACTGAGTATCCTCAAACTGCTTCTTTAGCGAACGCATGAAGACCTTGTCTTCTTTTGAGCTGTCGTTCCCTTCATTCGATTCTGTCACGTTCGGTTCCTCAGTTGGTTGTTCCACTCTCTAGCTCCTGTAAGATGTCACTTAGGCTCTTCTTGCGATTACTACTACCAGTCTTCATCTTGTAACCGGAAGTTTCCTCCACGTAGTTACTACTCTCCTTTACTAAGGTTGAGTGAAGAGCGGTGTAGTAAGCTACAAACTTATCGACGTTACACCACTTAAAGTAGTTCTTGACCTTCCACTTAAGTAGGCCAAACTCCTTGTAGTCTAGGTCGATCACCTTGTAGAATTGGATGAACCATGCCAGTTGCTCTACCTCCACACCGAGCTTGCTCACGCGCCTTACCTTGGTGAGCAGTTGACCCCATTCCTTCGCGAATGGACCGTCCTTCCTCCAGCCGCCCTCGGGCAGCGCCCCGTGCCTGTTCATCAGGATGGCTTCTACGACAAAGTTTGGCAGGTTGTGCGCTACTTCTGGCGTAGACGGGCTGGCATATTTCTTCACTGTCATGGTTCCTCTCTACACAATTATGTGTCTAGAAGACAGTTTCGTGCGTCTTTTCTTAAGTTCAGCCTTTAGCTAAACCTCAGGAAGTTCTGTCGGTTGCTTACGAAGAAGTTGCCAATTGTCGTAGAGCCATCGCCTGGAGTGGCAGGGGCTGTGTCTAAGACTTCGGCAGTCATTAAGATTCCCTTGTCACCTACGATTATGAACTCTGGGTTCGGGAATGGAGTTACGTCACCTTCTGGAGTAGCGCTCTGATCTAGGTTACCGTTATCCGTAAGACCCTGCACTGTCACTATAGCACCGGATGTTCCCACGCCGGTTATAGACGTAACCTGCACTGGGGTTGAGGAGTTGCCACCCGGGTTTAAGAATACGCCTGGAGTCTCAAGCGTAGCGCCTGGACGCTCTAAGATTCTAGGAGTGGTGTTGCTTGCTTGCGAAACAAGGGTCGTGAGGTTTCCAAGGCTAACCGCTCCATTAAGAAGTGGGACGTTAACAAGACGACGAACGGGGTCGGTATCCGACAGTGCCACATCAAACGTGTTAGAAGACGTTCCTACGCCACTAACGAACACAACCGTGCCGTTAGAGAATGGACGCCCGCCAGTCCAGTAGCGCTGAATCTCGCGCCCCTGACCGGGAAGCCTAAGCTCGTTTACGTGGTAAAGCGCTTCATCACCAATGTTCAAGAATCCATCTACACAGACGGCACCACCGCGACCAACACCAGTTTCAAAGTTTGGATCGGAGCTACCTGGAGACTTTGCTGGAACGGTATAGTCTTGTGCAGTTACGCCACGATACCTTTCTTGTGTTCCCGCATCTGGAGTGTTGGAGAATGTTAGTGCGAAGTTGACTTCATCGATTGTTGCCTTGCGGATAGTCTCACCCTTACCTCGCGGCGCACCAATGATGCTAGGCGGCTGAGGGCGTGGACGGCTGCGTGTGCCTGGGGCTAGAGGACTAGCTACATCGAAATCGATCGGTGTGATGATACCGTTTAGGATCGAACGCTGGCGCTCACCAAGTGGTGCATCCTTGCCAAACTCAGCAAAGAAACTAGCGATACGATAGTTGCTTCTAATGCCAGCAGTTCCAAGAGTGAAGTTTACTTCAGTGATACCATGGTTGCGGACACCAATAACTCCGCTTGCATCAGGTGAAGAGTTTGAGAATGAGTCAAAGGAGATCTTAGGAAGTCCAACTAGCTCAATTGCAGAGAACTGAGAGTTAGCTGCTGGGGCAATCAATCCTTGGAGACGACGGAACGCACGGTCCTCCATAAGCTGGACGGATGTTGTGCGACCTTGTGGTGGGAAATTCCATGGGCCAAACTGATCATCGATAACAACAAGCTCTGAGTCACATGGTGTTGCTAGTTCTCCACTCACCCACGTCTGTGGGAATGACATGCCGTATCTCTCAGTAAACTCTACTGGGATCGCGATACCACTCAGGGCGGTGTATGGATCAATGAGAATGCCTGGATCAACAAAATCTGTGATGCCGGAACCAGTCGACTCTAGTGCGTCTTCAGCAAGGGTCACTAGATTACGGAACGTAAAGTTCTCACTTAAGCCAGTGCCTGCAATGATAGGAATCTCAGCTAGGAGTGTGCCCTCTGGGTATTCCTCAAACGCCCTTAGCGGATCGCGTGGGTCAATAGTTAGCTGACCAACCTCCGTTAGGGTGATAGGGATGTAGTGCTCTCCGGTGCGGACACGGCGACCAGAATCAGCAGGCGTATTGCCGATGTTATAGTCCTCGGTCCATTGACCGAACCCCGCTGGCGCATCCTCACCCTCTGGACCATAAACCGTTCCGGAAGGAAGGACACAGTATGCAGAGATCTTATCGTCAGTTCCCTTGAACGGCGAGAGTGGACTTAGGTCGCGGTTGATCTCATAGTTGTTTACGAAGAGACCACTAGAGCCCTCTAACAAGATGCTCTGTCCTTCTACTTGATTCTCTATGTTACCCCATGCTGCATTGGCTAGCTTAAACGCACCCGAGGCTGCATTGGCTAGGATGCCAGAAGCGATGTAGGCACGACCAAAGAATCGCGCTGCGTGATCACGGACACGGTTGTAGAAGTTAAGGACCCAGTTCTGATTAGCATCTCTGCGGTTATTGATGAGACGGATCTGACCAGACTCGTTACCACCAAGTGCGGCAATTGGCTGTGCTGGATCGTATCGACTTTCGAAGTCAGGATGTTGCGCGGCAATACTACCGGCGTCAATTGGCTGACCAAAGCCCGGTGACGTAAGACTGATGTTCGCTGCGTTAGTCTGATACTTCTTGAAGTATGTCCAATGCTCGATACCCTTTAGAGCAGCCTGTAGTTCTAGATCACTTGGCTTGTAGCCACGCAGGATACCAACAGCATCTGTAAACTGAACTGAAAAATTAGGCCAAGCTGGCTGAAAGACAACTCCAGACTCGGGTGCTGGCACCCCATCAATTCCACCTAGTAGCGGAGAGTTGAGCCAACCTTCTTGGTGAGCACCGAGTAGACGAACGCGACGTGGTTGGGTAACCAAGTCATCACCATACTGCAAGCTGACCGTTTGCTCTAGACCACTTGCGGATCCTAGGTCTGCTACGATGTTGAGTAGCTCATCCTCACGTAGATCGAATGCAACCTTCCTATTGACTAGACGAACCTTCTGCTCGGACATACTCCAATACCAGTCATATGCAGTGGCTTCTAGAATACGAGTGAGGGCTTCTGTAAGTGGCGTCCCGTCGAAGTTGAACCTGATGGCTGATGCGTCACCGCCCAAGTTAGCCTCAAGGTCTTCTTTGGATGGGATCTTATCAAGGTCGAAAAGGATCTCACCCTCGTCGATTGCAAGTTGAATTGCATCCAAGATCTGAGGGTATGTGCAGCCTTGCTCAAGAACCTTACGATACTCTCTGAAGAGCGGTTCCGAGACGTTGCCATCAATGTCGGTAAAGCCCTTCGTGATACGAACTCCGCGAGCTACAGAGACTGAGCCTGACCCGGGGTTGTTCCCTAGGTCTTCTGTGATCAGCTTAATGGCATCTAGACAACGACGGTTGTCACGGATGTTCACTTGGATGATTGAGCCCTGCGAGTTAGCGCTATACTCAGAGTGAGTGATCTCACCACTAGCTAGGAACTCTCCAACTGTGAAGCCAATGATGCTGCCGGGTGCGGGGGCTTGACCGCTAGCGCCATGGAATGCCTTCGGGTCGTCACGGGTTGGCACCCATGTAGTGTTGAACGTATGAGGAGTCGTGTTGAATCCAAACGTTGCATTGATCTGAATCAACGCTGCTTCAAGATCACGTCCTGGCGCTCCTGCCGGGATCTGACCACTAGGAAACATGATGATAGGCTGACAGTCACCTAGACCGAGCCCCTCAACGTTTATCTGTTGGCCTGTGATGTTGAAGTTTGCCATGTTACCTGATAAGCCCTAGATTCATCTGGTGCTTCTTGCTGTTACTCAGGTCGCGCTTCTCAACAGTGACCCTACCATTGTTCGAATCGACCCAATGAATTGTTAGAGTCTCTCCGTGTAGCTCACCAAACCCCTGTGCCTCATCTGTGTAGTTAGCAAAATGTAGGTTGGATGTCATCATCTTACGCACACGCTTGGTGTAGAAGTAACCGTCTGACTGTGGAGTGAGGTTGATCTGTGCTATTGGATTAAGATCCTGTCTAGCGAATGACATGCTTACAATCTTGCAGTTATTGTCCTTACAGAATTGCTTAAGACGAACCCATGAGTTTGGTTCATCTAGAGATGGGTCGTCTAATGTTTGATAGACTTCAACCCCGTTATCAAGTAACACTACCCAAAACCGCCACATAGGACACTCCCCCACCTCAGTTACGAGATGATAGGGAGCACCTTTGGCTTGCTGCCTAAGGTCCATACCAATCCTCCTGTTCTACAGGAATTCGATGACCATGAAGAATCCAAAGTCGCTACGCGCTCCTGCTGCCTCTGGCGATGCCGAGAGTCCAATGAAGAAGTCGTGAACGAGATCGGTTGTATCATGATCTTGTAATAGAAGACGATTATCAATCGCGCCAGCACCAGCAGTCTGCGTCCAGGTTGCATCAGCCGATGGTTCGTATCCCTGCACCTTGAGGGACGTTACAACAGAGCTTACATCATCGACACCACTAGTTGCGTTTAGCGCCACTGTGTAAAGGATGGCGTTCTGAGTCCTAACCTCGGTAGAGCCGGATGCTACGAACCTAGCTAGGATCGTTCCAGACTCTGGCGTCACATTTATGAGAGACACTGCCCCAAGACCACTTACGTTCACCGTGCTCGACGAGAGATACTTATGGTTGATTAGCTGACCACTAGCTGGCACTCCATATGGAGCTTGCCCCAGATTGGTCCCGCTGGTGTTCGTGATAAAGGTCAGATCCTGATAACGGTCTACGATAACCGCAAATGGAATGCCTTCCGGTCCTCCTGCTCCGAAAAATCCGACATGATTAGCACCACTGGTGTTGCCCGGTGGGTCTAACGATTCAATCGGCACCAAACTCGTAAAATTCGAGCTTGCTGGTGATCCGGATGGAGCATAGAAAGTAAGGGTGTTCATATGGCCTCTCCTGGTGACTAGTCACCTATGTTATACACTAAATATCCAAAACGGCTGATCGACCACCGAGAATTACATCCGTAATGTCAACTCGGTTAATATGGATGATCTGGAATGATGAGTTCATCTTGGCGAAATAAACTGGTCCGCCAAAGGTTGTGCTAAAATACAGGTAATGCAAACTGGTTGTTGGATCCCAGACTACGGGACCATAGGTGTCAACTCGACTTGGTGTCATTGGCACGTCTGGATCAAAACTGATCTCTACTGAAGCCGCTGGCGAAATTGACATAGCCAGGGGAAGTGTGATTTGATTGTTCGTTGTGACATGCAACCTGATCTTCCAACCAGGGTAGAAGCCGACTACGGAAGTTGTTGATGAATATGACGTGGGGGGTTCTTGACGTGAAGATCTTGGGGCTGAGCTTATGGGCGCTAGCTTGTTGTTTTTTGGTAAGATCGGAACCTGGAACGATCCAACATCACTCCATTGAAGATACGTCTGTCCGTTAACATGCACAAATCCATGATTGGGTTTGCGATTAAAGAAGAACGACATAATGTTTCCAATGGTATACGTATTCTGAAAATACGTGACAGCTTGAGTCGTGAAAAACGGAGACTCAGGAGGGTCTAATTCTATCCATTGGAATTCACCAGTAACTATGTTTGTTCCCTCTCTATAGACGTGTGTCTCATAGTTGATGAAGTCAGTTACCTTATCACCACCACCAGCGCGATCAAGGGCGGGGCACACCATGCGGTCCATAGTTCCCCACTGGGCATATCGCTTGAACATCACGACCCCGTCTCCCGCAGCATTGATATCCCCAACGTTGAATACAGTGCCGCCGAACCCGTGAGGCAAGAATGAGGTATTGGTAGTCTGTGACCAGTTAGCTGGTGAGAATCTGTTGTCTAGAGTTGCCCAATCAAGAAACGTTATTCCAGCAGTCAGGGATAATCCGCCGATGCCACCATACGAGAAGATGTCACTTCCATTAGCATACTTGAGTGTATTAGTAATACTTCCGCCAGTTGAACTAGTCTCGGATCCACCAAAATGACCAAACACCTTCTTGCCATTGATGAGGCTTCTACCCACAGCTAGGGTATTAGCCTTGATGTCATCCAGATCATAGAGTAGTCGACTCGTGTTATGCACGCCTGGGTGAGCGGTGCCGTTCATGTCGATACCACTAGTTGCTGCATAGTTGGCAGGGTAGTTTTGGACTAGGAGTCCACTCGAACCAGTGTCAGAGACATCTAGAAGATAAACTGTATCGTCTGTCAAAGGGCTAGGAACGTTATAGATCGCCTGCCTGCCAGACGCATTGATGCATCCGCTTTGTGTAGTCTCGTAGTATCTATTCAGCTCATCCCCAGCCGGGAACTGCGCCCACTCAACATCCTCTCTGAATGTCCCTTGTGGTGCCGCGAACTGTCCGGAACCTGTGAGTAGCTTGATGCTCGTCCCTGCCGCAAGCCTATCACCAGTAATAATCATGCCACCGGATGTAGATGCGTCGAACCCAAGCTTACCAAAGTTCTCTTTGTCTAGATCAGTAAATGTTGGCAGGGCACCATCAACGAGCACAGCGGGAAAGACTGGCTCTAGAGGAATGTTACTAGGTCCAACTCTTGGTGTCTTTGGACGAGTGAACGGTTGCCACATTACTTCATCAAGGTCAATGTCTTGGAACTGTTGGGCACCTAGCTCAACCGTATTGCCAGACGTAACCAAGCTTGACGGAGCAACTGGCACCGTGTTCGCTGGTGCGGGATGCACATACTCTAGATCGCTTGTTCCTGACGCGCTCGTATTTGGAATGTCGTAGATCGCACGATTGCGCTGCATGTGCGCAATAAAGAACTCATCTGTTGAGTATTGAGAGTCCTCAGCATGAAGGGCTGCGACCTCCTCTAATAGAGTCCTCATGTCGAGGATGTAGTCCGCATAGTGCGGAGTCGCAACTTCGTAGCCGCTAGCATTAAGGCTTGGCTCGATAGACTGAGAAAGCCCTGCATCCTTGTTGATGTAGAGATTGATGGGGGTGCTTACTGGATGACTACTAGCTGCCGTAAATAGACGCTTGTCAAGTAGCAGACCGAAAGCCGGGATAGAGAAGTAGCGCCCCTCATACGCTACTAGATCTTGGAGGCCAAGCCTGAATGGTTCGCGTGAGTAAGGATATGGTCGATGTAGAAATTCAAATCCGCTTGGGCACGTCATCCTAGATAGTCAATCCCATCCGATAGAGAGTCAGACACAATACCCCATGATCCACTAACCGCCCAAACTGGCGAGTAGCGTCCTGGCATTGTGTAGTCATGAGTTCTCACAAAATCCACGAACTGAGTTCCAGACGGAACCTCTAGGCTGTTAACCAGAGACTCTTGTTGATCCGAGAAGTCAGTGTATTCTAGTAGCCCGCTTGTAGTATCTAGACCAGATAGTGAGTGAGTGAAGAAGACACGTTGAATCGCGCTCCCTGTTTGTGGCGTTCCAGAAATCGATACGCCCGGAAGCGTTGCTAGGTATGCACCAGATGTCGATCCGGATGGAACTAGTAGGAATGGTCGAGTGCAACTAGTGCGGTAACCATAGCTATCCAACACCTCTATCTTGACCGTATACCAACCTGGAGTATCAAACTCTCGCGACGCTCGGTATAGACCACTGAATGGCACGCCGTCAACCAGGGTTCCGTCTTCGCCCTTCTTGAAGTCAGCAAACGTGAACCTTGTCTTGCTGACCTTCTTGTCATCTTGTGCAATACCACTTCCCTCCACCGTTAGCGTATAGGGAGTTCCAGATGCGATCAAGCCAACTGCTGGCATTTCCAAAGTGCAGACCGGTGGTTGAGTGATTCGAATCACACCAAGTCTAGAGTCAAAGCCATAGACCTCGGTCTTCTCTACTCCAAGACGTGCATCGAAGTCCTTCGAGGTTACGATCTCAAACGTTAGAGTTACATCAAATTCATCTAGTGTTTGGCATGCGCCGAAGGTGTAGGATCCTAGTAGACCACTCACGATACCAAGACCGTGCATGAAGTGACCAAAGATACCACTCTGAGAAGCTATACCGTGGGTGAAGCCACCCGTTAGACCGCTAGCAAAGGCGCGACCATGAATGAAGCCACCATACTCACCTACAACACCAGACACACCACTCACATGACCAGCGAATAGATCAATGTCTTGACCTAGACCATGCATGAATGAACCGATCATTCCAGAGACAATGTTCTGTGGGATACCACTAATGAAGCCACCCATGGCTCCGTTGATAGTTCCTGCGTTGCTGTTGAAGTTGTAAGAGTTAGCGGCTAGGCCAGAGATCTCAGGAAGAGTTAGCACTCTGCTAAATAGCATTGTGTCATCTAGAAGACCAGAGAATGCGCTGCCGCCAGCGAGGGCATTACCCTCTTGATCTCCACGTCCGCCAAGAGACAGACCAGAGTTGTTTACTTCAATCTCTCCAAGACTGATGAATGACGTGCCAGCATAACGACCATTAACGATCATGCCAAACTCATTATTATCTTGATCGTAGGTAACAGCTAGGTGGTTCCATTCTGTTGGGGCTAGGTCACCATTCTGTCCGGTCACATCACTACTCGCCGCGAGCGCAAGTGGAGTGAGCGTGTCTGCTGGAGTGTATACCTTGATACCTGTTGGAGAGACGGATGGACCACTACCCTTATTCATGATCACATGAAGGTCAGTGCTACTGATGACTGGTGGCTTCACCCAAGTCAGCATAGTCCATGACTGCGTTCCGGAGCCGAGGTCTAAACGCCTTGACCCCGGGTTTGAAGGGAGCGTGTCTAGGTATTCTTGACGGCGAATCACAACACCGCTAGAGTGAACAGACCCCTCTACACCAACCTTATGTCCGTCAGTATTGATTGGGAGCAGGGTGTTGTTTTGCTGACCAAAGTCTAGAACCTTGTTTCCTGCACGGTCAAACTTCCAATGACTAATGTTGGCGGGGTCTGTAGCCGATACGCTTCCGCTGGCTAGGGTGATATCATCAACAGCTCCACGCTTAGTTCGGATCCAGCCACCGTCATCTAGATAACCTAGGTGCATGAATGCTAGTCCCATTCTAGTGGTCTGCGGGAATCCATAATCTAGACTTGGAGCATTTAGGATGCTAAATCCACTAGCACCAACAGCCTGCGGGATTGCACCAGCCGTGCCAAATGTGCTATCCACAGCATACCTCACCTCTGTCGTTTCGCCCAATTCAGCCTGAACCACCTGAGCGCGCATTGAGAAACCTGACGAGAAGACACTACAGCCAATGAAGAATGGACTATTGAATGGCACCTCATTGTCAGATGTGAATTCAGTTAATAATGATGCGCTATCTCTGAACTTGATGTGCGGTTTGTTGTCTTGGATACCAAGGAACCACGACTGTTCTGTAGATACCTGCGACCACGCCCCCATGATCATATGATCGCCGTCTAGACCACTACTACCGTGTCCTTCAGAGCCTAGATCGCCAGAGGGTAGGTATACCCAAGCACCAGCAGAGAATCCGCTAGTAGCAAATAGGTTCGATGTAGAGGCATCTAGATTAGCTCCATGGAAGACTCTTTCAAGCGACATCATAGATCCACTGAGCGAGACATTTAGTCCGCTACTGACCGATGAAATTTCTGTGTTAAGTCTAGCCCCAAGTGTAAAGAGACCGCTAGTGTTAGTGAGGTGGTGTGAATACCAACTGTGATCATCTAACCTAATGCCAGAAACACCTAACGGGTCGTAGTTTACGAAGTCGTCTAAAGGCCAGTAACCAACTAACGCTTTTTGTGGAGTGCTAAGAACTGGTCCTGGTGCTGGGGTCGTGATATTAGCTAGACCAAATCCAGACATTTCTGGAATGGACAAGATCCTGTTATAGACAGCAAAGCTATCAAACTCTACCGACCGTGTATTTTGCGGGGCAAACCCGAAGAAGCCAGCGCCGTCGTCGTGTCCATCTGATGCAAATCCAGACGCTGATGAGATCTGTTGGGTCATTTGGATGACGGTCTTCGCGTCTCTGACCATATACATCTGGCCACACTTGACATCATACACGCCAGCCCATAGATGCCAACCGTCGTCACCTGTGTCAAATTCTGGATCCGCAACACTCGACGAGTTGCTTAAGCCAAGATTACCGCCATATGCATTTGTTGCATCACTGTCTCGTGACGTAAATCTAACACTAGGTAGTGTTCCTATACCCGTTCCGCTGGCTAGGGCGTTGACGGATAGCGAGTTTGTATTACCACCAACGCCGCCATTTTGAGACTCAACAAAGAAATTGTTATGACGACCGTTACGACCGAACCATCCAAATCCACCACCAACAAGATTTGTGCCAGTGGGGACCGACCTCATCCATCCGATAACAGTCATCCCCTCGTCTACGGTATGTCCACTCGGGAATAGTAAAGAAAGACCGCTTTCCGCTGGAATTTGCGGATATCCATTTGATGTCCGTAGGGCTAGACCACCAGTAGTGCCAAGGATGCTTTGCTGACCTAGAACCCTGATTGCACGACCGCCCCCTATGCCATCGACAAATGACATCTGGGATGGAGTTCCAGGAATGGAGAGATTTAGTCTTGGATCAGTTAAGGTGTCTGGTGCTGTATTGTCACCATTATCACTATCGAATCCCCAGTATGCTACTAGACCACTTGACTGAGGATACTCTGGAACGAATCCACTACTCTCTGGATTAGACGTTTCAATATACCGCATACCGCTAAGTGCATAGTGCGCGATTTGATCCTGAGTGAGATAGCCATCTGCTACATATACGATTTCGTCAAGCTCTGCACCACTAGGAAGGTGTCTATTACTTGTTGTGCCATCTCTAATTCCTTCTGAGTTACACCCAAACGTAAGCGGATTACCACCAATTCCTGGCCCGGCATAATTCGCAGTGACATCTGACCCCCTAAATACTACAGAGCTAGATCCGGTAATACCACTCTCGGCATTACCAATCCAAACCGTCATCTGTCCGCTACCATTAGAAGTGAAGCTACGATTCTCCTCTACGTCCTCTCTTCTAATTTGAGCAGCGAAAAAGAATGGTTCATTGCTATTACCCGGAAAATAAGGGGTAGCCTCATTATTAACCGAGGGGTCAACAAACCACCCTGGATCGTTGCTAATGACAGCACCCACAACTGTTGAACCAGCATTCGGTAGTATGAGAGGAGGTCCCGTTACCATGACGAGACCGAGAGCAATTGAGTCACCAGGAGGACTGTGATTAGCGATCTCTTGATACGTCAAACGCCACTGCACGAAGTTGCCCAACCCGCCCTCTTGAGTGGATCGACCAACGATATGCTGAGCATCATTATTTGGTGCGGGAACTTTTCTCTTCGGGCGACACCAGCCGATGACAGTAAACCCAGAATACATTGCGGTTCCATGGCTAAGAGTTCCGTGTGTCTCATTCGCAACGGCGTAGTTTTCAATTACGTTTTCTGGAGGAACATAAAGCGCATCATTATTTGCTATATTAGGCCAATTAAATCTAACACCGCTTCCGTCAAGTGCCCATGGAGCCAATCCCGACGTTGGTTCCATAATCGCCTCAGGAGTGTCAGTAATGAAGTATGGCAGGAGGTGATGCTTTTGAGGACCAGAGTCAACTAGAAGACCAGAGAGATAATTGGTCGAGGTTTGCTCTTCTGGAGTCTGGAAATTATTCTTAGGCGGAGTATCGCCAAAGCGCCACCACCCCTGAATCAACGGGTTGTCACTTCTCCAATAATCGTAGTTCGATCCGTTAGGTTGCCATTCGCGTGTCACTGCTTACTCCTATGTATAGTGGATCTGCACTTAAGCGATTTAGAATCTCGCCCGAGTCATCTAGAACATCAGCGTTCACCGACTGTAAGCATAGCGAATTAGCATCGAACGGCAGTGGGCTATGAAGTGGGATATGACAGATCTTGCCGCTCTCATCAGCAGGGTCTAGGTGCTCAATCAAGTAAACGGAATCTCCCATGCTAAACGAATGGTCATGCCTATTGTCAGTCTCTACGACACCTTCCATCGTAAGCACAAACACCTTTAAGTCCGTTATCCTTTGCACTACTCCAACCCTCATGTTGACACTCGACATTGCCGTGAACGACACCATGGTCTTCGGCTCTTGAGATTTCGGAAGCTCTATCGTGGCGACATGCTTTCTCTCGCGACCAAATAGATCCACGAACCTTAGTTCTAGAGTGTAGATACTAGTGTCTTGTTCGTCATGAGAATGAATCAGCTTTGACGACGCATCTAGAAACCTACTCTTCATCCTTTCAAACCCCATCCTAATAAACAGCTACTCCCCCAAAGGAGGAGTAGCCATGATCCAGTCTACTGCCGATTAGCCCACGGTGAATGGGTTCGTCGCAGTCGATTCGGTCACCGACAAGCGGCTCACGAATTGCGCAACACCGAGAAACGCGCCACTTGTAGTGTTCACGTCACTGTAGAGCAATAGCGTGCGAGACTTGCTCATACGCATACGATTTGCACGGTTGGTGCTGGAAACAGCATTGATAGTTGCCATATAATCCTCCTTAAGGTTAAGAACTAGTTCTTGCTAGCGGGGAGAACATCCCCACGTCTGTTATACACTAAAACAGCTAGAATTTTAACTACAACACCTAACGAACTCGATGATACCGTGGACACCGTATTCAGTGATGCCAGGACCGTTAAAGTCGAATGCGTCAGCACTTGCTGTAATCTCTACGGCGGTTCCACAACAAACGTCGTAGGCAACAACCGTCCACGTTCCTCGCCCTGCGGCGTGTGGCACCCCAGATCCGCCATGGCATGGAATTGGTAAGCTGATATCAAAGTGATTAGGTGAAAAGATCATAAGATGTGACTTGATGATATTAACAAGACCCCCGCCTCCTAGAGGTGGGAGGAAATGAAGTGTCGTAGATTGACCCGGGGATGGTGCCAAGCCAGAAATAACCACCTCGAAAACCTCTTGTCCATCAATCCATTTGCGACCAGTTAATCTACTAGTCATACTGTAGTCGGGGACAAGTGGCTCAAAACCACTAACAACTAGCTCAACATCTTGACCGTTGGTCTCAATTGTAACACTATCATCCGGCGAGGTCAGGGTAACCGCCCCAGATAGTCCATTAACGGTAGTAGGACTACACTCACAAACAGCAGGTTCACACCCACTGCAACAATCAGTATCCAGCACGGACATCACAAACGCAGTCTCACATTTATAGATGACATCACAGCCACCGGTAAATTTCATCGTTCCACTAACAGTGCAATCGTTCATAGGTTCTCCTAATAGAAATCATATGTAAGGCGCAGTCTAAATAACCCGCTACCGCATGCGCCATACGTGCCAACGGGGAAATCTGCATCTAGAAACAAACGCATGTAAATCCACTCGGATACATTAGCGTCGTTAAAGCTGTTGATAACCGGACTGCCATCTATCCTGCGCACGTTGAACTGTGTCGGTGGTGTGCTCAGGAAGGGCTGTCCTGCCCCGCTGGGGAACGTTAGGTTAGGATCCCATGTTGCACTGGTCTGAAACTGTAGGTGCGATCCTGGGAGGTCTAGGACCGTTCCAGAGCCCGCTGGTAACCAGATCTTCATATTGGAGATCGAGGTTAACCCAGAAGCCTGTAGTGTGCCAAAGTTTGGGAAAGAGAAGTTAACCACTGCTACGTTTGACGAAGCAAATGGACTGTTGTCCCCTAGATTAAGTCGCAAGTTCCCAAAAGCCAAAGCCTCACTACAACCCAGCCCAATAAGCTTGTCGTATGCAAAGGCACCAGACACTAAGTGCCTAGTTCCAACAGGGTCAGCTAGTTCGCTATTGAACCAACTAGAGAACCTGATCTCTGGGAATGGGACGCCGCTGGACATAGTTAGGAGAAGTCGTAAAGCATGCGGTAACGGAAACTTCCTGCCGCGCAGCCACCATAGGTTCCGAATGGAACGTCGGTGTCCACAAAGACGGCTAGGTAGATATATTGACTTACGTGACCATCGAAGATGCCACTTATAGTTGGGGTTCCGCTAGTGCTGGTTACGTTCTGTGCCGATGGCTCCGAAACTGCAACGTCTAGATCTGCAAGACCAAGAGTAAAACCCAGTCCTTGCCAATTAGTTACAGTCTTATGAAGGAACCTGTAGTTGCCAGTGTTAAACGCTGATGCATTCTCTAAGAAGAACTTGAGGTTGTAGACACCAGAAGCGTCGCCAAGATCAGAGACCCGGAAGACCATCATTGCTGTATCGCTAATGGCACCCGACGTTGTAGTGTTGGCGTTGCCGAAGTCTAGACACCCAGTGATTGATGTATCTAGAAGCTTAACACCGCTCGCCAAAAGGTCACGAGCACCTGAAGGATCAACATCCTTGTCGAACTGAATGAATTGGACGGTTGGGAAAACCATTATGAAATCCTCCCTAGGGTGATCTGACCAGTATCGGATGGCACTGTGTCAATTGACTGCGAGAACGTCCACGTGTATGTGACGTTAATACTTCGATTGATTCGGTCTACTGTCTGGTTTCGTCCAGTCAGTTTTAGAGAGATGTAATCTGATGCGACTGGCTGAAGCTTAACAATCTCTTGCTCAGCAACCTCAATCGCTCGGTTAGTGTTGACCACCTCATCTCCAGTGTTGAATGCTGATACGCTGCATTGGATGCCGTATGACCCCTCTGAGGTTGTGCATAGTCGTTGGAAGACAGGACCAAGGGCGCTAAACGGAACACCAATGATTGCATTTGATACTGTTGGGTCTGTGCGTTGAACAGTGCAGCTTAGATCCTGAATGCCACTAGGTAGATTCTCGGTTGGGTTATCAGTGTAGGTTACGCTATAGCCAACGCTACCATTGCATGGTGTCTGCGTAATAGAGACAGACGTTGGTCGTGCGATTACAAGAACACCAGATCCACCGTAGCGATCGTAGACCTCTAGCGCATCACTAGTCCACTCGGGGCGAACAAGTGAATTGAATCCACTGAGTGCGTTGACGAATCCTGTGCCGCCGCTAGAACGACTTGATCCTGCGGGCGCACCATCATTAGTCCTACCCATTCCACGGACAGTGCCCTGAAGTGTGATAGTCGCAATCCTTGCTTCATCTAGTTGAAATTGTCCTGTGCGTTCATCAACGAACGGAAGCAATCCAGAAACAAGCTTGAAGTTTTCGGTAACAGAATAGCTACCATTCTCTACTTCGACACTCTCCTCGCGGGTGGTCGTAACCTCATAGAACCTGACATCGCTACCACTTCCAGGTTGGACATAGCCAGGGAAGCCCTCTGGTGCGTGAGCAAGTCCAAGCAGCGACGTGACACGAGACTTAGCGTTAGAGAGCGCATTGGATGGTAGACCAGAGATAGCATCGTTAACACCCTGGGCGCTAACTGAGTGTGTAATGTCTACTAGGCATTCAGTCTCGTTCTCTGAATACTGCCAGTTATTGGTTAGGCTTGTGACCAGTCCGGACACACCACTTGGCGCAACTGCGTCTTCTAGAACAATAGTGTAGTCGAGACGGTTAAACTGAGTGTCTTCCGCAATGTCGATCGATTGGACCAGTGGGTATATGCCACTTTCGATAGGCGTTCCCGGAACTAGACATGGGTGATCAGCAGTCGCCGTGATAGTGAACTCAAGGTTATCTGCGGCAAAGGCAGCTTCAAGCTCGCGCTGCTTCTGGCGAACGAAATGGTATCCCATTCCCGAAGTTAGGATGACGCCTGTCAGTGTGCGGGTGGTCCTAATAACCTCACGGTTATCCGAGTCATCACGCTCAATTTGAGTAGAGTAACCAATTAGTGGCGAAGGAGTTAGGATACTCCCGCCATAGGCTACCTCAATGAATGAGGGATTCAGTCCTGGTAGTGATGATCCGGGTGTTGCCATGATTATAGTGTGGTCGGAGTAATGATTCCGCGACGCAGAAGCTCAGTCCTGATGTTCTCAAGAACCTCATCTGCGATACGGCGAGCTTCGTCAGCACTGACAAATCCACCAAGGGTCTCTGCAAGAGTAGTTGCCAGTCTAGCCACACCAGCTTCGAAGCCAGTGACGGTAACAGTAGTCTGACCAGCGACATTGATGTTGATCTCTGATTGACCGCCATCGACAGTAGCACTTGCCGTTCCTAGTGAGTTTCCGCTAGAGTCTAGGATCTGTTGTGTGACAGCTAGATTAGTTTCGCTTGTGGAGTTAAGGTCACGCAACTGAGTAACCACCTCTTCTAGGCGACGAATAGCTGCGTTAGAATCCTCGGTTGTTGTTCCACCACCGGCTGGTGCGCTGGTTGATGCAACGGATTGGTTAACAGTAGATGGTCCAGACTGAGCAAACTGTTGCGCGGTGACTGCACGGTTTCTACCTGCTGCCCTTTGCGAATCTGCTACTTCTCTTCCCCTACTACGTGGTGTGTCGTTACTCTCTGAAAGTGCTGCTCCTGCTGTCTGGATGGGAACACCCCCTGACTGCATAACCTCACGGAAAGCCTCTGCTACTTTTACACTAAATGCATCTGGTAGACGGTTAACAACTGCATCAGTCGCACGATCCACAGCACTTGTCACAGCATTAAAGCCTTGACGTTGAGTCTGCTCTTGCTGTAGGAGTGTGGTGTTCAACTGACCCTGTAGCTCGCCCATCTTGCCACGTAGCTTCTCGCCCTCTTCTTGAACTCGTTCTAGTTGAATCTCTGCAAGATCCCTTGCACCTTCTGCTTGCGCTAGTTGTTCCTTACTGTTAACTACCTGCTCTTGTGAAGCGAGTAGTTGATCTGTTGCTAGACGAGCCTGCTCCTCTTGAAGAGAAGCGATACGCTCTTGAACCTGGAATAGTGGATCGACTTCTAGACCTTCTCCGCTGACACCTAGTGATGCCGTTTCGATTGCGGTAAGAAGTTCATCTGCTGAGAAGCCACCAACCTCACCACCAACACCCTTAAGTGTTTCTAGTGACGAGATGACACGCTGACGTGTCTCTTGAGGTAGCGCTAGTAGTTGAGCACCAAGGTCATTGATGGCTCCTTCGCCAAGCTTCTTAAAGTTCTCGAAGCTACCACCAAGTAGATCAGCTACGTTGCTTGCTTCGCCAACACCAAGGAAGAGATCAGACTGATCCTGGGCTGAGCTAGTGAAGAAGCTACGTGCCATCTGAGACTGCTCTTGTAGCAGGTTGCTGAATAGAGCTAGTTGCTGATTGATTGAGTCCCTTCTGATTTCAACTAGTGTTTGTTCGCTTGCTCCAAGCTGACGAGCCAAGCTCTCAGCGCTACGGAATGCATCCTGGACAGCGCCAATCTCTTCGCGCATGCCACTGAATCCACCAGTGATCTTTGTGGTCTCTACTGCCGCGAGTGACAGACCTAGGTTATAGCGAGTGGTTGCCATGACAGCGCCGTCAACCGCTTGTAGGTATGATTCGAATGCTGCTGAAACACCACGAGTAGCTTCCATTACTGCGCGTTGTGCATCAACCTGCTCTCCTTGATTTCCTAGTAGATCTTCTGAAACCTGCTTAACTGCCTCACGACGCTTTTGAATTACCTGAGCTTCCGCCTTGGCTTGATCTAGAGCAAGAGCAGCACCACGCTTCTTGATGTCACCAAGACGTGATTCGCGCTCTGCCTGATCCGAGATAGTCGCATTGACTGATGCAGCCTCCGCTGCAAGTTGTGCTTGTGAGTTTCTGAACTGTGCCCCTAGTGTATCCAACTCGGCGTTGAACTTACTCATCTGCTTCTGATCAACTGATAGTAGGCTATTGATTTGAGCTAGTGAACCGATACGCTTACGCTCTTGATCTGCAACACTCTTGGATACACTTACGGCTTCGCTTGCGATTTGAAGAGTATTACGGATAGCGCTAATACGCAGCTTGGCTAGCATCTCCTCTAGCTTGATTGATTCGCTAGCCCTAGACTCTTCCAAGATTTGGAGTTGATCCAAGACACCAGCACGATTCTGCTCAGTCTGCTTAACGGCATTCAGCTTCGCAATTTCCTCATCCATACCAGACAGACGCCCCTTTTGTGCAGAGACATTACTCTCTGTTAATTGAGACTCAATTTGTCTTACGGCAACTAGACGACGAATACCAGTAAGCTCTTCAGTGATGGCGCGAGCATTCATTGCGGCTGCTTCACGTTGACGTTGGCTGACTCCTAGTAGACGTTGCTCCTCACTCATACGTTGCTTGAGGGCTGTTACAGCGGCGGCGTTACTCTTCGAGATAGCCTGTAGTGCCTCAGTATCAAGCTTGACAAATCCCTTGGTTAGGTCAAGAACAGAATCTGTTACCGTCTTGATTTGCTTATCATTGACGTTAGTGAGGTCCACGCTTGAACGAGCATCGGAAAGAACACTCCGTTGCTTATCAGGGTCTGAAATTCCCTCAGACGCGATCTTACGATTGGCATCTACAAGAACCTGGAAAAGCTTTTGTAGTGCATCTCCGACAGTTGACTTATTGTCTTCCTGGCCAGCAATACCCTTAAACTGCAACTCTCCGCGACCCGCAATCTTGCTGAATTCTTGCTTGCTCTTTAGGAGTGCGTCAGACTTCTCTAGCTCTACACGGCGCTGAGTGGACTTTACCATCTCCAGGCTGTTCATAGCCATAGCTTCAGCCAGCTCCTTTTGTGGAGTGATTGACTTGATTTGCGCTTCGTTAAGCTTCGAGATTTGACGACCAAAGTCGGAGATGAAGTCTCGCATCGTATTGCCAAGCTCATTGACGGATCCGTTTAGGAAACGACCAAAGCTTTCAACTGGGAACTCCGTGCGAGTTTCAAATGCATCAGTCAGCCTCTCCTGACCCCTAATTAGATTGTCTTGTTGTTGCTGAGCCTGAGTGCTGGCTACTCCACCGCTTAGTAGTGGACCTAGTCGCTTCAGGATCTCTGGCAACGCAGAGCCGACACTAGAGACCCCAACATTTCGTCTTTGTGACGCAAGAGACTCCGCAGACTTTTGAAGACTTTTTAGTTCGCTAGCTCCAGCAGAACCTACAATATCGGCACCCCCCTCTCCCTTAAAGGCACGTCCCTTTAATAGGTTCGCTAGGACTTCATCGATAGCCTCCTGTGTTTCTTTGCCACCTTGGCCAAGCGCAATCTGCTCAATAGCCTTCTTGAACTTATCTGCTTGTTCTCTAGCGGCTTTGCTAATCTGCTCTCCCGCTGGTAGTAAGACATCTAGACCATCTACAAATGCAGTGGTGCTATTCTCAATTCCACGTTGAGCATCTTGAATCGCCCTTCTGGTGAGTGGCTTGCTCCTGATCTTTGAAATCTCCTGATCAAAGACATCCCGCACTTCTTGTGTGGATACGCCAAACGTATCAGCAAGCTTAGTTGCCTCCTTTTCAATTTGTTGTAATGTGGCTTCGCCGACCTGTTCAAGGACTGGTGAACTCTTTTGGAGAAGTTCTGGTGCCGAAAGGTCAAGACCCTTTTGCCCAGTGCTTTGCTGAAGAACCCTACTAAGCGCCTTGAACACCTGAGTATTCTGTGCCTGGGCACTTGCCCCACTATCAAAACCGCCCTTTAGTCCCTTTACTGCCGAGGTGCGTGCGCCCTCAGTCTTTGCCCTACGTCCAGCAGATCCCTCTGGATCGAAGAGATCGTTAAGTCGACCTTCCTCTAGTCCCAGCTCAACCTTACTAAAACTCTTTAGGTTCTTCAATGCCTTGTCTAGCTTTGCGGCTACGGCACTGGTGATTTCACCATTCTCTGTTTGGATGATACCAAGCTTGAGGTATCTCTCAGCAAGCTCGTCTGCCGCACTACCTACACCACCTAGGGCTTCTGACAATGGTCCGAATGCACCAATAGCGCCACCAACAGCAGCACCTATTGCGGTGCCGATGACTGGGATGAATGATCCGATTAGTGCGCCAGTTCCGGCACCGGCTAGAGCACCACCAGCGATGTCGGCAGCGGCACCAGCCTTAGAGTTACCTTCCTTTTTTAGGTTCTCACCAAAGAGCTGTAGGGCACCACCAGCTATACTTGCTCCAATACTTAGGACGCCGATATGCTTAGCAGCAGAGCTTGCAGCCCTGCCAAACTTACCAACCTTCTTTGCCGCTCCTCCAGCACCAGAACGACCAGATGCGATGATGTCAACACCCTGGTTTCCAACATTTCCCTTTGCGCGATTGGCAACACCAGCCTGACCTCCAGGTGACGCAAGTGCTGCGGCGGCGTTAGCCTTAGCTAGACGCTCAGCCTGACTAGCTGCAAACAGCGTAGCTGCTGATAGCCCCTGCATTTGTGTAGTCGCAGTCGCAGTTGAAGTCGCGGTGCGCTGCATCGCGGTATTGATCTGCCCATTGATGGTAGTGCCAACGCCCGCGCTAGCCTTTTGGAGACCACCCATTCCAACAGTGACTTCTCTCTGTAGTCCGGCGAAGAGCTGGAAGGCTCTGAAGATACCCTTCACTAGGGGGATAAGAACCTTGAGGCCAAGGGCAACAAACGTCACACCGGCAAGTGTAGTAACCACACCACCGAGTGCCTTATCAAGCTTGCCAATTCCAGTAACTAAGAATTCTGCACCTTCGATAGCCTTGACGAATGCCTGTCCAAGCAAACCCTCTGATGCGGTCTTTACTAGTTGTTGGAATCCAATCTGTAGACGTGAGATCGTATTAGCTAGCTTCTTCTGTTCCGCCGCTTGCTTACGGGTCGAGTCTCCAGTAGCGTTAATTAGTTGATCTGTTACCTCTTGTGTTCTATTGAAATCCTGAACCGCAGCACGGAAGACTTCGACCTGACGAATACCAGCAGCTTTAACGCCAACATCGGCACGCTCGGCTTCGGTTAGGTTCTTGAATTGAACAGCGGTATCTTGTAGCACGTCGAATAGGTTACGTAGGTTACCCTGAGCATCGATGGTTTCTACACCAATGTCATTTAGAGCCTTCGTCGCTTCTGATGACGAGCTTGAGATACGCGAAGCTAGGGTCTTTAGCGCCGTGCCAATAACGTCACCACCACGCTGGGTTCTTTCTTGAAGGACCGAGATGATGGCAGTAGCCTCTTCAATTGAAGCACCGGTTGCGAAGATCGACGCAGCAGAACGCTTGAACGCCTGTTGCACGTCAGTTGCCTTGGATGCAGTGATATCCTCAGCCTTACCCAACACGTCGAACAACTTGGTGGTTGTGATTAGTTCCTTGTTTAGGCCACGAACTCCACCCTCAACCTGCTGGATGATCTGAATGAATAATTCACTAGCCTGAGTTGCATCTAGGGTAGTTCCCTGAAGTCCGGTAAGGGCTCGGTTGGTAAGATCAACTACGGTGCCATAGCCACGACCTGAGATACCAGCACGGGCAAAGGCTTCAGCAATACTAACTGTTTGGTCAACAGCCACTCCAGTTTTAGCAGACAATCCGAATAGGTCATTACCAAGAGCCTGTAGAGACTGATCGCTAAGTTGAAGAATCTTGTTTACTTCGATTAGTGAGTCATTGAATTCGATGATAAACTTAGCAGCAGCCGCCGAAGCATTGACAATAGTGTTGATAGCAATAGCTACACCACGGAATGCCGCAGCCTTCTTGCCAACCTCAAAGCTAAGTTGTTCAAGCTGATCCATCTCTGAATTAGCCATCTTAGTGCTATCTGTCAGCTTCTCCATGCTCTTAGCCGCATCGCCAACACCACCACCACCGCGACCAGCGCCACCGGGGCTTGCACCGGGACCGGCTGGGCGAGGTGGGCGTCCACCGCCTCCGCCGCCAGGGATATCGCCAACATTTACCGTGCGTGCCCCAGCAGGGAATGGAAGACTCCCCTTAGCCCCACCGGCTGGACCAGCCCCACCAGAGCCCATAGAGCCCAGTGTGCGGACTAAAGAACGTAGACCTCCGTTGACTTGCTTGGTTAGCTCATGGAGCGTAGAGAGGGACGTAGCGGACTTGCCAGCAGCTTGACGCTGTGCCTTGAACGGATCAGTCTTGGTTCCGCCAGCAACATTAGCCTGGATGTCTAAACGTGTCTTCTTAACAGCGTTCTGAACAGCATTACGGATTTGTGATTCAGCAGCACGAAGGCTATTCTTGTTAAGCTCTACCTTAACCTTGTTAAGCTTGATGTTGTCAAACCGAGCCTTGACTTTCTTTGCAGCCACACCGGCATCTGACACTAGCTTCTTTAGTGCCGATGTATCTACCTTGAACTTAAGAGTTCCGGCGTCAAGGTCTCCCTTTACGTCTACGCCAGTGATCTTTAGCTTGGCCTCGATATTAAATTGGTCTGCCAACTGCTACCTTCCTATAAGTAAGTATTAACTACTAGCTGTCTTTTTAGCAACCTTCTTAGCTACCTTCTTCGTTGTCTTTTTCGCTACCTTCTTCTTTGTGGTCTTCTTTTCTGCTGCCTCACCGTCCGCCTTAATCTGTTTCTCTACACCGCGCACGTAACCAACTTCTGGTAGGCTCGTGAGTGATTCTTGAAATGATTGACTTGCGATCGTGAGTAGTTCGTGTCGAGCATCTAGAACAACTTGTTCTTGTGCGCGAATCATGAAGTCGTTGTAATCCTTGAACACGCGCTTATTAGTCTCTGCATACACAGTGCCGAATGCGATGTAGGCGTCACGGCGAATGCTATCCGCCAAGGATTCACAGGAGTTAGATAGGACAGCCGCCTTAGCCTCAATCAGCCTCAAGCAGTCTGCGCGCAAAACGCCCATCTCTCTTGCGACAGCCAATCCATCCTCATGGGTGTTTGACTTCTCTAGTTTGATATGGAGGTCAACTAGCTGATGCTGTAGAGCAGTTAGCTTCTCCTCTTCCTTGGGAGTCCAGATATCCAGCTCTGCCATCTGGCGCTCAAGGGTCGCCTTTGGGAGAATGCCCCGCTGCATTAGCTGGGTGTATGCGATATGGTATTCCGTATCACACCTACGTTCGATATCCACATTCTCAACCAATAGCTTGAGATCGACATCCTTGCCGCCAATTACTGACTTAAATTCCACTCCATTAGACATCGCCTAGTCCCTCCAGATACATTTGACAGACAGCATCGCGCCACCCCATATAATCACCGTTTGCAATCCTAATGCCCGCGATCTGGGCTGAATCTAGGAACGGTATTAGCGAATCAACGACATTGTCGATGCCAACGCACGTATATGCCTTATCATACACTATACCCGCCCCGACCATGTTGCGAATTTTCATTAGGAGGTTAAAATCGCCGAAGACTCTAAACGTAGGGATATCGTCTAGTGTTCCCTCCGGGGCACCTATATCGATATGAGCCTTATTAAGAGAGGCGATCACGTCACGGCTAAATGACACCCCGGTCGAACCGGACTGTTTAGCGTCACCAACAAGCTGTGCTAGTGATCTAGTTGTGTCGCCAGCCGCGTTCAAGATTTCACTACGAATGACATTGAGGTCTGCGCCCGTTAGGGTGTGCTCCTCATTATCCTTCATGTCACCTAGATCAGCTCCGAGGGTATGCTCGATGTTTGCCAAAATACGAACAGCCATACCCTTTAGCCGCTTCTGTAAGACCCTTTCAAACTCCATAACTTTCTCCTAACTGGGCTTAGCCCTGCCTTTGTTTACCTTACTCAGATCCCCCGGACCAGAGTATTTAGTCTGCATGCCTAGTGTATTTCTAGACTTGTCTCCACGAAGTGCTTGATCTTCCACACCATCCTCGCCTATCTTTGCTAGGCGCTTCTGTTCATTCGCAAGTAGCTTGCGGACGTTCTCTGGATTGGTAGACTGCACGTCTTCCACCTTCTCTGATTTCTTGGTTTTGTCATAGTAGAGGTAGACACCGTATGGACAACTAGGGTCGTGGATATTACCACGCTTGTCGGGTCCTCTAGCCTCTGCCTCTTCCTTAATTCCACAAGTGCAATCCTCAGAGTATTCACCCATGACGCTAAGGCTAACCTCGTGTGCGTCACCTGTCTTATTCATCGCGCTTACCTTCTGATCAAAGGCGGACTTCTTACGTCCCTGTTCACGCTTCTGATGCTGCTCTTCCAACCAGCGGTCGAATAGCTTATCATCCTCTAACACTGCATCTGATGGCGACTCCATTGATTCATATGCAGAGTCATATACTTGTGACCAGTAGACCAGACGAAACTGGTCCAAGGTCAGGTCATACATTTCCCTATCGAATAGAGTCTTTACGCCGCGATTCTCTTTAGAGCCCATCCACTTACAACGCCAAAATCCAGAACGTGCAACGCTACGAATAGCCGCCTCGTCCGCTATGGATTCATCATAGTAAGCCCTCATTAGGTTGGCTACTAATCGTGTATCCGTCTCTGTCTTTAGGTCGTCCATACTGGACCAAACTTGATTCATGTCCGGGAACGACAATGTAACACAGCGAAGAAAGTAGTTTCCTCTCTCGCACTCTGCTTGGTATTCTAAACTCGGCAACTCAATGAATTGAGTGTAGTCGGCTTCAATCTTTATGATAGTCTTGGTGATCTGTGCGATCATCTTGTCAAGCTTGATCAGCTTCCCAGTAGGATTTTGACGCTTTGGCCTACCCTTGCTGTCCAGCATCTTGGTATCCATCTCATGCTTACGAGCCTTGGCTTGAACCTGTAACTCACTTCGTAATGACTTCATGTCATCATCATAAGCCGCCTTCCATAAACCATTTTGAATAGCTTGCTTCTTTAGCTCATCTCTCTTGAGCAACCCACCCGTTTCGTCTAACAGATTCCGATAGATGTAATTGCCCATGTTCTTCTCTTCTAGAGTCAGTGGACGAATGACATACGTGACCTTCTCGCCTTCAGTATTGGGGACCTTTATGATCCTGCGACCCCAGATGATAGCATCTAGTAGCTCGATTACATCCTGTTCTTTATCCATTCCACACCAACCCAATCCACCCACAAGGGGAAAGACCCGCCCCCAGAAGGGACGGGCCTATATCTATCTACTAGTTAGACTAGCCTCCATCATCGAAGAGGTTCGTGAATGGGGCTGAGCCCACGTTGAACCTACCACCACGATCAAACACTAGCACACGGTGGTTCGGTTGGAACCTATCATGGCTGATGTTCAGCGCGTTGAACGAACTGAAGTTATAGGTAACAGTCATGTTGTCACCACCAGCTTCACCACCACCCACGTCAACAGTAGTCAGAACGTTGGAGTCTCCAGCGTCTACCTGCATACCGTCGCAAGTGCGAACGATGATTGTGTTCTGAGCAGTCGAGTCTGGACCACAATCTACTTCGGAAGTCGCATCGATCAGGTCACCCTGCGAAGTTACTACCTCAATTGCAGTCGTAACTTCCACAGGGAAAGTCACATACTTGGTGAACGGACGCTTCGAGCCTAGCTCAAAGATATCGTCGCGACCAATGTCTGCGGTGATTGTGATTGACTGAAGGTGCTCAATGACACCACTCGTGTTAGCGTCAGCTACTAGCTGAGACAATGCGTTACCAGCCGAGTCTACAGCGCCAGAACATCCAGCGGACATGTAGCCCTTCTGCTCTAGTTGGACGGTGCTAACACCAGAACCAAGAGCAACAGTGATACCTGGGATGTCAGACGGAAGAACCGAACGACGGATATCTACTTCTTCACGACGTTGAACGCCGGAACCTACAACGAGGATGCCGAAGCCTCCATCGCCGCCCGCTAGTTCCTGCTTGCCACCTAGTGGTTCGTGACCGAACACACCCGAAGCGATACCCACTGGGGTCTCATTCGTTGGCGGGGTAAGAGCTGGGGGATAAACTGAAACGGTTTCACCCGGGACACTCGAATCGAAGTTCGCCCACTTCTTGTCGTTTCCAACCATGGAAACCGACTCAGTTACCGCGCCATCCACAGGGAAGGTGTAAGTAACGGTGGACAAATACATTCCCGATGCTAGAACAGTCGACAGCGGAGCTGCGGTGTCAGCACGGAATTTAGTATCCGAGTAAATGCTAAGGATAATGTCGCTGCGATAAAACGCAGTCTTTCCAACCAAGTCCGTAAACAACGGATCGGTCAGCATGAACCACAATGGCTTAGTGCCATCGATAATCTTCTCTAGGGTAACCTCTACGTCTGGCTGGCGCTCAGAGTATTCGTAAAGCTCAACTTGACCTAGCTGGAAAACGGTCTCGCGGTTGAAGTTCGTCGACATTGCTGCCGATTGCATACCACGAGGGACTTCCCAAAGGCCAGCGACTTCGTCTACGGAGTCACATGAGAAAAGTCCCGAGGCGTATTCGCGGGAGTTAAGTGGTGCAACGCTGTTGGTCGGAGCCGCAGCATTATCCTTGATCGCCACTTGTTCTAGGGCGTAAAAAGTTCTGCGATTAGTCATATGATAACCTCCTGTTTGCGTATCTGATCAGATGCATCTGTGAGCAGTATGCTCATCCAGATTATACACTAAACCTTCATTTCCCCTACCGTCTTATTCAGCTCTCCATGTTTCTTCCGTCTATACCCTCTAGGGAGACATCGAAACCGAATGGCGTCGTAGGCATAATCGGATAAGTCTCCACTATCATGCGGACTACAGCACGCTCAAACACGTCCTGCTGGGTCGTAGAGTCACTAAAGAAGCTATCTAGGTCTACCACCTCGGTTTCGTCAATAAAGCCTCTGAAGGCGATTGGGTTAACTCCAGAGAACGACGGTCCCGGCAGGGGTTCATTCTGAGCCAAACTGATATATGGCACATATTCGGGACTTAACTCATTCTTAAGTCCAGACAGTGGCAGCGGGGCAATGTTGTAGTTAATGATCGGAAAGCTCTTCCTCTGCTGGAAGGATACTAGGTCAATTAGGTTATCCCGGGTGCTTTCGTCAAGAGCCCAAATCTCACAGGTTAGTTCATCTCGGGCGACTAGGGATCTGTCACCTAGCTGATAATTGCTGAATGTCCTGCCCATGTTCTCCACGAAGATAATTGGCAGAGGTGATATTCTGGTGCTGCCCGATGGGTAGACTAACTGTCCCGCCGAGAATGGGTTGGTCTTGTATTGCTGCTCAAGAACACCCTCGCGAAGCTGGTTGTTGAACTGGCGCAGATCTAGGATCTGAACTGTCTTGTATGTGTAGTCAGCATGAACCGTTGTCTCTAGCGGAAGCGCACTGTCAAAGATCACGCGACCATTCAGGTAGTCAATACTATGTGGGTAGGTAGGGTCATCCTCTAGACGGAACGCGCCATCGATGTAGACACCACTCGCACGAAACGCAGTAGGCCATAGGTTGAGAACCACTGATGGGTTCAACGCAGGCGGGTTCTGATATACCCAGTTCTTGAATAGCGATTGCCATACCTGACCAGCAGCGTAGCCACCTTCGGCTAGCACTTCCTCTCCGGTATCAGGGACTAGAGCACTTAGGTCTTGACCATCATAGAACTGTTGACCACTAGCAATTACATCGTAGTTGCCATCGCGAAGAAGCTCAGCGTCAAGGAACTCTCTCCAACTGTGCTTCATTAGGTATCGTAGCTTGTGAAACATATTATCCTTTCAGTAGTCCTCTAACTGTTGCGTTCATCACGCGCCTAGACCATGTGCCAAGTTCTAGCTTCACACGAAGCCACCACTCATCCCAAAACCCGTTGTATTTGGAGCTAGGAGAATAGTTTGAACTGCTGCCACCGAACGCTTCGGCTGGTGACTTCTTACCATTCCTGGAGCGATTGCTCAGCATGATAGCCGCAAACTCTCCTGCATTACCTCTTGTTCTAGATGACCTTACAAGATTCTCTGCAATGTTCGCACGTCGCATGTTGATCTTCTTAGGTGACTTAGAATTGGAAGACACTCGATTGAGTGACTCCTTAATGTCGCTTACTCTGACCATAGAGAATCCAGGGGTTCCGCCAGACACAAAGTCTGGACCGGTGACTAGACTCAGCCAAGAGAAGAATGGTCCTTTCGTTCCACTCTCAAACTTGCTGGGGTGTGGAGTAAGCTTTAGAAGGCGGCGCTGATCAAACGTAAATTTGATTTGTGGACCGTTACTACGCACTATCACATCCACCTTAATGGCTTGCAATAGAGCGGCTTTCAGGTTCCTAATTGATTCCTTCGGGTCGGGCAAACCTATTTCACCAGCGCCTTCTTTACTCATAATGAACTTAGCAAATGGTTCCTGATCTATTTGTCGTTGAGGCTTGGCGGTTCCCAGGGATCTATTCATGACCCTCACGTTAGAACTTCCTGCACCAACTAGACCAGCAATCACTGACTCGATAGCGTTCTTGATTAACTTTTCAACTCTAGATGCATTCTTACCAAAGACCTGGGCTAGAATGTCACGTCGAGCAATGCTTGCGACACTACGCTTATCGTTAGCCCCATTCATCTTGAATGTGAACTGAGCTGACTTGCGCTTGCCCTTGATTGAAGCTGCCGCACCAGGGGAACCAGAGAACGCTGCGGATGTGACACGCCTAAGTGCCTGACCCACATTCTTCATCTCTTCCTCTAGTGATACTTCAATCTTGTTCTTTGCCATTACGAATTCTCAGTCTCGTTGATGATCTTCCACTTCGAGATTAGGTAACGAATGTCGCGGTAGCCAATAGGACGTGACGACTCAAACTTGTAGCGTCGACCATCGATCGTTGCAGACTGGCATTGAGATAGGTGTGGACCAGACTCAATAACTGTAGTGGTCATTAGCTCACCCTTCAATAGCTCGATACCGCCCTTCTCATCTGGGTCCTTGGGACCGTGCTTGATCTGCGCGATATATGAAACATCACGATGGATTAGCTGCACTGCTGGCATTCTAGTTGTTGAAATCGGACTTGGAACCTGTCTACCCGCACGACGCTCAAATGGGTTGTAACGAACCGACAACGCACTTGCCTGGACACCCGAAGTATCTATGATCTTCTGAGGTGTAAGGTGTAGAACGATAGTGCGCCCTAATGCAAAGAATGCACTACCAAAGATGGAGCTATAGCAGTTCTCAAATTCGTTTTGAATGTCACTGAATGAACCATCGTCTGGAGATGGAGTTCCTAGTGGATTTACGTTTATCTTATCAACCATGATTACTCCTAACGAATGTGAATGCGAACCCTAGCCCAACCTGCGGTTGGAATCGTGGCTGGCTGTGGATCTACGATAGCTTGGTTGCCCGCAACTCTCATAGAAGAAGCGCCTATAGAATTAGCTGGAACCCTAATGGTAGGATCATTCAATGTGCTATCAAATGTTCCAATTCGCCTATTGCTAAACGTTGTGTTCGATGTGATCAGACCGGATGGCGCTAAGTAGATAGGGGCACCGGAACGAATAGTAGAAGCATCTACGTGTGGATGGATGGCGTTTGTTATAACAACACCCAGGGTTATGTATGGAAATGCTGAATACTCCGGGTATGCCCTATGTGTTCTCCAAGGAGCTACTGCTCGGAATAGGTCTACCTCTTCTTGATCATGCTGCATCAAGCCAATCGGGACCGTATCATTGGTTGGGCTCGCAACATAAGTTGCATACTGTATGCCACTCAATGTCTCAAGCGATAGAATACCACCACGCTCAACCTGGAATGGGTTGACGTATTCGCATCTCTGATCAAAGATCTGTTGGTCATTTCCTAACATCAGCAATTCACCTTCATGAACTTGCGCAGTTTGCGACGACGAGACTGCTTAGATCTATTGGTTGTGAAACCGAATGCCTTACATAGAGAGCACATTTGCTCCCAATCAAGGTAACGGATTTCGTGATATGTGAAAGACAAGCTGGGGAAACTCTTCCCGGGGAATAGCTGTTCTAGCACATCCTTTGTGTATGATGCTTCAATCAGGCTACTGCGAGCATCCTTAAACACTTCCCACGGCACAACTACAGGAGCGTGCCTTTCTAGATAGCCATAGATTCGTCTCCCATTGATCATGGTCGACCCATATGGATGACGATAGAATACGAGCACTAGTAGCCTCCGGGACCATAGCCACGACCGCCATTACCATAACCACCGTAGCCACCGCCATACTTGGGGATACTGACATCGCGACCGGCACCACCAGCAAGTCTCCATCGAAAATCTGCTACTGCATGCTCTAGCTCCTTCCTAAGTGCATCTAGATTGAACTTAGTGAGGTCTGCACGATGACTCAAGCGACCGACCGCCTTTGAGATAGTTACACCATCAGCATTGGTTGCGGATACTCCGTCTCCAGCGATGCCAACAAGACCACTACCAAACGAGCCAGCGGTGCTTTGATTTAGGCGCTGCAAGGCTACTGACTCTCCACTTAGGAGGATCTCTTCCATCTGTAGAACCAAGATGTCTGCATACGGATCAGTGGCAGGATCAATTGTTCCCGCCGAGAGATTCAGTGTCAGAGTTGGAGTCGAGATTCTAGTTGAGAAAGAAATCACCCAGATGAAGTGACTATCATGAGATACGTTGACTAGTCCTAGCCTACGGTTCAGCCTACTTACCGCCTTCTTCATCGTTCGACGCATTAAGCCGTCTGTGAAGATCATAGCGTCTGGGTCGCCAATATCAATTCGAACTCGGTCGAAGATACTCTCAACGCTATTCCCTGCTGGGTTAGCGAATGATGTTGCTAGTGTTGCGTCAGCTACGCAGAACAGTTCTGTAGACTGTCCACTAGCTGATGTGGTTACGATGTCCCACTTGATACTCCAATCTTCACCTAGCTGGAATCCAGTAGGGATCAGAGCGCCAGAGGCAGTATAAACGCCAACGTCGGTCTTAGTGCCAACTGTCTCGGTTACTGCTTCAACACCAGTAGGATCAAAGATCCTGAATATGATGCTAGTCGGATCAAGGGGTGCGCCATTCTGACCGGCTGTGATATAAATGTCAAGCTCGGTGGCAGCGGTGCCAACTGTTAGTATTTTGCCGTCCTGTGCCATGTAAGCCCTCCTTATTTAGCGTAGATATGTCTATCATACACTAACTACCCTATAAACAAAAAGGGGTGGCCAAAGCCACCCCTCTCTTCTTTTACTGTCTAACCCGTTAGGACTAGAACGCGCCTAGTAGCACTCGACGGTTGTCGAGGCAGGCGAAACCATGACGCATCCAACCGAAGACACCCATGCGCTGGAAGCGCGTTAGTGCATCATCGTCGTATACTTCAAGCTCTTCCTTGATCGGCATGACGAACGAGTCGTCAGCGCTAAGGTCGAGACCCACGCAGAACTGCTCAGTGCCACCCGGCTTGGCGAGGCTAAGGACAGTCTCAAGGAAAGCGTCATACTCTTGATCTTGACCGAATTCGGTCATCGAGTGCATGATGACACCGTAGATCTGGGCAAGTCCCTTGTCGGCACTTGTGAAGATCTCACGACGAGTGAACTCATCGATACGGCTCGCGTCCCATGCGCGGACACATTCCATTGCTTCAAGCGATAGGTAAAGGTCAGTCAAACGACCACCGTTACCGTTACCACCAGCACCACGAGTCATCGCGGTATGAAGACGGCTTACTAGCTCCTTCGTGAACTCACCAGGGTTCGGAGCAGTCGTTAGACAGCTAGACGATCCGGTGAATGCGGCGGTGCCACTTGCTTCTACAACTAGACCACGGTCTGCTGCGGCAGCAAGAACGGTTCTCCAGCCATCAGAGTTGATCTTGCGAACAAAACCAGCTTCGAATACGGCTAGGGCGCGCTTGACAACGTCCCAACGGGCTTCCTTCATGAACTTGATGTCCCAGTCGATCGAGTTACCGATCTTGAAGGTAGGCACGTTGATTTCAGATGCTTCAACACGACGCTCTGGCAGGCGACCCTGCTCGGCTAGCGTGTATGCTGTGTAGCTGTCCTCGTCCCCAGGGCGAACAAAGTCTAGCGGGTAGCTAGCAGTTGCACCGTAAGGGATAACTTGCGGGGTGTAGATGTCACCTAGGTTGTCTGCATCAAAGATGCCACGACGTAGGGGCGCAACTAGTTCCGCTGCGAATGCCTTTCTTGCTGCTTCTGCCTTTCGTTGATCACGATCGGCCATCGCACGCAGAAGGTCGAGCGTCTGCTCATTTTGCTTCTCATACATTTTCAGTTCCTCCGTGATTATTGAAGTTCGATGCGAACTCGGGCATAGCCGTCAGAATCGACAGCAGTCATGAACTGACCAACGCGCTGATCATCACTAGCGTCAACGGCGAGATTGGCATTGCCAATACTACCATCGGGAGCTAGGAAAGCAGGCTGACCCGGAGCAATTGCAACGCCACCGTTCGCGATTACTAGATTGGTATCTAGCTCTCCACGACGTAGTAGTGTAACAACAGTGCCGATGTCGTCAGTGTCGTATTGGGTGCGCTCCCACTCCTTGGCGTAGTTAAACGCTTCACGAGTGTTAAGCAGGACGCCAATTGGGTAAGTGCCTGAGGCACCTACTTCAGCAGCGCTACCGCCCATGATATCCACAAGGCCAGCGGTTCCAGATGCAACTACTAGTGTGCCCGGCTCTCCAGCGCGGTTCAACACATACTGCATCGTGGTCTCGTGACGGTGGCTTAGACCTCCACTCTTAAGTGCCATGATTAGACCTCCTTCTTGGTGTTCTTAGCAGGGATGAGGTTAGCAACTAGACGACCCATTGGGGATTCGCCGTTGCCGCCTTCTTGCTCAGCGCTTGCGCCAGCTAGGTTAGGCTCGTTGACCTCTTCGAACATAGCGTTCAAATCCGCAGAAGCGCCAAGCTTCGAACGGGGGACGCGGGGCATGTCCGTAGGAGCACGACCGAGTTCAGGGCGGAGAACCGCACCTTCATCAGCAATCGGAGTCTCACGATCCATTGTCTCTAGAAGACCAGCTTCGGCATCGGGTGCCTTCTTGTCCTTCTTCCCCTTCTTCTTGAGTTCAATCATCTCCTTAGCGAAGACCTTCTTCTCATCTAGCCACTCGGCGTAAGCTTCATCAGAAGCCTTCGATAGGCCAACTTCGACAAACTTATTAACCTTGTCTTCTCCCATTTCAAGAACTGTAGCAAAGAGATACTCGATCTCGTGCTTGCGCAAGTCTTGCTTGATGGTTGTGAGTTCCGCCTTTAGGGCAGTGTTCTCTTCGATAAGCTTGGTGTCAGCTTCTAGATCCTTGTTCTCCACAAGGGCGGACGCTACTGCCTTACGGCTATCAGCAATCCAAGCAATCTTCGCAGCAAATACTGCGTCGCCAGCACCTTCACCCTTAACATCCAGAGCCTTATCAATCTTAGCGATCTCAGCAGGGGTGTCATTGGTTGCGCCGGAATATGCTCGGTCGATTGCCGATCGAAGCGTGTCTAGAGCAGCCTTAGCCGTAGCAAGGTCGCTTTCTAGTTGTGCATTACTTGCGGTCGCCTTCTGTAGATCAGAAACGGTGCGCTCACTGGCTTCGATGCGCTTCTGCGCGTCGAGTGCAAGTTGAACACCCTTCTGGATCTCTTCAGCGCTGGCAGCAGCACGGTTCAGATCGTTCATATTAACCTCCATTGGTTCCTTTTTACTAAACAACGTTGTTTGTGTGACTTCTTGATCCTGAATCAAGGGGTCACTACTCGCTTCCACTACCTCCGCCTCTGCGAGCGGATCGAAAGCAAAGTGGTTCAGAATAAATGAGCGTTTGTTAGCTGGACGGTCTACGAAGGCTACGCCTCCAAAGGTTACTCCAGATAGTGCTCTACCGATACGCATACCATTGTATTTGCCAGTTCCCCCGCATACGCGAAGGTGACCGTCCAGGAAGGCGGTCTCTGGCTTACGTGCAATGCTGTCAAATAACTCGCCACCCTGGGTGTATAGCCCATAGTCGTAGTCATCAAACCAGCACTCCATTGACACGAAAAGATCGCCCTTTTCAATACGTTGGACGATCTGTTCCGCAGTGGCTTTAATATGAGGAAGGTGGTGCCAAACTACACCTTGGATGACCAGTTCAATTTCCTGATCTTCAATTTCCTCGGCTGCCAGGGTCTTACCCTGGAGATCACGAGCTTCCACAGCATACATAGCTCCAAGGATTTGATCGTCCTTGTGCTGCCAGTTCATCGGCTTAAGTATAGGGCTCGAAATTGCGCGCTTAAGTTCTTCGCGGGTAAAGGCATCGTCGTTATCGTTAATGCCCTCGCTCACCAATACTGCTTCTACGTGTAGCAAGTCAGGTTGGGAGCTTAACTCATCCACACCACTAATCTCGAACGAAGATAGTGCCGCGCTTGCCTTAAGGTGATCCACCTTAGAAGGTCGCGCAAACTTAATCTCCCTTACAGCTACAGCTCGTAGTTTTGGTGTGTTGTTTGCCATGCCTACTTTATACACTAAGTCTTACTGTCTAGATGACAGATTTCAGTTAATCCTAGGCAGAGGTGTTGTTTTAGGCTGGTTATAGCTCATTACTCTTCTTCAGTCTGCTCAGTAATGAACGTCTTACGGATAGGAGCTTGGATCTCTGCGGGGTCGACGGAATCGTTACGAGCCCTGTCGTATCGCTCAAGTGAGCCGGTAGGATCTACAACGTGAGCGGCAGTCTTTACTCCGCCAATCGAAAAGGTGATACGGTTGATCCGGTTACGGTTAGGGTTTGGAGCCTGTCCATCGAACGGACCTGGATTAAGTGAAGTTGCCATAATTAGTTAAGTCCTTTTTCTGCTGGTGGTGACTTGCGGAGAGTAAGCGTCTTTTCTACTACTAGACCGTCATCATCGGATTCTTCCATAGTGATACTGAGATCGCAATGGGGATAGTCTTCGTCGTTGGAGCAATAAAGCGAGATTCGCTTCGCTGAGATAGGTTGTCCGTGTAGCATCAGCATGGTTCCTTCCGGCGTTCCATCACTGACTATCACGATAGGCGGATGGTCTTGCGCGATCGTAGCTCCTAGTTCGGCAGCTAGAATACTAATTCGTTCGGCTGCCGCTAGTTCGATGCCTGACTTCGCCTGATCGTTTTCTGGAGTGGACGACATTACTTCTTTTCCTCTTCTTTAAGTTCTGTTTCAGCAGCTTTAACTACGCGAAGTAGTCGACCGAGCCACAAAATCCCTGTGGCAATCCAATCCTTAGCTGTCACCAGCCATTGTAGAATCTTCTTCATCGTTATCCTCTAGTAGATCTGCGTTAATCGCGGCGAATGCATTGCACATCAGGTCGACCCTCTGCTCCTTAGTGGTAGCGTCTGTAAGACCGTCCTGATAGAGAGCCACGATTCGTTGGCATTTCTCCGTAGAGAAAGTAGATTCGTCAGCCTTCAATACATCATACACTAAATCTTGGGTTAATTCTATCTCAGGATTTAAGGCAGCTAGACTATGAATTACGTTGGCTTCGAGTTCCACCTTCTGAGCCTTGGTAAGAGACCTAGAGTCCCGAACCTTAGAGGCTTCTACTGCTAGTTGCGTGGCGGAATCACTAAGCAGCTTCGCTGCCATAGCTGCAAATCCGTGATGCTTCTGGAAGAGTTGAATAGCGCCCATACCCTTAGGCTTGGTGTTGCGCTTCTTTGTCTGTGGAGTGCCCGTTTTAACCGGACGACCACCAGCTCCGCCAGGAGCCTTGGGCTTGGGCTTAGGTGCCTCAATATCGCCACTCTTGAATGGACCACGAGAGACCATAACCGGAGGACGGAACTTGTCATCATCCTTCTTAACGCCAGGATTCTCCTTCTCTTTGACAGCCTTCTCGAACTTCTGACGTTCGGTCTCGATGTTAAAGTCAGTCCCAAATTGCTCAAGCATTGACTCATCAGAGACGATACCTCGATCATACAAGTCGATCCATAGCTTTCGTTCAGAATTCTCATCGCGTAGATTCATCAACCCCCACTTGATGATCGGGAGACGCCTAAACTTCATTGCATCAGCAATCTTCTTTACTTCAATTCGCAACCAGTCTTCAAGCTTGCAACGAATAGTCTCAAGCTTTTCTAGTAGCAACTTGATGGACATGAAAGAGTTAGCAAAGCTACCCTTACCAGCCATAACTGCTTCAGAGACGCCAAGTGCCGCATAGATGTCCTTATCAATTTGCTCATACTTCTTTGGATCGAAGATGTTGCCCATGTTGGGCTGCAAAACCTTACCGTCGATGAGGTTGTCCCATACTAGGTGGTGAACTTGTGATCCGCCAGATAGAGCTGCTGCAACACGCTCGATTTGCTCTTCGGTAGGAATGAAGCCTTCCTTGACATCACCTAGTTGAATCAGGGTAATTGCCTGCTTCATTGACTCTACAGCGGAAATCTCTGCATCGCGCATAAGGCGCTTAAACATGACTTCCTTGTTAGCTGGGTAGATTTGAGGCGTAGCCCAATCTTCGTAATCAGCCTTGGTGATATCCTGAATTACAGATAGGCGGGTATCGTCCAAACGAAGCTCTGCCGCGTATGCGGAACCCTGCTTGGCTGGAAGAAGCTTGCCCTTGAAGATCTCCGGTAGGTTGACCTTCGTAGTGCTGATGTCATCGTAGTAGCGATAGGACATGAATCTAGAAAGCGGTGCCATGTCGCGCTTGCTTAATAGCATCACCCAGTAGTGTTCGTTAGCGAAGCGGGATCCACGTGGCTCCATCTGCAATGGGTTCAGAGAGATATACTCCCATGGAATCAGTGCATCCTGTTGCTTAACATCTTGAGCTGGGTCAGTATTCGAGTTACGGGTATCACCCACTACTCGGTTCATCATGACCTCATTGACATTTCCAGCAGTAGCTTCGGCGTGACATGCGTCACTTAGATCCTTAAGTTGAGTGATCTGGTCATCCGCTAGTTCAACTGCAATTGTTTTGTCACGGAGTGTCTTACCGTCTTTACCTAGTTGCACTACAAGCTCGTTACCGATTACCTGAGCAGCAACACCACGCTTCATAGCGATCTTATCAGGTCCCTTAAGCTTGGCTTCCTTTGTCCAGATGAAGACATTACCAGTGCGTAGAAGGTCTACCACGAAGCGATGTAGGCGCTCCTTCAGTCGGACCTTAGTGACCCAGGACTGATAGAAGTTGTGAACGGTCTCATCCTCATGGACTAGATCGATGTTCTCCACCGTAAAGTCAGCGAGTAGATGGACGATAGTTTGGACGATGCCCTCGGTCTTGTATAGAAGGACACATTGAGCAATACGTTGATGGTCGACGTTTACCTGACCGCCACGACCATAGACCCAGCCTTCGCGACCCTGATAACCATTTCCGCCAAAACCACCGTATCGTGCGGGGTTACTATGTGGGTCAGCAGATCCACCAAAGCCGCCTCCGAAACCACCACCGCCAAATTCGACAGGTGGGGAGTAAAGGTTGCTTCCTTGATGATCACCATAAGATCCGAAGCTAGCCTTGGCTTGTGTGCCTAAGATTACACCGCGCTTAGAGTCTCTGTAGATCTCGCGAAAGTTGTTCACGTCTCCAGGCGTAGCCTGAATGTCAACAATAGGCGCAGCCTTTATGATGTCTGCTGGTGTGGCTCCAGTAGCCTTGTTACCCGGTTCGTGCTCTGCCATATTGTAATCTCCTAGGGGCGTATCGTGGTTTCCCTCAGGGGGATCGATACCCCATTATACACTAACTGATCGGTGTTTCGACCAACCAACAGCCAGGATAGGTGTTCACCATGTCGATTTTAGCTGCGTCTAGCTCTTCTCTAGATGTAACCATAACCTTAGACACGGGATCATCCTCCGGACACGGGGGCTGTCCGGGGTGTTCCACCATTCTATAACACCGCACTTCGCACGGATACTTAATTGGATCAGTAGGCAACGCCGCCCTTCCTTCTCATGGGGCGATAGCCATCGCCCGGTCCACCCTTACGATTCTTAAGAATCTCTTGAGGTGACCCGCCATAAGCCTTACCCCAGCCCTTTTCGTGACCGTGACCCTTAATCATACGTGCCGCATGTCCTGCAAGCAGCAGGGCACTGTAACGGTCTCGACGGCGCACATCTAAGCCATCGGGTTGGTCTACCATCTTCTGTAGTCCAAAACCTTCTGTTCCCTTTTCTGTCACTGTCATGATAATCGCACACAGCTCATTAGTAAGCTCGTCAATCTCACGGTAGTTACCAAGAGAGGCGATTTCGCCATCATCATCTTCGGTTCCGTAAAGTAGGTCATTGATATGCTCAGCACATAAGACGTGCTCTGCATCTTCGTAATCAAACTCCGGGGAGTCTATCAGACGTTTAGCGTGCTTATTCATCACGATGTCGTCGTCAAGACGCCCCGGGAATAGGATGTTCTTCATAATGATATCGCGCTTAAGTGCGTGGTTAGCGGGCGCGGTCCATGTATGGAAGTTGACCATCTCTAGAATGCGACGTGCATTCGGGATAGCCTTGTAATCGTCGCTTGGGTCAATCTCGATGATGGGCTGCTCACCTTCTCGGAGATACTTGGCTGAGGCCAGCATTTCCTGGATCGTGTCACCACCACCACCTTTATCGCAGGCGATGTATGCCATATTGGGAAAACGTGACAATACGTCTTTAATCTTGCCAATACTGACTTCCCACTTCGCCTTGTTCCAAGACTCGGTATAGACTACCTGTGCTGTGGTTCCGACTAGCTTAAGGACAACTAGCCCGAAATTGTCGTTCCAACGAGCAGGGTCGAGTCCCATAACATACTGAAACCCGGGCTCACCATACATCTCGTAATGAACCTCGTCAGGGTTACCCTTACCAAAAGAAGCTTCGTCAATGATTGATCTAGGAAAGAATCCATTTGTGTCCTTGCTGAATTTGCATTCGTATTCGTGTCCAAAAATAGTGGGGTCCATGATAGCCTTGTGGTTTGCCACAATGTCATCATCGAGGAAGCCTTCAGGCATCCCATAGTAGGGTAGCGCGAACACTGCGTATTCATGCCACACCTTACCCCAACGCTCTAGCATCTCATCTGAGACGCTAATTGTTCCATCGCGACTCTGACGACGTAAACCCTCTTTGATTGCCTGAGGATCGCCCTTGGAGCGCGCAAAGATGTTGTATGCCTCGAAGCGTCGGAAGAAATGGTTGAATTGGTAGGTCGCCGTGCCTGACAGCACCAATTGGTTGCCGTTAGCTCGGCTCGATTTTTCGACCAAGTCAATAACGTCCTGATTCGCGCCTAACTCCTTCAATCTTCGGAGGAACGAAGCTGCGATAACCGCTTCGGCTGGGTCTGCCTTAACACTCAAGAACGGACCAATAGCTGTGTCAAAGACAGAGTCATCAATAGACGCCACCTCATCACATACTAGCGTAGTTGCACGCATACCACGCACCTTACTACCATCGCCGACTGGGATGCCAGTGATCTCAGTGTTGCTGCCCACTTTGATGTAAACCTTGTCGGTAGCAAACTTCACGCCAAAGTCATTGCCAGGATGGAACTTTCGAATCGTTTCCTGGAGGATAGGTGACGCCTTAACCAGGGTGTCAATATACTGGAAGGTGAACTTCGCCTGACGGAAACCACCAGAAACGATTACTACCTTCGTTCCAGGCACCAGAAGACACTTTAACAAGCAGAACACCGCGAGCATGAACGTCTTACCCGCTCCACGGCAGGCGAGCATCATCGGGAACTTCTTGTGCCACATCATATGGAGCATTACGCTCTGGAAAGGCAGGAGCCGAAGTGGATCGCCGAATTGATTGCGAAACACCATCTCTACAAACTTAGTGAGTGAAAGGTCACTCACCCTGTTGACTATGTATGGATACTGCTTCTTGTCATGAATGTAAAGCGAGTCTTCGATTTCCTTTTCGTCTGTTACTACCTTAGATAATACGGTCATCGTCTTCCTCCTCATCTTCTTCCATGTCTTCTTCTTCAGTTTCGGACTGATACCAAGAGGAGCTAAGAACGCTGGCACCAAAGAAGGGATGGAACTCCATTACCTCCTCCATACGCCTTGCGTCACGAATCTTCTGGACGTGATAGAACGCTTGCCTCGCGTGTCTCAAGGCTGTTTCGTTGTCACCGGCATCTAGAACTAATAGGTCATACTGGCGTTTAATCTGAGCGCGAAGATCCAGTTCCTTGTTGGTCAGGTCGAGGATCTTGTCTCGGAAGTTCTTTAGCTGCGCGTTAGATAGCGGATTACTCATGTTAATGTCCCGTCTGATTCGATTGCGGTGATCAGCACAGCCCATGCGTCGAAGCCCTTGAAGAGGGGACGAGCAAATTGGAGCCAGTGATACACTCGGTATTGTTCTTGTTCTGTAGCGCAAACTACGCTATAGTGATTGATATCTAGTTCACGTTTGGGAAACACTTCATGAGTGGGTCGCACATGGACATCGATGTCATAGGCAGCTAGTAGTGTCTCTACGTCATTGAGGGTGATTTGCATCGGTTTCCTTGCACATTAAGATCTCGGCTTGCTCGCCCTCAGGAGACGCCTTGATCTTTGACACCACATCATCCGGATCGGTGCCAAATGAGGTAACGATAAAAACGAGTCCTCGGTAGCGCAGCTTTACGGTATACCATCTGGTCTTCTTGACATCGTTAGTCGGCATCATCTAGCTCCTTTGCTTTCTTCATCAATCGTTTACGTTCCCATTCGTATGTCTTTATCAGAATCTTCTTAGCAGCCCGAGGGGCATGCTTCTGTCCCGTAAACAAGAAATGAATGTCCTCGTTCTGGGATAGTGAGATTAGCCAGCTTTCGACAGCCGCCATAGCCTGGAATCGCCTTTGGGTGTTACCAATGAAGGTCCACTTCTTAGGGTCTAGGAATTCAGCGTAGGTCTGCTGGATGATGATGTATTTGTGCTTGAACTGGCGCATACGCTCAACAGCGCGCATGAATACGTCAGGCTTCAAGATAAAGTTCCCGTAGAGTTCTTTGCCGTCTTGCTTCTTCTCGATAACTACAAGATCGGGCATCTCTAGGACAGTGTAATCTCCCGCGTCGACCTTTTGCTCTATGTAGGCCGCGACTTGATCGTCACCCGCCAAATTAACATTGAACAGTCGGTTCGCGGGCTTTTCTCGTGTATCGATGAGGATGGTCGGCTTAACTGGGAATGGTGATTTTGCGCGTGCCATTATACCCCTTCCGATAGTCGACTGTGTTCACCCGGCAGTTGGCATCCGTCGATAGGCTCATTATTCAATGGTCCGGCGCAATCATCGCATGGTCGTGCGTTTTCGGTGACGCCATGCAGTCTTGGAGTCCTACAGCTTCGCGGCGCTTCAATATAAGCGGGGTTGTCACAGTCCCTGCATTTCGCTACGCCATCGTTGATCTCGATGTTGCCCTCTATCCACTCGCTAGTAAAGCCCGGTTGTCCATTGATGTATGAGATGGTGCTGCCACCGATAGTGGGAGTATCGCCAGTGGTCCACGGCTGTATCGGGTTTAGATTGAATGTCGTATCCCAGACAATGCCAGTAGATTGGCAGCCATGACACCTAAAGCGCTGTGGCTTCGCAGAAATCAAGATTGCGCCAACTTGCGCTAGTCTCTTGCCAATCTCGCCGCGTCCTTCGCAGACAGGGCATTTATGTGGAATGCTCATCGTTAATATCCTCTTTCTTATCTAGTTGCTTTGTTGGCTGAGGCTCTTCGGAAGACTCAGTCAAATAGTCGTCAAAGGCACCAATCAACCATGAGTGGGTTTGTCCATCAGGACCCGGCTCTCCCTTGGCCATGCGGCGGAACTCAGCTTCCGTCGCCATATTGATTCTCTTAATTTCTTCGACGAGACTCTCTCTTCTGATCTGATTTGTTAGTTCTAATTGCAGATCCAGGAATGTGTTCCTTGTGTCCTTAATCTTGTCAAGGCGCTGTTTACGGGTCAGCTTGAGCCCGTCCAAGTAGTCCATGTATTCTTTCTGCCACTGATCCGCTTCCTTTTTGTAGGAGTCCCCGCGTCCAGCAAATCTCTTTTTCGCCTTATCTTCGTCTGAGTCAGTCATCCCACCTTCCATTTCTAGCATTAGGTAGGATTCAGACAGCATAAGCATGGACTGTGCGTTTAGGTATTTCACGTTAGAGTAACTAGCACGAATCAACATCTCATTTTCAGCAGTTGTCAACGACTCTTCATCAACGTTACCCCGCAAGTCCATGTAGTGCCCGATGAAGATCTTGCGCTGATCGTCGTTCATCATGGTCATGAATTCTTGCGCCGAGAGACTCGACGCCATTTCCGGAGGCAGAACAACTAGAGCAGATTTGGGTATGGTTGTTACAATCTGGTGCGGGTTTACCGTAGGAGCCGCCTGAGGGGCTGGTGCGGGAGGAGCAGTCTTTGCCGCACGGTCCTCACGGATGATGTCGCCAACTGAGCGCCATGCGGATGATACGCCGGGTCGTAGCCGCTCTGCGATCTGCTTATGGGTGTATCCTTCTTCAGAGAGGCGAATTGCCGTCTTCTTTTCGTCAGGACTCCATCTACGTCTTGCGGTTCCCATTAGAATGCATCCTTGGTGCCGAAGACATCTACGATATTCTGAGGGTAGTTCTGTCTAATGATAGGGTGGGTAAAACTCCTCATGGGGCTCTTACTCCCAACGAGTGGGTTGGCGTTTGCTTGGATTTCGCATTCGCTGAACTTCAGGCGCTGCTTTGACTCATCAATGAACGTGAGAATGACCATAGTCATGTGATCTCTAGAGCCTTCAAAGGGATGGATCTCCATTGCGCGGATATCAGGCCATGCCTCGCGCCAAGACTCAAGAAGCTCCGACGTGCTGGAACCTAGGGTCGGGAAGAGGTTATCTTCGATGTCTTCTGGGTCGCTTGTGCGTTGCGGTTCTCGACCTGTTACAACTCGTTGTGTTACAAGGCTTCCTATCGTGGCAATTTCTTCGTAGGTATCCACTGGTGGGAATGCCTCTGTAAGAGCATCCTTGAAGTCTTTCGCGCTTATACTGGCAGCTTCGCATGCTTCTGTAAAGGTTGCTAGTCCATTTCGGAAATCCTTTACATGTTCCAGAGCACCTAGAAATATATCAGACTTACGTGGTGCGCGAGGGTGACGAACGAACCTCTCATCGCATTCCTTACATAGGAAGCGGTTTTCGCCTTGGATGTCGCGTGCTACCCACCCCTTATGTCGACAATCAATCACTATGCTCCTCCATAATCACCTTAACCTGCCGCTGAACCAACTTACGATAATGAGCCGGGACCTTTTCTGTTTCCCCACTAACCATTTGATCGTAGTAAGGAACGAGAGAATCATCTAGAGAAGACCTCAGAGTGTCATTTAGATCACAAACACCAGTGGTTGATCCTACACTGAGCGACTGGTGAACAGTGAAGTCAGATCTCTCATCCTCATCAAGGTGCGAGTTGTAGCTGAGCGGTGCAGCTATAGCCCTCTTTTGAGCCATGCGTTGCCTGTATGACACGATGCGGTCACAACCCACCTCTTCGATTGCGCAGGACTTCGTCTCCTTGACGTAATGCTCACAGCGCAAGCAAGGTGGGTTGTTGTCGAGATAGATGCCACGGAACTTGTTGTATAGCCCATTGTCTACTACACGAGCAACAAAGTGAAATACAGACTTGCCAAGCTTGTCGGGATCAAAGCTCTTCTCTAGAGCCTGCCAACACATAAGCCGAATATCCTGAGCTAAGTCTTCCGAGTCAACACCCGGAAAGTTATACTTAGACTTCTTCATGCTTACGATTGTCTCAACCAGATCCTGAGCATCCTCGTAAACGATCCCGCTACCTATTGGCTCAGTTCGAATCCTGTCCACTCTTGTCATTGCCCTTGTTGTCACTATCCTTGTTCTCACCCCTGTTACTGGCTACCCTACTGGAATTCCTAGCAATTGCGTCCTTCTTGTCTTCTTCACTAGCATGTGCCTTTGCTGGAACTTCACGTGTTGGAAGTGCTTCATTTGGCTGTGCGTAACTGCGATCTACAGTTCCGTCAGGCTTAACAGTGTGCGAGGTCTTGTTGCCACGCGAGATAGTGATACGATTTTCCGGCTTAGCGCCGTGTGCGAAGTTGGTGCCCATTCTAATAACGCTCCTGAGGTGGGGACGGCGGTTTGGTCGCGTCCTTATATTTAGTGACTGACTCATTGAACCAAATAGCAATCTGGCTCTGAATCTCGGAAAGCTGACCGCAGAGCACAACTGGAGGTGCATCTTCGATAACTTGTGCGGGATCACCATTTTTAATGGTGTCTGGCTTGATGAATGCGAGTTTCATGTAAACTACGCCCTCTCCTTCTTCTGGGGTGAACTCTTGACCCTTCATGGCATCTAGAGTCTCTTTCGTCCCAGGCAAAATCTTAATACTCATAGTTCTACTGTTCCTGTCTCTACTACACTAAGCCGTAATATACTAGTATGGGGAAAACGCCCAAAAGTCCAGCCTAGTTCCGCGTTTTTCTATTATCCCCCAGTAGTTTAGGTGTTTCATCCTCTTATGTTCAACGTGTGAACTGCTATAGCATGCCACACCGGGTCTCAGAGTGAGACGGGGGCGTCCCGAGTTGAGAAACCCCCCGTCCCAAATTGATAAGTCCCAAATTGATAAGATCTATTGTCCCACAATGGGATATCCTTTGTCTCAATATGATACGACATTCATGTCTCATTGTGATACTCGATTCCTTTCGTTTCTTTCCCCTATCGCTCAAGTATGGGGTAGGCTTAGCCGATAAGGTTAGTGTTATGAGTCAACTACAAAACGCCATCTCGGAAGCTTTCCAATCCACCGCCGTTCGCGTCGTCGTCGGTCTAGTCGCTCTCGGTGCGGTCCCGTTCTACTTGCTTTCGCTTGTCTCGGCATCGCTCAACTAACTTGAGATAGTCGCTCAAGTTTCCCAATCATCTAGTCGATAAGGTAGTGTCATGAGTAACGCACAAAAAACAATCAATCTGTCCGAACAATGGGAAGCCAAGACGGACGCATACGCTAAGCGTCAAGGCCCGTTCGTCCTATCGGGCGAGGTTACCATGCTAGGCGATGCAAGCGAAGTATGGGCGTTCTTGCGCGCATGCGGGGACCGTATCTTCCGCGTCGTCTACGTTTGCCTCGATGGCACCGTTCGCGACATGATCGGACGCCAGGGAGTCTACAAGTCAAAGCAAGACGGCGAAGTTCTCGGAACGGGACACGCGATGGCTAGCGAAGAACGTCTCAACTTGAGCTTTTGGACTTTCGCTCACGGAAAGAAAGTCAACAATGGGACCGGGAAAGGTTACCGGACTCTCAAGGCGAGCGGCATCCTCGCCATCCGATGCGAGGGCAACGACATCCTGACGGCGGCGGGCGCTGCCTCACTCTGAGACACCGCGCCTGCGCGGCCATAGCTGGCAGGCATTTTGCACAGACACCACACAGAGGAATCTCATAATGGAACTCTCTCAACACGGGACAATCACGATCGACGGATGCAAGGCGCGTCACAACGCATACGGCAAATGGGATGTGTCCCGATCTGGGATTCACATTGGCGAGGCGGATACGCTAGCCGAAGTGTCCGCTCTCATACTGAGACAACGTGATGTTGTGCGTGAGAGGTTGGCACGTGTTGAGGCTGAGGCGTTAGCACGTAAGGCGATAGCATCTAGCTCATTCCCCAAATGAGATAATGCGTGTGTCTCATAATGAGACACCAAGCCCCCTCGCGTGCGCGTCCCACAATGAGACTATCTCCCACCAACAACGATACACTGGCACGTCTCCTGCGTGCCCGGTGCCCCATAATGAGACATCCCCTCACTAGCGTATGCTACTTGGCACGTCCTTTGCTTATGTGCTTTTTCTTTCCCTTATGCTCAAGTCGTGATATGATTCTGTCGATAAGGTAGTGTGATGAGTCAACAACAACAAACCAACAACCTGCCCACCGGGCACGTTTTCCCGCTCGGCGTCGATGGTGTCTTCGGCGTCTTGTCCTACTTCCCCGAAACTGTGGTCGAAATCGCAATGTTCTCAAATGGAGAAACCGCGACGCAAGCGATTGCCGCGCTCGGAAGTCGCTTCGCTGGTCGCTTCGTTCGCGCCGATGCTGACGCGGAAGCCTGGGGTAAAGTCTCATTCCGAGCCCAAGGGCAAGCCACCCTGATGTAGTCCCGAATCGGGACATGCGCCGAAACAGCGCAGCGCCTCGCGCATGCCTGAGCCCCATATCGAGACATTATCTGCGACTCCCAGAATGAGACGCTGTGGTTAGTGTTTTCCGCTTCTTTTCTGTTCATGTGCTAAAGTTCTACGGACATCTAGCCGATAACTAACTCAGTGGATACTTACGCAATAGAAAGGGGTTCGGATGGCGAGAGGATTGCCGACAACCTGTCTCAAAACGAGGCGCGAAAGTTCGTCGCCATCTTCCTTCGTAAACTTCGCAAGGAAGGGGCGACCATTAAGCGCGAGACGTGCCAGGATGGATTCACCGACTACCACTATGTCCTATTACGGGACGATGGTTTCTTTGGTGATTCGGTCTCATTCTTCAACAAACGCCCGCAATCATGATCTACTACTACGGTGTAGTTTTCTTTCCGTAGCTCTCAAGTTCTCCAGTCATCTAGCCGATAAGTAACTATGTCAGCCCAGCAACCACTCGTTCGCGCCTGTTACGACTGTGACAGCACCGCCCGTTACCTCGTGCTCGTTCCGTTCTTTTGCTTTGAGACAAAGGCAACCGGTGCCGACTGGACGCCACTTTGCCGCGCTCACTTGCCGACTGCGGAAAGCTGGACAACTGTCTCAATGCGAGACGCAACGCCCGCAACCGTTCTCGCCCTTTCCCTTGAATCACTAGCCAACTAGTCCCAAAAGGAGACACCATGCATTTCTTTCTACTAGTCTCATTCCCGGACGGGGCAGTTCCCGCCGAGACGTTTGTCGATCCCGAGACGTTCCAAGATATGGACCACGCCGTCCAGGTTGCCGGGCGGTTCGTTCGCCAGGAGAACGCGACTCAAGTCATCATCTACCTATGCGAGAATTCCCAAGATGAGACGCAGAACAAAAGGATGTTGACAATCTCAAAGTGAGACAATCGCGCCAGTCGGGCGAAACACCCCGACAACTCCCGCGTGCCGAGTGCCCCAAAATGAGACATTACCTTACTTCTCAATGTGGGAAGTCTTAATGTGGGAAAATCTTGATGTGGGACAATCCTATTGTGATACAATCCCTAAATGAGTCATCTAGATGTCCAATCTCAATGTGAGACGCCATATACTTTTCTCCGTCCTTTTCTGTTTTAAGCGGTATACTTCAGACGTGCGAAAGAGAGTAGAACAAGCGGACGTTACAGACAGCAAGGCGAACCGGATCATTGGTCGCCTATCAACGGACTGCCGTTGGTTGCCTAGCCTTCCAAGCGCCGAGCGTAGGCGTGCGAACAAGGCAAGCCGTAAGGCTGCTAAACAGGAGTTGCAAAATGGATAAGAACGAAAAGATCGCCACGTTTAAGCGTCTCGCAAAAGAGAATTACGACCGTTCGATGGGCTGGTCAGTATTCACCGAATGCTACGACGAAGCCGATCGCGCAAGGTTCGTTGAAGATCTCGAAACGGAACAAGAAATCGAAAAGATGATGGCGGACATTGCCAGCATCGACGACGATCGATACCAAAATGCGAAAATCGAAGGAGGGGAAGAATTCCAGTTCTGAGACCCGAGGGGCTAAGGGCTTCGTGTCTCGTTCCGAGACACTCAGCCCTCTCGGGCATGCCCCCCGTGTATTGCAAAACATAAGACACCTGAAGCTTTACTTCTCAATATGAGACTTCTCAACATGGGATTCTAGATGCCTGCTATGTGGTTTATGTGGTAGACTGTTGGTATGTTCCTTGCTTTTCTTGCACTTACTGCGCTGCTGTTGCTTTTCGTTAAGATTCACGACGGGGCACGGACGGATGGCTTAAGGTCCGACAGAGTGGTAACGCTAACCCTCGCCCCAATCATCGCTGCTGTCATTATCATTACGGGACAGTATTGTTAGTGCATAACTTGACTATTGGCAACTAGTGTGATATACTCTGGTGTGATGATTTACCACCTAGAGATTGAGTTTCGCGACGCAGACGGCAACCTGCAAGCTCGCACCTTCCCGCGTGCCACCTCGCACAGCTTCGAGATTTCCACCGGGCTGGATATCCGCGAGGGTGTTAACCGTTTCATGATTCGCGACTACCACCAAGTTACCCGCTTCGAGGCGAGCACGTTGCAAAGTCGCCTAACGGATGACGAGCTGCAAGATATGCGCGCAGACGTTCGCGAGCTATGTGCAAACCAGCGACGCATCCCGGCAATCAAGCTGGTGCGCGAAACCCTTGGCCTTGGCTTGAAGGACGCGAAGGACTACACCGAGCAGCTTTGCCCGATCTTCAAGGAACCCGATCCCGCCGCCACCTCCGACAGCACGCGAACCAACTTCGACGATATCCCGTTCTGAGACTTTGAGGGGCAGCTAGGTTGTCTCATCCTGAGACACTGAGCCCTCTCGGGCATGCCACCACACATATTGCGAAACATTAGACCCCTATAGCTTAGACACCTGAGTCTCATTCTGAGACGTGTTCATTAGTGCATCACTTGACTTTTGAGCATCTAGAGGGTATACTGTTATCGCCGCCGAGGGACATACGCCCGATCGCGTTTGTGATACAACCCGCCTACGAGGTGGGGTCGGAGTCAAGTCTCGGCGGCAACCTTTTTCTCAAGAGTCTCAAAATGACCACTCCATCACTACCGATTCGAAAAGTCCACATTCTCTATGATTGCGGAATGGGAGTCGAGGACATCTTCGACCAACTAGATGGTCTGCACACTCGCGGCACGATAGCCGACTGTCTCGTAGCATACGAGGCATCCGCAGACTCCTCAAACTACGAAGACGAAGACCAATAATGGATCCACTCGCTACCCTACGCATCATCAACGACCTGTCCGGGTCCGCAGATGATCGCCTGTCGCACCTCCACTATCTCGCGGAATGGCTCGCCCGTGGTGGGTTCGTCCCGCACGAGGGCACCTTGACCGAGGAAACGGTTGTTTTCGCAGAGGATTCGGGTTCGGGTGTGTTGGTCGCATCCGTCAACGTCGCGCTGGTCAATGCTGACCTGTCCGGGCTGGAAGGCGCAGGATACAAAGTCTTGAGATGAGACAACTAGGTGTTCTCAATATGAGACACTTAGCCCTCTCGGGCGTGCCACCACAGATATCGCAAAAACATAAGACTTCTCAATATGGGACTTCTACACATAAGGCATGTCTCATTCTGAGGCTGGATTCTTTATGCTTAACTTGACCAAACACCGTTTGCGTGGTATACTCTAACAGATGTCATACGCATACCAACTTGGCCCGATCTCGCAGAACGATTTCGATCTGCTCCACTGGCTCGCAGCGCGAGGTTACGACGGTAGCGCGATAGAAGCGTGCAGTGCAATCGACGCAGAGGACACTAGCGCGATCGTGCTGCACTTTCACGAATGCGACGCATGGGAAGTCAACGACTACGTCAACGACGACCCGGATGCATTCCTGGCATGCTGTGGCAGTGAAGCACTAAAAGATGCGTTTGTCTCATTCCTGGACAAGATTGTCTAGGGGCTTTGTCTCAGATTGAGACACTGAGCCCTCTCGGGCTTGCCCGCGCTTCTTATCGCTATATGCGAGACACTTGGGGCTTCTCATTTTGAGACTACTGATAGGCGTTCGCTTGACTTGTTGGGTTTTTCGTGGTATACTGTTGTGATGCAACTAGAAATCGGAAAGGCCAAGTTTGAAGTCTCAATCAGGGACGAAGACATGGGTGGCGAGTTTCCCGGCGAATGCTGTTGGATGCTAGACGCAAAGTCAATGTGTCTCATTCTGGAACGATTCCCAGAACTGGATAACTCTTTTAGTATTCCCGATGGCATACAGGAGGCGATCGAGAACTGGACAGAAGAAAACGAAGAAACCGAATGCTATACCCTTGCAGACCTACCCGACGATTGGCAAATCTCATTCCGAGACGCTGACTCGGGTATCGTGCTAGTCTGCGCAATGATCGAGATCGGCGGCGAGTGGTCGCTATCATGGGAAGGCGAAGGCGAAATGTGGTTTTTCCACGATTGGGACCACGCTGTCAATGACGCGCACGATAACGGGAACGGCGGAATCGACGTAGCAATTGACGGCGATCGTGAAGAACGCGCATACGTTGCCGGTGCTCGTGGCGCAATCCGAAACGGTGCCGACATTGGCGACATCTGTAACGCTCTCGCTGCTGTCGTGAAGCCGTTTCACGAGCGATTCGGCTACGAGCCTTCCCGTATGTGGGGCGGTATCTTTGAAGGCTTTAAGCTTGCCGAAGCGGTGACGGTGTGATACAATTAGGCATGAAGCAAACGGCTTGGAGTGTCTTTCTTGGTGGCGACGAAATCGACGTAGTTTTCTTTGATTCGCGATGTGATCACGACTACGTCAAAAGCTCCCTGATCAATCACGACGGTCTCGATTCGGGAATCTCGGTGGTCAAGCAATGATCGACGATCGCACCGCGAGCGGAATCATTCTCGCCAGTTGTCTCATAATGATCTTCTGGCCAAAAAAGGAGGAAGGGGCTTGACACAGCCCGCCCACTCGGGCATGCCGGGCGTCCCATATTGAGATTTGTGCTTTACTGCTATAGTCTCATTTTGATACGACATCTAGATGCCTTCGCTTGACTTTATCGATTAGCGCGGTATACTTAGGTGACATGGAAATTGAAAAGATGATCGCACAAGCCGAAAAGCTTTCCCTGGACTACGACGGCGATACGCCCAATAAGAGGACGAAGCGCTATGGCTGCTATCGGACTACGGTCATCGATGGCGGTTTCGCGTTCAAGCTTTCCCTAAGTAAGAACGGCGAAGATTGCAACCGTTCGGAATGGGATTTCTACGCAATGACGACGGACGACGTTCGCGAGCTACTAGCCAAACCGCGATACATTTCCCGAAATGGGAAGGTGATTGTGTTCGACTGTCTCACAATGAGAGAAGACCTTGGCACCTACGATTCGGAATCGCGCATGGAGTTTGACAGCGAAGCGAGACGCGCCGACCCGATACTATGCACTGCGGTTCACAAGGCACACGGGATCGGCATTCGGGATCTGCACGAGGGAAACTTCGGGCGCGACGATGGCACCGATACGATCGTCTGCACGGATTACGGATCGCTCGCATTCCTTGCCACAATCGCGGACGAAAACAGCCGACGATTCTACAATCGAGACAGGCTCCACGAACTGATCTCAGAATGAGACAGGGCGGGGGCTCCCGCTTGCTGCCAGTCCCTATATGAGACGTGTATGTCTTACTGTTGCTTGACTTTTGGGGCATCTAGTGGTATAATTGGGTGTGATTAGAACCGAGACAACAGAATACCAAATGGCGCGGATTGCAAAAGCCGACCGTTGGGTTCCCGCCTGTGGTGGCTTCGAAGTCCCGTATTTGGACGGCATGGGGCGCAAAGTCCTATACGTCTACAATCACGCGACGCACGCGCACGGGTATCTCGATATGGGACAAGACATTGTTTACGAGACCGCCGAGATGTGACGCGGTATACTTACGTGATGAAGAGCGAACCAAAGACCGTCAAGCTGCGCGTTGTCCAGATGATGGAATACGTCTATGATATTGAGGTGGAAGCCGACAGCATCGACGACGCAATCGAGATCTATAACGACGACAGTTATGGATTGTTGACCCCGGACAAACTAGCCTGGAAGAACTGCCGAGGCGAAGAAGTGGAAGGGCGAGACTAGCCATGCGGTCTCATCCTGAGACACTGAGCCCTCTCGGGCTTGCTGGGGGAGGTCTATATGTCGCATAATGAGACTTCTAATGCCGTGGTGCTTGACTTTCCCTGTGCTTTAGGGTATAATGAAGTGACCTGAGAGGGACATACTACGTCCGACCGCGAATAGTGCGTGCGCTGTGCAACAGGAAGTAAAGAGCGCTAGGAAGTAATTACCCTAGACGTAACACTGACAGTCAAGTCTCTTGAGTCGTTTCTACTTCCGATGAAAAGACCCGAACAGAACAAATGAAAGACAACTAGACGCGCCATGTGCAGGGTATCGGGCGCAGCACAAATACCACCGGACAGTCCGCGAGGACAACTGCGGCAACCTTAGCTTTTTTCTCATTATGCTAAGGCCAAGGATCAAAACGAGACTGCTATGGGGATGACATAGTTTCGACAACTAGGACCGGGTGAAATTCCCACCGTGCAAAAGCCCTAGCAAAAAACACGGCTCGCCTAGTTGGACGTGGGTGCGATACCCACCATCTCCACCACTGCAAAAGCATCGGACTTAATCCCGATGTGAAAAAGATCAGATTGAGACAATGTGGTTGAGAAAGGCTGAGAGGCGATGGCATTTCCGAGAGGGTGCTGTCGCCTCTTTTTTTATGTTCTCATTTTGAGACACCCGAGGGACTCGGGCTTGCCTGCCGCCGTATATTGCGATTTGCGAGACTTTTGCCTCCCTTCTAATTATACCACGCTTACACCTACTTGTCAAGCCTCAATTTGAGACATCTAGATGACCTATCTCTATAGGGCGCGCACGTGATACCACGATAATCGGGGTTTGTCAACCTGATATACCGGGTTATCTCAGAATGATTCTATAGCAGTTTCTTGATGCCTTTCCTTGACTCTTGCCGAATCGGTGGTATTCTTAGGTGTCGAAAGCAACTTCGCCGACGACAACCGAACGCAAGGACAAAAACGATGACTGACAAGCAAACCCGTAACCGCAAGACCCGTGAGCAGAAGTTGGAAGAATACAAGCAGCACGTTGCTCGCTTGGAAGCCGCAATCGCTGGCAAGCCGGACACCACGAGCGAAAACGGCATCATCAAGTCGCTCAAGGCGCGACTCCGCAAGACGCAAACCGAATTGCGTGCCGCAACGATCGTTATCAACGGTCAAAACAGCTCGGACGGTGGCGTGATGCGTAAGCCGATCGCAGACACCATCGAGGCAACCCGAGCACGATTGGCGTCTCAGATCGAGACCAAGGAACGTGCCGAACTGTTCATGGCACAAGCGCCCTTCAGCGTTGAAGTGCTGGAAGCGACTTTGGCTTCCGCCGATCAAGGCGACGATGTGACCTTCCCCGATGATCTGGTGAAACTCGCCGACGAGCAGAACAAGACCACCGAGCAGCACGAAGCCGCCGCCGTCGTCTCACAACAGGACGAACGCGCCGAGCAAGAAGTGATCGACGCCAAGAAGCGCCAGAACGGAACCTTCGCCTAGTCCCGAAGGGGGACGGATACTCCCCCTCGCTTGACTTTTTGCTGTGGTGGTGTTATACTACTACAGCAAGGACACCTAGCAAAATGCAAACAATCCCACAAAACACGGTCCAGTCAATCACACGCGAACGCGCAACCGATTGGTTCTGGAATGAGACGCAAGGCCGAATTGTTTCGGTCACCTTCCAAAAGGCAGATGGCTCAATGCGAGACATGACTTGTCGGCGCGGTGTGCAAAAACACTTGCGCGGTGGTAGTCTCCCCTACGACGCAAAACGTCGTAATCTTCTCCCTGTGTTCGATATGATCGCCAAGGGTTACCGAATGGTGAACCTGGGCACGCTGGTTAGCTTCTGCGTAGGAGGCGAAACTTTCATCATCACGTAAGCCGGGACTGCTGACAGCAACCCCCAAAAGAATCCCGCAGTGAGAAAAGCTCTGAGGCATCAGCCTTGGGGCTTTTCTCTTTTTGAGACGAAACACCAAAAGCGCTCGCGCCTGCCCTGCCCGCTACCCCTTATAAGTGTCTCATATTGGGACTTCTAAGTGTCTACTGCTTGACTTCTAATCTGTGTGAGGTATACTTAGGCGATGAAGAAACGATTCACAGTGGCGATCCGAGAGGTCCATGTCTCACATAGGGACGTAGAAGCCAACAACTACGCCGATGCGGTCAAGCAAGCGGTGGATGGTAACTACGATAATGAGTTTCTGGAGTATTCGCATACGCCGGACGATTCGCAAATCGACATTCACGACACCGAAACGGGCGAGATGCTTGTCGAGGGCTTCGATAGAAGCGAACACAATGACGATCTTCGCTGTGATGATTGTGGCGCAACGTCGGGGATTGACTGCATTTGTGGGGACAACTAGGATGAAAAACTTTCTCGTGCAGGTAACCGTCTACGGTTTCGCAACCATCCAAGCCGAATCTATTGAGGATGCGGAAGAAAAAGGCGAAGAGATGCGAGCGAAGGATTTCGATATGTCGAAAGATTGCGACACCGACGTTCTATATGAGGTGGACGAAAACGGAACACCCATAGACTGAGGCTCAATGTCTCATTGTGGGACTTCCAAATGCCATCTGCTTGCTTTCTAATCTGCGTAGGGTATACTTAGACGATGAACATCCAACAAACATACGACCTAGTCGTCGATACCCTCAAGCAACACGGATTGCGCGAGAAGGGATGGACGTTTGCGGTGAGTCGTGCCAAGGGCATTCTAGGCTCTTGTGTCTATAAGACTAAGACGATCAAGATCTCGAAATACCTGATCCAACTAGGAACAGACGAAGAGGTTCGCAATACTGTTCTACACGAGGTGGCGCACGCGCTAGTCGGTGGTAGGGCTGGTCATGGTCACATATGGCGATTGAAGTGTCGGCAGATCGGATTGGTAAACCCGGAACGATGCTCTACCGTCTCATATGACGTTCCGCACAAGGTAACGGTGGATTGTAACATCCATGGCGTTATCGATAAGAGACAGCGCCGTCTCAAAAAGGGAATGCTGGCACGAATGTTCTGTCGCGATTGTGGACGAATCTCCAAGGGATTGCTTACTGAGGTGGTTCTGGAGGTCTCAATCTGAGACACCGAGCCCTCTCGGGCTTGCCACCACACATATCGCCCGTATAGGAGACTTCTCAAGACCCCCACAATTATACCACGGGATGGTTCACTTGTCAACTAGAAAATGAAGAGAGTCTCACAATGGGAATCCTAGATGCTTAACTTGACACGATAACGATTGCGTGGTATACTTGAAGCGATGACCGACCTCTACCACGTAAGCAAGGGAAACGACAAAACGGGTTGCTTCTCGTTTGACCTTCCCGCGAAAATTACTTGCCCGGGCATGACTAGTGCTTGTGGCTCTAAGTGTTATGCAGCTAGCATGATGCGGGTCTATAAGGGCGTCGCAGCTAAGTATGCGCGTAACCTTGAGCTAGCGAATAGCGATGACTTCGTTATGCGTATGGTTCGCGACATTCCACCACGTTGCGAGTTTCGCATTCACGTAAGCGGTGACTTCTACAGCACCGAATATGTCGATAAGTGGATTGAGATTGCCAAGCGCCGAACGGACGTAATCTTCTACACGTATACCCGTTCGTGGCAAAAGCCGGATATCTGGCAACGGATCCTACACCTCAACGCGCTCGACAACGTAAACGTCAACCTATCGGTGGATGACGATACCGGGGCTCCCCGAGTGTTTGGTGCTAGCACGATGCGTTGGTGCTACTTAACTCACGACGATAACGCGCCTGAATGGTTGCGCGAACGTGACATTGCTTTCCGGTCTAACACTGGCAACAATCCGGGCGGACATAAGTGGAAGCGCAAAAAGGCTGTCGCTAAGGGTAACGACCCCGACAAGGTTGCGCCGTTGGTTCATAAGCTAGGCAAGGCAACCGTCTGCCCGTTTGAACGTGGCGCTGCTATGCCTAAGAACTTCTCGTGTGCCAAGTGTCACCTATGCGTTAACAAGCCGAAGGTGCTGGCTTTTGCCTGATCCTTCCCCATGCCTATCCCGTGATACTACTGAGATCACTATCATTTTTCTGCTAGTAGCCGGATTCTTTATCGGTTGCTGGCTCTACAAAAGGGTTTCCGATGAGTGTTAAGCGTAAGAAGTATGAGTTGTTTGTCGATGATGAGTTCATCAAGAATCTCAACTCTGGTTGGTCTATGGATAGGATCATGGCGCAGCTTTGCAAGAGTTACCCAGATGCGATGAGTCTCGAAGTGAAACTTTGTGAAGAAGACTGGCTTGCTCTCGTCTCAAAGTGAGACAGCGCGGGGGCTCGCGCTTGCCGGGAGTCCCATTTTGAGATTTTATTTGAGACACCTAGCCAGCTCGCGCCTGCCGGGCGGCTCATATATCGCTTTATACCGAGACTCCTGAGACTTTTCGTATATGTCGCTCTGCTTAACTCCTGACATTATACAAGGCATACCAAGACTCCTAGCGTATCTTTCTAGTTTCTTTTCTTGTCTCTTTAGTCGTAGTAGGCATCTAGACTGATCAATTGGAAGAGCTATACCCTTGCTCCTTACCTTCACCCTGGGTGCCTTATTGCCCTTTATTCATCTAGCTGTCTCTCGTCGCTCACCTTCATTCTCCATGACGAACCTGCTTGCCAGCGGCACGCAGTGTGAGGGAGTCTTCTTACCCTTTAACAGTATTATGTGTCTCGATACGTTTTTCGTGCGGCATCATTTCGTGCTTCTTTTATGGCTATACTTAAACTTGGATCATCTAGTTGACAGAAGGCTTATCCTATGGTAGTATGGTGTGTGAAGAAACCACAATCATCCGTTACCCTCTCTGCACGAGCATACTGGGGGCTGTGTGCCTTCACTCTCATAATGGGTGCAGGTATAGGATTCTGCATTCATCAGATACTCACGATCAAAGGGCTAATCTAGGCAGGATAAGGCAGGTCGCTGAGATTACGTGAAAGAGACCCTAATTCTCTCTAGATGACTTAAAATGACTGAAACACAAAAAGAGAAGTGGAGAAGGATCCGCGTAGGCATAACCTTCTGGTTCGTGATAGGACTTGCTGTGGTGATGGTATCTGCTGTCTTGGGGATGCGCTAATGGATGACTTTGAATTCAGATTGCTCGTAAGTCGCGTTAATAACCGGCTCGATACACTCAAACAGGCTAGCGATAAGCTGGGGTCGGATACGAGGTTCGGCTTCTTAATGCTGTTCGTTTACTTGACCTTCATCGTTTTGGTGGTGGCCTAACCGATGGCTAAATCGCTACTAGTTACTATTCTAGATGCCTTCAGTTTAATCATAGGGGCAGTCCTACTCTTTGTGTCGTTCGTGCTGCTGGCGACGTGTGGGCTTTATCTGGCGGGGGCGTTCTGATGACTAGATTGGAAAGGTGTTATGACTTCTTAGACTGGCTGGGTAAGGGGTGTGACATCCTGCTGGCTATGTTAATCTGGGCTGGTTTAGCCGCCTTATCGTGGTTCGTTGTGTGGGTGATATACTCATGCTCTGTTTCTATTCTAGGTGCTTAAGATGGAATTACTCAAAGACATATTCGGAAGGGTATGGGAACTTGCCATAGGGGCGTTCGGGGTTGTGTTGCTTGTGGGCACACCGTTGTTGATATTGTTCCATTGCGTGTTAAGCGTGTGTTAAGTTAAAATGTCGACGTGAGTTAAAATGCGAAAGCTACTGACCTGGATTCTTCACGAATTCACAAGCGACGAGTTCACGTTTGCACTCATCAGGGTAAGCGTTTTCTTCTCTATAGGTATCTGTTGGGTGATAGGAGCATCTAGATCCTTGTAAGTCTTGTTGTTATGGGACTTTAGGTCAATTCGGTCTTTCTGGCTATCTTGCCCGGGATTCGGCTAAACACCCGATTCATACGGACCATAAGGCTACACATTTATAGTCTTTTTGACACCCTGAACTGTTTTAGTAGCGCGGCGGAACACCCAAACCATCCATGCGTCTCACAATGAGAAACTGTATGTCCGTTTGCTTGACAACTGCATATCCTGTGGTATGCTATCCGTAGACGAAACATCACAACCAGACGTAACTGGAACGAACAAATGACACTCAACGAACTGATCACAGAACTGCAAAATCTCGCCTTAGAAGGCAATGGCGACCTATCCGTATACGCTACTCACGGTGCCTCTGGTGCTTGTGATGAGGTAGGCAATCCCTTCGTTCGCCAGACCACTGGTGAAGAACTTGGCGAGCTTTGTGACGAAGAAGTTGGCACTCCTTATGTGGATATCTACATAGGTAACTAGAATGATTAACTCAGAAGAACTAGAAGATCTCTTTGTTTCCTGTCTCTTTAATGATGATGAGCCTACCGATAATATGATCCCGGTGGAGGGTGTCATGAGTCGCTTCGGCTTCCATCCAGAACGTCTAGAGGCATCTAGAGAACAAGTAAAAGCGTGGTTGGCACAGCTCCCCGATAGCTTCCACAAGAGCGGCGGGGGCGGTATGTCGTTCCTCAATGCATGCACAACTAAGGACGACGAGCATTGGGGTGAGCATACTTCTGTGGATAGGTTGTTCTGTCTTGGTATGGGGTTGGGACTAGCCAAATGTCTTATGCCTCGTAAGATGTGGAGCATACTTCCAGGTGGTATGCCTTACTTTGTGGTTGACCTAAATCCTGATCCTGTGCTAGAGTCTATTGATCCTAGCTGGGGAGATGACGGTAGTGGACCTAAGGACAACTAGAAACGGTAATTAGAGACACCGTAACCTATGTGATGTGGTATACTTGAGTGGACGAACCCATGCCTACACCCACATCTTATATCGGTCTTGAAGACTCTTCCAAAGCCTACAAGGTTAAGGTTTACTTCAACGAGTGTCTCATCCTAGCTTACACCTCAGGGTCTTATGAGAGCGCTAAAAAGAGCGCCAAGAAGGATGTTGAGGCTGGTGGAAAGGGCTACACGTTTACCATTACTTAGGACAACTAGAATGACAAATCCTCATAACGGTAAGGACATCTCCGATATTGATGTCCACCCCATCGTTGTCCATAACGACGAGTTGATGGCGATGATCGGCTACCTGAGAACTGTCTTAGGGGAAGATTGGGACTACCCTAGCTGCGGTCAACAGGAGATCTTTGACCTCTATCTCTATCATCGTTTTGATATGTGTCGCGGGATCATAACCACTCATTCCAAGCGTAAAGCGCTAGCTGACCATCTATTGCTTGAACTAGATGACCGTATCTTTCGTCACAATGACACTGATATCTACCAAGCACATGAGGCTATGTGGAGGATAACTGGTGATGGTCCTTATGAGTTTGAGCTGTTAAAGGGCAACTAGATGGAAACCCGCACTAGACGACAGGTGATAGTTGCCAAGGCAGCATCCAAGCGATTCGGTCAGCCTATCGTTCCCGAACAGGTATTCTACTCACGTAGGGGCGGTGGTGGTTGGTTTGTCAACTCAGGAGTGATAGAGCCTATGGTCAATGTGTATCTGGGTAAGTCGTCAACTAAGATAATCAAGGACAACTAGAATGAACAGTTTTGACAAGATCACTGGCGGGTTTGACATCTTCCGCAGGTTCTTAAGCGAAGATGAGCTAGATGTGCATGCGGAGCATGACACGATCTATGCTGGTCCAGATCCTGACGTTGTGCCTGAGGATGTAAAGGCTGAGTTAGAGGCACTACGTTGGCGTCCAGACCCCTCCCTGGGGTGTTTTACATTCAACACGTAGGGCTGCTAGGTGAGACATATTTACATCGTAGGTGACGTTGGCAACTCGAATGGTGGACCGTTAGCGTTTCATGATGCCGAGACCCATGAGGAGATAGTGCTTCAAGAGGCGCAGATAACCCTCATGCCGGGGAAAGCACCAACAATAGACTTCATTCACATCAATCCAGGTTCTACAGAGCACCGCGCTCAGCTAGTGCCAGCTCCAGCCCCACTTATCCCTAAGGTCGAGGATGAGGACGAGGAGGTATGTAGACATACTGGCTGGGTGAGCCACGACATTCAGGGCGATAACAGGTTCTGGTGTCGAGAGTGTGATCAGCGTTTTATCAATCATCCACTAGTAGCTAAAGAGGCAGAGTCGACACTAATCGTTAAGGCTTGCCCACATTGCGGTTTGGGTATGGATAAGGTTTGTCTTCACTGTCATGTGATTAAATGGAAGAGTCCCGACAAGAAGAAAAGCAAGCCGTATGTCTAATCGTGTGGTATACTAGAGTATGAACGTGAAGCGTCCAACCGTTGGAATGACCATGAACGTAGCCCGTCTGGGCGTGGTCACTATTCTTGTAGTGCGTCCTTATGGGACTGTTGATGTTGAGGCATCTAGCGGTAAATGCTACCGCCTAACTGGCTATGGCTGGCTGTAATGGGATTCTCTAGTTGGAACTGCAAGGGTTGTAACGAGTCAATTAAGGCTCCTTATGGCATTCCTACCGACATCATGTGGCAAAACCAATGCGTGCTGCTTGAACCTAATGGCACTATCGTCATTGGTCAATATGATGGCTACGGCAACGTCGGACACTGGGAGTATGACGGTAGTGAGCCTGAGATGTGGCACAATAAATGTTGGTGCTCAGCCAACAAGCCATCTTACTCTGGCCCCTCGGCTAGTGCTAGTGACCAAGGGTATTTTTACGCCACTCCAGAAGATAAGGACAACTAGAATGAAAGACGAAGCCATCATCTTGGTTCTCACTAAGAAGAACCTAATCCTTGAGGCTAACGCTGAACGTCTACAGGATGAGCTTGAAAAAGCTAAGAAGGCTCACGAGTATGATCTTGGCTTCGTTAAGCGAGCGCAAGACGTAATCGGTCATACGGGTAGCATATCAGAGTTGGCGTATGCCATCAATCAAAGGCTTAAAGGCAACTAGATGAAGAACCTGCGCGAATACCAAATCAACACCTCGGCTGCAAAGGGGCAGTGGCTTATCTCTGCACGTTTTGGTTACGATTGGGATTACTATACCTGCAACATTGAGAGTCTGCGCTGCGTAGTGCCTAGGCTTAGGGTGTTAGGTTATGTGCGTGGCTTTAAGGAGAACAACTAGATGGGATACAACTCAACAATCATCGTGATGAACGATGCTCTTCACGAGATCAAAGAAGATAAGGACTTTGGCGCAAAGCTTTCTGCTGCCGTTCAAAAGCTCTCTCTCGGTCGTGGTATTATCGGGGATCATGGCGTTGACATCAGCTCTGGAGGCCACTGCAATGCCGCTACGGCTATTGAATCGCACCATGCTGATGGTATTGCCGTCGTTGCCGTTGGTGGTAACTGCGCCACTGTTCTTGGTATGTCCTGGGGTAATCATCTTGGTAAAGAAAACAAGCTACGTGTCCTTAAGCAACTAGCTGATGAAATGGGCTATGGCTTGCGCAAGAAGGTGACTAAATGACCAAGCAACAAATACTCAAACAAGAATACTGTTGGGAAAGCGTTGTAGACATCGAGCGTGATGTTTATGAGGCTATCGAACAAGTTGGTCTACCCGGTGAGTTCACTGGCACTCTACGTGTCACCGTTGAATACATCAAGGAAACTGAATCCTAGTCCCTCTAGGATTTAACAAAACGCACCCATATTGTTAAATGCGAAAAGCAACATACACCGTAGTTCAAGAACATCCCTCCGTCATTATCCGTGATGATGGACCTTGGGACTATAAGCCTACTGTCACTAATGACATTGAGAGTGTAGTTAAGGAGCTAGTCAAAGAGGGCGTGCTTCCATTCAACGCTAGGCAACAGTTCTTCTATTATGACTCAACATGTGTGCTCACTGGTGTGTGCATTGATGATGGTGAGTTCAATGGATTCTTTGACGCTGGTAGTGAAGATGATGAATATCCAGACAGGACAACTAGTTGAGCTGACGCCAAAAACCCGCAGGGGTAAGAATGCGTTACAGAATAAGACTAACGTATGGAAGGTAGCTCAGGTCTGTGACTCTGTCATGTGCCTAGGCAACAACGCTGGTTTTATGCTAGTCGAAGTGCGTGACGACGACGGGCGTATGCCTGACGTTCGATGGGTTGAATCCCCTACTGATAAAAATTTTGATTGGAAGCTGCTTGACAACTAGGTTAAGCGAGGTATACTAAGGTAATGAAATCATACTTGATTGGCGGCGTTTCTGTTACTGCCCGTAGTTTTCGCACTTACAATCGTCGCCTGCGCGGCTTTGAACGTGGTGAGTTGACGGTTGACGGTCAGACTATTTTGGCTAAGGATCGCACGCCTGCGGGCACGCCGATGCGTAAGTCTGTGCCTATGAGTAAGAAGACGCGATGAGCGACATTCAAGATATGATTGAGCAGTTGAAGCCTACTATGGACGCTGCTCGTATTGATCCTCATTCGATTCCTAACATTCACGTTATGGAATTGGTTACCGAGAGGCTTCACCATCACTTCAAATTCACTAGGGCTCAAGCTACTCAGTTGACGTTTGCGATGACTATCGAGATCTCCGATCGGAATGATATCAACGCTGCCGTCTGCTTCTTAGAGCAGGGGTTCGAGCTATTGTTCGCTCTCGCAAAGAAGCTTACGCGATCTGAGGATTCTAACGTGCTGTTCGGTCCTATGCTAGAAGCATGTAGGGATATCGCCGTAAAGGGGTAATATGAAGAACGTAATTCTTGTTGTGCTGCTAATGGCGGCTTCTTTAGTCTCACAAACTACTGTTGTTCAGAGTGACTGTGTGACTACTACAAACAACATCCCACGACTGTTTGACTTTACTGAGTTCATGCATGTGGGGCAACCATACACGGTAGAGGTCTTTACTGATGCGAGCACGCCATTCTTTGTGGCTATTGGGACACCAACTCCATTAGTTGATGCGGGTGTGCTTACGGGTTATGCTCCATGGGGTGTTGGTAGCTGCTTCATTGTTGCGTCAGAATTGAATACTGGTAGCGGTGTGACTTGTCCAGATGGTCGTTTCTTGTGGACGTTTCAAGTCCCTAATGATCCATTGCTCGTTGGCACTGATATTCTCGTGCAGGCTTACGTGGCTTGTAGTGGATGTCCATACGGTGTTGCACCAACTAACGGCTTGGCTATGACGGTTCAGCAATAGAGCTATGCTAAACAAAATCATCGTAATGATGTCATTGTTGGCATCCTTGGTTGTTGCACAGAATCCTAACGGGCAAACATTCCTATACCCAAATCCAACCGTAAATGGTCCATGCGTATCTGGCTACAGAACTTACTGTAGCGTTTCAGATCCAAATGGATGGGGAATCACTTACCATAGCGACTGCTCTATACCAACCCCTCCGACCTGGAGCTATCCTAATCATCCGGCTGCTGTTGTCATAAACATTGGACAATCCGTTCCTGGTGTGGTGTCGCCCGGACTATTGCATTACCCCACGTATGCCCCCTGGCCCGGAACTGGGAATTGGTTTTATACTCAAGGCAATGGTGTATACTATGTGAGGTTTAATCCACCAGTCTTTCTCATTGGAGTTGAAATACACCTTCAGCTTTACACTCCCTTTGGGTCATCTCAAGCCGCCAGCTTTACTGTTGCTCCATAGCACGATGAACAAAATGGATAAAGAAGCAGTGTTCAAACTAGGTCAAAAACTCTACGCACCAACTAAGACGGGTAACGTCAAGACGTGGCGTGCGTGCGTCGTTGGATGTGATACAAGCCCGATGGCTACTATTGAGATCACTACTCAGACTAAGCTTGGTGGTAAAGAGGTAGAGCGTAGGGATGAGATTATGGAGGGTAAGAACCTCGGCAAGAGTAATGAGACTACGCCATATCAACAAGCGGTAAGCGAAGCCGAGTCTCGTTACCGTAAGAAGATTGACCAGGGGTATCAAGCTGATATCCCAACCGACACCACCAAGGCTAATGATAACTCGATGGGATTCCCTAAGCCCATGCTTGCCCATCCGATTGATAAGGTCAAGCTAGTTGAGTTTCCTGCTCACTTTCAGCCTAAGCTTGATGGTCATCGTGCAATCGTAACGAAAAAAGACGGGAAGATGGTAATGTATTCCCGTCAGGGTAAGCCTATCACTTCGATGGGGCATATCCTTAGTCATCTAGATAAGAAGATGAGTGAGGGTGAGTTTCTTGACGGTGAGCTTTATCTGCATGGTGTAGAACTACAGAGTATCGGCTCTCTCATCAAGAGGGAACAAGCGGGCTCTGAGAACGTTGCATACCATGTGTATGACATCATGATGGACGAGCCTTACACAGATAGGTGGAACAAGCTGCGCGAGATTGTTGGCATTGCCAACTTCACAACGGCTAGACTCGTGCCCACTATGATTGCCTACTCTATGGATGAAGCTCAGATCTTTACTGAGGACGCCATCAAGGAAGGATACGAGGGTGGCATCTTACGCACACCAGATAAGGGTTACCTCACTGGCTTCCGTAGTCGTCAACTGCTTAAGATCAAGAAGTTTGATGACAGTGAGCACACTATCGTTGACGTGGTCGAAGGCAAAGACCGCCTCTGTAATGACGTTAACCTTAAGGTCGCCTGCTTCGTATGTGAGACGCCTGATGGTCAACAGTTCGAAGTCACAAGTATGGGTGACATGCACGAGAAAGATAGGACTTGGCACAATCGTGAATTTTTCATAGGCAAAACACTCACCGTCAAGCATTCGGGGTATACTAAAGACAAGAAGCCCTGGCATCCTGTCGCGCTTCGTTTACGAGAGGACATCTAGATGGATAAGCTTACAAGACAACAAGCACAGAGGCACGCGAAGGTCATGCGTGAGTTCGCAGCCAAGTATCGTGCTGATGGTCTAAAGGAGTGGAAGAACGAGGCTGACATGATCGCTATGATCCTTGGCGACGCTAAGGACTATCGTAAGATTGCTCAGCTTATACGTCTGAACAAAATTGGAGAGGCTAGTGACTTAGCACAAAGCATGGACACGTCCCCCAGAGAAACAATTCCAGACAGTGTTTGGAACGTGATGATTGGAGAGGTATACTAATGGCACATTGGAACGATCAACAAGAAGTATCTTCATCAGCCACTATTGCTCATATGCATCTTGGTGATGGTCTTGGCTGTGAGATTGAAACCATCGTTGATGGTGACGACATGGGCTACCGCTTAACGCTGGGTAGTTTGTTCGCGTCTGAGAGTGTGCGCTTCCCTCATACTAAGGAGGGGCTTGAGAACTTGTTGCGCACCATGCAGGCAGCGCGTAACACTAACGGTCCCACTAATCCAATCGGTGGCAAGCTTGAGTCACGGGAGCGAATCAGTGACTAAGCTTACTGATCTAGCTGCACAAATCGCAACTGATGCCCATAAGGGGCAAACCCGTTGGGATAAGCGCACACCATACATCTCTCATCCTGCTGCTGTTGCACGAGCCATGATCCAAGACAAGTGGTCTGAAGACTACATCGCGGTAGCGTGGCTGCATGATGTTATTGAAGATACGTCAGTAACAGCGGAGCAGCTTCTAGCCGCTGGTATTCCTGCTGATATTGTTCAAAGCGTTGAGACTATCTCAAAGAAGGATGGACAATCATATCTAGAGTATATTCTAGATGTCAGGCAAGACAATCTTGCTCGTGAAGTAAAGATCGAAGACATCACACATAACATGAGCGATCTCAAGAAGGGATCAATGCGCCAGAAGTATGAGCTGGCTATCTACATTTTGGAGAACTACTAATGGATAAGCTAAAGTTTCATCGTGACAAGATGGGTATCTATGTCTACTACGCTGGCGTGAATCAAGGCTTGGGGCATAATGACTATGTGCTCAATCGTGACATCAAGTTCAACGTCAAGGAAAACTCTGTAGTCCCAGAGCCAGAGAGTATTTCTACTCTGACAACTGAAGAAAAGACCGTTGGCTACATTAGCCTAGTGTCTAAGGATAACTGTAAGATCTCTGTTGATGACTATGAAGCAAGGAAGCTAAAGCTAGTCAATGAGAAGTCGGTAGCGACACAAGCAAGTGATGTGGATGGAGAGGTTCGCGCAGAAGTTAGCCTGCGTCAACTGAGAGAGAGCTGGCAACCAGACCGACAGATGGTTAAGACCTTAACTAAGCACGAATTTGAGATCATCGACATTGAATACCCCGCTGATGATCGCTTAGTCCCAATTCGCCATTATGACGACAAGATGGTTGGATACTTTAAGGTTGACGGTAAGTTCGTTGTAGACAAGCTCGCTAAAGATCTATGTGATAACGCTGGGCTTGTAAGTGACGGCACTGGCTCAACTCGTGGTAAGTATTGTGCCTCTAAGACGAGCTACTACGGATGGAAGCTTACTATTGAAGGTGACGAGTTCGGCAAGCCAGTTAATGACGGTGGCGCGGTGAAGGACTTTACTGGCACGATGGTAGAGTGTCACGAGTTCATTAGGAGCGCAGAAAAGTTGGTGCGTAGCTGCTTTGATCAATGGGTCGCTTCAAGAAAGTATCCAGATAAGTTCACTGTCGGTGAGATGTTAAAGCATCTAGACTCTATTGAGTTCTGGGTAAGGTCTATCGATTTCAAGGTTAAGTCAAAATCCAACCACGGGTATGCTACGAGCGCTATTGCTCGGGCTAGAGAAGAAATTATCAATGCGGCGAAGGAAGCCGGAATCTCCGATGACACCGAGGTTTCAGGATCGGCACAGTAGGTTTTCTTTCCCCATTACTTGACATCGCCAGGATCTGGGGTATACTTAGGTGTCGAGAAACGAAACCCCTTACTTACAGAGATCATGAATCACGTCATTACCCAGTCAATCGCAAACGTCTTTGCGCGCCCTTCCGATGCCAACCACAATTCCATGCAGGAGTTGCTGGATGCCGCCGAAACAGAGATGGACCAATCGCGAACGGTTAAGACCACCAGTGATAAGATCACGTTTAGCGCTAGTGGTGGTCGCTTTTCCATCAGCACCGATGGTCACGTTGGGCTTCCGCTCACTAGCTACTCGATGACGCAAGCTGCGGGTATGGCTAAGATCCAAACGCACACCCTTGAGCGCTTGCATCAACGCGAACGCGACGACTTGGTGGTTGATAACCTCAACACGTTGTTCTCAAACGTGAGTGGTCACGAGAAGCACATCCTGGTGCGTGATCGCTACGACGAAGACGGCACCGGTATCGAGAGTGTCGCACGAGCCATTAACGGCGGTGCATACTCGCGTCTGTGGGACTTTCAGGTCTTTACTGAGATGCAAGACTTCTTGCTACCACGTGGCTTCACGCCGCAACTTCCGGCACTACGCTCTGACGCTATGCGTAGCGGTTTCATGCACGGTCTCAACACCGGATTGTTCCGAGGTGACCAGTGCTCGTTTGGCTTCTTCTTCGTTAACCAAGACATGCAGGGTTACACCAAATCTCTTGGTGGTCTGAAGCCCGGTATGATGGTATGGAACTCCGAGGTTGGTGCGCGTAGCTTTGGCTATCACACCTTCTACTACCACGAAATGTCTGGCAGTATCCTCATCTGGACTCCAGCTAAGCACGGTCGCAAGCGCTTTGTCCACCGTGGTGATATCAACAAGGCGTTCAAGGAATACGTGACGACTCTCGAAGATGTTGCGGATAACTTCCAGCCGCGCTTCTTGGATGACATCGAGCAATTCGAGATCGCTGCTGTCACGCCATACGCTGCTGACGAAGCCGCTGCTATCCAGCGCCTTAACAAGGAGCTGAAGATGTCTGCTAACGACGCCAAGGCTGCTATCGAGGCTACCAAGCTGCGACAGAACAAGTTTGGTGCTCCGCTGAGTGTCTGGAATGTGGCTCTGGGTATCGCTTGGGAAGCTGGGCAGACCGGTCGCGCCGAGTCGCTAGTTGATAACTCCCTCGTCGCTACCAAGATGATGCGCTCGATCCTGAAGGTCTAAGATGATTGTTACATACGACAAAGTGCAGTTCGACGCTGCTGTTACCCACGTGCTGACCCATAACCATCTGCTCGGTGTAACAACCCGGGCGGAGGGCGAGGCTTTTCTTACTAAGCTCATCAAGAGTGGAGCGAAGAGCACATCGAGCTATATCAGCTCTGGTGGCTACACGGTCATCTTCGGATGTGAGGATGCCATGACGTGCGCTGAGATCACTGTTGACGCAACGTTTAAGGATTGCGCCTACATTCAGATTGAAGCCTGATGGGCGCGTCTGAAGTAATGTATGGAACGGTCTTCATACTAGAAGAGAGGCAGATAGTTAGACGTGAGCTTCAAAGCTCTGTCGTGGGTGTCTTCACTTCATGCCCAAAGGCTGTCGCGTTCATTAAGAACACCAAGCGTGAATTCGACCCAGAAGAAAAATACTGGTTCGGAGGATGGTATGAAGAGCTAGACCCAACGAGTCTCTCGATTAAGATTAAGATGCTCTGGTTCGATAACGACGGTAACCTTCTAAAGGATCAACCACTATGAACATCCTTGACAACACGACCTTCATCTTTCTAGATGACGTGCGGATCGCCCCGAGCCGCACATGGATTACTGCTAAGACGGCTGAAGAAGCTTACGAGCTGGTGATCGAAGCAGCTAAGGCTGACATCGCTATTGTCATTAGCCTGGATCATGACCTTGGTGAGTTCATCCCTACTGGTTATGATTTGCTGAATTGGATTGAGAAGGACATTGCAACTACAAGCTTTCGTCCTAACATCGCGTTCAGTATCCATTCGGCTAACCCCGTTGGGCGTGTTAGGATGGAGCAAGCCATCAGGGCTATCGAAGCGAGACTGCTATGATCACTCAAGGACAACGTATTCGCGTCTACTACAACCTTCGCAAGAAGTGCTTATCTGTGATGGATAAGAAGACCGGACTGGTAGTAACTCACTGCGATGCTATCAACCTAGACAACGTCAAGTTCATTGTGTCACAAGCAGGACTGAAGCGCGTGCGACGCAACCAACGTAAGAGCGTGATTGCCTTTGTTGAGGGTGACTACGCAACTAGTGATGGTAGTAAGGTATTGGGTAACCCTGAGTGGGTAACGGCATACTTCAATCCATACAAAGTCGATCAATTCATGGTTGGTGATCAAGCCATTCATGAAGCCAACCGATGTTACGTCCTTGGCAAAACAATCTACGTTAAGGACATAGCATGCATGACATAATGGGATGGGTGGCGTGCGTCACTGCTGTTATCGGAGCCGCGTTAGCAACTTCATACACTCGTAGGTATGTGTTTTGGGGTTGGTGTTTCTTCTTCGTAGGAAACGTGTGCTGGATCATCTACGGTGCGACAACCGCAGCCGTTCCCCTTGTCGTTTACAGTGGCATTCGAGCAATCTTCAGCATTCGCGGCGCATTCAACAATACAGTTAAACGCAAACGAGCAATTAGAGAGCAACGTAAGAAAAAGGAGTTAGAGTTATGTCCGATTACACAGAGCAAGTAACACGTCTAATCTTTCCGTATGTGACATTCACTAACGTGGAGGGTAAGGAGTTCACACTACCACGAGAGCGGATCATCCACACCGAGACCTATCAGACTAAGGATGTCGATGGTGTAGATGTGCTTGACCCCGACAAGACGTTTGTCAACTTTGAGAGCCCAAACCCTCACAGTAAAGGCACGCTCCATGCTGTAGTTGATATGCCGCTGGCTCACTTCCGAGAGTTTGCTCTTCGTCCTGCGTGGTGTGGTGTAGTGCAATGATCGAAGAACGACCATGGGGATCGTATGAGGTGCTACTAGACGCTCCTGACTGTAAGGTCAAACGTATCATCGTTAAGGCTGGTCAACGTCTAAGTCTTCAACGTCACTGTTATCGTAGCGAACACTGGGTATGTGTTAGTGGTCAAGGGTTAGTCACAAGGGGGATCGATCATGATGACCTGTTGGACGATCTTCTAGAGGCTGGGGATAGCTGTGAGATTGGCGTTGGCTACATGCATAGAATGTCCGCTGGTCCTACTGGTGTGACGTTTATCGAGACTCAACTAGGTTCATACTTTGGTGAGGATGACATCGAACGCTTTGAGGATGATTTTGGACGAAGTTAACCCTATCCGTAAGGACGAGGCTTTTTTGAAAGAGCTTCACGACATGATCCAGCGTTATGTAGATGGCGCTCCTTGGTCTGCTCTTGCGGTGGATCTACTACGGACTGGTGATCTAACGATGGAGCCAGTTTGCTGTGTCCTGATGAGCAAGAACGACTATGACACTATCTCCTTAATGCTGGACGTGCTTCAAAAAGACAAGAAGCAAAGCGAGAGAATCTTTCAGGCGATCGTTGACGGGATGAAGAAGATCGAAAAGGAAAATCAGAACTTAAAACCGCCTCAGTAGTTCTGGTGTGGTATACTTCAGCATGACGAAGATCCCAGACAAGGCCCGACAGGTCATGAGCATCCTGCTCAACCCTTGGATGGCTCCAAGTGGTCGGATGATGAATCCCGCTAAGGATGTGCTTATCGTTGGTGGCTTCGTTCGCGATAGCCTACTGGGTGTCCAGAACAAGGATGTTGACATCGAAGTATACGGCATGGATATCGACTCCATCAAGTTTGCGCTAATGGCTAACGGCTTCAGCGTCAACTCTGTTGGTAAGGCGTTCGGTGTGCTCAAGATCGATAACGATATCGACGTAAGCGTGCCTCGTCGTGAGAACAAGGTGGGTGTTGGTCATAAGGGCTTCGATGTTATCCCTGACCCGAGCATGAGTATCAAGGACGCTGCTAGTCGCCGCGACTTCACGATCAACTCAATGGCTATGCGTCTAGATGGTGAGATCATTGACCCATTCGGAGGCAAGGAAGACCTAAAGAAGGGCATCCTTCGCGCTACGTCTGAAGCATTTAAGGAAGACCCACTGCGTGTTATGCGCGCTATGCAGTTTGCTGCTCGTTTTGGTCTTTTTGTTGATGAGTGGACGCGGTCGATGTGTCGAGACATGCAATGGGCAAAGAATCAGCTTCCCAAGGAAAGGATGTGGGAGGAGTGGAAGAAGTGGGCTCTAAAGGGTCAGTGTCCAGGTCATGGCCTTAAGGTTCTTGCTGATATGTTCTGGGCTGATCAAGAAATTGACATGCTTAAGGATGTGCCACAGGATCCAGAGTGGCATCCAGAGGGTGATGTGTTTATCCATACGTGTCTTGTGGTTGACTCTGCAATGAAGGTTGCAAATCGAGAGCAACTAGGTGATCATGATCGTCTTGTGCTTATGTTCGCGGCGCTTTGTCACGACTTTGGTAAGCCTGAGACGACGGCAAAGATTGATGGACGCTGGAGAGCTAGAGGTCACTGCGAAGCTGGTGTAGAGCCTGCTAGGCGCTTCCTAGAGCGTATTGGTGCGCCTGCTGCGGTCATCGTAGAGGTTCTTCCGCTTATCTCAGATCATCTAGTGCATGCTGGTGTTAAGGATCCATCCGACAAGGCTATTCGTCGACTGGCTAACCGTATCGCTCCTGCAACGATTGAGGCATTAGGACGAGTTGTTGAGGCTGACCATTCGGGGCGACCACCGCTTCCAGTTGGTAATCCTCTCAGCGTATGGGTGGAGAGGGCAGCTAGCCTTAACGTGTGTGATTCAAAGCCAGAAGCAATCCTGAAGGGTCGCCATCTTATCGAGATGGGTGTCGAGCCGGGTAAGCAGATGGGTGATGTTCTTAAGAGGGCTTTCGAGGCTCAACTTGATGGTGTGTTCGATGATGTTGAAAGTGCAAAGAAGTGGTGTCAAAATGAAAGCTAAGAAAAGAGGTATCCGCTTGCCATACTTTGGCTTGATCTTCCTGATCTTCCTAACCCTCAAGTTAGCTGAGATTGGCGTCGTCGCAACGTGGAGCTGGTGGTGGGTTACGTGTCCATTGTGGATCCTTCCCGCCATCATAATGTTCTTCATGTCGATGTCGCTATGCTTTGTGGCATTCGTATTTACGTTCGTGATGATCTTTGGGGAAACCAAGAAGTAGCGAAAATACAGCCCGCATACTTGACAAGGTGCCCTCGATGGGGTATACTTGGTCAGTTAGAAAACAACAATCACTTAGTTACAAGGACAGCAACGATGGCATCGAAAGAAGTAAGTATCCTGAAGCATTCAGCAGAGAATGGCTTTAACGTTCTCTTAGAGGGCGGACACGGCGTTGGCAAGACCGCTATGGTCAAGGAAGTATTCGACGACCTTGGATGGAAGTGGAAGTATTTTAGTGCTTCGACCATTGATCCGTGGGTTGACCTTGTTGGTGTGCCTAAGGAAAAGGATGGCGTGCTGGAGCTTATTCGCCCAGCATCGCTTGACTTCGATAACGTCGAAGCTATCTTCTTGGACGAATACAATCGCGCTCCGAAGAAGGTGCGTAACGCTGTGATGGAACTGATTCAATTCCAGTCCATTAACGGCAAGAAGTTCCCCAAGCTCAAGGTCGTCTTTGCTGCTATCAATCCGGACGACGACGAAGAGGTCAGCTACGATGTTGAGAAGCTTGACCCCGCACAAGTTGACCGCTTTCACATTCACCTTCCGGTTCCGAACGAGCCTTGCCCATACTTCTTCAAGAACACCTACGGTAGCGTTGGAACGCTAGCTGTAAAGTGGTGGCAGGATCAGACCGCTGAAGTTAAGGTGCTGATTAGCCCACGTCGCCTTGAGGCTGGCTTGCGAGTATGGCAGGCTAAGGGTGATCCGCAATACGTCTTCGATGCTGAGAAGGTCAACATCGGTGAGTTCAGTGAATACCTGGATAAGCCAGACCCCATCGCATTGCTTGATGGTCTCATCTCCAAGACCGACTCGGAGAAGGTTAAGTTCCTAAGTGATCCGAACCAGCTTAAGCATGTCCGTAAGGATCTAATGGGTAAGGAGCGTTACCTTAAGGAGATGGCGCACTTGCTTCCCGAGATCGAGCTTATGAGGGACCTTCGCGACAAGAAGGGCAACAAGCTGATCGGGCACGTAGTTGCAAACGTCGAGCGCTTTAAGCACTTGATCCCATCTGTTATCCAGAACGCTACGGCATACAGTGGGCGGGTTGTTGAGGCTTTTAATGCATACCGCAAGACCAACAACATGGGTGCGGCACCTACCGAGAATCGGAAGGTCGACATCAAGGGGCGAGAGTTTAGTATGAACAAACTTGCGTTCTGCTTTACCGGCAAGCTGGCGAGCTACAAGCGACACGAGGCTGAGGAGATCATCAACCGATACGGTGGCTCTACCACTAACGACGTAAGCTTCCAAACGACTCACGTCGTCAGTGGCGATAAGACTGGTGCGAAGATTGTGCGGGCAAAGCGTCAAGGTGTTGAGATCCTTAGTGAGCATGACTTCTACAAGATTGTTCAGCAACTAGAGTCGCCAGTGACCGAGAAGGGGCTTAGGTCGACGTTCGCTAACTCTAAGGGAATGACGAGTAAGTGGGACGACGACGTAGAGGGAGAGGATTACTAGTAGCAAAACTTGACATTCCCGTCTGGTGTGGTATACTAGGTTGTTATGAAAAACGAATACTTCGAGATCGTAAAAGAGCTGCGCAAGCATCACTCCCTGTTCGCACAGTTCTGGACGGTTGGTCACATCCTTGAGGTTGACCATCCGAAGATGCCGACTGCTTGTGTTCGCTTCGATAAGAAGTCTGGCGCTGGCGTTCAGTTCTGTGTCAACCCCCAATTCTGGGCTACCCTTAACAGTCACAGTAAGGCATTCGTTATTGCCCATGAGATCATGCATGTCTACCTTGACCATGGTCGACGATCGCTTCACTTCGATCCCCAGATGGCTAACGTCGCGCAGGATGTTGTCATCAATCACTATCTAGTTGATCACTTTGACTTCGATCGGAACGAGATCACGTTTGCGGATAAATACTGCTGGCGTGATACTGTCTTCCCTAACCGTGATGACATTGAGCCTGATCGCTGCTTTGAATACTACTACCAGAAGCTTCAGGAGCAAGGTGGTGCCCCTGAGGGCGAAGAGGGCGAGGGAGAGCCTGGAGAGGGCGAAGGTCAACCAGGAGGCTCTGGACAGCCTGGAGAGGGTGGTGGCAACCAGACCGTGGACGTTCACGACTTTGTCGGCGATGACGATGATGAGATGGACGAAGATCTCCTCGACGCTATCCAGAAGGCTTCTGAAGACCTTATGGATCGCATCACCGAGGGTGAGGTCGATGACTTTGAACAGATCATTGAAAAGGGTAACGATGATGAGTCTAACAAGCTAGAGGAACAAAAGCGAAGCAAGGCTGGTGCCATGGCTGGCACTATGCAGAAGCGCATCAGGCTTGGTCGCATCGTCAAGAAGCCCAAGTGGGAAACCGTCATTGCTAAAGAGCTAGGTCGTTTCCAAGGTAGGCAACAAGACGTAGACCTACAACTCTGGACTCGTCCTAACCGTCGACTTGCAGGTATGGGTGATGACCTTATCCTTCCTGCTGACGTTACCGAGACGATCCCTGTTCGTGATCGCGTTGACGTATGGTTCTTCCAAGACACGTCAGGGTCATGCGTAGACCTTGCCAAGCGTTTCTTTGCGGCTGCTGCTTCCATCCCGGAAGATCGATTCCGTATTAGAATGTTCTGCTTTGATACCAAGGTCTATGAGACCACCCTCAAGTCGGGTAAGCTATACGGCTTTGGTGGCACGGCATTCCAGCCCATGGAAGACAAGATCCAGGCTATCCTTAAGGATGAGCCCAAAACCAAATACCCCCAGGCTGTCTTTGTCGTCACTGATGGCGAGGCTTGGGGTAAGATGCAGGCTGAGTTTCCAGAGCGTTGGCACTGGTTCCTCACCTACAAGAACCTTAGTTGTATCCCAGATCAATCTAAGCACTACCTTTTGAAGGACTATGAGTAATATGATTCGAGCAGTTTTGTCAGCGTTGCTTCTTGTTGGTATGTCTACCGCGCAATGTAACGGTATCCATCCCCCGGGCGTTGTTGGTATTGTGGGTATTCCAGCTCCCGGCTGTAATGAGATCAACCCTTCGCAGCCAGTGCCATTCCTTTCTATCGACGCAGCGCCTAGCGCTAGTGCTGGTGGTCCGTTGTCGTTCGTATGGTCTAGGACTCCTAACTACGCAACCGCACCAGGGACCTACGAAGGGTTTGTTGCCATCGACTTGACCCAACCGCCACCGTATGTGATCCCCGGGTTCACGCATCCGAACTGCTTTATGACTGTTGGTCCTACGGTCATCCTATGGCAGGTTCCAGTTGTCGTTAACAGCTCGTGCTACTTTACTCCGTTCGCAGTGCTACCATCACTTCCCGGTCTTGCTGGAGTGATCTTCTTTTCACAAGGTATCTTGTGGGACCTTACCCAGAACAACTTTGCTGTAACGAAGCCGTTCGCATTCCAATACCAACCGTAACACTAGACATCTAGAGCAATGACCAGGATCCTATTCCAAATGAACTTGGCGGACATGCGGGCTCCATATAGTGACCCGCTCTACGACGACTTCAAGGTCTGGCTCAAAGCCCTTCACGCTCTTGCGGAAGCTGACACTGGCTTCCTGTGGCGTTACAAGGGTGAGGATGACCATAGTGGTCACATCCAGCCATATCCTTGTGCGCCTCTGATCATGGGTAACCTATCAGCTTGGCGTGACTACGATAGTCTTAATGCCTACACGTTTACGGACGGGCATCTAGAGATTATGAAGAAGAAGAGAAAGTGGTTTAAGAAGATGAGCATCCCATATGCTGTGCTATACTATGGTGATGAGAGTGACCTACTTAGACCCAAGAAGGTGTTGCTTGACATGGCAAAGGAAAAGATGGCTTATCTCAAGAAGCATGGAGAGACCGCTGAGGCATTTGGCTTTGGCGCGCATCGGGGCAACCTGTGACATTCAAATTCAGAATTGGTAAGGACATGATACAGAACGACGAAACGACCAGCGAAGCAACTAGCAATGGCTGGGTTCAGATGTGGCACACCCTTGGATGGATCGTGCTTATCCTAGCCAGCTTCAGCTATTGTTGTCGCGCAGAGATTGTAGAGATCCTCAAATGAGTGAGGTGTGCTCAGACTGCAAGGGTAAGAAAACCTATCAGGGATTCAACACTAGGCTTGAGCCATGCTCTAGATGTCATGGCACGGGTAAGCTAAAGGTCACTAAGGACGACGCTCTTCTTGATGTCTTTAAGAAGTCTAAGCAACTAGTAGAGTGTCACGATAAGGTATTCTTGATGCCTAAGATTGTGCTCGGCACATGCATCCACGTTTACGACGCGGGGTGGAACGCTGTCTTTGTTCTTAGAGATCAGAATGAGATATACGAGACGGGCAATAAGACTGAGACGATCTATATCCCACATGGTGATGTTGTCTTTAACCTGACGCAGAATCGATGGGAGTGTATCAAGTCTGGGACACCAGTATGGCACTAACTCGATATCAGAAATTCGCCAAGACGGCACTTGATCTTGCGGCAGCTAGTAAGTATGAGGTCGCCCATCAACTTTGTGCTCTAGTTGTAAACAAGAACTACGTCCTAGGTATAGGATACAACCAACCAAAGACTCACCCAATGAGCGCTGGAACGCCCAGGGATCATCTACACGCTGAGATGCACGCACTGTTGCGTTGTGAGTCGTCCAATGGCGCAGACATGATCGTGGTGCGTTCTAAGCCTTCCGGGAAGCCCGGGTTGGCTAAACCATGTGAGGTATGCGAGAGGATCCTGCGCCAGTTCGGTATCCGTAGGGTCTTTTATACAGTCAACTGTGAGACTCCTGATGATATTCAGCTAGAAGAGATGAAGCTATGAGTGAACACCCAACACTAGACGATGGCACTGAAGGACCGTATGACATTACGGTTAGTGGTTTGATCAAGAAGTTAACTCGGTATAAGGAAAAGCATGGAGACATGCCAGCTACCATCATGTGGGGAACTACACGATACGGGTTCTGTCATTGGGATGGTCAGGTGAGCCTAATTCATCATAAGATCACATCAGAAGAGTGTGGTGGCGACTTTGAGTCTCTAGATGAACCTGTCGAGTCATTACTAATCTCAATCTACTAGACTTATGGAATACCGCACATCACTGTATGATGAAGACTTCGGCGAGAAGATGAATGCCTTCACGGAGGAATGTTGTCGTGGCGATACACACAACAACCTGGAGATGATTGGGTTCATTCGCCGCGCAAACGAGATCTTCAATACGGACGGTCAAGACACTAGGGACGCAGTGATCGGTGGTCTCATCCTCAAGATGTCTTACTACAAGCAAAAGATGGATGGCACTCACGAGGAGTTAAGCAGTCATGAAGATTGATGATGTAGTGGAACAGCTAATTGCACTTAGGAGCCAATACGGAAATATTCCTATAGTCATAGCAGATCAGAGCAGCCGCAGCATCTTCTGCGCGGGGATGAAACTGAAACACCGTGTTGTTTATGGACGAGAGTTTTATAAGAACTTCTCTGATACACCTATCTCTGGAGATAAGGCTATGGGTGTTATCGTGGTTTTACGAGAAAATCGTTAATCCGATAGAGATTTACCGCACGAAACGAGCTAGTTGCCACATAATAACAGTGTAGAGGGGCGCGAGTCTCTCACTTCGATTACCACCAGCAGCAGGAGGTTTGCATATGCATCAAACAACGTTCCGTCAGCATCAAGTGGTCAGCTCACCCGGTGAAAACCGATGGGCCTTCGAAGGGGGTGATTCTTATCTCTTTGAGTTTGCATAAGCACTCATCGTATAAGCGCGCATGCGGGGGGTGACCCCGTGTGCTCTCTTGCAGAGGTAAGGGTTAGTTAAGGATAGGAAAGATGAAAAGCATGTTTGGAAAATTTATCACTACAGCCACCATGGTGGTTGCCATGCTAGTATCGTCTAATTTAGAGGCACAGCGTAGCACTGTTGTTGTTAAACGTAACGGTCAAACTGTGATCAGGGTTGTGCGAGTAGCACCTAGGTGCGAAACACCACAGCGACAACGAGTAGCGCCGCGAAGGAATGTTCGTCGCGTCCATCATCGTCATGGCTGTGTTCGCCCACCTGTCAGGATCAGGGATCAGCGTCACTTTAATCGAGTAAAGGGTCGTAGGAATCACAAGGCACATCGTTGCACAACCTGCATTCGACATCAGAGGTGGCTTAACTGGAAGCCGACACGATATAATCCAGTCATTCGTGTCTGTCGCTAGGATGAACAACGAGTCTAATAAGAAGGCAAAACGAGCCGAAGAGGCACGTATCCGTAGTCAGAACAAAACGATCTGCGTTAACTGCAACGAGCCTGGAGCGCACTTTTGCCCTCCGTCTTTTGGAGAGCCGGGCTTCTTCGCATGTGAGGCAATCGAAGCGCTAGAAAAAAACAAGGGAAAACGAAACACCTAGTTGAAAGACTTAGTGTATCATACGAGACAATGAAACACCAAATGCAACATCGATGGTATAACGCCAGAGCACCGCTCACTACTCGTGAAGCAAAAGCCACTGGTGTCAATGTAGCATTCGCGTCTCCAAAACGTTGAGGTTCGGGTTCAAGTCCTGAGTGGTTTGCCAATTTAACGCGAGATAGTGTAATTGAACACGGCGAGCATCGGGCTCGTTAATAGGAGTATCGAGTCTTCTTCTTGCGACCATATTTGCCGGGGTAGTGACAATTCTAACACGCCAGCCATTAAGGCTGTAGATAGGGGTGTAAATCCTCTCCCTGGCTCCATACACGGGCCTGTAGTTTAATCGGACTATCCTCACGATTCAAACCGATCAGCTAGATAAGCAGAGACAACTGCATGTCTGAGATAGATAGAACGCTTAGGGCGTATTAAGTCCCTAGGAAATACAGGTTCGAATCCTGTTGGGTCCACCATATTTTCTAGTTGCAAAACTTGACAAGCAGAGATTGATAGGGTATACTGTGGTAGCTCGGAAGAGCAACAAACAAAACAAAGCGGGGTCGACAAGTCTGGTCTAAGTCATGAGGCTCATAATCTCATATTCACAGGTTCGAATCCTGTTCCCGCTATAACTATCCAGGGAAGCCGCTGGACCAAGCTGAGCTAACTCATTGCGAGTTGGTGATGTTTAATCTAGGCTTACAGTCCGGAGAGACGGACATGTATTTTTAGACCTATCAATTAGTTTGATAGACATAAGATGAGGATCAACTAGACGTTCCAAACTCCTTGATGCAGAGAGAACTGCAAGTCGCGTTGATAGATAGGCTATACATTTATACTGTATACCTAGCATAACTTATAAAGTAGAGATAGAAAGAGAGCGCAGTTGGTGGTCTGCATACCGCTTACCTCTAGTGTAAAAGTAGCACGCCCGTCGAAAGCGGGAGGATCAGGAGCGTTACCTGGGTAATTCAAGCGAGTTTCAAAACCATCACACTTTTCCTTCTTTGGAAGAACAACGAACAACTAGAACAATGACAAGTATCACATTAGCCCGAGCGCTCAAGCTCAAGAATCGTCTCGCCGGTCAGCTTACGAAGGTTGGCGGGCGCGCAGTCTCACACAACTCATACGTAGAAGGCTCACACAGTCCGTATGATACCGTCAAGGTCTTTGCAGAATACAGGCGTATTGCAAATCAACTAGTAGAGCTTAAGGCAAAGGTTCAGACAGCTAACGCTCCAATCCATGCGAAGATCGCCATGATGGGTGAGTATCGCACCGAGATTGTGCTATTGAATAGCATGAGCGTAGTTAAGGGCACGGTTGTCGAGCCTAACTACGGTGAAGGAAAGGATAAGACCCGGGTGTATGTCGCCGCCATCGACAAGCTCTCGCGGGACAACAGTGTAGCGAACCTTGAGCAAGAGATCGACATGCTACAAGATGAGATCGACTCGCATAACGCGACCACCAAGATCGACCTCACATTTAACATCTGAGTTGACAGTCTAGCTGGTGTCCTGATCGGACGAAGTGTCGAAACCGCTCTAGCCGTAAGGTTAAAGCAACAAAAACTATATGGCCGATCAAGATAGCGCAAAAATTCAAACCTCAAGATATCAATCCTCAGACTTCAGCATTTAAGAGTCAAAACTCTTCACAGATGCTTTATTTGAGATCGACATCGGCTGGCTGTCAGTTCTATCTTAGTGTATGATATAGCTTGGGCGTGTAGCTCAACGTCAGAGCGGCGGGCTTTCAATCCCGATCGGCTATGGGTTAGAATCCCATCACGCCCTTAAACCCCAGTTAAGATCATGCAACCTGTATCCAATCTAGGTGACGTAGTTCGTCAAATCGAAAACCTCAGCCTTGAGCATCCAGACTTCGAGTTTGGAGTTCAAATGCCAGTCGAGCAACAGCAGTATTATGCTGATGTCGCGAACACTATGATCAAGCTTCTGCCAGACATGCCAGACGGTATGGTTAGTGGTGGCGAAGACATGACGGTGGCACAGGGTTACGTAACGGCTATTCAGAATGCCGTTAACGCACACGATAGCGTAGGTCTTAACGCACTTTGTGCCGAGCTTGCTAATTCATTCGAGGTTTCAGAACACACGTCTGATTGTTGCAGTGAAGAATTACGAGCACATGATCCGTCGTGCGCTCCTGTTTACATTGCATTCTTGTGGTGGACTTCGCTGACCTGTGTTGCTAAGATTCAATGCATCGTTAAGCATGCAGCCCTAGTTATTCAGCGTGACCAAATTCAACTAGGTCACTGCGATACTCAGGGCGGGCAATTCTGTAGGTGTATTCCTATCCGCTTCTCGCTAACTGCCATCATGATCCTTATCACAGTGATCACCTTCTTCATTGGTGGCCCACTTGCTGGTGCTGCTGGACGTGAACTTATGAGACGACTACTTCTGCGTCTTGCGCCAATCGGCACTGCCTAATTCACCCTGAATACTACTAGTAGGAAAAACTATGGAAGACCAAACAGTCCCGTCTATTCCACCCGAGGGATACACCATCAAGATCTATTTTGCGAACGGCAACATGGTAGAGTTCCCAGACTGCACAGGCATTAGTGAACCGCCTGCTACGGAAGGAGAGGGAAAGCTAAACTTTGTGTCAGGTGGTAAGCGATACGTGTTCCAAAAGAGCAAGATCGCCGGTTGGGGAATGACCGTATTGCCAAAGTAGGATAGGATAATGCGCAACAATTGAATTCAAGGCTCCCCGTAGTCCTCCACTAGACCCAGCTTGCTGGACATCTAGAAGACAAATAAACATTGGAGGAACTATGGACAAGAGAACGTATTTGAAGGTTAAGATCAAGTCACTGGCAGCAGAGGCTTTGATCATTCGCACAGAGGAAAGACGAGCGTATGCGCGAGGTCGCGCTGCATTACGGATGGGATTGCAGGATCACCGTAAGGGAATCGTTCGCACTGAGTCACGTCACACACATCTAGCATATGGCTTTATCCGTGGACGAGATTATCACCAGATGGAATCGAGCACGCACGAGACCCCCAATTGGGAGAAGGTGCGTAAGATGGTCGATAGGTATGGTGCATATGTCGTCTGGGATTCTAGTAGCGAAACGTATGACGACTACAGGAAACGTCAGCAAGAGCACAAAGAAGAGGCGCGATGCCTGTTCGATGCGTGGCTTGCTAAGGCAAAAGAAACAACCTCGGTGTAACAGCCGAGAGCAGTTGCTAGTCTGCATTAGCTGTGTCAATGGTGAAATTGGTATACACACTGGACTTAAAATCCGGCGCTAAGAGCATGCGGGTTCGAATCCGGCTTGTCACGATAGGCGAATTTCAAAACTAGCACACATAACCGATGACAATAATCACTAAGTGTATGGCTGTTCTATTAACGGCTTCTCTAGCAGCACAACTGCCACCAATTCCCGCACAATCTTTTTGGGACGTTGGCAAGAGAGATTGGGTCGTTGTATGTGGGGACTATGTCCCTCACGTATATATGACTACCCAACCATGGAATAGAACGGTAGATCCGTCTTACCCGGGAACCATTACTCGATACTCTGTTAATACAGGGGGTATCCTCTACTGTCGAGCAGAGCAACACGATGTGTGTCCTAGTTGGATGACTAACGGACAGGGATTCGCTCCCTACTTCTTGTTTGGACCTCGGACGGGGACATACATACCCTTAGCGGGATTCCCTATCTTCCAAACTGGGCAATCAACGATCTTCAACTCTAGCCCCGCGATGACGCTTATCGGTGCGCAATTTCAAGGACCAAACGAGTTCGATCCAAGTAAAGAAACATGGGCTTGTCAAATAACGATCCCTAACAACCCTGCTTTAGTAGGGCAAGAGTGGGCTGTTCAAGCCCTGGCTATAACGGCAGCTACTATGACGCTCAATCTAGGTGGCAGTCACTATACCAAGATTATCTAATAGGAAAAGACAATGATTGTAGAAATTAGAGC